>Ga0209190_1000217_pt1 | contig 41475 bp, 28 predicted proteins | sample M_140205_XF_Meta_FD_187315 | JGI IMG/M metagenome (GOLD analysis project Ga0209190, IMG submission 187315) | Freshwater microbial communities from Lake Montjoie, Canada to study carbon cycling - M_140205_XF_MetaG (SPAdes) (version 2) | ecosystem: Environmental > Aquatic > Freshwater > Lake...
AATGACAGGATTTATCGCAGGATTTGTGACGACCTCATTTACGAACGATGTGTCTGATGGCGGAGGCGGAGGCGGAGGCGGAGGCGGAACTTGCGCGAAAGAAATAGCGCTAGACGCGAGCAATGATGCCGCGAATGTGAAGCCTGTACGGTTATTGATTGGTTTATGAGGCATAGTTTTATTTAACGTAACATAACTTGTAAAAAATAGATAAAATTGAAAATTAAATTATAATTTTCATGTCTTAAAATAAAATTTATAGAACTTTTAAAGCCGTTGCAAGCGCCCTGGGAGAATAATTCTGCTTTATCGGATTGGGTTGTGTTACATCAACTCAAGAAGCAGTTTTAAATTCGTGCATGAGAAACGCGGGCACATACTGAGTACATAGGCGACACAAATTTTTGAGCACATGGGTGACAACCTAATGCATGTGACGGAACCCTCCCCCACTTGCGGCTTAGTCAAAATACGTATCGGCGTGGTCGTATGGCGGCGCGCAACAGCAGAGAAGTCGTAGATTGGTTTCGGCGGTGATCTGATGACGCGCGCCAACGGGAATAAGAATGGCGTCGCCGGGGCCAACCTTGCAGATCGCGCCGTCAAGATCCATGAGCGCGGTGCCTTCAAGCAGAAAATAAAATTCCTCGCTGACCTTGTGGTAGTGGCGTTGAGTGGATTGCCCAGGCTTCAAAGAAGCTTCCGCCAGACTTTGCATTGCAACGGGCGCGTTGGTGCGGTCCAGAATGCTGCGGATGACAGAGCCGTCTTTGGTAATAAATGGTTTTTGATTTTCGAGTTGCTGAACAATCATCAATTGAATTTATGCGATTTTATAAAGCCGCACCATTTAAATAGCCCAATCAATTTATTCCCAACTTCTTACGCAACAACCCAGCATCAATAGTGACCTGCGTCATCACTTGCGGCGTCATGCGATCCACATTTTTATAGATCATGGCCATGCGTTGATTGCCCGCCAACTGCTTGCGCGTGCGAATTAAAAAGTCCCAGTAAAAAACAGTCACGGGGCACGCCTTCTCGCCGGCGCGCTCGCCAGGGTCGTAGCGACAACCGGCGCAATAATTGCTCATGCGTTGTATGTACTTGCCGCTTGCCGCGTACGGCTTGGTGCCAACCAAACCAGTCACGCCCTTGGCCGCGCCCGGCCTTCGATCCGCGTGCATGACCATGCCCAGCGCGTTGGGCAGCGTGACCCAATCAATGCCATCGACAAACATTCCCAAATACCAATCGCTGACGGCGCGCGGATGAACACCGCTGATCAGCGCGAAGTTGCCAGTGACCATGAGCCGCTGAATGTGGTGGCCGTATCCAGTGTCAAGCACTTCACCAACGCACGCCTTCATGCACGCCATGTCGGTGTCGCCGCTCCAATAAAAGTTTGGCAACTCGCCGCGCTGATCAAGCCCATTTCGATTTGCATATGTCGCGCCCTCAAGCCAATACACGCCGCGCATGAACTCGCGCCAACCAATCAGTTGACGAATGAACGCCTCCACCGATTGCAGTGGCGCCTTGCCCGCGTTGTATGCGGCGATGGCCTGCTCGCAACACTCCTTGGGATTGATCAACTTCAAGTTCAGCGAACTTGAAAGCGCGGAGTGATACAGAATGGGTTCGCTTGTCCACATTGCATCTTCAAATGGTCCAAACTTTGCAAGGCGATGCGTGATGAAGTCGTCCAGCGCGGCCAGCGCTTGCTTGCGCGTGACGGGCCATGCGAAAGATTGCGATTTTCCCGGCAACTCTGGAAGCACGCTCTTCATAGCCGCGAGCACCGCAATCGTAATTTTGTCAGGCTTGAATGTGATGGGCGCGCGCGGCCGCGGACTTGGACCGCCCTTTCCAAATGGCAAGCGATTCTCCTTGTCAAAATTCCATTCGCCACCAACCGGCTTAGCGCTTTTGCCGCTGCCTTCCATGAGATAACCCAATTTGCGGCGCTGCTCGCGGTAGAAAAATTCCATGGTCAGCGCGCTGCGATCCTTGGCCCAGGTCGCGAACTCCGCAGGCGTTGTGAGAAAGTGATCGTCAGGCAACACGGTCAACGCAATGCCCGTGGAACTTGCAACGCGTTGCAACATTTCCAACACGCGCCACTCGCCGGGTTGCACGCACACAATTTCAGATGGCTTGAGCGCGGCTACAGCGCGCGCGATTTCGGTTTCAAATGATCCCGTGTTCTTCGCATCATCCAGGTTTATGTAACGCACGGCGTGTTTGCGCTTCGTCAACTCGTCGGCGAAGTGGCGCATGGCGGATAGAAAAAGCGCGGTCCGCTGCGCGTGGCTTGGAACATGGCGCGATTCATTCGCGACCTCCATCATAAGAACCGTGTCGCGCGATCCAAGTGAATGCAAAAGCGCGGCGTCATGGTTCAGTTGATCGCCAAAGACAATGACAAGTCGCGTGGGCGCGGGTTTGACAGGCATACGGGCTTACACCAACGCAAGAATCATTTTGAAGAAAATTGATCGCGTTTGAAAAGACAGCGCTGGAAGGCGTCCACATTTAAATCGCACGCGTGTATCAAGTGTGAATACCTTCGGTTTGAAGCGGTGGTAATACAAGCGAGCTATGCGGCGCATTTTCAGAAGGCTTGCAATGTCTGCCACTGCAATAGATAGCAAAGCCCCATCAGAATCAAGCGACCACGGCCGACCGTCGAGCGTTCCCGCGAGACGACCGACCAATGTCAGTTTGGGCGGTTGGATTGGTCTTTGGTACGAATCTTCATGCCACCGCTTAAGACCCATTCAGCGTGTTCGGCTTTTGGACCGGTGCCGCTTGGAACTTTGATTTTCATATCTTCAAACTCGTAAGTAATTTCTGCTCCGCGACCGGTCAAGTGTTCAAATAGACCGATTGCAAGTTCTGGCCATGAGTGCGTGTGTGTGGTTTCTGGCATTTTCAAATTCTCCTGTGTGGGGTTGATGGCAAACGAACAAGTGAGCGAAACATTAGGCATGCTTTGCGCTGCGAGCGAGCATGATTTTGAATGATCCAAGCCATTTGCGTTTGGAGAATTCACATGCGCAAGAACCTGAGATAAAGTGTTGTTAATACTGTATTTATGCCCACAACTCGTGAAATGACCTCTTTCCCGGGATCAATGGACCAAGCAACATCACGCGGACCAAAGTTTGCGCTTGGGGCCGGCGAGAATTTCGCGGAACGCTTTTTCCACCAAGCGGTTGTAGGTTTTTTCATCCACCGCCTGACTTTCTAGCGCGCTGGTGCCCTGCACAAGTCGCGCCATCTGCTGCGCTTTTTTGCGGGCTTGTTGGCGACACAGTTGATCAGCGCTGGACTCGCCAAGAGCAAGTGAAAGTCCAAGCGCATTTGCGATTGCGGCAATGTTTGCAAATGATGCTTGCGCGATTTGACCACCAAAGATGCGCTTGACTGTTGGCACGGGAACACCACTGCGCTGAGCCAGGCTTGGAAATGCAATTCCTAGCAATTTTCTGCGAGATTGAAGGCTTTTTACGGTGATTGGAAGATTGTGTTGCATGGCTTGTTTCGTATCATATACGATACTGTTTATAAAGCCAAGCGCAAGGCGATATTTACTTATTCCGCTCAATTTGGTGGGATTATCCATGGCCACAAAGTAACGGTTGGCGCGGGTCGCTAAGCGAATCACTGCCTTTTTTCCGCGACTCTTTTTATTTGTGGGCGTCGCCCCGCCCCGCCACTCCCTACCTCTGATTTACAAGTCACTGACGCCCTGGCGCAACAGTAAGCATAAGCCCAAGCGCATGTATCACTGCAAAAAGCGTGGACAGACGCGGATTGCCCTGTGGTGACAATGCTCGATAAAGGCTTTCACGCTCAATACGAGCACTCTTGGCCACTTTGGCAATGCCGCGCGCTTTGGCAATTTGACGAAGAGCAATAAGCAACACCTTTGGTTCGTCTGCGTCCTCCATTGCTTCCTTCAGAAATGCGGCCGCAAACTTTGGATCGTCTCGCAGCATCTTTACCATCGCTTCTTCGTGCGCAATACTTGCTTTGTGTTTCATGATTTTGTATTCCGTTTTTTGTAATCCTTCAAATACTCAATTGCGCGTTTCGTGTCTGTCGATTGCGTTCGCTTGTCTGCGCCGCACAGCAGTAGCACTACTGTTTTTTCAATCACCGATGACATCTTTGCCCGAATTGGTGGTGTAACGACGTACTTCAATCATTTGATTGTAACTTATAAGTTAAAATATGCCAAAACAAAATTGGTTTAGCTGCGACTCGCTGCTGGCTTCTTATCGGGATCTCGTATCACATCGCTGTACGATCCACGATGTGGCATTGAATCGAGATACTCTCATACTTCCAGAAAAACAAATGTCAAAGAACTTTGGGCATCTTAATTTAATTGCCTTTCTATCCGAGAAAGAAACCGCACTACTTGAACAAAGGTTGGATCAGGCTGAACGCCTGTGGAAATTTTCCCCTGTCGGAGCTGCTATTAATTGCAGAATCTCCATCGAATACTTGCTCGATGCGAACATTCGATTGTGTAATAATAAAATAAATGAAGATACAAAAAATTCACTGATGCGTTCGCTAGTGAGCCATTATCAAAATTTATCTATGTGGGACGCATCGGCTTGTTGGGAAAGACTACGAAAACAATATCACGCGTTGAGTGCAGTAATACATGGCGAGATACATTGTGATGACATTGCACTTATCAATCTCAGGGATTTCCATGGGTCAACCCTAATGCTTCTTAAAGACCTCATTCCGAATTATCAAGCTAGACCCTGGTCTATTCCGGAAGACATTGCTGACACTTATGCAGCCGCCATTTCAGCAAATAAGAATCTCGAAGCACTGCTGAATTCGGCACGTAATCGTTCGCAAGAAGCTGAACAAGTCCGAGTTGATACTCTGCGTGAATTTAATTGGGCAAAGGAAGCTGTATTAACTGCAAATACAGAAGTCGATAACTTGCAAATGAAACTACAAGAAGCAAACCAGCGCATAGACACATCACAGATTGCAATCTACAAAGAATTACTGAATTCATCTGAAAAAAATGCAACAGCACTTGTAAACGAAAGAGTCGTGCGCGAAAAAGCACTTGCAAGCGCTCTGGCGATCACCCATGATGCCAACCTTCAACTTGCAGTACTCGGTAGAGAAATTGATCAACTCAAACTTTCGGCTGAATTAAATACTGTATCACTCGCAGAATCCCAAACAGAAATTGCACGGGCAAGACGATACCCTATAAAATATCCAGGCTTCGATGGCGCCTCGCAATTTTTCTTGGAATCACTCTTTGCTCCACAAAGTCCAATGGCGCCATTTATTGGAGTTGAAGGGATATTAGAACTAAAGAATGACCTTTTTGCGAAGCGATACCAGGCTTACCTCAATAAAGCCCTGTGTACGATTCGCATTATTCGAGCAGATGAAAATGACAGAACTTCTGATGATTGCAAAACTGCTTGGGAAATAGAATCTGAAAACGCAATAAAACTTAGAGGAACTCCTGGAAGTATTGGGCTCGCGACGGTTCTTACTACAGGAAATTTGATTTCCCCAGGGTTCACTGTATTTAATCGAACTGATGGCCATTCGTTGGCTTCGGAAATATCTCAACATATAAAACTTCCACAGGTTATGACAATTATTAAATCATTTCTGGACGCTCTTGAAGAACGACTCGCCGTGCGTATTGTTGCGTTGCTTCCAGATGCGGATGCGATAGCGATTCGAGGGTGCGTCGTAACCTTACAAGAACCAACTTCAGTTCATCCGGGCGACCTAAGCCCCCCAGAGTTCGCACTACTACATCCTGGAGATGTTCCAAGATTGACGTTAAATGAATTACAGACTGGCTGGGTCTTTGCTGCAGCAAAGACTGTAAAAAAACTTCTGCCTGGCTCCAACACAATGGGCTCAATTTCTTTTTCTGCAAGAAGATCCGATAGCGAATTCTCAGATGCTTCCATTAAGGCGTTTGCGGATCTTATTGATTGCGCTCTGCTTTCTAGTCCACAAAAACGCCCGACCCTAGAAGAATTTCGCGCGCAATTAAATAGAAATTCAATCGGGTTATGATATGTATAATCATGCCATTCTTAGCGAAACTGCTAGTCCTTCAACGGGCTCCGTTTCCAACGCGGTGACATTTCGATCCAACCAGCATCAGACCTGCCGAAGACAAATATACGACTTCCACGCCTAAACCAAAGCAGTGGCTTTCCGATCGAACGCTCTACCGTAGTCGAGATCTCTGCTATTCGTTTTGGATCTGAACTAGAAACGATTATCTCATCACCCCGAATCCATTCGGGATTAAGTTGATCGAACTTATTCGGAGTACTCTTTGGTGCGGTTAATGTGAGATCAATAGTCTGACCTTGTTCATCTAAGGCTTCGTAAATCTCATTCTGGAGATATTTAAACTTGACCCAGAGTTGTTCTTTCAAAGACTCCTCCGAACTTGTGCAAATTAAATCATCTGGATAATCGAATGCAAAGCTACCTCTTGTGATTGCTTCAGCTAATCGAATGGGTGGATAACTAAACTGACGTGGAAATCCGCTCGTTGATATATATGTGCGAACAAACCGTGCCAATTTATTTGTATCCAGCGTAGCTCGGAGCTTAGAACCCTCGGTACTTGTCATCACATGCGCAACTTCACTACCTAAAACTGGAATTAATCTACCCGCACTAGTTTCGGGAATCTGAAATTGCTTTTTATCATCTGGCTTGCTGAAACCGCGAACACGGCGACCGTCATCCCATCCAAGCGTGGTTATGGGCATAAAACTCTGTGCCTGTGCAGCAATCTCGACAGAATGACTGCTCCACTTAGACATATCGCCAGCAAACGAAATCCATTCTAGGCCACCACGATCGACAAGGGTTACATTCGCGTCGCATGCTGCTGCAGTAATCGCATAGTCAATATCAAGTGCACCATCCTTAAGAGCAAGTGGCCGCTGATCGTAATTAATCCCACACATGTCGCCGACCTTATCGAGTCTTACTTCCCACGGCGCAACCGTTGCCTGGTCGACAAGGCGGGGTTGTGCGTATGGCGCCTTTGATAATTCTTCGATAATTCCCCCTTTAGAATCAAGTTTCCATGCAACATCGCTAGAGATAAGTTGGTCACCTACCCGATAGACGTCATTAAAATTTAGGGGATTGAATTTTCCCCTCTTTAATATAGTGCCGTTAATTTGACGAATACGCCACCAACCGTTATCTGCTTCGATGACGTGGTCGCCTTGTACGAATACACGTGTGGGACCAATAAGAGAGCCGAGTGGGTAAGGGGTCCCATCCTCTGCGCTGAATTTGTACCCATCTACAGAGTATTTGGCGCTCAGCTTTCCCATGAATTGGAATGGGAGATTTAAGCGCGGGTCTTTGGTAGGCGTGATCGCTTCAACGGCGCTCAATTCTAAATTATTTCCCAGAATACTCCGATAGGTAGCCTTCCACTTATTGGAAAACGTATGGATAGAGTCTGCATCACAAGTAATACGAGTTGTATTTATTTGGTGATCGAAGGCAGTCCCACCTTCTGGAGTAGGTCGCAAATAGATTTCGATTCGATTCTGAGGTTTTGACCTCGAAATACGAAGCCCTCCTCCTTTAACAACGGTTGCAACGAGCGATGCGGCATCTCCGTCCGCGAGACAAGGTGTTTTTGCCGGCATGGCTGGCAGTGCTACGAATTGACCGATCGATTGATCAAAAGCTTTTTCAAATTCTGAGAAGTACAGTCTTGAAATACCATCGGGGAATAGTTGCCAGAGACGATTCTGAGGCATTACACCGCGGCCTTGAATTGCCGTTGGAGTGGAGCTCACAAATGTAATATCAAGCGGCGACCCGCCTTTATTTCGACAATATAGTTTTTGTCCTTGTGCCCAATAAACTACGCCATTTAAAGAAAGCCCCAATGGAGAGATCTGTAAAGGATCAAGCAATTTGAAACCACTTTGTGATGGAATGCCGAAGTCAACTTTTGACTTTTGCTTGGGGGTAAGCGTGCAACTCGTTGTGGTCAATTGAAATCCACTTCCCTCCTTTAGCGGAATACAATCTTGGTTTTTCTTTCGAACTTGAAATAATAATGGCGGCGATAGTTTCGAACCCCCGCGGTCAGCAAATGTGAGAGTGCGCTCTAGTTGGCTTTCTTTACAGCGAACAATTAGTGAACTTTTATCAATTAATTCAAGTGGCTCCGTAGCCAACCAATTATCGACACCCTCAAGAACACCATTATGAATTATAAATGATGACCGAAATTTTTTCTCGTTGATTAGATCGAAAACCACCTCGGGTGGATTCCCACCCTGCGACCTACGTCCAACCGACATGCAACCCACAACCCCAATATCATCGCGATTGAGTAAGTCATTCATAGGCTGCGCGATAATTGTCGGCATTCGATTTTGCGTGGAGATTGCGTACCAGCGTCCATCCATGCCGCGATAAGAAATGGAACCGTTTTGATTACAGATGGCTAGGTAATGTCCAAGATTCGCAGTATTTTTCAACGCCATACGATCGCAAGGAAAGCTGCTGGAATTAGGCTCTAATTCATAGATCTGTTTATCCCACTTGAACTGTCGCGTACCACGTTCCCAAGTCCATTTTGTTTGAAATCTTGGCAGGAAAGTGTCTTGTTTGTATATTTGCCACTGGGTACCTACTCGCTTCCATGTTGCTCTGGCATCTCCCGCCAAGACGGACTGCAAATCATCGCTAGGAGCAAGCCGGATTAGCGTTCTACTGCCTTCTGGCAATGGAATGATTGAAGTATTGTTAAATCGAAGCGTGCCAGGAAGAAGAGCGCCCTCGATAGTTCGCTCTATCAGCCGTCCATCCGTTGTTGCTGTAACAAGTTTCCCTTCTTGGATTGTCGCTGCATTACAGGAATCACAGGCGAACCTCCGACCATCAAATAGAAATTCTTCAATTCCCACAAAGGCACTAACCTGCTTGCCGGTAAATCGAATAGATGTGCCATCCGAAAGCGCGACAGGCGCCTTTGGTATTACCTCAGGAGATGACGGCGGCTCGATGTCTGAGTTTGTGTAAAGACGTGACGACATCCAATCAATATGATTCTGGATAACTGGCGCGAGCAATGTTTGGGTTTGAACGTGTAATTTGCTGTCAACTTTGCAAAGATTTTTAACAGCAAAACAGTTGAAACCAGTGCCAATTGCCTGAATGGGAATAATGTTTGAGCCTGGGAATTCAAGTGAAAATTTAATAGGAATCATACCGGTTGACGAATTCCAATTCAAAAACTGAATTGCCCCTCCAAGATAAGTGAAATCTGGAAGTACATTTAGTTTGCCTAGTAAAATTTTCGAAAGAACAACCTTTCCCCCAATCACTTTTAACTGAAATCGATCAACTCCAATTGAAACAATGAGATCTTGCTCCGCAGAATCTTCAATCCCAAATTTTGCGCCTATGCCGACTTGATCTACAAACTGAATTTCTCGGTCCCCGACATGTTGATGCCAGAGTTGGCCGAGCGAATCTATGAGCACTAGATCTGATTTTGATAATGCCGCAATGGCATCAAACTTTCGATGTTTTGGGAGTACTCTGGACTCGACCAGTCCAATGGTTGATTTTCCCCACACGCCCTCACGACCAATAAGTTCGGTGAATGACTTCTCGAGAGCAACATTCTTCCACTTCGGTCCTTCCGATAAAGCGAAAATCTGCTTCCAATTTTTCATGCCATCTTTTACTTCAAGAGCTATGCCAGTCATTCGAATGTCTTCAACCTGGTTCTCAAGTATTCGGCCTGTTGAAGAATCCAAGGTTCCGTCTGATACATGAACCAAGAACATTTCTGTTTTGATTGGAAGCTCTTCATATTTATCTGCTTTGAAAAGATCTGGGTTAGGGAAGGTGACGGACTGTGAGTTTGTTAGCACCCATCGCTCGCCATCCCTTTTGGCTACTTCGACAAAACCAAATTTATTAGAAACGGCGACTCCGTTTATTGTTCGATACACTTTAAGTTCGCTAGACATAAAAGGGTTTTTTGATTCGTTTGCTTCTTTGTTCCCAGAAACATTGAGCACAAATTGATTGGAACCAACCAAAAGCGTTGTGGCCATATCAAGATTCACCATAGACATTGGGCCAAAACGGCTTTGAACTTTATTTGACGATTGCAACCGTAGCGTGATGGGATCAATACGCGAAGTGCAACCCTGAATCAACGCGAACGCGTCTAAATTACCTTTGTCCGTACACGAAACAAGTATTTTTTCTGCGGGTTCTGAAACTGTTGACGCACCGTTCGATGGATCAATTCGAGTCAGTACCTTAGATAGGAAATCAAGGAAGTAAAATCCGTCCTTGGTTACACCAACAAATTGACCCCTAATTTCCCCGCCAACTTTCTTAGCGTAAAAAAGGTCGTATGCTTGAAACGCCCCTTCTCTAATTTTGCATAGCACCGTTGCAGTTGTCGTTGCGTGAGCAATGACTTCACCCGGAATCACTTCTGAATGAACTATCCCATCAAAAATCTGGTCTTCAGTCAGAAGAGTGAGGCCAATTTCATCGTTGAGACAAAGGGTAAAATCACGTCCCCCAAACCAAGCATCTTTCGCAATACGATTCTTTGCGAGGTTGCGATTTTGAACATCAACAACTGATCCATCTAATTTACAAAAAATTACATCTTTACCACGAGTGCCAATGTGAGTTACATCTTTTGATATGTCGTTCTGTTTTGAAACAGAAATATCAAAACGATCCACAGATCCATCTGACCAAAGCCTATACATTGAGTCTCTATCATTTTTCAGAACCTGCCAAACTTCATTATTTTGAAGAGCGATTGGTGACTGTTGATTTAGAATTTTTTCTCCGCTGGATGTATACAAAACTCCTTCAGAAAGACCAACAAAATCATTATTAATTCTGCCTATAGATGACATACGAAGTTTGCCGAATATAGGCTTAAGCGTATATTGGTTTTTAGACTGGCCATGGACGAGTTCATACACTTCGCCAAAAGGAACCTTAAGGAACCATTTCTTTGAAATTTCATAGACTTCAACACCACTTCCAAATCCAGGGCCTGCATCTTTAATAGGATTAAAGCTGCGCGTTCCTGGATCAAATGTTGCGATAGATGTATTTCCGAGGATCAGCACCTGTCCGTTATCGATCATATGGAATCCGCGCAAGGATCCAAAATTCTCAGGCGCACCAAGAAATAGCGAAGTAGGCGCATTATTAGAAAATAGCGGGGCGGGTTTTAAGGGATTTATAGTTAACAGAGTCCCATCAGGCCACCAACCAATACTTTTACCAACTGAAACAACTCCAGCTGGATTATTTACGCCCTGGATCACGGGGGATTGACGCGTCCATCCGTCTGGTGACTCCAACCAGATTTCTTTTTCGCGAAATAATACTCGCGTTGGAGCTTTAGTGAGATTTTGTATCAATTTAAATGGGTCACGACCATCTGAACTTCGTGAAAACACTTTATTTTCAGAGTAGACATACAATTGATTAATGTCTGCAATTACTCGATCGATAATTCCGATCGGTTGTTCAGGCGGATTTGACGCAAGAAGTTGTTCTGTGATTTTACCACTGACTTGCCATAGCGCCCCCGCTTTCGTAATTGCAGGAATAACACCATTATATGGTCGCCCCATCGAGTGAAGTTCTCCAACCACTGCAATGCTAAATGAATCTAAAGTATTAATCTTGCCTGAGTTAAAGGTAAGGATTGCATCTCCGGATTTTGCGAATAGCGAACTAGTTTTCAATCCTTCAATTTCGTCTATGTTCCTGCCATCGGTTTTGACGCGCTCCGTCTTCATTGTGGATGGGGTGTATCGATACAAATCAGTATTACCTCGAAACCAAAATGCCTCATTGAAAGCAACCACTTCATTTGGACTGTCCACATTGATAGTTTCATCCTCTGTGTTTTTTAACAAAGAAAGGGTTGTTCCATCAGTACGACTGAAAGTAATTCCGTTGCCACTTTTACCCGTCAATCCTATAACTCCGTCATTGATAGCAATGGCATCACGAAGCGATGTATTACCAAGTTTGCGAAGATTGCTAGCTGGTTCTCCACTCTCAAGAACCAACGGAATTCCTGATTGCTCTGGAATAAGAAACAGAATGGGAGATTCTCTTGTCCCACCAGCCTTCAATGACATTCCATTTTCAAAAATATTTGAAGATGACCAGTCACCATCCTTTAGAGAAAAAGAGTGTAACGAATTTTTCGACAAAAAATCTAAGTGAGTCGGACGAACGGAGACATCGATAACTTCTGGAGGTCCATGAGATGTAGGCTTAAACAGCAAAACCTTACCCTGCTTAGGATCAAATGAGAAAAGGGTGTCACTCTCCAATCCAAAGGCTGCGACACCAGCACCTAGTTGAAGCTGACTCACTCCGGGTGCAGCCCAAGCGAATTTTTCACCAGCAGTATTAAACGAACTTACCTCTTCATTGAGTACCTTTGAATTTGAAATTACGCAAGGCGCTGCAGCTGAATCCATGCCGAAGAGTGGCGCGCCATCAAATTGCGTTTCGGTTGTAGTCCACGGTTTTAAAGCATTCTGTAAATTATATGTAAAAATTTTTTCTTTTGAAGCAATAGTAAAGTGGTTTACATCTGCAAAAATTCCAGACGCTTCTTTTAGAAACTCTGCAGAAGGATTGCCATTATGGTTTTCAATCAAACGGTTAACGCTGACCACGTCTGTTTCACCGATAAGCCCCTCTTCGACAGATCCATCCTTGCCTAGCAATACAACGCGCTCTGAGCCTTTTGGTCCACGTATCACCCCATCAACCACCTCGGAATTCAGATTGAGGGTTCCAACTGTAGATTTTTCTTGCTTTGACGCCCAATCGAGTGTTTCTTTCTCGCCATCAAAGCGGACAAACTTGCCATTATTTAAAAAAATAATGTTTCGTTCGCCTGCAATTCCAACAGCAACGATTTTTGAGATATTGTTAGAGTCCAGTAGTTGCTTTGTCTGATTTTCAAATAACGACGAAGTTAACTGATGCGCAGTGCCACTTGGTTTACCAATTTCACCGAACCGAAAGAGTGACCGATTAGTCACACCTGGCTTTCCATCGACATCTAATTCGCCAAGCGCAATTAGAGATCCACCTACTTTATCCACATCAACAATTTTTAGACCTTCTCTGAGAACATTACGCGGTTCGTCTAGGAACATTGCACTGCCTTGCTTGATACGGAGAACAATTGCGGATCCTTTGGGTTGAACCGCACACGCAGGCGTCACTAATATGACGCCTTCATTGCCAGACAATTCGCAAAACATAGTTCGACCTGGAATTATTGAGTCGGATGTGGCAGGTAGATTGCAGTGTGCCCACCCGGCTCCATGACCTGGTGCAATCGAATTCGTTGTTAGCGATCGCACCCATACCGTGGTTCCATTCTTGTCCCCACGAAACAGCCAAAGCTCCTTTCTTATTGGAGCAACCCCGACAAGTTGTATGCCATCAAGAGCTAATCCCTGATCTCCTCCACGAATTTGCTTCCACTCCCGAGTTGGATGTTCCGCATTTGCTTCCCATGCCGAGCCATCTTTACAAATCAAGATTGTCGTGCCGTCACTCGCTATTGCTATTGATGATGCGATGCGGTCGCCATTAAGTAGAACACTTGGGAACTCCAGAATTGATATTTCACCATTGTCGGAAGTTGATGTTAGTAGATAAACACGTGCGCTTGGTGAATTCGTTGCGACGACAGCCGCACGATTCGTTGAATTTTTCTTTACCCCCGCAGTATCAGCGATAATCCCCTCAATCATCGGACCACTTGTCTTGGCGAAACACAGCGCTCGATTCGTTTCGTCATATTCTGCAATTCGTTTTTCGCCCGACGCTAATAAAAAAATTGGCCTGCCGAAATCTGGAACCAATGCGGCAATGTTTGCGCCTTCAATTTGCGCACTGGATGGCGAGAGAATGTATTTCCACTTCGCATCGAGACTACGGGCAGATACTCCTGGAGCGTGCTGATCATCCGTGTTAAATATGGCGAATGCTGTGCCACTGGGACTTGTGGCAAGCTTTGTTATATATCCTCCTGGTCCTGTATTAGGCTTCCCAACTTCACGATTAATATAAAAAGACTCAAGATTAATGGTTCTCAAACCATCTTCTTTATCAGCAATAAGGAGAATAGAGGTTGGCTCTACGATCGCCTGAGCAATAATCTCGTCCGAATTAACTAGACTGAATGAAGGCACGTCAAAAAAATGCTGAATACGATTTGTGATTGGCATCCACGCTAAGTAGCTGAAACCAAGACTGAGTGTGAATATCGCAAGAACGACCGTGGCGAATCCGCGGCCAACTTCTTTTGGATTCTTTGGTGCCGAAAAGTAGCCTGCACGCTCTGTAGAAATTTCTGAATTCGAATCACTTTCTGGAGCAAGCCCAGGATGCTTGCCTACAAGACCATGCTGATCCATGTCTTGTTTACGTCCTGCTTGAAGTAATCCCAATCTTCTTTTGCTGAGGGCTTCTTGACTGCAATCAGATGGATGCGGTGTTGTATCAGTTGTCCTTAGAACGGCCCGTGCGCATTCTGCACCAAGAGCGTGCGCAATACGCTGTGCCTCATTGCGCAAAAATGATTCATTGGTGACTTGAGGTTGTGCAAAATCTGAAAACTCTCGTGAGATTCGCTCGAGTGTTGCGTTCGCGAGTCGAAAGTATCGGAGTTGAATGCACCTACATACATAAGAAATTCCGACCAGAAAATTTTGAAACGCATCGCCTTGTCGATCGGCAGAGAATGACAGTAAATCTTTTTCGTCTAATTCAAGTAAGCGGCTGACATTTTTTTGTTCTGCAGATTGCGACCAAATTGACGCGAACGGCTCCCAATTTGAAACACCGCTTTCGAAAGCTGCAATGCCACTTTTACATTTCGCATCATTCGGCAACAATAGCCAAGCAAAAAGCAAAGATTCAAAAACAAGCAAAGCTCGCGCCTTTGCGACATCAATTTTGACTTCTTCGCCAGTCTTATTGGCAGTCGAAGAACAGATCATTGATTCACATTCAAATGCATCACCAGCATTTTTTGCATTGTCACAAATGACCGCCGAATCGTTTAAGGCAAGCGAATTGCGCAGCGCCCGCACGCGGACATCCGTGGCTCGCTGAACTTCTTCGACACATATTTGGGAAACGCCTATCTCGCCATACAGCCGCATATGCAGTGTTCGAAACTGTAGGGAAGAACGAATACTCGCTGCGAACTTTAAACACTTGCAATTCAAGCCTGGCGATTCCAACTGCGGCTTGATTTCCAAACTAAAAATGAACGAGCGAAGCCAGGGGCATGCCGCTGACTCTTTCAAAGCCCCGCGGACAATCAATCGAAGTAGCATTCGGTGCACATAGGATTTCCAAAGAACAATTCCAAGCGCGCTTGTAAAGTATGACATCCACACCACATCATGCCTAGAAAATAAATCAGCTGGATAGATCGCAACTGCGAACCAAATCCAAACAAAGACAGCGACGGCTCCGTGAAAAAACTGCGTTTTTATTTTTGCGCGACGTACCCGCAAGGGAGATGCGATGATCGCCGCCGCAAACCACATAGTGAAGCAAAACCATGCATTTCCAAGCATCCATTCCGTGCAGATGACTCGCGGGCCGACAGTCCAAGCCAAACCGAGAATCACACCGCTTGCTAAGAATGCTCCTAAAACTGAGTATCGATGATCCGCAATAAAGGATAGATCAGAATTTTGATTCGACTTTAAGGCATTCATAAATCAATCTTTGCAAGAAGTGACGGAATTTGATCTGAATCGTTAATGCACTGATCTGCCGCTAATTCACATTCTCGAAGTCTTTTATGAATCTGTTCTTCTTTGACTGCAAAAAATGAAATTTGGTCAGATAACTGTAAAATCAAGGATTTGAGTCTCAACACTCTTTCATTTGAAATTCTAAGTGCATTTTTACTTTCAATTGTGGGCATAAGAATATTAGTCATGATGCTTTTGATCGCCTCAGTTGCTTGAACCTCTTCTGCCCTCCACTCAATTGCTGTTGACTGAAGTAACTTTGTGATCTGCGAATGCTGTGTTGATCGTTTTTCAAGCTCGATCACAGCTTCATTAAAAGTATTTTTAATATATTTCCCGGCATCGTTCTTAGATATAACTTTGCTACCAATCAACGACATGCGTTGTCTTGCAAGTTCTGCCACATAACGTAGTTCATTAAAATCGAATTCAAGAGCCTGAACCACAGACCAGGTATCCTCTGTGGTCATTTACCACCAAATAATCTAGCGAAGAAACCTGGCTTCGTTGGTTTGATATCTGGCGACAATTCAGACACGATAATTGGCTTTATTTTTTGAAGCGATTCCTGAACCTCTTCTATTTGGCTATTAGTTGCAGCACATCTCTCCTCTAGCTCCAGCACATTTGCCTTTTTTTCTTTCAGCTCGCTCAGTAAATTATCTCTCTGCTCTTTACGTAATTTCAGTTTTTCCAAGGTTGAATTTGCTAGACGTAGATCCGTGTTCAACTGTTCGACTTGCTTGAAGACGTCTTGGAGACTTGAGTTAATCCCAGCTTGATTGATCGCTTTTAACTTTTTTTCTGAATCAAGTGCGATACCACGCAAAGCTGGAATTTCCTGATCTCGCACCACCTCCAACCGACCTCTTTCTGCTTCTGCGACAGAGTGCCTATTGCGGAGTTGGACTTTTAACCTATCATTTTGTGCTGAAACTTCATTATTATTCGCTTCGACTTGATTGAGATTGCGCTGCTCAACATCGAGCAATCCCCGAATGCGCTTAACTTCTTCGTACCGAATATTCGCTTCCTGAAGGCGTTGACGCGTTTTATTACGATTGTCGTTAATAGCATCCTGAGCGCTAGTTGCCCGTACTTCGATTTCGCGCAATCGATCTTGTGCAGTAGTGACTGCTTGACTCGATCGGCTCACAGAGTCATCCAAAGGCTCCTTCATTTCTTGAAGCGCCGTCGTGGCATTTATCAGTTGTGTGGTGGCTTGAGTAAGATTTTTACGAGACTCGGCAAGTGTTCGATGTACTAACTTCATCTCGTCCGTCATTGGCGCAAGCCGAGCTAGTTCATCAGCAACCAAAAGGGTTTGCTCACGAATCCATGCTCGCCGTGGTTTTGTAACAAGCTCGGACACGGACGCCAACGCTGAACAAGCATTTTCGAATGACAACTCCCCTTGTTTGAGCACAACATTTAACTCCCGAGCAAGCTCAGCCCCTTCTTGCAAAGGCGTCATATTTGCACAAAGTTGTGCCAACACGCTCTGCGCTTCTACATCAAGTGAATCGCTGCACTCTTTTGCTGCTCGTTCAAGTTCCGCTTGTTCATCTTGCGCAACGCTATGGAGATTTTTGATAGCTGAATCGCGCCAAATTCCAATTTCTGGCTGCACACTTGATTTCGCGATTGCACGAATCGGAGGTCCTTGAGACCAATCCTTAACAATATCTTTAATAACGGTTTCCAATAACTTGGTTTGAGATCTTTCAATAAATGTAAGGATTGGCTTTCCTGGATTTTCTTCACTTGCTTCCAAGAGAACGATAGTGTCCCTTGATGGGTCTCCCAATAATTTTCTAATTCGGCTAACGATTTCAGCGCGATTTCGCGCAGACGCGATAACCTGTTCAAAAGGTGGGGTTACGAGAGAATTTCGCCCAACAAAGACGTGCAGATGATCCTCTGCAAGTTCGTGAACATAGTCAAAGCGTTCTATTGAGTTCCAAGAACTCAAGAGTGCCCCATCAACTAAGTCTGAGTGAAAAAAATGCCACTGCTCAACTCCTTCAGGAGTGTCCCACTTACAACTTGCATAGTTAAACTCTGGTAACTGCCGCGACTCTGCTTCATTGAGCACTTGCAATAACATCGGTCCAAACTCATCCTTGCTTGTTCGAATACGAAAAACTGCAGGTGTCGTCATGCCAGCTTCTAGTGTCAAGTCATTTTGCGCGCGAATCGTAGGTTTCAGTAAAACTTTCCAGGTAACTTTTTTGACTGATGTAAGAGCAAAAGTTTCAGTTTGGTGTGAAGTACCGGGCTCCTCTCTGAGCAAACCGGCGAGTGGAGTGGAATCGCCTTTCTGTTCATAAACATCAACCTGATGCGTCAAGCTGTCAATACTGCGGTACAGCACAAGTGCTTTTTGAGATCCTGGCCAAAGAAATTCTGGAATCCATGCCTTTGTCCAACCAAGAGGGAAAGCAGCTCGTGCACCGTTGGGAAGATCGTCACACTCAAATGCAGAGCATCCGACTGGCGGTGCGTGAGCAATCGCTTCACCACAAAATCCATAAACAAAAAAGCCGCGTAACTTGTGTAGCTTCGATTCATATTGAACCTCATACTCAACGAGTTCAATCCCGCCTGGAGCCCGCTCAAGCATGTAATCGTAAATGGATGGATCATCCTGCTCAATTAAAATAAACCAACAGGATGGGGTGGCGCTTGGTGTTGCTCGGCGAGCAGTCGGTCGTGCAGAACGCCAAAAGTTTTCAAGACTTTTAGGCTTACAATTTCCCGTCCCAACTTGCGGAGAAATTATTTCATAAACATCTGGAAGAGGAATCAGTTCATTTTCTGGGAGCTCAATCACGTACGGATACTTCCCAACCATCGGCCACCAACAAAGTATCTCCCGCCATTTCGGTATCGCAAGTAGGCCTTCAATAAATTGCATGAAGCGTCCTTGATCTAAAAATCCAATTCGTTTACTCATACCAATATCGTCCCTTCCCATTGCGATGCCCCAAATATGCGCACCTGCCTCTCGTCATCCATATGTCCAAATCCAACAACGAGCCGGTTTGCAATTTCCAAAGCCTTTAAGCTTGCGACATCCTGCACTGTTGCGGATATAGATTTACTGCGTACATAAAGTTGCCGATACTGAGTGCCATTCGTCAACAGGCTTGCGTGGATAGTTGGTTCAAATGCACTCTTCCAATTTGGTTCTTCTCCAAGCGTGACAAGAAATTTTTCGTCAATCCCTTCGCCGTTAGGCATATGAATTGGATTGTTTGTGTCAGGGGCATCATCTAGAAGCCAGTGCATTTTTGTTGATATAGAACGGATTGTCGATGCGACTCCTGCAAGTTCGGGAAGCGGTTTGCCGTCACGCGAGCGCACGTTTGGAAATCGCATAAAATTGCTACGGAGAGCCCCCTCGCGACGAATCTCAATTATCGTCTCAAAAGTCTGGCTTGCGAATATTGCGATACATCGTGGTATTAAATGCACTAGCACCTCGCGCAAAAAATCGACCTCTGGAACGAGGTGGTTCACTTGATGCTGATGATGGATTAAGCCGTCACACAAGCAGATAACAAGCAAACATCGCGCGCGACGGCGCGACGGCCGCTCGAGATTTCCGAAGCGGACAGAAAGTGATGCGTCAGATATTTTAGCAGCAATTAAGGCCTTGGCCTTAGGTGACGGATGACTTAGCAAGGCGAGATCGGTTATCGCAAGCCGAGTGGGATCGGGCGGAATTGTGTATGCGCCGAGTTCAGAAAATGGTCCGGCAAGGTCGCGAAAATTTACGCGATCTTCACCTGAATTGACTTGCGAGACTGCATCGATGCGAAGATTTGGCTTTTTCAATTCCTCATTCATGTGCCAAACGCTTTCATCTGTTGTTGAGAAACCCGCCCCGCCAGATTCCCTCAGTTGAACGAGGGCCGCTCCCAGCCGCGGGTGATTATTCTTGATGAATCCTTCTTCCAAGATTCGTCGCCAATCCACCCACGCTTTCTCTGCAGGATCGGGCCGAGTATTGGGTAGATGAGAAAGTGCAAAAACTTCAAGTTCAAAAAGATTTTCTATTGTTGTCTTAACGTGTGGCGCGTCGACAAATATAAAACGCATAAAACACAGTGCTCTATGACGGCGAGAATTTTGCTCCGGCTCACTTGCCGAACTTTTCCAATCTCGGGTTCGCCACAATGCCGTTCGGAAATCACGAATAAAGCCATTCACCCCAGATACTACTTTCCGCTTCTGGCCGGCAGGGGACCATACAAGGGTGGGCGACTCCGCTGCGGTCATTAAATCACTCACGAGAACAGGCGGTGACGTGATGCGAGTGAGTTGCAACAACTCCCATCGAGCACGCGTGTCATCAACAGCGCTCTCGCCACTAGCGAGGACACCATATTCTTTTAATATTATAGAAATCGTGTCTGCCATATTGCCAATTTATGGTCCAGAGACACCGGCATTCTTTTCCGACAGTTGGATCCTATATTCAACATCGCGGTTTGCTTCCAGGGTCGGTGCAACAAAACGAAAACATTCTAAATGACCTCGGCCCCCCTTCGCATGTGGTTGGTTCAGCGGAGCACCACACACCAAATCTAATGCGGCGCCAAAATACCAAAGCTGAATAAAAGCACGGTCGGAGAGAACTCCGAGGGCCTGAAATTCTTTAAAATATTTAACAAACTCGCATAGGCGCGCATCTTGAGCCGACGGGGTTCCCATCTGAATATGAACATATGCCCATAAATAGCGAAAATCAGCTGCACTCGGTCCTTCGGTGATGGGCCTTTGATGAGGTTTCACGAGTTGCATAGCTGCTTTGTTTGACATCAAAAGATCCATGGCACTCTTTATGCGAGTATCGCCATTCGCAGAATCGAGAATTGATTTCACCCAGATCCGAACTGGAAATCTATCGAAGAAAGCCTTCAAATCTTCGGTGTTTGGAGGACAATTCGCAGCGCCAATAAATCCAATTAGAGGGACAGTCTCGGTGGACTTCCCATTATGATATTTTCTTTCATTCAAAATCGTAAGCAACGTATTCAGGATGTGACTTCCTCCACGAAACACCTCGTCAAGAAATGCGATTTCCGCACGCGGAAGTCGCCCATGTGTCCGTCTTTCTACAACTGGATTTTCCTGCAACAATTTTGCAACGTCAGTAGGCCCAAAAATTTCTTCTGGCATAGTGTGCGCTGTCAATAAATACTCAAAATAATTCGCATCATCCCCATCAGTTCGAAGTGAGCATTCTTCCGCAATTGCTCGCACAAGTAAGGATTTTGCCGTTCCTGGCGGACCCAACAAAACACAACCAGTTCGTGAGATAAGAGCTGCAAGCACTCCATCAATTGCATTATTGCGCTCGACAAAGCGCTTGTGCAAATTCTTTCTAAGTTTCTGCATGCGAACTTCAGCCAGCTTTGCTTCAACCATAGGTGTATTGGTGGCTACAGCCTCACGACATCTCATTTCGATTTCAAGTGATGGTGCAACGAAATCATTGATTTTATTCGCCGGACTTGGGGACTCTATTTTTTTAGCCATTGATTGAACACATCCTTACTATTCAATTGTAATCAAAGTTAGAATTTTGAATTCTGTACTCGAAGTGGATTAAGGATCGCTCTCAGCCACTGTGACGAAGGAGTTTCAGGAGCACCAACAGCGTCAATCAAACGAGAACCGAGAGTTGGGGCAATACGTTTAAATGCATCCGCACGCAAATAAATATTGCGATCCGGCTCAATACGTTCCATGGCACAAGCGACCCACTCGACGAGCAATGGGGCAAGCAGTGAGCGGATAGTTGGTCCTTCATCGTGTGTTTGTGTCCAATCGACCAAAAGTGTTCGAGGGATATCCAGCGTCGACGTCTTTGCCGGTGTTGCATTGTATTCTTCATGAGTCCGAATGCCATCGTGCCGCCCAAGAAGTCGCGCCGCTCGCCGGCGAAAGCCGCGCGCCCAGGAGGCCTCTAGAAAATACTTTGTGGCCGTGTGATTTGGCGGAAAAATCTGTGGTTGATCTCGATTCCCAAGCGACATAATCCATAATGCGAGTTTACACACAACATACTCGGCACATCTTGGATCATTGGCAAGTTCGCAAGATATCGCTTCTAGTTGTGCACGAACAGGGCGATTCATAAAGATATGTAATGCATCGATAGCAATTGTTGCATCAGCCGCATCAGAACACAGCACTAAAAAACCTTCGGATTCTTGTATTTTTGACACCACTCTACTTAAATCTTTTGCTGAAGAAAATGCTGCGATTGAGAGAAGTCGCGCAACACCGCTTGGCTCAGGCAACGCTTCCGCGATGCGTACTCCATCCAGTACTGCCCCATAATTGACTCCAGTTCTCCAGAGTTTTTCTGTCAATTTTAACTTCACTGTTCGAACATGAACAGGCCCTCTCAATGTTGTAAACCAAGCGAGTCGCCGCAACGAACGTGGAAGTCTGTCAAGAAATCCAAACGCCTCATTGAGACTTAAAAGTGATGCTGAATCCGAAGGGGCTAACGATATTGCTTTCGAAAGCGCATGAATTGCACTTTGATAAAAATCGCCTACAACTAATTTCTTTAATGGAGAAGAAATATCTTCGATTGTTCTATTCACGAAGGCTTCCGAATCATGCCGTCAAACCCGTCTGGCGAAAGTTCTTGGATTGCGCGCCTGACTGCCTGAACTATTTCCCCTCTTGGGTCTTTGGCTAGAGCTTTGAGTTGATCTTGAACACATAAACAGCGCTCCCCTGCAATTTCAAAATCTTTCTGAAGAGAGACAATCTCGCTTGTGATCTTTACCAGCGTGCTCTTCGCATTATTAACTTCGGCGTTCGTTAATTCGAGTTCAACCGAGGCTTTTTCATTGAGTTGCTTCATCTCCTCGCGAATCCGCCCTGCATCGATCAACTCCTTCTTCCGAACTGAAAGAGTTTTCTGGTCTCTGTCCACACTTGCTTGAAGATCTGCAACTTCTTTAGAAAGTCGACGGATCTCTTCTCCACTCACCCGAGGGGTCGATCTCAGGACACATGCCCTTTTTTGAAGTTCGATTTCTGCAAGCCTCGGATCATCCAATCTCTTTCGAATTTCGTCCTCGCAAATCAGAATTCCCGCAGTCGCTTGCGCTAACGAATCTGCGAGTTCTTCTATACGACTAGGAAGTGAGGGGGCGGATGAGGCACCCTGATTATGAACCGACATATCACGAAGGCCTTCTGACAGAAGTAGTGCTGCTTGTGCACATTGTCTCGCAAGCGAATCCCGCCACTGAACTGATTGATAATCACGAACATACTCATGCGCTTCAGGCCAACGTATCTGGATGCTTGCAAACTTAAGGCACGATTCAGCCAAAACGCAAAGTGCTTTGGGCAAAATATTGCTCGTCGAAAGCTCGTTGGACAATGTACCCGCCGTCTCCGCCGCACCGCCCGCTCGCTTCACTTGCTCTGGCGTCACACTAAATGTCCTCCCTCGTCATTTCCATAACTATGTCATCCATCGTGACAAGGTTATGAAGGAAATTATTACGGATGCAAGCAGAATTTAGGATTCTCTCCGCAAGGTTGTTTGCTGCGCCACAATTACCAAACGACTCGCCTTCTGCAATTCGTCGATTAGTAAAATGACGCATAAATAAAGGCAAGATTGTCTGATCTTGAATCTCATGCATTGGTCCTTTTTGCCTCAAGAGCCGAATTGTAATCCGCGCGAGCACTTCCTCAGATGGAGGCGGGACCAAAATCTCGAACGGAAAACGGCGAAGTAATCCGACATCAGATTGAAATGCATTTCGCATTGGTTCTGGATACCCGGCTATCAATACCGTGGTACGCACATTATTTGGCATCTGCATATTTGCAACGATTTGTTGAATCACGCTAAGCCCGAATGCGTCTTGTTGTCGAGCAATCGGGGCCAGTGCGTGAAACTCATCTATAAAAAGAAATCCACCTCGTGCTCTATCGAAAGCACGGTCCACGTTCCCCTGCGCATTGCCAACGTACTCCCCCATAAGTGACTGAGCCGATATTTCAACTTTAGGTGCGGCTGCAGCCCCCACTCTCGCTGCAAATGTCGACATGAGCCAGCGAGCAAATGTGCTCTTGCCCGTACCTGGCGCACCAAGCAATCGAATTCCAAGCGCAAGATCTGGTGGCGTGGGTAAACGACGGACAAATTCTGCGATCAAATACATAACTTTTTCTTCGAGTAGCGGTTGGTCAATGAACTTCATACGGAAAGACCCGATGGTCTCTTCCATTGTTGGGGGTGAAGCTCCTTGGGGAATATCGGCGACGGCGCATAGTCCCTCAGTACGCCGAGCGGCAAGAGCGTTGGACCGAACCACGTCTGCCACATTATGTGCTGTACGAGCCCCAGCAAAATTCTCCATACATCTTTTTGTTTCAATAGCTTTTTGCAGTGAATGTATAAAATTTGATTGCTCTTCGACGGATGGCTTTAACCCATAATTACTTTCAAGAAATCGACATGCAATTTCTGCAAGCGCGGTAGGTGATGGCCATTCAAATCGAATCTGTGTCGTAAAGCGAGATGCCAATCCTGGATTTGTATTCATAAGTTTTCGCATTTGCTCGTCGTAACCCGCCATCACCAGGCAAACGCTGTCAAATTCTGGATCTGTGAGATGCTGGACAATCTGATGCAAAACCGCATTCCCCTGCTGGTCATCTGCGAAACGGTATGCCTCATCGATAAATAAAACTCCTTCGCGGCACTCTTCAAACAAAGAGCGCGTACGTTCTTCCACGCCGCCTTGATGTCCACTCGAGAAATCTTGCAACGAAACCTCGCGAACGCGCCCATTTCGCAGAACGCCAAGTGCGCGAAGAAAATTTCCGACAATTCGTGCAGTTTCTGTTTTCCCGGTCCCAGGTGGACCAAGAAATAGCAAGCGCGGTGCATTTTCTAGTTTACCCCTTCGAATCGAATCTGCTGTCGAACTCACAATCGTCCGCATCCAAGTAACGGCTTCTTTCATATCAAGGAATTTCTGTTCGAACTGCGCGATTATTTCCTCGGCAACTTGGATCGACACATTGCGAGGATCAACGATGTCCGCCAATTCAAATCGATGACCGCCACGAGAAAGCCTGACTTTATCCCACGACTCAACTAGATTACGAACCTCACGCCCATTCGAATGCCGGCGTGTTACTTCTCTTTTAATTAGTTTGTGGGACTTGGACCTTGCATCAGTGTCAATTGTGACTTTTCTCGCTCCAATCATACTGTCAGAGATCGTGCACATTTCTTCTGGGGTGTAATCGCGAAGATGAATAATGTATTCATTTGGAATCCGAGAACGAAGACCTTCGTTCACTTGAAAAAGTTCTTCCATTCTTTCTGGATAGCCAGCGAGAATGACAGTTAAGTCACCACGACGCTTTTCCATCTCATCCACAAGAGTTGTCACAGCTCCTTGCCCCCCATAAATGCCTGCAAGACCATATGCCTCATCGATGAACAGAACCCCGCCTGCGGCAGCCGCTAGGTGCTTGCTCATATTCTGAAGCGTATCCCCTTCGTTGTAAGCACTAACAATGTCCTTCACTCCAATTTCGACAGGTGGCGACTGGGAACGCCGCACTCCTGAAGCATGAAGCAACTCAGCAATGATTTTGGCAACGATTGTCTTCCCTGTACCAGGTCGACCCAGTAACGCTATGTGAGTGGAGGGTAATTCCAACTGTTCGCCACGCTGAATAGCTTCCTGTTGATTCCTTGCCAATTTAACGAGGATATTTAATTTCTGTTTAATCTCCTCCATTCCAACCAAGGCATCTAGTTTGGCTTGAACATCAGCGACACGCTGCTCGTCATACTCGCTACCAATAATTGCCGAGAGATCAGTTTTGCCATCATGAATTTGAATACTGACTGCTTGGGCTACACGCAAAAGGGAATACTGCCGCCCGCCTAGTAAGATTGCTATCGCTTTTACATTGCCTTGAAGAAAGTGCCGAGCCTTCGCTCGTTCTAAAAAATTTTCGATTTCTGAACTATCCGGGTGATTCGGCCGAACTTCATTCCAAGGCAATACCCCTCGCCCGTGCTTGGATAAAAGTTCTTTCACTTTTCCTGCTTTGGTGTCTGCAGAAAATACAATGATTTGTGATCGAACATGGCTGCGACCCGGAGCGAGGAGCCTTCCTATAATTTCCATGAGTTTTCGAGCTCGTTCTGTCTCGATCGTTTCTGGAATGACCAAGTCATCTACATCTGGTAAGAGAATAAAGATAGAACCTGTAAATTTCGAAACGGCACGATCAATCTTTCCCAACGCCCCCGCAAGTCCATCGCCCGACAATTTATCTACTTCCTGTTTTTGCGCAGAACTTAAAGGCTGGTTCTCTGAGACAGGCGAAGCCGCTCGATGCGCACCATTAGATCTCTGTGGGTCACGAGATTGCACCTCGGTCAAAGCGTAAAACTGCGTCTTCATCTGATCCGTTCCAAAAGTGATATCACCAGATACGCTCAAGCAAATAATCATTTCAAACTTACGTTTACGTGCTTCCTGAATAAGTGCTTCAGGGAACGACTGAACACCCGTTGCAAGATCAACAAAGGCCATATCACCCAGAAACGGTCCGACTCCAAGAATCTGCCGCGAGCCATCATCGCTTGGAAAGAACATCTCAAGTCGCCTATTTATCACGACGCTCTCTTGCTTTCACTTGTTGGGTTGTTCTGACTGGATCTCCCGCGTTGACCTTCGACTGTGCTCTACCATAATCCGTAACTTGAAAGTTTTGCTCGATAGACCGTAGTGCTTCTGCGAATCCTTCGAGAAGTGAGACGCAAGTTTTTTCTTCACCTTCTGCAACTCCGTTGATTTCAATAATCAATTTGCCATCGATTGGCATCGTCACGCGCACATTCGCAATACCAGAAGGATTAGTTGCGTACAAAACAAAGGGAGCCATCTCACCAAACTCCTCACCATCAAGGTACATATCGGGAGCATCGTAATTGAGTTGTTTCAACCGCTCTGCGAGGTGCTCCGCAATCTTGGCACGCTCATTAATACGAACGCGCATTTCAGCCGCGAGCTGCGCCGCATCAAAGCGAAGCGACCGAGCAGATACCAGCGCTGCATCAAGTTTTTTGGGGTCTGCCTGTTGTGCAGCACGACGAGCTTCGGTAATTATTGCGGCGTGTTTAAGGACATCAAATTTGCCAAATTTTAAATCGTCACTGACTATGCGAGAAGCTTCGTCAACCTCGTGATTGATACAATCAAGTGCAGCCGCCGTGATTGCTCGCGGTGCGACATCTTCTAGAGTAAAATTTTTGGAGCCCGCCGCAACTGCTGCTGCGGCTTCTCTTTTTATCTCGGAAAAAACTTTGGCAGCCTCGCGGTGGAGCGAGATAGCCTTGTTCGCTGTTTCAATAAGACTGCATGTGCTAGATTTCACAGTCGGGAGGTGAGATATATCTCCCCGTGCAATCACCGATGCAATTGATGCACTGACATTCTTAAATTGAGTCTCAAATGCCGTACTAACGAGTAGTGCATCAAAGCGAGAGAGCAAGTTCTCCACATCAAATGCTGCATCGAGTGTTTCTCTCCGAGGCGTCGCTTGTTTATATTGTTTTAGTTCAGCGCGTAAGGCCGCGAGTTGCTTCCGCACTTCGACAATACCTGTTTTTGAATCCTCTGATAAGAGTTCAAGGTATTTGTGGTGGACCAATTCCAGTTGCGCGGCAAGCGGACCCAAGACTCGCTGGATTTGCAAACGTTGACTAGGAATGACATGTCCAACTTTTCGTCCGCTCATTTACAGGCTCCCGATTTGCTTTTTTCATCAAGTCCCGCAAGTAATTGGCTTGCTAACCGACCTGCACGGCCGCGGGTTGGAAGACCAACCATGCTTAATACACCATTCGCATCGACGACGACTTCAAGATGACGCTTTACTTCTTGAATATCGCTTCTTGAAACATGCCTATTGGACAACTTATGAATGCGCTGATTGCTAGAACCACGCCACCCAATTCCATCGTTCAACGCTTCCACATACGGACCATCAATCAGAATGTCGACAAAATTAAGTATTGATGCAATTTCAGAACAAGAACTTGCTCGAAGTTGCGCAAGAGTGCGACCTGTATAAATCAAAATGTCTAGCGTTGTCAACTCATGGAGCCGCTTCACGAAATCCGCGAGAGCATCCAAAGGTTGATCGAACGGATCACCCCCCGAGAGTGTCACACCCTGAATTCCTTTAATCGACCCACACCAATCAGCAAGCTTCTCTGGAGTCGTTGTAAATAATGGCGGACTATTATTCATTTCTGCTGCAATGCATCCGGTACAGTTCAACGAACATCCTTGAAACCAAATTACTGCACGAAGTCCCGGTCCGAGTGCCCTAGAACACGAATGAACAAGGGCAACTCTAAGCGGCCCGTCTATAACTGAAATGGGTTGATAGAGTAACTTGGATCCATGGTCCAAGCACTTGGGTTCCGTTTGAGAGTGCGAGTCTCGAATTGTCAGCGGTATCCCAAATTGATCCATAAAGGTGCATCTCCAGCCAATTAAAGTCAGGTGCTGATTGTTTAGATGCAACTACCTCTGACCAGTAGATCCTACCAAGCAATAGCGCTCAGTCCCCGAACGTACCTATCACACGAAAGTCAATATAGAAATCTATCCAAGCGCTATTTCGGTGATGAATGCTATGGCTGCCCCCATCCCGAAGAGAGCTGCCACAAGCGGTATACAACAGCCTAAAAGTTGCCCTACTTTTCGTTGTCGCCCCGCACGCGTCAAGGGAATTCCTGTTTGTCGAGCGATTCGTCCCTTTAGAGCGGAAAGTCCCACGGCACGCTTCCAAGAAAATGAGAATCCATATTTACGCATAGCGATCACCCTCTGAATATTTGAAGTTTACTCTTGCAATTGTAGTAAAAATTTATTGTTCGCACACAATCGTACGCTCAATGCAAGACTCATTTTGACGTTGAAAGTACTGCTCTTAGACGTGTGCATCACATTGTTTTCTTAGTGAACTTCGAAAAAACGCTATATTAAATTCGGTCTGCGCAAAAATAGTTTTGAACCGCCTATAAGTAATTAAATTGCTGGCGCAAATATGATTACCCTGCACCCCGCTAATCCTTCGCCTTCAATTGCGAATCATTGGCCTGAATGAACGTCTTAATTTCCTCAGCCATGGCCAGCAGTTTGGTCCATTGTTCCTTATAGAGCGTTACGGGGAAGCGGCCCAAGCCATAGATGGACAGCGCGCCCTTCTCGCTGACTTTCATGGAAAGACCTTTGGCGGAGGTCTTCTTCAGCGCGTCATTCTCGCGGCGCAGTTGTTCAATTTCAGCTCTGAGATCTTCGTCGGACATTGCGGGGGCTCCTGGGTGTGGTGAATGTTTCCAAGCGGTCCTTGCTGTGTGGCACGACCTGGTCTTGATGCGTGCGATCGTAGCTTGTGAATTTGTGGGGGCGGGATTTGGGGAGGTTTTTCTGGAGCAAACAAACTTCCGCTGCCTAGCTCGCAAGAAAAACATGTGCGCCATGCCATTGCAACGCATCTGCGCTAGGAAACAGGCGCGTGTCCTGCGGAAGTTTGGCAAGCACCTGGCCGTCAAACGGGTAATAGCGCCGACCATTTGAGAAATCTATCTTCAAACGCGTTGACACTTTCACAACATGCTCTGGCGTCACCGTGACATATCCGCGATCAAAGAGCGCATGAAACTCCTTCGTTAAAAGCATTCCATTCTGAACATGATTACTGGCTGGACCAAGGTATGGCTGAATGTGCGCGGCATCGAGCACGGGCACGGTGTGTTCGCCAGTGATCGCGCATTGATTACCGTACGCATCAAGCAATCGCAGTCGAAAACCGCCCTGACCTTCACGCACTGCTTGCGCGCTTCGATCACGCCACTGGCGAGTATCACCCGTGACTAGTTGAAATCGATCGCCAAACTCGCCATCGCGTACTTGACCGCCCGCACCAATAAGCGACATTAATTGAGCGGCCCGCGCGGGATCATGCACGCCCATACCTCGAACAATATTTGTTGCAAAGCCTTGTTCAACGCCCCACGGAACCCAGCGTGATTTGTCCCACAGTTCCACTGAGCGCAACACCATGCATCCAAGTGGTTTATTTAGTATTTCATCTTCTGTTTCGTCGCGACGATATTGTCGAATGCGCTTGTAGAAATCTGAAACTGTGTCATCACCATTGCGCCACTGAAAAAGTTGCCACGCTTCTTCCATGGATAGCAAATGAAATGCCGCAAAGAAACCCACGCCCGCAATTGCGTAGTCGGGTGATTTCAACCGCAAAAAAACGGGATGCCCGGGCTGCATTCGCGCTGGCGGCGCCTGCGCCTTTGGAAACCAGAAATTCGCCTCATCCACAATGTGATCAGAGTTCGCCCGCCCCTTGAGGTAGTCAAACCAATTCTTATCAGTCAGAGCGATGAATGGATCCGCGGACATTAGAGGATGCTATACGGATGCGAAAATCGAAATCGAATCTGAGAAGTTGTAAACCATTGAAAGATTTGAATAAGCCAAATTAGTAATCATCCAACAAGAAGCTTCTGAACATGATCCCGGGTTTCATCATCCTCGAACCAAACATAGGCGCCTTTAATTGCACGGCTCAGCAAAATTCGATATCCACGCTGGAGGCGCTGCAAAAGTTCTTCTGTTGCCGCACCCCTACCGCGCTCATTTCGCGCATTTGCTCTGGTGTTCTTCCAGGAAGATTCGTGAATATTTTTAAGATCTGCTTGCCATCGATCATCTCTCCAAACCAAATCCTTAAGCCAAAGCAAACCTATGTAATCAAAATCAAATCCCCGCACAACATATGGGCAACCAATTTCACAAAGCTGATCCTTTGCCATTTGGCTACCAAAAAAACCTTGAACAAAAAGTGAATAATCTTGATCTGGTGCAAAATTCCAAATCCGCGACCACGTACGCGGCTTACCTTCATGAATAAATTCGAGCTGGAAATCTTGGGACTTAAATGGAAGCGTATGCGGACGATTTTCTTTCTGTGTAATCCACTTTCGAGCATATGAAGCTAGAAGGCGCGCAGTACAACCAGTTGATATGTGTGTCCGTAAAGCATTTTCAAGATGGATGGGGCTATCAACAATATCAAACCCAAACGAGCCTCCAAGATCTTTTCTCCATGTACGCATTGGTTTTATTTTTGTGTTCAGATTCAGGGTTGAATCAAGCCAGATCATATATTCTGTAGATCCGCCACAACGAAATTGCGCCCCAGCAAGACTAATTATCTCTACATTTTCTACGCCAAAATCAGCGGCAAATTGTTCAATACTTGCACGGGTTGTTGTTTCATTATCACGGTAACTCTGATCACTATCCATTAAAAATATACTTACCCTGGAACTGCGAATTACGTGGTATGCCTGTGGACCCGCATGAATTGCCCAACCTGAAGGCGGAATTCCTTTCTTGCCCTCAACAGATGGGTCGATTAATCCGTGTGCTTCATCAACAATGGAAACAGCAAACGAATCATCTGGGCATTTCACGCGAATTCCTTGTTTATGAAATCGTTTCAGAGTCTTTCTCCAATCTGAAACCGTGGTTGGAAAACCTAGCTCGCGCTCTTTCTTAACCCACGGCCACGAAATTCCGGGGTTGTACTGATTCGCTCCAAGAACAACTCCTCGCGCAGCTCTTTCACCTCTCACTTTTTCAAACAATGCTTCCCAATTAGATTTCTGAGATCCCGAGGTGGTAGTGAGCATTACATTGCCGTCAATTCGATCATCTGAACTGAGAGTTGCCCATAGATGAGCTGCAACCACTGATTTGCCCGAGCCTGGTGGTCCCTCAATAATTACCACACTTTTTTTCCCAAATTTTTTCTTTGAACTAGCGCTTGTTTTAGCCGGAGTTAATACTCTCTCGATTTGCTTCATGCATTTCTGGAATCCAAGGCGTTGTTCATCAAGCAAAACAAATGGACTTGTGTCTAGATTTTGAATCGCTTGTGAAATTTGCCGCACAAATCCGCGCTCTTGGTGATAAATACCTTCTTCAAAACGACGCGCGAATTTTGAGTCTGATGTAACAAGCTTCGAACACAAATACTTTGGGAAATTTTCAGTGATATCAAGTTGGCTTCGAGTAAATACTGGAAATTCTTCAACAAGTGCCCGATGCGGATCTTCAAAGTATGGATTTGCGGAGGAAGCAAAAGTAAAGAAAACACAGCCTGAAATTTCTGCAAAATCCTCTTGTACAGCACTGTGAAATCGTTGGCAATAATTAACATATCCCTTTACTTGATCAGAAGGATGTGACAGTTCGCGGCCAGCATGAAATACCAACCCCTCACGTGGTCCTGGCATATCCCCCGCAGTGTTCCAATCTTTTAATTCAACAATGACAGCAACTGGTCCATTCTTTCCGCGACCAAGTAAAACCAGGTCTGCCCAATTTGCCGATGAAGGCAATCTGTATTCAACCATTAAATCTCCGCGATGCCCAACATGAATATGAAAATCTTTTAGAGCGTCGTTTGCCAATACCCTTGCAAAGGTTGGGAGTGAATTGCGCCAAGCCGTCGCTTCGGCGGAAGTCGATCGATGTGTTTCTTCCTGCAGGTCTGAAACGAGGGTGTCCAGATCGAAGTCCACCCGTTGCCTAAATGATTCGACATCAAGAAGCATGGTGAAAGTCTAACTGCAATTGCAAAGCGGTTGGTTGATCCTTGTAGTCAGGCATGCCTAACCAACGGAACGAAGGTATTACGAAATTAACCCAAGCCCCTACCCGAACCGGCATATTTTATGAACCCACCCCTAAAAATTCTCCCGCAACATCCCGCCAATCACAAACCGACACGCGGAATCAATATGTTCTGGCTCAACGGTGTCATGCTCGGCAAGATCGGCCACCGTGCGCGCCACCTTGGCCAATCGGTCCATTGAACGCGTTGTAAGCACATTCGTATCACTAACTTTTTTATAATGGTCCATGGCCTGCGGTGAAAGCTGGCAGTATTCCATTACGGCGCCGCCAGGAATGGCCGCATTATGCGCAATGTCGTTGCCCGCAAACCGCACAGTTTGACGCTGTCGCGCCATCTCTACTTTCGCGCGCAGTTTGGGCGACTGCTCGTCCTCTGTTGGCGCTGAAACAACTTGTGACCTTGTTGGCCCGGGGTAGGGCGCTGTGAAGCGCCCTGCGAACACACCCGCAGCAAATACAAGAAACGCCCCCGCTACCCCGCACTTGAAATTATTTAAAATCATGCGCGAAGGATAAGCGAGTGAATTTAGATTGGTTGGATTGGTGTGAGTGCCTGGCGAGAAATAGTTACACAATACCCATATATGCCTACTTTGGTTAGCATAAAAGCTATAGCGGCGTTGTACTTCTTGCCGCGTTTCATACCTTGGGGAACCACCTAATGCTTGGCAACGACACACTCGAAAAGACAATTCAATATCTTGATTTATTCAAGGCCGTTGCCGCGGAATGGTTTAAAAAAACGGTTGTGGTTCAAAAGAACTACGATTTTTTTAAGAAGTTCTTTAAGCGCGAAAATTTAGAGAGCGCGAGCTGGTTTGACATACAACAAATTAGAAGCCACCTGCATTGCTTTACAAGTATGGCTATTGCTGGACAAAAAGCACTGGGAAATCAAAACCACCCACTTGAACACTACAGGAATAGCTTCATAGACCTTGCACACGGCGAGGGTAGCCCCCTTGAAAGAGTGCGCAGATTTGACAAGAACCCAAATCACCAATTGCACTGTTTTGGAAAGTCTGCGGTAAGTGAGCTTGCTGGTTATGTTTTTCCAGAAGTTTTTATGTTTCGTAATAACCGCGACAAGTCAGCTGCAAAATATTTAGGTATTAAAGTATCTAAGAGCAACGACGCGGCTGCAGATATAGAAAACTTTACTAACTCGGCGATTCCAGTGAAGGAATTATATTTGAAGCGAGTTGGGAGACAAACCAGCCTTCCCATTAATTTTGAGATTGACCAATTCTATAGTTGGCTTTATGAAACATATGTCAATGAAGAAGAGGAAGGTGAAGGTGATGAAGAGAAGCCAGTGGTTGCAAAGCAATATTGGACCGGATCGGTTGGCGCCCACGCGAAATACTGGGACGAATTTTTAAATCACGGAATATTTGCAATTGGATACGACAGCACAACCGATCTTGCAAAATTTAAATCAAAGAAGGAGATTCTTAATCATCTCAAACGTGTTGAACAGGGCAGCAAAAACCCAACAAATGATGCTAATGCTTGCTGGGATTTCCTACACAACATGTGCACGGGGGACATTATTTTTGCAAAAAAAGGTGTAACGCACCTATTGGGATATGGAATAGTTGAAAGCGATTATCAATTTGATCAAACACAGAAGTCATTCAAGCATGTCCGCAAGGTGCGTTGGGTGGATACGGGCGAAAGACAATTGCCGGCTGGGGAAGTGATGGCACTAAAGACCCTAACAAACATCACGAACTATCAAGGTTTTCCTGAAACACTTTCTAAAGCCGTCGGGCTAGAAACAGGATCACTACCACCACCAACTGGCGTTGCATATTGGTGGCTGAATGCCAATCCAAAGATGTGGGATTTTGAAGGCGATGCTATTGGATCAGTACAAACATATACAACGCATAACGAACGAAAAAATAAGCGCCGAATGTATAAATATTTTGAACAGGCAAAGCCGGGTGACATCATGGTGGGTTATGTCACCTCCCCCAGCAAAGAAATTGTTGGAGTTTGTCAAATTACCAAAGGACTCCATGCTTCACCCAAGGGTGAAAGCATTGAGTTTAAGAAAGTTGAGCAACTGGCCTTCCCAATAAGTTACGACGCATTGAAATCAAATCCTGACCTAGCTGAATGCGAACCCCTCACAAACAATCAAGGAAGTTTGTTTCGCTTGACTGAAGCCGAGTATGAAATCATTCGCGACATGATTGATGAAACAAACCTTGGCCAGCCCCAAGTCAGTGAAACCTTCAGCAAGCAGCAAGCAATGGATGGATTATTTTTGGACGAGACGCAGTTCGACAAAATGATTGATGCTTTGAAAGAAAAGAAAAACTTATTACTACAGGGTGCGCCGGGTGTTGGGAAATCGTTTATTGCCAAACGAATCGCGTACTCGCTGATCGGATTGAAAGATCCCAGTCGCGTTCAGGCAATCCAATTCCATCAGTCCTACGCATACGAAGATTTTATTCAGGGCTACCGTCCAACAACAAAAGGGGAGTTTGTTTTAAAGAACGGCTTATTCTTTGACTTCTGCCGCCGCGCAATACGCGATGAAGCTTCTAAGAAACCTTACGTATTTATTATTGACGAGATCAATCGAGGCAACCTAAGCAAAATCTTTGGCGAGCTCATGATGCTGATTGAACACGATAAGCGTGGAAAAGAACACGCAATACCCCTGACCTATTCACAAGCCGCAGACGAAAAGTTTTATATCCCAGAAAATCTATATGTAATTGGAATGATGAACACGGCGGATCGATCGCTTGCAATGGTGGACTACGCGCTTCGGCGACGATTTAGGTTCATTAATTTGAAACCAGAATTTAACAGCAAGTCATTTGTGAAGTTTCTTTCTGACAAAAAAGCGCCCAGAGAATTGATTATAAAAATCCAAACACGAATGAACGCCCTGAATGAAGCCATTCAGAAAGACACAAAAAACCTTGGCGCCGGATATCAGATCGGACACAGCTTCTTTGTTCCAAATGGCTCTACAGAACCAAATGAGGGCTGGTATCGACGCGTTGTTGAATCTGAAATCATTCCTTTGATACAGGAATATTGGTTCGATAACGAAAAGACTTTTTCCGAGCAACGCGATGCCTTACTCGCTTAAGTAAGTCGTGAATATTCCAATTCAAAATATCTATTACCTGCTTTGCTACGCATGGGACAAACTTGCGGACAAAGATGTTGTTGATGTGAAGCCCCTTGACTCGAAAAGTCTTATGGACTTATTTGCTCATGTACTGATTAACGGTACTAACCACTTGCTAAAGCGCGGGTTTGATCGTGGGTATGTTCCTGTGCAAGAATGGACGGGCCGACTACGCGGGCGAATTTGCTTTCAGGAAGCGATACAAAAAAACGCCCTGAATACTCCAACGTTGCCGTGTTCATTTGACGAGCTAAGTTACAACGTCTTGCATAATCAAATTCTTAAAGCAACAATGAGGCGACTGATTCGGATGCCCAACCTAGAAAAAGAAAACACAGATCGCTTGGCGCAACTCTGCCGCATGTTTTCAGACATTGAAGATATTGAAATTACAAGCCAGCTATTCAGCCGCGTACAACTTCATCGCAACAATCAATTTTATGACTTTTTGCTGAAAGTATGCGAACTGATTCATGACAACTTACTGATTTCGGAGGACTCTGGAACAAGTAAATTCAAAGACTTTATACGCGACGAGGGACAAATGCGCTCTTTGTTTGAGAAGTTTGTTTTAAACTTCTATCACCAGCATGGTGCGGCATATAAAGTGAAATCAGAACACATTCGCTGGCGCATGTACTCCGCAAATGAACAATTTCAGAATTTGCTCCCAGCGATGAGGACAGATATTTCTCTGACATCTACTATTCGAAAAATTATTATTGATTGCAAGTACACGCCCAATGCAATGGGGGTGCATTACCGAAGTGATAAAGAAACTCTGCGGTCAGAACATCTGTATCAAATTCATGCGTATATGAGCAACCTTGAAGAAGGCGGATTGAATGACGAATGTGAAATGATGCTTTTATATCCAACGGTGAACAAGGATTTCTCGGCCACTTACTTTGAAAAAAAGCACAAGATCAGCATTCGATCGATCAATCTCAACCAAGACTGGCAAGGAATCCACAATGATTTACTTGCCCTTGTTGCGTAGGGCGCGGATTGTCGACCACCCAATTCCAATCGGATAGCCCGAGTCAAAGTATTAAGCATGCACAAAATCGAGCACGGCGCTGGTGATGTCGCACGCTTCACCATCTGCACAAACTGCTCGTGCTCTGCTTGCAGTTGGCGCGGTTGCGTACTCCATGTTTGTTTCTAAAATCAGGGCTTCTTGGCAGATTTTCTGAAGCTGCGTTTCTAGCGCGCCCTCGCTGTCACCTTGAATCACTGGTCGGCCCACAAAAACTTCTTTGTTGGTGTTCAGGTCTAGATACACGTCCACATTGTTGTCGTGGCGCAGAAATTTCAGGCGGTCGCCAACGGAGCCTGTGGGGAAAAAGCCGGGTGTGAAACTCATCGAGCCATCAAATTTCCAATTGGGAGGCAGTGAGATCCCATCAATCGCTTGACCGGTAAGCCAGCATGCGTCCACTTTTATTTTTGAATCAGAGAGTTGAATCTTTCCAACCGTCAGCCACGGCGCGGGAACTGTGGGACCGCACATCTGATCCACAATGGCAATATCAACGGCTTCGTGGTTGCGAATGAAGATCAAGCCTTCGTGCTCAAGCATGGTCACGAATGCGTGGACACCATCGGGTGACATGAAGCCCACGCGGACAATGTGCTTGTCTAGGCAACCGGTTCGGTTAGGGATTGCTTGCAGAAATGCCGGCCAGCCACCATTGAAGCGCTCGGCGATAGCTGGGCGACGGACGATGACAGAAATTGCTTCTACAAGTACGGCCATATGGGTTCCCCGGGGGTGGTGTGATTTAGGAGTGCGTTTAGTGACGCGGTGAGTGCGGTGAGGGTGGATGGTAGAGGAAAGGGAAGGGTTTTTAAAAGGGGTTAGGGGCGGGGAGGGTTGTGTGTGGTGCGTGCCCTTGCTGCACAACATATATAGAAAACCTCGCTTTTCTATACACATCTTGTCTGGCGTGTATAGAACGTGTTGATTTAAATGGTCTTGCCAAGTATTCAGCTACGGATCCGCGCGGCGCGCAACTTGGCAGCAATCTTATTCACGCTGGGTAAACCGCCCGCATACGTTCGACAACTCATTGTTGGCGAAGTTGGAACTGGTAAACCAAATAGGTCGCTTGCATGCACCAGCGCGATGAGCAACCAGGCAAGAATTTTTGTTTGGAAAAAAGGCAGGCAAATGCGAAAGCGTGTGGCGTGGCGGTTACAACACGCATGGGCAAAAAGAATTTGTGAAACCACGAAAATTAGGCTGGAATTATGGGAAATTTTCCAACGTACGTATTGACTTGTATTCAAACAGCCTTATGCTGTAAACAGAAATATACCTGCTGCACCACTCTCCCACTGGGGATGACGGGCATTATGGGCAGGTTTTTTCTATTTTTAGGCCGCGTGCTTTGGCGTGATTAACCATGTCAAATCAAAGGCGCCACAATTTTTCAAAGCAATGGATTGATTTGCCCGCGCAAATAAAGTTGCTGCAATCCCGCGGACTGGTTGTCAGCGACACGCGCGCTGCTACGGCGTTTCTACAACACGTTCAATTTTTTGCTCTGAACGGTTACTGCGGCGCATTTGAAGTTCGCAAACATGTCTTTGCCCACGGCACCACCCTGGAACATATTCAAGCCGCCTACAACTTTGACCGTGAACTACGTGACCTGTTCACTGAAGCTCTAGAATGGATTGAAATTGATATTCGTTCCTCGATTGGTGGACATGTGGCTGCAACCCACGGCCCGTTTGGGCATCTATCGCCGGAAAACTTTTTCCATCCGACCAGACCTTCAATTTACGACACACGCCAAGATTTTCATCACGCGCGCTGGCGGTCTCAGTTGCAAAAAGACGCGCTGAAATCTTTGGAGCCATATGTGCTGCACTTTCGTGAGAAATACGAACAGTTTCCAGACTTACCAATTTGGATCGCCACTGAAGTGATGCCGTTTGGATCGCTTTCAAAAATGTACGCGGGCATGCTTCGACAAGATCAAAGGGCGATCGCGGGTCGCTATGGAATTCAAAATGCATTTCTTGAGTCATGGCTGCATCACTTGGTACATGTGCGCAATCTGTGCGCGCACCATGCCCGATTGTGGGACCGCGTTTTTGTTGTGCGTCCAAATCTTCCGCCAATCCCTCGTTGGCAGTCCCCGTTGTTGCCTGGAAACGATCGACTTTTCTGCAGCCTGCTCATCATTGCGCACATGCTTCGGCGTTGTTTGGCCATTGAATCCACATTCGCGCAGTGGCGGGAACGTGTGGAGAGCCATTTAAAAAATCCGCCGCTGCCTGCCATGCATCGAGCGCGCATGGGATTAACTCAAGATTGGTTGCGCCATCCCGTGTGGACTGGTTTGAAATAAATAAACGCATGAAAAAAATGTCAACGCCCAGTATGAAGTTCCAACCATGTGGTGGAAGTACCGTGCCCCCTTCACACCTGCTCCGTTCCCGCATTGAGTATCGCTAGGTACTGGGGATACGAATACACACGGTCGCGTTTCTTCGCTGTGATCTCCACAAGAATGCCCGCACTTTGCAACACCTCGACCGCGCGCCGCACAGTCGGGTAACTCAGGCCAGTGCGTTTCTCGACATCGCGCAAATGCGCAATCGGGCGCATGCGAAATGCCGCGAATACATGAAGCACGCTTGCAGCCGGCCGATCAATCGAAGTGATGCGGTGCGTGTCCTCATTGAAAAGAGCGAGCAGTGCCCGCGCGGTTGTCACGGCGTCGTTGGCGGTTTGCTCGACTCCTTCCAAGAAGAAGTCGATCCACGACTCCCAGTCGCCAGTCTGGCGCACCACACCAAGAAGTCGGTAGTACTGCGCGCGATTCTGCTTAAGAAAAAGGCTGAGATAGAGCAGTGGATGGCGCAATACCCCCGCATCATGCAACATCAAAGCGATCAGTAATCGCCCAACTCGTCCGTTGCCATCCAAGAACGGATGGATGGTTTCAAACTGCAAGTGGACAAGCCCCGCGCGAACAATGAGCGGAAGGTCTTGTCCTGTCGTGTGAATATATTGCTCTAGCGCGCTCATCGCATCTTCAACGTGCTCCCACGGCGGCGGGACATAGATGGCGTTTCCAGGACGGGTACCACCAAGCCAGTTCTGAGAGCGGCGAAACTCTCCCGGCTTCATGGCGCTCCCTGGTCCACGCGAAAGTAATTTTTCGTGCACCTCGCGGATCAGGCGCGTGCAAAGCGGAAAGCCGCCGCGCATCCGTGACATGCCATGCTCTAGCGCGGCCACATAATTTGAAACTTCAATCACATCATCAAGTGGCACACTGGGCGCTTCGTCAAGTTCAAAGAGAAATAAATCGCTGAGCGTTGACTTTGTGCCTTCGATCTGCGACGACAAGACCGCCTCGCGGCGCACATAGGTGTAGAGAAAAAGATCGGGGTCTGGAAGAAATCCTGAGACGCCATCAAGGCGACCCAACGCCAGGTTTGCACGTTCGAGTCGTTGAAGTCTGCCATCACCGAACTCCAGAGCTGGAATTGGCGGCAATGGATTGGGAAGGAACGCAGAGACCGACTCTCCCGAGGTGGTCGTAACCAAATAGGTGCCAGCGGGTCCTCGGTTCATGGTCGGATGGGGGTGTTCATGCGTGAACATAGTAGCAGAGACTGTGAACATTTTGACAATTTTTGTTTATAGTGATTTGTAATAGTCGTTTTTTGATTTATTTCAATGATGTTATTAGACAATATTATTACAATTCATCATTCATTGCGGACCGCGTGCGGCGCGCAACTTGGCGGCAATCTCATTCACGCTGGGTAAACCGCCCGCATACGTTCGACAACTCAGGGTTCGCGAAGTTGGAACTGGTAAACCAAATAGGTCGCTTGCATGCACCAGCGCGGTGGGCGCGGGATAGCCACGGCGCACATCATTTGTGGGCAGGGTTTGTTGATTCACCGCAACCAGAACAAAGCCGCCCACTTCATTGGCCGCGGCCTGCACGCGTTGACCAAACTCGGGCGTGTTGGGGCAGTCTGGAAATCCAAGAATTTCAATGTGAATGAGTGCGCTGTTTTCTTTGGGTGGCGGTGAGTGGCAACCGGGAGTTAGACACGCGCACAACATGCTTGCGTAAAGACAGGCGTTAAGAATGCGGGCGGTGAGGATGTTGGCAACACGCAGGCGGGCGTCACGGATTTGAATGAGTGGTTGCACATGCCAATCGTAGTGGTTCACAAGTTTCATAATTGTCGTGGCCGTCACGATTGCCTAGATATGCCGCGCATTAGTGGCGCGTGTTGATGCGGCGGGAAACGCGACAAAGTATGCGACATATTTCAACTTACATATTGACTTATGTTGAAATAGACTTATGCTGTAAAAAGAAATATACCTGCTGCACCACTCTCCCATTGGGGATGACGGGCATTATGGGCAGGTTTTTTCTATTTTTAGGCCGCGTGCTTTGGCGTGGTGAACCATGTCAAACGAACTGCTCGACATTCAGAAAACCTGGCGCGTAGCCACACTAATGAAAGATCATCCATGAAAAAGTCCGCTCGCAAACAAACCGTACTTGCCAAAACAAAGCGTGCGCGTGATGCTGAAATTATTCCATTTGACGTGACG
>Ga0209190_1000218_pt1 | contig 41423 bp, 40 predicted proteins | sample M_140205_XF_Meta_FD_187315 | JGI IMG/M metagenome (GOLD analysis project Ga0209190, IMG submission 187315) | Freshwater microbial communities from Lake Montjoie, Canada to study carbon cycling - M_140205_XF_MetaG (SPAdes) (version 2) | ecosystem: Environmental > Aquatic > Freshwater > Lake...
AGTAAATGCTGTGCCCCCGTAAATCTTACTCAATTGAGTTTTAACATAAGCCTCTAATTCTTTTCCAGTTGAGTTAGGTTGTACATCAAAGGCAAAAAATTCGTCATTACCTCGGTCTCGACCTCCTTGACCAATATAATCGCCTCCCAATTTGCCCATGATAGTATCAATATTTTTTTCAGCTTGTTCTTTATTCCCTTGATACCCGCGAGAATTTCTTGAGTTAGGGGTCAGGTTGTAATCCTCTATACCCACATACCCTTTCATCTCAACACCCGGTATACTAGCAAGGCTAACCCAATTTCTACGACCACCGGGCGTTTGTGAATCACCGGCAACTAATGGCCGTTTCATTATGGTTAATACAATACCATACAATGCTTTAGCAATGCCTTGACCTCGATAGTCTTCGTCAACCGTTATAACATCAACTTGTAATGCACCAGGTAATGGAAAGTATCTAATTGGTGATATCGTAAGGGAACCAATCAATTGTCCGGGGGTAATTTTGGAATTATTCCAAGACTCCACTCGCTGAAGATATGCCCAAGGTGATTCTTTTGGTCCTCGAACAGGCCTTGATGTTGCTGCATTGATATAATCTGGATTTTTGGGATCCCAAATGCTTATTTCTGCGGAATATCCACCAGGTGTAATAGTGTACACAAATCCGCTACCCCCGGGCAACTGAGTTGAAGTGTTTTTAAAACTTCGGGGTATCCCCAATGATTTCTTTCCGCCTCGGAAATCTCTGGCCTGCATAGTTGCAATACCTTCGTTAAATTCACTTGCTCTCATGCTAGTCCAATCTTGCCTGGATACATGGCACCACTTTCCACACGTTCTCCGCCATCAAAGTAAGCAAGTTGTATGGGCATGGTCTGCCAGTTTAATCTATATGCGGCCATGATACGGTGATTACCTTCGTTGACCCATGCTTCACCATTGTAGGCCACCATGATGTAGGGCATGTACTCATCGTCGGAACTGGTTTTCATAGGTGGTAACTTACCTGTTCGGTCCATGTAATCCATTAACCACTTTAGGTCATTTTGACGCACATTGGTTTGTTCGTTCCTCATGCCCGGCAAAGAAGCCAATCTCATCACACGAGCTTTTAACGGTGTTCCTTGAACATAAGCAGTGGTGCTGCCCATATAAGGCACGCCAAAACTATTGCGGCCTTTGCGCTTGGCATAGTCTATCTTTTCCTGTAACCATTCTTCGTTAGGTACATCTATGCTGAGTTCGGCTTCATTTAGTTCTGGCGTCCATGCCATGCTTTTGCTGCCCTTCACAGTGGGCTTAAACCCTTGACCTCGATAGAACTTGGTTAGTTTACTTTGACTTACTTGTCCTTTGTCCCAGGGGAATAAAGTAAGAGCAATGCCATCTTCGCGGGCCATAGCCTGCAATTCTTGCATGGCACGTGATCCAACGCCTTGTCGTAAAGGATATGCTTGAAACCATTTGACTTCAACTGCACCGCGTTTACTAAAACTAGGTATTAGTTCAAACATAGCAAACTGTTGGTCATCGCCTGACCCCCAAACCATGACATGGTTGTTTTGCATGGTATGTGGATATTTTGTGTAGACTCGGTCAATCCAAGCCTTAGCGGCATCGTTGTTACCAAATTTGATTCGGGTTGGCTCGTGTTCCTCGGTAATAAATTCAGTTGCTCTCATTTTATTTTAAGCCTTCCGCCACACCTTTTGGGCCAAAAGAATCAAACTTTGCTTGTGCTTGTTTTTTAGAACTATATCTGTGAATCTCACCTGTTGGGCTTGTAACTTTCCACTCAATATGGTCAGTTGTTCTTCCCGACGGAGTATTGTCCTTTTCAATCTTTGGAGTGGTCTTTACAACCGGTCTAATATACTTTTTATATTTGTCTAAATCACTCTCCGCCACACCTTGCAATCCATCTAGATGTTTTTTAACTTTGTTCAACCCTGCTTGGTCTAAGTCATCCAAATGTTCTTTGCCTGTTAATCGTTTGGTAAGTTGAAGAAAACTGGGTTCGTCATCCCATTTCACACCCTTGTGGTCTGCCAATTTGTGTATGGTCTGTGGAGACAAGTTTTCATCCACACTATCTTTATATGGTCTTACCCATTCAAATCTTGTGTCAGCTGGAATCCATTTGATACCCAGTCCACTGTTTCCTTTGCCAGGATCAGTATCTACCAGCAACCAGTTTTTTTCATCACTGAATGGCACGGTGTGTGCTTTCTTCAAGATGCGAATAATTTTGCCCGAGTCTGCAATCTTGCCCATCATAGCAGTTTCAACAATAAATTCTTTTGCTCTCATAAATTGTTATTTTTCTCTTGTGTTGTGATCCAGTGAATCGTTTCTTTTGCAACGCCGTTCACCTTCCAAGAAGCATCGTTTGCTAACCTAGCTAACACTTCACCCGGAGCACTGCGGTTCCCGGCTACAGCAGCTCTTACCATTCCTACTTCATCATTAGCCAACTCAGACAATATATTGCTTGGACAACTAGGACTACGAGCCAACACATATCTTACCAAAACGTTTTGGTCCTTGCTCAACTGGACCAAAACTTTGATTGGAGTATTAATATTTTTGGCCACTTCTCCTCGAATATTTTCCTCTGGATCATTGGCTAAACTAACTAACACTTCATCTGAAGCTCGGCGGTTAGCGGCTACACCTACTCGTACCTCCGGCTCCTGATCCATGGCTAAATTAACTAATATGTCTTTTGGTGTTTTTTGATTCAACCCCACCCTCCACCTTACAGTACTGTTGCTATCCGTCGACAACTCAATTAACACTTCAAGTGGACAATCTGCACGACTGGCTACAATCTCTCTTACCCCGGGATCTTCATCCTTGGCCAACTTAACTAATGCTTGTATTGGGACATTAGGGTTTTTAGCAATAATCTTTCGGTTGGCAACAGTAAATCCACTAAAATCACTGTAGTCTTTAAGATGCATGACATATTCTGCGCTATCTCGATAACAACCGCCGGGTAGTCTATAATCTCCTTCTGGACTATTACTATTAACGTTATTGCAAAAATCATTCACTACTTCGTTAAATGATGCAGGAGCAGTGCCGTATACTTTGTCTGGATTTAAAATTATATGATTTTTAAAATAGTAAGGTTTTAACAATATTCGTGCCAATGGCTTATCAATGTTCTTATCAGTCTTTCTAATTAAATACGCAATAATTGCCCCGTTCCGTATTTCTGTTGGTACATATCTATTATTCTCTCCACCGTCTAGATTCATACAACTAGTCCAACCTCGGTCAGTACTCATACCAGCAATATCTACTGGGTCACGAGATATCACTACCTCTAACTCATTAGATTGTGTAGATGCGGCTCGGTACGGATCATTGGCAAATGTTTGTAGTAATGATTTATCTGTAAGTAGTTTACCAATTTTAATTTTTCTAGTTGGATCATTTTTCTTTTGTGCTATCCCTGCAGCATAGTCTGCTATTTGATAACCAATGTCAGACAATGTATTTTCAATTTTATGTTGTGTTGGGGATACAGTAGTGTTTGCTATTTGTGATGGCATTGGAATATATATTCGTGATTTACCGTTAAAAATAGCGTTATGAATATTAGTATCCCATTTCACACCCAACTGTTGGAACAGTTTTGATGTTTGTTCTGGAGTCAATGCTTCAACAATAAATTCTTTTGCTCTCATATATTATATAGTCCAAGGATCATTGATCACTGGCCATCCATTGGTTCTGGTCATGACATTTTCTGAGTGTAGGTCCCACATATATCCCTTTTTACTGGCAATTTTATACAAGTTGCCCAGTGTATTTAACAACGGTATTACATTTTCTTCGCCAATTGTTTGTTTGATTGTTTCATAATAACTTCGCTGAGGTTGATTTTTTACAAAATAATCCAAGGTGCTACGTGCATCCATAGAACCAATACTGGCATATTCGCCTAGACTAGAAATTGCACGACCTAATTTAGGATTGTGTTGCAACTTCTCAGTACGAATTTGTAAATATAATGAATTGTTATAATTAAAACTTTCATGCCCATAATACCGCGGTAAAAATAAGTTAGATGAATTATCCATACAAAATTTAGCCCAGATAAAAAACATTTTTTGATCTTTTGTAAAAGTTTTACTTCCTGGACGAGTCCCAAATATTTTGAGAATCATGCCGCTGCGCGGTTCAATATATGCAGTTTGATCCACACCTGGTTTGCCTATAGGTTTATATCCTTTGGCTATTAATTCTTTGTGTATGCCCGCATCAGTCTTGCTAAATTCAACAAGAGATTGTGAGTCATCTATTGTTATTTCATTTGCTCTCATTAACAGTTCCATTTGCGTAAAGCCAAGGCTTTACGTGTGGGTTTGCCGTTAGGTTTCTTCATTGGTCCTTTAACACCGCCCATTCTTGCACAAAATGATTTCCGACGTTTGGCTGCTTTTGAGCCTGGCTTTAATTTGCTTGGCTTAGTGGTAACTGCCATTTGCAACTTGCTACCTGGATTTTCTCTACGATAACTTGCCACACCTTTAGCGTTTAATCCACCTTTTTTACTTTTTCCAGTACTGGTTCTCCAGGCAGCGGCTTCAACCAATAATTCATAATCATCAACTGATTCTAAATCTTCCCATATTATCTCACTGTCAACATTATGATGTTTTGCAAAACTTTCAACCATACTCTCAATAAGGTCAAATTGTTTCTCTATACTAGGTCTAGGTTCTATTTCATATAATCGCATTATAATTCCTTATGGTAAATATATATTATGCTCTTGCAGTTTTTAATATACTTCTAAGCTGCCATTGATGTTTTTCGTGAGCATCTAATCTTTCAGCGATAAAGTTAGCAATACCTTGTTTATTTTCTTCTGTAGCAGAACTAAAGCAATGATTAAGTAATTCAATCATCTTGCCATTATCTTCAAACAATTCAACAAACATTAATTCGGCACGAGGGATTTTAAGTTGATCTTGAATGATTGTTAATTCAGTATAGCGTGTTAAGCTGCCAGGACTATAACTATCTAATGTACGAATATATTCAGCAATTTTATCTACTGCACTGTATACTTCTTCATAGAAATTACCAAGATATTCGTGATATTGAGGGAAGTTATCTCCCTCCACGTTCCAGTGAAAGTTTTGTGCTTTGATAGACAATGAGTTAACACTTGCCAATAATACTTTTAAATTTTCTGCTAACATTTATAATTCCTTATGCGGTGCCAAATATAGTTTGCCCAATTTGTTGACTGCCTGATCTTGCGGCTAACTTATTTCTAAAATTAATATTAGTGCCTCTTCCATAAGCAGCACTATTTGCCGCTGTAAAATTCATTACTGATGGGTCTACATTTGGCAATACTTCTATAGCACCTTTTACAATAGATGCTAGTTGAGATGCATTTGGGCCTCTAGTAAAGTTAGAACTTGGATTGCTATTATACTTAGTACCGGTTACTGCTTGAAATTGATTTGGGGCATATAATACTTTATTGATACTACTTCCCCAACGACCTGACCTAACTCTATTTAATATAACACCCATTACCCAGGCTTGCTCTTTTGTGTTGCCGCTTGCTTCAGCAGTAACTGCTCGTAGTAAAAGGTCCCATTCATCATTGCTAATTCTACGACCTAAGAATTGTTCAGCAGATTGTTTTGCTTTACTCATATTGTCACCTGTATTGCTAGTGACAGTGCTATCTACATGGTCAGCACCAACTTCCGGCTTAATCCTTGAAGAGGCAGCACCAGCCGGTTTAATCCTTGAAGGGGCAATCGCTGACCCTGCTTGTTTTAACTTTTGATAGGCGCCGAATGGATGAACTCCATCGCCTTTGCCACTGTTCATGCCACTGTCATAGTCTTCTAGTGGTCCTAAAAATTTAGCACCGTTGGCTGATGCCATGCTGGCCAGTTGTTGATTGACGCCTGTTAGATCAATTCGATAGCGTTTACCGTTGGTGTATTTTGTTGGCGGGAACCAAACAGAATTTTTACTGCCTGTACCTACCAGAGCCACCGAAGCTCCGGCAGCTTTGAGAGCTGCTAGCTGTTGTTCAATGGGAGCCAAATTGCCAGGTTGTGTGGCACCACCTTCAATTTCAACTGGTGCGCTGTTGCTGGCTCCGCTGCTTAAAATAACAACAGAACCTTTTGCTTTTCCAGTCTTAATAAATGCGTTGACTCTGTTCAACACTTCGGCGGTTGAAATACCACCTTTGGCATAGGGACCAGCACCGCCTATTCCCACAGCAATACTGTCTCCAATCACCACAACTTCGTTGGTAGATATTGGTTCAACATCGCCATTGACGGCAGGATTATTACTTAATGATGCCAGCCACTCTAGTGGACTCATTCCACGACCGCTTGGTATATCAATTTTCGCTGATGCCGGGTCTACCTTAGTAAATTGTGATGCTGACTGTTGACTAGCTTCAAGTAAACCATACATAATGGAAGACGGCACTTTATCATATTGCATATAAATTGATTCTTGTACCGATTGTGCTGCAATTTTACTAAGAGAGTCCCCGGGTTTAACTGTGTATACTGTGCCATTTGGCAATGTTAATTTTTGTCCCGGTTTAATTAGATTGGGATTAGCCCCAATGATTGTTTTATTTAAATTATAAATTTCTTGCCAAGAGCCCTTGGTGTTTGCGACTGGTGCTGTAGCTTTTGCAACCGGTGCTGTAGCTTGTGCAGGAGTGGCAGATTTTGCTGCTTGTGCAACCGGTGCTGCAGCTTGTGCAGGTGCGGCAGATTTTGCTCCTTGTGCTACTTGTGCATCTGGTTTTTTACCGTATGCTGCCTTCAGTTGTTCATCCGTCGGGAACCAATTACCAGTGTTCCACCGGTCTCGTAATAAGTTAGTACCTATACCAGCTATTGAACCAGCTGTTCCCCAGCCCGGGGCAAAAGATGCCCCGCCTGCGGCTGCATCAATCGCGGATCCAGTATAATCACCCAAACTTGCTCTATGTGCGGCTGAGGCCGCGCTAAGTGCCGCGCCGGACCACGGGAGCAATCTACCTCCTAGATTTCCCGCTAACTTTCCGGCGCTTGTTGCAACACCGGTATTACCTAATGCTTTTGCTCCAGCACTAACCGTTTGTGCTGCTAGTGCCGGAGTTAAAGCAAGATTGGCCATACCAGTTGCAGTGCGGAATTTATCAATTCCGGACATCGGCGGTTCTACATAATCATCATCTTCATCATCTTCATCATCTTTTACTGCTTCCGGTAATTTAACTTTTTTAGCATCATTTGCAAATTGTTTATTAGTTGCTTTTACAATACCACTAAATCTTTTATCTCCGCGCTTGAAGTTACCTTCTTGATCAGATTTAGTAGCATCCGCACTGGCTGCTGTTTTATATTTTGCTAATTTATCAGTTGATAATTCATTAAGCAAAATTCCAGCAAAGATATTACTCATAGTCATCCGCCCATTTTTGTTTAAGAGTTACTCTAGAATTAGGATTGGCAGCAAGTGTTTTGTGCCCGGCTATATTTGCATCTTCTCTGTCACTAAATCCTTGGGGTTGAATATCTCCATCAATAACTACATGCCATTTTCTTGGTCTGTCTAAGTCATGCCGTTCATCATCTCCCCTGTCAAATGCACCATCAACTCCCCTAAACGGTCGCCCTTCATCTACAGTTGACATTTCTTGTCCTTCTAAATATTCACGAACAGTATTTAAATAGTCACTTGCTTTAATAATCTTTTCTTGTACCCAACCCTCAAGACCAACTTCTTCACTACGACCTTCAATCATTTTATAAATTTTTTCAGCATTTCTACCAGATTGAAACAAATCATTTATGGCCATTGCAATTTCATTATCTGTTCTATCATCTTGCTTACTAATAAAGCCGGGATTTATTTTATTACCTAGTCCCGGCATCATAATCAAATCTTGTTCACTAATTTCAACGCCTTCATGAAGGCTATTACCATATGGTTCTTTAGTTTTTTTACCAGAAAACATACTTTTAACTTTTTTTCCGCCATATATACTAGGATTTCCTCGTGTATGAGTTGCCCCTAATACAGTGGCGACCGGGGAAATACTTCCGCTAGTAGTAGTTTCTGTGATTTGTGTTATTTTCATATAAGGTTCCGTACTGATAATGTATTTATCAAAAACCCCATGTAACTGAAGTTAGTTATATTTTGCCGTTTGCTTTTGCCGTTGGAGGGATTCCGGCACGACTAGTGTTCCAATAAAATGCTTTTGCATTCTTTTTGATAGCATCTGGCCTAATATCTACGGTTAGTGCCGTCTTAAATCGTGGATCATTCTTTTGTTTTTCGCTTGGAATATACCCTGAAGCTTCTGACATTGAACCGCGATATTGATTATCCTTGATGCCGGCATAAGGACTTATAACTGGAGTTTTTTCAGCAGCATATTGCCCAGTGTAATCTTCACCCACAGTCTTCTGCTTTGGTATTCTTGACAATTCATACATAACCGAAGCATGTGTATCTCCCCTGAAAGCCCTATAACCCCATGCCTTGGCATAACGCTGTACTAATCTGTCATACAACTTAGCACGACTTTCTGGGTTTGGTACAACATCATCTGGACCGTAATTTATAGATGGATCAAGTAATTTGCTTGCTGAGAAATATATTTTTAGTGGTTTGTATTTTGTAATAAATTGTTGAATAGCAGTTAATACTGTAGCAAATACTTTTTGTGCATCACCCTCACCTGTTACTTCTTGACTGTTGTTTCTATAAAATTCAACCATCCATGTCTTATCATCGGGTTTGATATTATCTTGTTTATTAAACATAATGCTTAAATTTGTACCATCGGGTAATTTAGCAAGTGCATCAATATCACCGTGGTCCCCTTTTTCCCATTTAATTGGATATGGTTGATCAAAACCCTCATCAATTTCTTGATACATCCCGCTTAGACTTAATTTTTTACTATGTAATTTATCTCTTAAATCGTATAATTTTGTAATTAATCCTTGGCTACGCAATGCTTTGAAAACAATATTTTCAGGGCCAAATTCTCCGCCCTTTTCTAATCCAGTTTGTCGGTATCTTTTAATAGTTTCTAAAACATTTTTTACTTGTTTTAAATCGTTAGCATGTAACGCATATTCTATTAATTTTGCTAATTTTTCATACTTTGCTTTAGCATCGGTATGGTCAAAATTACTTCTACGCTTATTTGGAATTTTAATCCATTTATTGTTTAATACACTATATTCACCTAAACTTATTACAGGAAATGCAACATCTTGAACATACAATTCAACCGGAATTCCATTAACTTTAATGTCATGGCTATCATTATACAGTGTTTTTTTCGCATGAAATAATTCTTTATATACTTCATCATTTGGCTGTTCAGATAAATCAACTAGTATATGTAAATCTAAATCACTATGCTTAGTATAACTATATGCTGCATTTGAGCCAGATACTGTTATATCTTTAACATTAATATCATATACTCCCAATTCTTGTAAAAAATCTTGGGCAATAATTTTTAATTGTTTTTCAACTGCCGGTTGTAATCTATTCCCGTGAAACAGTCTAGGATTAAGATGGTCGTGAAATGTAATAGCATCTGACACCTTAAACGAATTTAATTCTTTAATATCCATACTATATTTATCAATGGGAAAGGCTCCTAAGAGCCTTTCTTACTTAGAATATATAATTTAAGTTGCTAATGTAACTATGCCTGAAGGGGCAGTCCCGGGTACTGCAGCCGCTGTTGCAGCAACTATTGCTTTTTGTTTTTCCTGTTCTAAGTACATAGGCCCAACTGTGTTCATCAAATGTTCTTGATTTTCCATACAAAATACATAAGAACCACTGTGACGTAATAAAACACGTTTATCTACCCAAATTTTACCGCCAATGTCTCTGTAATTTTCACAAAAGGTCCAATCTTCAGAATAATAACGATTTTGACGTACCGCAGTATCAAAGTAAGTTTTTAAATGTTGATCGTATTTAGGGTCTAGACCAATATCATTTTTGTATTGTTTAACTGCAGGATGTGATTTTAATTTTTCAAATACATTTTTCTTCATTAATAAGAACCCTGTTCCCGCTTTACTTACTTCTTGTAATCCATCTGGTCCTTCTTCAGCACCTTCAAATCCATTAACTACCCATTTAATAGGCATTGTTTTCATTGGATATAATCCACCGATAACATCTTTGTCACGATTGAGTAATACTAACAAATGCCATGGCTCCCATCCAATGTCAGCATCTACAAAAAATAAATGTGTTGCCTCAGGCATATCTAAAAACTTTGCAGTTAGTGTATTTCTAGCACGACTAATTAATGATTCATTGACCATTGTTTCTAATGTCCAATCAATACCAAGTTGTCTAGCAGTATTTGCCCATTTAATAAAACTCATAAATGTAGATTCAGTTAACATCCCGCCGTAACATGGCATTGAAATATGAACTCTTGTAGTTTTTAAAAAGTCTACGTTTACTTGTACTTGCCCTTGTTGTGGTGCGGCCGGTGCAGGTGGTTCGACCGGTGCCTCTGGGGTAGCAGCAATAGATTCTACAATTTCTTGCAATTGCTCTACTGGAATAGTGTTAGATTCCGTATTATCTGTTTTCTTTTTTCGTGTTACCATGAAGTCCTCTTTAAGTTTGATATAACTATTTACATCAAACAAGGACTACCGAATTATTTTTCCTGCAAATAATCTACAGAATCGGACACATTAGATAGTATCGTAGTTGATTTACTATTAAGGTTTTTTGCCTCAACCATTAAATTCAATAATTTAAGTTTTTGTTTGCTTGTTGCATTTGCAATAAATGGCTTAATTTTATATAAACATTCAGTAATATTATCTATTGTTGCATTATTTGCTTCTAATTCGTCTTTGATATCACCTGTTACAGTATACGTTTTGTTATGTACATTAAACGTTTTTTTACCTGCTTTAATCGCATTCATTCGTGCATTGGTAAACACATTAGATTCACGTATTCCAACTGGTTTCAAACTAACAGCAGAGGGCTTTGCTACAACTTGTTGGCTGTTCATTGCTAAATCTAACATACGTATAATATTGTTTTGTAACTTTTTATTCTTATGCGCGGCTGGATATAATGACATTACCATGTTACTTTTTTCAATAATATCTAATGTTGGCCATTTAGCACGAATCTGTGAAGCACTGGTTAGTCCTCCGCTAAATTGAACTGTATCTAAGTATACTAGATAAGCATGTTTACCAAATGGTTGTAAATTCTTTCCTGTCCATGGTTGGAAGTAAGCAGGACTTCCATCTTTCTTTGTTCCACCTGCCAATGGTGGTACTGTTTTATCTTTCTCACTCCGAACAAAAATTAATACATCTTGTTCTGGATTATAGTTCTGTGTAATCTCTTTTGCTTGAAAAGGGCTTTTTACCTGAATAAAATGTCCCGGCTCTACGCCGGCTACTTTTGCTAGTTTCTCTTTTATAGAAAAGGGAAAAGGCCTTTCACTTTGGTCATTAGTTGCAGCCACATAGACATCGGCGCCGGGAAATGCTTTTTTAGTTTGCTGATATAAATCAGCGTGTCCTGCATGGAAGGGATGAAAACCTCCCGGCATAATTACAATTGTTTTACTCATGCTTAATAACTTAGTTTTGTAAAATTTACAACCCCGTGTGCAAAATTTACTACTTTTGCCCTCATTGCAACAAAGTTACCATTAATATTTGTATATACTGATGCATTGGATGCTATTAATGGTGCTGAATTGGCTGCGGCATTAATATTAGCTTCTAATTCATATACTTTAAACCAATCAGTAGATGTTGGGGTAGTTGCTAAACTTGCTTCAATAACTATGTTACCGGTTACTTGTGTCAAATTAATATTAACTGTTTGTAAATCACGATTACCTAAATAATACGCTGCGGCCGGTTGAGAATTTCCAACAACAGTATATACGTTAGCATTCCCGCCCCCGTCATATGTTGTTTGTGGTAATAAAATAAGAGTGGTAGTTTGACTCATTATTATGCCCTCATTACTTCAACTACAATGTTATCACCCATTAATTCTTGTGCTACTTGCATAAGAGCAGATTGAACTTCAGATAATGATTTTACATCATCATCTGTAAAATTATCCGGGTCTGAATCTTTGGCAATCTTACTAAAAGTAAGTACTACTGATTCTGTAACTATTTTTGCCATATAAATACTCCATTGTAGAGTATTTATCATTCTACAATTCGTTTTTCCAGTTTGTACCTATGACCCAAATATTCACCGTACATTAATGCTAAATAACTTAGAGTACTTTCATTATCAAAATCAATAAAATGCGTAGCAGATGAATGGCTATATTGCCAACTGTAGTACTTAAACCTTGCAGAACCTACTGTTGTTGCCATTAGCCATGCCGAAAGCGAGGAACTAGGATATAAATCTTTTGTTTTATTTATAACATTAGAAAAATCCTTAATCGTGGTAGGTTCTATCCGTTTACGCTTCAAATACACTCTAAAATTATATTTAGGCGTATTTGCAAAATATTTTACTCCTGCAAACTCACTCATAATAACTTCGGTATACTCAACTTCAATATTGCCCAGTTCAGTTAACCGTTGTAATACTGATAACTCATTGCTGAAAACACTTACACGATTCCCTTCAATTCTAATACTACCTAATTTGTTTTTTTGTATATCATTCCTATAGGTAATATAATTTGAAATAGAATCTATATTTTTTCTAATTTCCTCTAGTTGTTTTGGCTGTATAGTGGAATAAGATTTATATTCATGACTACGATTAATCAGCCTAACAAAAGACTGTATCGTTTTTGTATACATAGTAAATCGTACACCGGAAATAGATATCCGAGCTCGATATTTATATTTGTCATAATACAATATATCCCTAAACTCATGAAAATCAATGCCCGGTGACTCCGTATGATTTTTAACTAATTTCAATAATCCCATTTTCATTTACCCTGGCTGTTGATTTTTGAACCACATTAAATGTAATTTCATCATTTTCGCAAATTGCGGTTATATTAGAATTTTTAATTTTGTCAAATAAAATCCTTTTACTAAGCGGAACTCTAATAAGTTCATCAATTTTTCTTGCTAACGGCCTAGCACCTAATTTATTATCATACCCTTTATCAGCCAAATGCTCAATTGCAGATTCAGATAAAGTTAATGAAATGTTATGCTTATCTATTAAACTTTTCTTCAACTCTTCAGTAAATTTAATAACAATTTTCTTAATAGAAAGTTGGTCAAGTTTATTAAATTTACAAACCATATCTAACCGATTTCTAAATTCTGGTTTAAAGAATTCCTTTAAGGCTCTATCATCTTCGCCTGTTTTTTCTTGTGAGCCAAATCCAATATTATTCTTTTCACCATCACTAGATCCCAAATTACTAGTCATAATAATAATGGTATTTTTACAACTTACCATTTTACCATTGCTGCCGGTAATTCTTCCTTCATCTAGCAATTGTAAAAAGATATTAAATATATCCGGATGTGCTTTTTCAACTTCATCAAATAACATAACACTATGTGGATTTTTACTTAAATCAGATATAAGTCTGCCACCACCTACTTGACTATCACCAAATCCAACATAGCCAGGAGGAGGGCCAATTAAACTTGATACAGAATGTTTTTCACTATATTCTGACATATCATATTTAAGTAATGGCATTTCTAGATTTTTACTTAATAGTTTAGCAAGTTCAGTTTTACCTGTTCCAGTTGGTCCTAAGAATAAGAAACTAGCAATAGGTTTAGTATCGTTATTAATTCCAGCAAAACTAACATATACACGTTCAAGTACTTTATCAACAGTTTCATTTTGACCGTATAGTTTACTTTTTACATTAACTTCTAGTGTACTAATTCTACTAAAATTGTCGCCACTTAATTTATCAGCAGGAACACCTGTAAATTTTTCTACTTGCTCATAAATCAATTCTTTAGTAATAAGAGCGCCTTTGTTTTCTAAAACCCGTTGTTTAGCGCAAGCCGCATCCAATAAATCAATTGATTTATCTGGATTTTTTCTATCATGTATATACCTATCAGCAGTATCTACAGCAGTATTAATTGCGTCATCAGTAATTTCAACTGTATGAAAATCATTTAATCTTGCACTCAATCCTTTAAGGATACGAATAGTAGAGTCATGTGAAGGTTCATCAATTGAAACTCTATAGAATCTACGCATTAGGGCACGATCTTTTTCAAAAGATTCGTAATATTCTTCCCAAGTAGTGCTTGCGATTACTTTTAATGTTCCTTTAGTAATTGCAGGTTTAATCATATTAGCAAAATCTACACTTCCGTTATTAGATCCTCCGCCACTTTGCATTGTATGAGCCTCATCAATAAAAAGAATTGCTTTCTTTTTTGTATTAAGGGCATCAATAACATGTTTTACCTTTTCTTCAAAATCTCCACGATATTTACTTCCAGCGAGTAAAGATCCAATTTCTAAAGAATATAATTCATGCCCTTGTAAAAATTCAGGTACTTCTAAATTAATAATTGCTTGGGCGATACCTTCTACTATTGCAGTTTTACCAACACCCGGATCTCCAACCATAAGAACATTAGACTTAAATCGTTTAGCCAAGACATTAATAATATCATCAATTTCTTTAGTCCGACCGATTAGAGGTTCTAATTTACCTTGTTTTGCTATACTAGTAAGATTAATTGTATATTCTTCTAAAATTTCATCGGCTTGATTTTCAGATAATTTGGAAGTATATTCCGCACCTTTATAAGTTTTTTGCCAATGTTGAATAAATTCATTTTTATTGACTCCATACTTTAATAAGAAATAATGAGCATGACTATTACCCTCTGAGGCAATACTCAAATATAAATCAATAGTTGTAACTTGACGACGACCAGTAAACAACACTTGAGTTACACTACGATTCATTACCCGTTCTAATGAATTTGTTCTCCTTGGAACCACTGGGTCTTCAGTAGTTACAATTGATTGCAATCCATCTACATATGCATTTAGTTCATTAAAAAACATATCATAATCAATACCAAAACTAATTAGGCATTTTTTAAATGGAGTATGTTTAATTAAAGATAAAAGTAAATGTTCTATTGTACAATATTGATGCTTTTTTTCTTTAGCAAATTCAATTGCTTGTTCAATAATATTTTCAATTTCGGGCGAATTATTCATCAGGTTCCTATATTTTATGTTGCAAAATGCTATTGATAATCGTATCGTTAATTATATCTGGTATAAATGGTTTTAACAATAGTATTTGGTCTCCTACTTGATTTGAATTTAAAATTGGCAATCCATGCCCTGCCATTCTTAATTGCATATGAGGTTGTGTTTTGGGTTGTATAGTAACTTCAAGTGTAATGTTGGCAATAGTTGTAAATTGAAATACAGTTCCTACAATCAAATCTAATACTGAAATAGGGTAATTACATATTAAGTCATTACCATTTCTATCAAATTTTAAATGTTTATGAATTCTAAATTCAACAATAAGAACAACATCTTTAATTACATTTTCTATTCGCATTTGGGCGCCATCAGTCACTCCTTTTGGTATATTTATATTTACCATATGAACGCCTGTTGGTGATTGAAGTTTTAATGCTTGTTGCCCACCAAAGTATACTTGTTCCAATGTAATTTCCATTATGGTTCTATATATTTGTGCTTGTCGTTGAGCAGCCTGAGCATGATGCCTAAACAAATCACCAAATATATCGGGGAATCCTGAACCAGTAGTAAAACTAAATCCTCCTGGGAATCCACCAAACCCTGCAGGTTGAGGATTATCATACTCTTGTCTTTTTAAAGAGTCGCTTAACGTATCATATGCTACTTGAATTTTTTGAAATTGGGCAGTATCTCCGCCTTTATCTGGGTGAAATTGATTTGCTAATTTTCTATAGGCTTTTTTAATGTCTGTAGAGTTGGCATTTTTAGTTACCCCTAATGTTGTGTAATGATCCATGGTAAATAATTATAGCAGAAAAATTGCTATAAGTCAATATTTATTATGAAGTTCCGGAGATCTTTTCTTTTGTTCTGCCGTATGCTGCTACACCCAATACAGCGCCCATAGCGATATGATAAAGACCGGCACCTTGCAATGTTAGTGGTTGCCATTGAACTGTTACCGTTCCTTTACTCATTGCTTGTAATAAACTCCATAATACAGGAAATAAAACAAAATCACATAAACATGTAAACATATAAACAAACGCCATTAATGGACGCCATTTTTTGTTTATGAAGTCAGTATTATCGTTTGCTACTAATACGTCGGCCCCCTGAGCGGCGTTACTACCTCCTTGGGTAAGATTAGTCGTTGACTGATTTGTATATGCGCCTCCAGTGCTGCTTCCGCCAAAGCCAGATGATGCTGATGGGTTATACGAACTGGATGGAGAGAATCCTCCTGGCGAAGGTGAGCCAAATGTTGTAGGCCCGGTTGATAAGTAGGGGTGGTCATTGTTTCCTGGAAATTGTTTTATAGTTGGATCGGCAATTAGTTGAGCCTGTACATCATCATCAGTTGCAATTGGAACTTCAATAATTGTTTTTTTTGGTAATAGTGTAGCCATACTTATAATCCTGCCATAGCCTTAAAGTTTTTTAATTCAGCATCTTGTTCACCAACTATCCTCTTTGGTTCTAATCCTGCACGAATTCTCATTTCATTTAATCCTTCTTCTTGCTCTTCTTGTTCTTCTTCTTTACGATATTCATGTGGACTAATAGTTATAACTTGTTTTAAAACCTCAATATCCGGTTCATATTCTTCATCATCAATTGTAATAGTCCAATCATTAACTGGAATATTTGTTAAAGTTGTCAAATCAGATAACAATGTAATAATTCTGTTGGGTACAGTGCTTCTACGATTCATTTCTACGAATACTAAATATTTTCCCGGAACAATTTCACCCTCACTTACACTAGCATCCAATACCCAATCATATCCACGTTCAAACCAATCTACTATATCATTGCCGGCTTGTTCACTATGGATAATAAATGCTAAAGTAACTACATCGCTATCTTCTCCCATTTTAGCCGAGTATTCATCCACACTTAATTTGGGTTCAAATTGACCCTCCATGTCATGATAATCTAAGCCTTCATTAATAAGTTGAGTATTATTCATAATTTATCTTGCTGGAGCTGGCGCCGGGGCTTGTGCTGGGGCCGGCATTGGACCGGCTGGCATTGCACCTCCTGCTACAGGTTCGTCATCTTGCGTCTGTGATTTTTCTAAATCAGCATCATAGGAATCATCAAGTTCATCTAAGTCAATTTCTTGACCCGCTAAATCTATTGTACCCTCTCGTATTTCATTCATCAATTCATTTGGAATTTCAATTTGAACAAACCATACTTCTTTTTTTGTTGATTTTGGATACCGAGTACCCGGTATAAAATCGTCATAATTATGAACTTCTACAGGAACTGTTATTTTAGATTTAGCAAACTTAAGTTTACATCCAATTGTCATTAATCGTTTAGCGCCGCTAGGATCTGGCATTAATTTGTATGGCCACATAAAAATACATTTTACAGTATATTTGCTTTTTGTTGGGCCTTGAACTAATTCACCTATTTGCCAATTTTTATAAGCATATAAATCTGATTCATCTAATACTCTTTCGTAATCTAATAATATTGCCATAGATCCATCACTAGTAAATATTCCCTTTACAGTATCAACTATACTTACAAAATTTATATCATCAAAAAAATTATCTGCGGTTTCGTGTTTCATTATGTATTTATCATTAATTATATATAGGTGACAATATCAAGTAATCCCAGCCAGTATAATATTTATCATAAAATATGCAGTAAATACTGCAATACTATACACATTGGTAATATTTGTAAATACTATTGAATATTATGAGTATTCACGCTCTTTTTAAGGAGAATATATATTGAGCAAACGAAAAACTGGCGCTGTTCGTGATTATGATTCACGCTTTTCTCACACAAAAAAAATGTCAAATACTAATACTTACTACTTAAACGAATCTAAAACTATAGATTTTACCCAGGCTACTGGGCAAAAAGTACCTAAACTTAGTACTAAGGTGATAGAATTGATACCAAAATCAATAAATCAAGAAAAATATATAATTGCATTATTAGATGATAATATAGACATTGTAGTTGTTTCCGGACCAGCAGGAACTGGAAAAACATATTTAGCAATGCAAGCAGCAATTAAATCACTTAGAACTAGGCAATGTGACCGAATAATTTTAACTAGACCCGCTGTTGCAGTAGATGATGAAAAGCATGGATTTTTGCCCGGCGATTTAAATCAAAAAATGGAACCTTGGACTAGACCATTATTAGATGTGTTACGGGAATATTATTCAACTAAAGAAATTGCTCACATGTTGGAGGAACAAATTATAGAAATTGCGCCATTGGCTTTTTGCCGAGGAAGGAACTTTAAACACAGTTGGATAGTGTTGGATGAGGCACAAAATTGCTCCATTTCGCAAGCATGTATGTTGTTAACTCGCATAGGCGAAGGTAGCAAAATCGTGGTTACAGGTGACACCGATCAAGCAGATAGACGGCAGTCTGATAATGGGTTGATAGACTTACAGAAGAAGTTAGCCAACTCTCCTGTTGCTGGTATGCAGTCATGTACATTTAATGCATCTGATATACGCAGACATAAAATCATAGGAGACATATTAAAAATGTACCATGTGTAATTTTTAGTAGTACAATTACTAACTCCAAAAAAATACCCGATTAACTCGGGTATTTTTTTTAAGGTATATTACTTATGTAATACCACTTAATTTTTTCCAATCATGTAGTAATGCAGTAGATTCTTGCATTGGTTCACCCAAACGATTTTTTTGACTTGCCACGACTGGGATAGTAGATTGACCGGTTGATTTTTGTTTATTCAACCCACCTGTTATAACCTTAGTCATAAATTCTATATCAGCCTCAAATGTATTTTCAGCACTATTAGCATATGATTCATTTAAGTCTTCTTCCATTTCATCTTCATTAGTTGTTACTGTTGGATTTTGCTGGTCTGATTTTGCTATTGCTCCATCTTCAGCCGCCTCTGCATTTTCATCAGCGGTTGTTTCCTGAGCACCAGAATCCGGCGCATTATCTTCAGTAGCCATAAATTCTTCTTGATCAGGTGTTTCATCTTCATCAATTGCCTCGCAATCACATGGATTATTACCGCAATCGCCACACTCTTCTTCATCATCATGACTGTGTTCGTGTTCTTCACTTTCATAATCGTTGTCATCTGATTGAGCAGGATCTTGTCCTGTCATTTTGCGAATTAAATCCAACATGCCATCATGATCGTTTACCACATTGATATTGCTATCAAGTTCAGCACCACCGTCAGCAATAGAAACACCCGGCATAGACATAGCAGAAGAAGGTTGATCACCTGAATCATTATCTCCACCAAACAAGCCTAAGCCAGCTGATTTAATAATAGAAAGTAATTGTTCTGCTTCAGAATCTTGAGCAGACACACTAACTGAATCCGGCGTACCTTGTTGACCTTTAGAAATAGATACAGTCATTCCTTCATTAATATCATCATTAAGTAAAGCATTTAATTGTTTATTTAAAGATTCCATAAACGGATTCATACTTTCTGCTGCTGTTTTTGTAAAATCATGTCCGGCTAATGTAAAGTGTTTTCCTGTTGGAGTATTTTTAGCAGCCCAACTAAAAGGACTTTCATCCATCATATAGTTTTCATCAGTCATTAGTGGCATATTTCCAACTTCTCCTTCCGGAGTAAATTCTTCCTCGACATAACTCTCCATTGGACTTTGACCATAGCACTCATCAAGCCCTTCTTTGAATCCCATATGGTACATATTGGCTTCATTGGTTCCCGGTGTATATCGGCAGTTATAATTTTCACCGCCCATTGCATGTGCCTTACCTCGTAGATGTGCAGCATCTGAATGACGAACACCTTCCATCATACTTTTGCTCATCTGCTTTTTAAGTTTTCCAGCTGCTTGATGCCTTTCCGCCACACCTTGCTCCCTCAAATCATCTTCATCCTCATCATCTTTGAATCCCGGAATGTTAATTTCGCCATTCTGGTCAACCATATCTTTGTTAACTAAAGATTTGTATGTCATTCCGTTCTTTATATTATCATAATGTCTACCTAAACCACTACCCGGATTTTGTTTAGCCACTCGGCCTAGTTTATTTTTTAGTTTTCTAACTGCAGGATGTGTTTCTTTTATGCCAGCCATCTCATAATCATCCTCATCTTCATCCTCATCCGAATCAAACATCTGTGCAGTGGCTTTTTTATGCTCATCCAACAAAGCGGAACTAATCCTGCTACCTAACTTGTTCTCATACACTCCCGAACTAGTGGCGTAAAACACTTGTTTGCCATTCACATAAATGAAATAATAAAGATCGCCATCACCGTCTTGCTCAGTGGTTACTTCATACACATGTGACCCCAAACGATGTTTAGTTGTTGCTGTTTTTTCGGCACCACTGTATACACCGCGCCCAGCATTATCCATATTATCAATTTTAGGTTGTCCAATAATTTTCTCCGTGACATTATGTGAGTTTTCCGTCACATCTTTCTTCTTAGCGTTGGTGTCAGTATTCATATTTTTTTCCATTTCAGCCTTTGTCATTTTATATTTCTTTTTAAATTCCGCCGGCGTCATTTCTTCTAAATCTATTGCAATGTCCTTTACCTTACCTTCAGAAATTTTCTTTTTAGCAAAAGGATTTACACCTTTCTTAGGTGCTGCACCTTTCTTTTTGCCTTCGTTATCATCTTTACCGGGCTTCTTGTCGGCCCAATTAGGAACTCCATCTTTGTCATCGTCTGGTTTTTTCTTAGCAAAAGGATTTACTCCTTTTTTGCTTTCTAATGCTGGTTGTTGGGTGCCTTGTCTTGCTGCCCACATTTCGTCATCAGCATTTCTTTTAGCATTTCTTGCTTGGGATACAGCATCTGTCCTTGCAGCCGAAGGTTGGGTGCCTTGTCTTGCTGCCCACATTTCGTCATCAGCATTTCTTTTAGCATTTCTTGCTTGGGATACAGCATCTGTCCTTGCATCTTGAGCAGGCGGCATCCCCGGTCGACCAGTAGGTTTGGGTAGGACTTTAGTACCACCTTTAACTAAATTCATTATAGGGGCAAAAGGGTTGCCACCCTCACTCATAGGACTGAGTAGACTGTCATTAGGTGGCATATCCGCTTCTTTAATTTTTTTCATTTGACTACCAGCAATACGCATTGCACCTTTTACACCATATTTAGGTGTAAGTTTTTTAACTAACGCTGCAAACCCTGTTGTAGCATTGTTAGGTTTTCCAATGTCGCCCTCCGCCATACCTTGATCTTTATCAAAATTTACTTCTCCGTTCTTTACTGCTTGAGCAGCAGCCGGGGTTGATGCTGTCCCTATTTTTTTACCATCTGGTCCCATAATATCTGATGCGCCGGGTGCAGCTGGTTTTACAGTAAATTGACCATCTTCATTCAATGCAGCATCTAATCTTTCAAACCAATCTTTCAACGTTTTACTTTTTGTTTTTGGTAATTTGTCAACTGCTTTACTTGGTTTATTACCAATCATAAAATTAGATAAAGATTGTGTATCATGTGATGTTGTTTTGCCTGAACTATCTGACCCTTTTGCTGGTCGTCCACGGCCACGTTTCTCGCCGTCTGCTGGTGCAACTTTTTTAGTTTTTTTAGTGTCATCAGTGGATAAGTCATCAGGTTCACCTTGATACGCAGTACCATACTTACCTTTATGAATTATAGATTTGCCCTTAGCATCGTCTGGATCTTTCCAATTTCCAGTAAACGCATTATTAGTAGACCTGGCTTCACTAAGTTCAGTCATCTTGTTCATTAAATCTAACATGTTCATTTTAATATTCCTTAAGGGTTATGCTCTTGCACCAGTCGCTGGGTTTTTAGGGCGAATTATTTTCGTCATTGGACTTTTATTACCTAACTTTTTATCATCTAAATTTGGCTTAAATGGATCAAAACTATCTGGGGTCCTTTTACCTGCATACGGTATATCAATTTTTGAACCTTTTGCTTGGTCTTTAATTGAACTTAAATATGAATCTCCATATGCTTTACTTGCTTCTCTAGATCCTGATTGATCTTCCATTTCTTCATGCGTAAGTACCGGACTGTTTTTCATTTGATTGGCGTACTCATCAGTTTCACCATTAATACTATCATTGAAAGAAGTACACACTACTCTTACCATATTAACATTATATCCCAATAATTGAGCAATTTGTTGTATCATTGGCTCTGTGGCTGGATATCTAAAATCTGCTTTAATTATCGTTACTGATTGATTGCTTTCATTAGGAAACCCATACGGATCTTTTTGAATAGGTGTCTTAATAGGGTCGCTAATTCTAATTGGATCAAACTTGTTTAGATTGTATATAAACATGTCTAAAAAGTTTTTATCAACGTCACCCGCAATTTTGATAGTGTAATCATATGTCTTTACACTTTCGGTTATATAATATTTTAGGCTTTTCATTTCGTATTCCTGTATAGTGTATTTATCATTCGTTGTTTGTTTTTCCACTCAACATTTTCAATAATTCATTTCGATCCAATGCATGTCCAGTACCAAGTGGGGTTGATTCCACTTCTTCTACTTTTGAAGTAATTTTATGATCTAAATGCGCCTTTTTTAACTGCAATTCAATCATTTTTAATTTTTTATTTAATTTAGCCGTTTTTGCTGTAATTGCATGTCCTAACATCGTGCCTGCTACATTAAAGATTTCACTACTAAATCTACTATCAACTTGCATACCTAAATCACTTAAATCTTTAAAACTATCTACTGCCATTCGTGCTAATTCATCTAATTCAGTGTCACTGGCATCTAATCCGCGTACCTGCGGCAATGATTGGTCTATCTTTTCTAACGTATTTAACGCATCTATAGTTATATCTTCTGCACCGTCTGGAATAGGAACACTAAGAGATTGTATTTCATCTTCGGGTAACTCAAATAATGCTTGCAATTTTTTTGTCATACAAGTATTTAGTTACTTGTTTCTACCGTTGTGGAAAAGTTCATTTTCAGTTATTACTCTAAATGTGTAACCGTGATGCTTGCAATATGCTACTGCACTGGCCCATTTAGCATGATTTATTGCAACAATTATTTTATCTCTTGCACTTGCAACTTTACTTTCAATTAAACTTTGTTTTTTAGGTTTAATTTCAACCATCTCAGCAATTTGTTTTCCGTATTTATTTTGATATACTACAAAAAAATCAGGAATATAATTAACCACTTTTCCTTTAAAAGGATGTCGGTATGGAATTGATATAGATTCACTTGCCCAATACAATACGTTTTTATTAGAATCACAAAACGTCATAAATGTTAATTCCCAACCACTACGATATTTAGGGGTATTCTTTCCTATATATTTTTGTTTATTAATTGGCGTAAATAAACCCTGAGCATATGATGCCATATTATTACTGAACTATATTTCTTGCTATAGTTTGATTAGGTGCTGGAGTATTGCTTATACCGTATAGTGAAGTTTTAGATTTTAATCCATTTAAATAATATGCTATAATTTGATTCATTTCTAAATTATTGTTGGTTCCTTGTATGTAACCTAACAACTCTAATACACTAATATTTTCTTCTTGTGCTATTCTAAATAATACTGCTGTAAAATTTCCTGCAATATTCCTAGTAGCGCACACTGATGTAAAATATCCATTTACAATGTCATATTCACTAGCATTTACTTTAACATTGAAGGCATAAAACGAATCAAAAATTCTAACTGTTTGATCCATTTGGCTGCGTGTGTCAAAAATTTTACTCATATTATTGTGCCCCGCTGCCCCCACTAATTTGTTCTCCTGCATTCGGCGGAGAATCAACATTTGACGGTCCCGCACTTCCTGAATTTCTGACGCCGTTAGTATTTATAACACTAGGGGATGAAGCCTTTGTTGGAAAGTTAAAAGGATTATTATTTAAAGGGTTTGCAGCACCTCTGATGGCAGCAGTAATTGCACCCTGTGCTTCTAAAATAATATTATTTTGTAATTGACCATTTTTAGCATTATTATAAATTCCGGTTGCTACCTTTGCTGCATCAAGTAATCTACCTTCTTTAAGTGCTGAAACAAATCCTCCTGCACTTTCTATCAATCCGCCTTTTCCCATAACATTACTATTAGAACCTAATCGGGCAATAGGGCTTAGTGTTCTGTCATAATTAGCGTTATCACCAAACCCAGTAACAATGTTACCGGGGGCATTTCCATCCATTGCACCTTCATTATATACCACGGTTTCATAATTAACATCCATTGACATTTCCATAGTACCGTTACCCTCTGAATAACTATATGTATCTTGTCCCATTTTAGTAAGCAGCGGATTAATTAAAGTATATGCTGTATAATTATGTTGATTAAATCCAAAAATAGTAATATTATTAAAAAATGGTTGCTTAGGTGCTACTGATGATGTAGTTTCACCTATATAACCCCAATCATCATTTCCGGTTATTGACGGAGTATAAGTTGTTCGTTGATTATAACTAGCTGCACCGGCGGGTTGACCATTGTCAGCAAAAGCAGATGCTCCCCTTGCTCCACTTAAAATGACATTGGGTTTAGTTCCATCTTTGTAGTAATAAGTGTAATATGCTTTCCAAAGTTGATGTATAATACCTCCGGCAGCACGTCCATCAGCAGTTCCGTTATCATCGTGAAACTTAATTGAAACCGGCTCGTATTTAATTTTTGTTTGAACAATTCTTTTACGATTATATTGATTTAACTCATGTGTTGCAAAAGTAAAGCTTGGCAGGGTAACTGATTTTACTAGCAATCCAAAATTAGCACCGGTACCTACATTTTGAGCATATGCTGATGTATTAATATCAAAATACACATGAAATAAGAATTTTAATTTTGGTGCATACGCATATCCGTTGGTCCTAAATGTTTTAGAAGCATGGGTATAATCACGCAAAAAAGTGCGACTGCCTATTGAATCAGTCGCACCTTTTAATAAGTCTTGAAAAAATCCAGCCATCTAATTTACGATTAATTAGTTGGCGCCTACACCACTTACTAATGCCCCGCCTAATTGACGAGCAAATGTTCCACCAACATTTTTATCATCTGGGGTAAGAGCAGCGTTGTCATATCTAATAGATAACGCTATTGTGACTGCCTCGTTGTTTGCATAATTTAAAGTATTGTAATTAGCAGATACTAAAAAGCAGCCATACAATTGCCATGTTTCTAATACACCAACCGCTGCGGTACCGTTACCACCATCTAATATTTGAATATTAGTTTGAAATTTATAATCTTGTCCAGTTGCAGCACTGGCTTGTTCAAAAAAATCCATTTGCTTTTGCAATTGTTGCCCTACTAATTTAGATACTGCGCCTCCGGCATCATCTCTAAGATTAATAGCTGTAGGAGACCAAGTTGGTTTACCAGCTAAATATAAAGTTGAATTGTAAATAGGCAATGTAATTTCACCAAAAGTAACAGTAGGGCGTGAGCAATCTACTACTTGTTGTGTTAATACTGTTGATGCCTTATCCACTCCAAAATTTGAGAATATAACTCTAAATCTATATTGCAGTTTGGGCATTAACAAGCCCTGGTTTGCTGGTGACCCGTCTGCTGCCACGGACATGTTTGTTAATGATGCTGATGCCATTTTTAATTTCTCCTATTAATAGTATTTATCTTAGAATATAAATGTCCCAAGGGACATTTATATTATGCTCCAGATAATTCTCCAGTATTTAGAATACGAACCGGGATATATATAAATTCAGCAGCTTTAACTGGTTCTACTGCAACATCAATCCAAAGTTCATTTCTATCAATTCTAGCCGGTGTATTATTTGAATCATCACATACAACAAGATAGTCATATAAGCCGCGTTTAGCAACTAAGTCTATCATTAATGATTCAACCACTCCAGCAATTTGCTGTCTTGTTAATGCATCATTAGGTTCAAACACAAACGGTCTAGCTGCTAATGTTAGTTGTCTACGAATATAAGCAACCAATCTAGCAACGTTAGTTCTGTCTAACGCACTTGAAGAATTGAAGGAGGTCTTATTACCATAATTCAATAGTCCAACTCCGGTAAAGAATACCATTGGATTAATAAAATTAATATATAATACATCACGAATACCAAGCCGTGTTTTAATTGTTTGGAATTCACCAGTATCACGATTTAAATATCCAATGTTTAATGCATTATCAATTGTGCCTCTACGAGTACCTGCTGCTGCTAACCAAGGATAAGCATTAGTATCATTACGTAAGAATGTACGCATCATCATATGTGATGCTGGAACTACAACTTCATTACCTGATAAATCATTTGCTATGCCACTTGGATAGAACAATCCTAAGTATGTGTTACGGGTAACACATCCTGCTTCTCCGGTAGAAGTAGCACCCGCGGCGTTTGTAGCCCATGCTTGAATCTCAGTAGCACTGTCGGCTAATCCCAATGGAGTATCACCTAAAATATATCCAGTTTCGCCTCGGTCAGCATTTAATACAACCATATTTGGTTGTAATTCTGGGTAATTAGGAGTAGCCATTAAGTTAAAGAAATTATCTTCATCACGTATATCAGTATTAGTGTCTATTGCTGAACGTAATGATTGAACAACCATTGCACGTTGAGCAGAACGACCCATATACGGACTACCGTCAGAACGCAACCCGCTTACTGTTACCCATGCATCTGTTTCAGTTGGAAGAGTTTCACCTGCAAAATCAGTATTGTTAAAATAATCTACTTTAAATTGTTTTACATTATATCCGCTGCGGCGGGTATTGAATAACAACATTCCAACTGGATAATTAGCATCATTTGGAGCATCTAAATCTAAGTAATTACTTGTTAATAATGATACGATTGTTGGAATAGGATCATTATATGGATTTGTGGTACCATTTAATGCCCAACGAGCATCAGCAAATAATACACCGTCAGATGATACTTGGTCAGTAGAATCTATTAATACCCACTGAGCAACTCCATCCACTAATTGCCAACGTTTAATTACAGGATACAGTTCTAAATCTGAGGTGTCAATCCATAAATCTCCGTATACTAATGCAGTGCTATCACTTTGTAAAGTAGGTGCAGTAGCACTTACCAATGGACCAGCCGGGTCAGTTGTATTTGATCCTGTTGGGGTTGGGAATCCATTAGCGTCATAGTTTTGATTTTTATATCCTTTCCACGCGCCGTTGTAATTTACCATAATATCAACTTGATCGGTAACGCTATAGAACCAATTAGTATTATTAGCAGGTGCTACATTTGGTTGACCTTCATTGGTTTCATATGTAAATTCTACCCAATTACTTAATTGTGTTGTATATGTGCTAACCGCCGTGCCAGTAGCATACGTAATTCCTTGAACTGCACCGGCACCACTAACTTGAGTAACTTTTACCGTTAAATTATTAGCAGCAGTAGCACCCCCTAAATTTGCACCCACAACAGTAAGAACATCACCTACAGTGTATCCTGTACCAGCGCTACCAAAAGTATTTTGGTTTATAAGATATGACTGATACGCTAATCTTACTGCAATAGTACCTATACCGGATCCGGTTCCGCCGGTTGGCACAACACTAAAATTGGTGACTGCTGATGGTCCATATTTGCAACTATCATTTGTGCCTTCTGCAAATCCGGCTAAAGCAATTACCCCATTACTAACTCCAGTACTTGTGTTAAAATCATTTAATATAATTTCTCCGCCCTCAGTATGAGTTAATACAATAGATCCTGCCGCATTCACTGATGCTTGAGTGTATAATATTGCTTGGGATGCCCACGCAGTAACAAAAGTAGCGGCAGTAGCAGAAACTGGAACAGTGACAGTATAAACACTTGATAACGCACTTGATCCTGGCACACTAGTTTGAACATACAAGGTGTACGTTTGTGCGGCAAATGCATAGGTAGTTAATGAACTAGTTACTACGGTTGGTCCAGTAGCAAGTCGCTCCCATAAATACACAGGCCCAGATGCATATACATCGTCAAAATTGTATTGTGCATATACACTTCCTGCCGGAATTGCTTGCCCGCCAGTTGAATCTATATCATACGCGGTATCCCAATCTGATGTAGCGGTAGTTACTGTTTTAGTTACCCATGACGCAGTAGTAGAATTAAATTTAGATACCGCCGGATTTAATCCATTACCGGAAGAACTTCCTTTTAACCAGAGGGATCCGGTTGGATGAGGGTATGTTTGCCCTGCTGCCCACAACGGCATTTCAGATGAAGTTCCCCACACTAGTCCCGGTTGATAATATGTTCCTGCGGTAATTCCCAAGTCAGTCAAAACTGTACCAGTCCCAGCGGCCACGGTTATAGACACATTAGATTGTGAAAATATACGATTCTGCATAGAATAAATGTTAAGTTTTCCACTTGCTACACTTGCAGATAAATTAAAATAGCCCAATGCATTAATTGCAGCCGCCACACCTGAAACGGTGTTACTAGCAGATGCCGGTACCGTTACAGTAATTGTGTAAGTCCCATTCATACTTAATGTAAAAGTGTTTCCGGCAGTAAGTGAACTTGGAGAGTTTGTTCCTTGGACCGTAGGCCATGATTCTCTCCATCCAACTTTTCCTACTCCAACCCAAGTATTAGATGGAGATTTATAAAAATACTGTTCTACATACGAAGGACTAGTTGTCATTTGAATTGCATTTACCGCATAATCTCCGATATTACCTATACTTTGAATTGGAGCACCTGACGTTAACTCAGTAGCATCAGTAATAACAATTGGAATTTGCTCTACGAATTTAGCAGTTGTTGCATTAAATTCAAATATACCCCAAGTTGATGTAGTGCTATCTAACCAGTAGGTTCCGTCATCTGGGTTGGCAGTAGGTCTGCCTGTTTGACCGACTAAGCTGGCTAAATCAATGGCACAGCGTAAAATGTAGGCACGATTGGTAACACCCAAAGTTGAATATGCTGCTAATAATCCATATTCATTAAGTTCATATCCTTGAATTGGTGTACCTGCAGTAGTAGAATAGAAAAATGGTGTTCCATATAAATTAACTAAATCACGCTGACTTGTTATTTGATACAATTTATTAGCATTAGCAAGCGTAGTTGCTTGTGCAACGCCGGTGCCAGACGCATCGGCTTTATTTTGAGCAGTTGCTAATAAGATAAGGGGAACAGAACTGCCTGGTGCTGGTAAATATTGACTTTGGTCAATGATGGTGACTTCTACGCCGGGTGATGTTAATGCCATTTTATTTTCCTTTAGTAAGATTATGAGGTTTACAACCTGTTTGCATACTATTATTTATACATAAATCTAAAAAAGTTGGTATAACCGTACCTTTGAAGGTCTTGGTAATAAATATAATATGCTACTACAACGTCCAATATGCAAAAAATGTAACAAGAATCACACTGCTATAAATTATATACGCAATGGTGTTACACATTACAGAAGTACATGTGATGAATGTGGTAGAAAAAAGAATAAGTTGAAACCAAGACAGCCTAGTTGGCAAAAAAGTGGATACAAAAAAAAAGCCACATGTGATTTATGTGGCTTTCATAGTAAGTATCCTTCTCAACTAACTGTGTTTCATATTGACGGAAAACTTGAAAATATTGAGTTATCTAATCTTAGAACTATATGCTTGAATTGTGTAGAAATAGTTAAAAAAACAGAAGTAACTTGGAAAAGAGGAGATTTAATTGTTGATTAAATTTTTTATTTTTTCATGTAAACTATCTATAGTGCCGTTATTCTCTATAACATGGTCATATTTTAATCCAACGCTACTGTATTCACTAGCATGAATTTTCATATTATCTAATTTCATCTTGCTTAATGCCCAAGATGAATTACCATTTGGACCTCTATTATATGCTATTGCTGAATCATACCATTCAGGATTTAAGCCACGTTGCACTCTAATCGCTATCCCGCCTGCATTTTTGATAGCAGCAACTTCATTAGAAAATCTGCAATCTGTAATTACAATATCTTCTTTGGAATTCAATAGTCTATGTTCAACACTTGCTACCCAAATATCATTATGAAAGTGGTTACGACATACATCTGTGCCCCAGTACTGTAGAATCCATCTTGGAGTAATATCCATTTTTAAACGATTACTCCACCACTCGTCTTTTTGTTCACGCCATACTCTACTTGCTTTTGTTGTACCTTCTAGTGATTCTCGATCCCAATCAAAGATTGCTGCTACTGAATCTTTAAGACTAGCAGCAAAACTAATTCGTTTGAATCCTTGATAAGTGGTAAGATAGTCAGCAATTGTGTCTTTGCCGCTTGAAATTAATCCCGTAATTCCAATAATCATATTTGAAATGCTCCTGAATTACTTATTATATTACAGAAACAAGGCAATATAAAGCATTTAGGTAAGCCTTGTTTCTAGTCCTCACCTACTAATCCAAATGAGAATTAGCCTTGGACCCAAGTTAAGGGTTGAGAATAGTCTACATACTTCTTTAATTCTTCAATTAATTGTTCTTGCATGGCTTTACTTTCTGCTTTCATAGCAGCACCATTCAAACTTGTTCCGCCTCCGGGGCCGGCAATAGTTCCAAATTTTTCTCGGGCTTCTCCTATAATACCCTTGAGTATTGCTAGTATAAAATCACCAATCCATACCCCGGCGCCCGGGTCTTGTAATAATATTTCTTCAGTTCGTTGAACATCAGCCCAAATCAAAACTTTTTCACCATCTCCTTTTGGATCACGAACAATTCTTAACACTTTACTAACAGGATCAAATGTGTATATGACATATCCGCCAAACATTCTAGCGGCTAATTCAACATATCCGGCATATAAATCATAAGTTGCCATTCCACCTGCATAATTGTAATTGAGCAAATATGTATTTAAAATTGCACTACTAAATGGGTCAAACGAACTAGAACCCGGGCCAGTTTCAAGTCCTACTGTCCTTCTAAAAATACTTCTAACATTAATAAATTGTTGCGGTAATGTATAAGTGTCAACATTCTTAACTACTGTCATTAAAATGTAGGATTCCGCAGTTGCATTTTGTGCCCGCTGACGATATATTTTTATGGCATAGTTATATGCCGCTTGTAAATGCTCAGGATCTAATTCTAGATCAATTATTCCGGCACCAAGTCTATACTGCAAATTTGCAAAAAGAGATTCTTTTAATTCATCTAGTGTTAGACCGGATGGGGTGCTTAGTACGTTTGCTAGTGTGCCTATGCTCATATGTGTTCCTGATATATAATGTATTTATCAGACTACACTGTATTAGATAATTAGGATTTATCTAAAAGCTTAAATATCGCCATCCTTACGATGTTCTGAGTAATGTGCGTCAAATGCGCCCCCTGGATACCTAGATTTAAGTTTATTTACATTTTCAGCAATTACATCATTGGGATTTAATCCAAGTGCCCTACATGCATTCATCCAATACCATATTACATCTCCGAGTTCTCTCTTCATATGCCATATGGCTTCATCATTTAATGGTTTACCTTGAAAGAAAACCTTTTTAGGTATCTCACAAAACTCTCCGGTTTCTGCGGCCATCCCTAGTGCTGCTGTTAGTAACAATGAAACATTGATTTTTGGATCAAACTTTTCGTTATCTAAATCTCCGTCTATCCAATCAAGACGGCTAATAAATGTAGTAAAATCATTACTAGCTTGGCTAGTTACGGCTTCTACAAAGTCGCTATATTTGTTTAAATCTATGTTACTCATTTAAAATGCTTTCAAAATAATCATACTTAAATTAAATCTGCCATTTGGTACCGTAGAAACTGCTTTAATATCTTTGAAGAACTTTCTTGCGGCCGGCTTACTACTCATAATTTCGTTAAGTTGTTCAGCAGGTTTGCGTAATGTCTTAACTTCACTTTGTGCGGTATCAAACCCTAGCAAAGTATTACCTTTGACAGTAAAAGTTTTAGAATACTCATCTGCTACAAGATGATGTAGTTTGCGTTTTGCAGTATCATATACCCAAGCTTCTGAACTCCCGTGTAATTTTACAGGACTAATACTGATTAGATCAAGCTTGGTTGCAGCATCTTTAAATACTTTTAAATATTTAAGTTTAGATACAATTTTTTCTACTGGAATTGCTTTACGAGCCCTAGGTGCCTTAGCACTTTTCTTAATAGAAATATAACTGTTAAGGTCACTTAATACTAATTCAATAAATTTTACAGTGTTTTTAAGTTGATGTTTACTGTAATGCGAATATCCATCAACCAATTGACTATCTTTTCCCAATAGAACGTTTTCCATTTCGTTTAGTTTTTTATTCCAAACTTCAGTAAGCATACTAATATGCTGGGGTAGTACATTCTTTTTAGAAACTTCATCTATTGGGCGATAGAGGTGTTTAGTTGGCGACCCTGCTAAATGAAATTCATCTAGCATCCCTTCTAATTCACCTGCAGCCTCTCGGGCTTTTTCACGCATTATTTCTTGAACATTTTTCTTAGTGGATTCAACTTCTTCTTTGGTCTGTTTTGCAGGACCACCAATTTGACTATGTGTTTTAACTTCCGGTTTATTGACAGTTGCAATCAACCTAGTTATTTCGTTTTCCATAGTCATTGACTCATGCTCAGTCAATTCTAATCCACGCAATTTCATTCGGGATAACCATGCAAATGTAGGTAATACAAATTCTTGGTCAGCAACTTTACGCAGGATCTTGGCATCAGCAGTTCGCTCATGCATATCTAAGTATGTTGCCATCATGTCTCTGGCATCTTTTCGGTTATAAAATCTATTATACCAAGACAATGCCCGGGCTAATGCCGAATTACGATATTCGTTAATTGGTTGTTCAGCAAATAACGGTTCTTCTCCCAGATATTTAGTATCAGCATCACGCGGATTCAGTGCTTTTACCAAAGAGTGGACTTCAATTTTCTTTACTTTACGAGTGGCCATATTATATCCTACTGTTAAATTTACATGTAATTATAACATATAATCTATTTAATGTCAACCTTATAAACTAACAACGGTTATTCATAAAACGATAAATAACAATATGCTACCTTTATTTAAATTCCTTCAGAATAAACTTGCACAGGGAGAACTAAAATTCCTCGCTTAAGTCTATATCGTCCTACCAAATCTAATGATTATAAATTTTTTGATAAAACAATATCAGAAATGTTTACGGTTGGATCAACTGATTTATATGTTCATAAATATTTGGGTCCTACTAATCAGGGTGCCTCTACTGATTATACTCAACCGGAATATAATTCACTAAATCCCAATAATATTCAAGATTTACTATTTTTAGAAAATAGAGACCGTTCATATGACCCTGATATATATAGATTGCGTGGACATTATAATGTACAAAATTTAGATTTTGATTTAAGTCAATTTGGATTATTTTTAAATAATGATATTGTATTCATTACAATACATTATAATGATATGATTGATTTATTGGGTAGGAAATTAATAGTAGGTGATGTTATTGAATTGCCGCATATGTTAGATTATAATCCTCTGGAAGAAACTATCCCGGTTGCGTTAAAACGATTTATGCAAGTTACTGATGGTAATTATGCTAGTGAAGGATTTAGTCCAACTTGGTTCCCTCATTTATGGCGTATTAAATGTGAACCATTGGTTGATAGTGAAGAATTTAGTCAGATTCTTGATGCTCCAATTAATATGGATAATTATCTTGGAATTTGGGATAGTACAAAAGTGTATACTGCTGGCTATGTGATTTCATACGGTGATAAAAATTATCTTTCAAAAATAGATGTTCCTATCGGAATTACTCCGCCAAACGTATTATATTGGGAATTAGATACCGCAGATAATTTAAAAGATATACTTGCAACATACAATAAAAATATTAGTGTCAACAACGCTGCATTAAATGAAGCAGCAAGGATTTTACCTAAGACAGGATATGACACAAGTGATTTATATATTGTGCCAACGTATGGTGAATTTTCAGAAAATGGAATATTTTCTCGCAAACTTAGACAACCTGCTCCGCCCATTAATGTTAATACTACTTCATCCGGTGCACCGGTCGTAGTGTCCGGAACTATTCAAATGAGAAGAAATCCAAACTATAAAAATGCTAGTCCCGTAATTAGAATATCAAAAACATCATTAAAAAGTATATGGGATATGACGGCTGATATGAATTGTGATGCGATTGATGCCTTTGTTACGATGAGTTTAGAAAGTATGGAATTACCTGCTGAAGTAATAGGTAGTGGATCCGGTCCAATTTCCGGAGATAAAATTCTTGTTGCTAGGTCTCAGGGAGTAATAACCGGACCATATGGCACTGCTGACAATACTTACGCAACAGCAGACCAAAACCCAACATTGACAGGATTTACAGGAACGATCTCTACACAAATGAATTTTAGAGCAGACTGTGACCCAGCATATCAATATATATCTAGAGCAAGTCCTAGGTCATTTGGTTACAGTGCAGGATATATGTCAGGCTCCGGCGAGGCACCAAATGGATTTCCAACAGGTGCTGGTATAAGTTTTCCTGCAAATCCGCAAGTGGGTGATTACTTTTTGCGAATTGATTATCTTCCGCAATTACTTTACAGATGGGACGGCGCATTGTGGATACGAATCTCAGCAAATGTTAGAACACAAACTGGATATACAGCCGAAGACCAATCATTGCAATCACAATTTATTAATAATACAGCACAGACGCAATTAACAGACGGTACATTTGTTTCACAAAGTCAACCTTTGTCATCTATTTTGCAACTTTCGCCTGACCCTATTTTACCTATCTAATAACATATGGCACAATACTTTTCTGATAATCAGATACGCAGATTTTTAATTCAATTTGCCAAAATATTTTCAAATTGGCAAGTTACTAAAGGTAAAGACCCTGCCGGACATCCAATATTAGTACGAGTACCGGTTATGTATGGTGATAGTAGTCGGCAAGCTGCTACTATTATTGCTAACAATAGTGCTAGTAATTTACCAAGTGCTCCGTTAATTACATATTATATTACAGGATTAGAATATGATCAACGAAGAACACAGGATCCTACATTTGTAGATAGAATTAATGTTAGACAAAGAACATACAATAGTGAAACATTGGCATATGAACAAACGCAAGGACAAGCATTTACTGTTGAAAGATTAATGCCAGTGCCATATACTTTACGTATTACAGTAGATATGTGGACTACAAATTACAATCAAAAATTAGAATTAATAGAGCAATTGGGTACTTTGTTTAACCCCTCATTAGAAATTCAAAGTACTGACAATTTTATTGATTGGACCAGTTTAAGTGTAGTATATCAAGATGGGTTAACTTTTAGTAGTCGCAGTATTCCTCAAGGTTCAGGAAATCCCATTGATGTATTGAGTTGGAAATTTTATATACCAATTTGGATAAGCACTGCTTCTAAATTGAAAAAACTAGGAGTGGTTGAAAAAATAATTGCATCTATTTTTAAAGGTAATGCTCTTAGTGATATACAAGATGATGACTTATTATTAGGAACTAGACAAAAAATAACACCATATGGATATAAATTATTATTAATTGGAAATTCTTTACAATTATTACCGGCTAATCAAGATTTTTATCCTAGTAATATTGATTTAGATTTACCGCCAAATCCCAATACATCATTATATTGGTCAAGTTTATTAAATGTATACGGTACTATACGCCCAGGTATAAGTCAAATTTGGTTACAAAATCCATATATGGATACTGAAATTATCGGGACAATTGTACCTGATCCAGTAGATGATAGACTATTAATTTATAATATTGATACTGATACATTGCCACAAAATACATTAAATCCAGTTGATAGTGTAATTAATCCGTTATTAACCGGACCAAATTCAGGTTTACCGGGTGCAATTAATGGTAGAAGATATTTGATTGTAGAAAATATTGGACATGCAAATAACACGACAGTAGCATGGGGTAATTTAATTGCCAGTGCAAATGATATAATTCAATATTCCTCTTCAACTAATTTATGGACAGTATCATTTGATAGTAGTGCTGCCACCACAGTACAATATGTAACCAATCTTACAACTAATGTACAATATCGTTATAATGTTGATGATACTGTTTGGATGAAAAGTTTTGAAGGCTGGTACGAACAAGGTGACTATTCTATAGTTATTTAATTAGTAAGTGAATACTATTGATAAATTATAGTATGAGCAATACTTCAGCCGGGGTGTTTTTTTATAGCAATAAAACAACTCGTCATCTATATTTATTACGAACCGATTCTAGGAATCCGGGCAATTGGGGAATACCCGGAGGTAGAATAGAAAAACATGAAACTTTGCTGCAAGGCATTGAAAGAGAATGTCTTGAAGAAATTGGATTTTTTCCTAAGGCTGCAAAATTAATCCCTATACAAAAATTTGTTAATAAAACATTTATCTATCATACATTTTTTTGCGAAGTTGTTGAAGAATTTGTCCCGTTATTAAATGATGAACATTGTGGATATGCTTGGGTGGGTGATAATCAATATCCAAAGCCACTTCATCCGGGATTATTCAGTACAGTAAACTTTGATGTAGTACAATCTAAATTAATGGCATTAACAAAAAAAGAGACCTAAGTCTCTCTTTTTTTATTTTAGTAGTTTTGCTATCGCATCAAATCCTAAAGACCCTACTACCAGACCCGCTCCCATCATTGTCCATCGCCATTTTTCTAAACTAGAAATTTTAGAAGATAGGGCTAGATGAGCCCTATCTCCAGACTCATGCAGTTCTTTTAGCATAAGATGAGTTTCTACTGAATTTTTATGTATACAATCATGTACTTCTTTTACGCTGATTTTAAGGTCATCAATGCTGTCATTGATATACTTAATTTCTGTTTGTAATACAGCAACATCTTTTTCAGTGGTATTTAATTGTGCAGCAGCCATAATTTACCTATTAGGTGTTACTGATTACTACAACTGGCTTATCACCTATTTCTGTATTAGCCGCATATGCTGTATTAAATGTGCCAATAATGCCAGGATTTCCGGTAGCAAGACCATTAGCAGCCATATCAACACCAAATACAATAGATTGATAATCATTTACGGATTGAACGAATTTTGTTCCAGAGGCCGCATTTGTAGATAATATATTAAATGTATTAGCAGTTAATGCAGCATTTGCCACATTTGCAGTATAACACGCATTTGTTATTGATGTGGTATTTCCTGTCACAAGATATTTTGTTTTACCCTTTTGACGAGTGATATATCCTGGCTCAGCAGTAGAAAATACATAAGACACATTTGCATAATCAGCGGTAACACTTACCATGGTAGCAATATCTTGTGTGCCACTACCAATAAAGGCTGCGTCTGCTGAAATATCAATATTTGCACCACCTGATGTAGTAGATACTGTAAACGCAGTAGCATTAGTTAATGTTTTAGCAAAATATACTGTACCGGCAACTAACGGACCCACACTTGCAGAAAATACAATTGGTGCTCCAGATACTAGATTAGAACAGTTTCCTGCACTTGTTCTAATAAAGTCGCCAGTTGCTTTTACGTTAGCAGTTGTTACAGTTACATATCCACCTGTACTATTAGTAAATCCAATAGTAGTAGCATTAGTTGAGCCATTGACATTTGCAGTCAATACTTGAATAGCAGACCCTGAAGCTAGGGTGTTTGCAAAATCTGTTCCAACACCGTAGATATTAGAATCTGCATTGGAAGTATAGATAGTGCCTGTACCAGATTGACCTATTGCAACATTACATAAGATTTGTTTTCCGTATAGATTTGTATTTCCGCCCACAACACCATATGAAGCTCCGGGTGGATTATTAAATCCTGAGTCAACTAAACCAACTGTTAATTTAACGGTTTGTGATGAGGTATCAGATAATGGTACTACTGTTTGTGAAGTGTTAGCACTTAATTCAGTAGCCGATGCGGTAAATGTGGTTGCTGATAATACAGTTAGTACATAATAAGTAGTACCGCCTGTTAAACCACCCACTGTAGTTGCTGGTATAAAAGGCATACCAGCAATTACTCCGGCTGTTGTTAAACTTCCGGAAACTGTTATTACATCAGTTGCCGCCACGGTGTCAGTTAATGTTAATACTGCTTGTGCTTTTGCTATTTTTAGAGGGCGTCCCATTTTTTTTCCTTTATGTTTATAAGGCGTTCTAGGCCTACGCTGTGGGTTACAGCATAAATTCTCAGTATGAGAATGTATTAACTATTTATCAATTACTAAAATTTATGGGGTTATACGGTTGACTCAACACAGGCTACAGTCTGGTAAATTTACCACTGCATGTTATGTTATAGTTATTATTGTATACCGCCGGCTGCAGCTAAACCATATCTAGCCGCACTAAGTGGACCACGCACTGACGCGGTTGCGGTATCGGTTGCATATGTTATTCGGTCTACTGTTGAGGTTGCTGGTGCCCCGCCTCCAAACCAGCCATCAGTAGTATTACCTGCAGCGGCTAAACGCTGTCTAGCCAAACTAAGTGGACCGCGTACTGTAGCAGTGGCAGTATCGGTTGCATATGTGATTCGGTTTACCGTTGAACGCACGGTAGTAGGAGTATAGCCGCCGCCAAACCAGCCATCCGTATCATTACCTGCTGCGGCTAAACGATAGGTAACCTGATTAAGTGGTCCACGTACACTTGCCGTTGCTGTATCGGTTGCATATGTGATTCGGTCTACTGTTGAAACGCCTGGCGTCTCACCGCCGCCAAACCAACCATCAGTTGTATTACCCTCTGCGGCTAACGCATATCTAGCGGCACTAAGTGGACCACGCACACTTGCTGTTGCAGTATCGGTTGCATATGTTATTCGGTCTACGGTTGATTTGCTAAGAGGTACTGTGCTGGTGTTATACCCGCCGCCAAACCAGCCATAAGTTGTATTACCTGCAGCCGCTAACAAATGTCTAGCCTGACTAAGCGGACCACGTACACTTGCTGTTGCAGTATCGGTTGCATATGTTATTCGGTTTACTGTTGAAAAAAAACTGGGATATGTTCCTGACCCGCCTCCAAACCAGCCATCAGTAAAATTACTGGCTGCGGCTAAATTATTTATAGCCAAACTAAGTGGACCGCGTACTGTAGCAGTGGCAGTATCGGTTGCAAATGTTATTCGGTCTACTGTTGAACGTATTCCGGCGGGCGCGGCGTTGGTATATCCGGCGCCAAACCACGCCGCTGTGTTTTCTACAGGTGCCTCTGTAAAAGTAAATCCACCTGAAAAAGCAAGTCCACCTGATAATGTAAAGCCTGACATAGTATAATCCTTGTTATCTATATTTATCTATATATATATTAGATAAAAAATCTAAAATACTTTTTGGTACTGTAATAGTTAATTTATGGGGTTATACGGTTGGCCCGCCAAGGGCAGGAGTAGGATTAACTCCGCTAGTACCCGAGTTTGCATGTGGCATACCAAGTTCAGTAATGGTAAATATAGTATTTGCACTTGCTACACTTAAATAAGATACTATATTACCTTGCCCAACTATAACATCAACTGACGTACCTTGAGGAATTTGAGTACTATTAGCAGTTGCAATAGTATATGCTACACCATATGGATTGTATCTAAGATTGGCAGCAGAAATTGCCACAGCAGCATTTGCAACCAAAGTTAAACTGGTATTGTTTGCAATTGCAGAAATAATACCTACAGTAGCCCCAGTTGTGTTTCCTACCCAATAGCCAACACCCAATTGAGAATTAAATGTTGTACCGGAGCCTGTAATAGTAGCACTAGTGGTCGCTGCGGTTACTGTACCGGTTACTGCTACATTGGGAAAACTAGTAGTAAATTGTATTGCTACATTAGAGGTACTGATTCTTGCTTTATCTGTTGCAATATTTGCTGATGCTGCTGCTGTTGCGCTATTTGCTGTGTATGCGTATGATGCCATTTTATTATTCCTATTATTATATTTATTACATTCTACTGATTGCCACTTCAATGACACCTTCACCGTCAAAGTTTTCTAATGCTTTGCCGATAACTGTTCCCATCATAGGAGATGTTTTTGCTGGTCTAGCAAATCCATTTCCTCCACTTATTAACATATCACCTTTACGTATTTTTCCACGAACTTTAGTTGGCACACGACCCTGTAATGCAATTGCAACAGTATGTGTTCCCAAGCAAAGTGAATTCATTATATATGCTGGGTTAGTTGATATTACACCTGCAACTTTTATAGTGCTATCTTCAGCAATAGTAACTTCTTTATCTCCACCAAACTCTAATACAGTTCCTGGCTCATACGCAGCATCTGCTTCATAGTATTCTGCTAAGTCAGCATATGTTGCATTTAATCTAGATCCTGCACTTAATGACCAGTTACCTGTAATTGTACCTGCAGTGACATTTGAACCAGTGGTTATTGTATTAGTAGTAATCGATCCATTGATGTTGGTCACCATCGTATTATTAGAAGAAGTATATACAAGGGTAGAATATGTCATTGGCGTTTGTCCTACGCCCATGCCAACTGACCCTAACAGTATATATTGTGTTCCGCTGCCCAACACATCTACCTGAACCATAGTTGCAGAAGAAGCGTTGCCAGTTAAAGTACCTACAAAATTCGTTGTGTACAATGTATTTGTACTAGGCTTGTATATTAATCCAGCAGTATCCTGATAAAGAGTCTGTCCTACACCGCTACCTAGACTAAACACCAGAGAACAGTTAGAGGAACTACTAGGTGAATCTGTTGTTGATATGTATACCGCTGCGTTTGCATTAGCAACAGTGCCGGATACATTAGCGCCGGCAACTGCGTTTGCTGTTGTTGCGTATGTAGCAAGGCCTGCCGTTGCTACATTCAAGTTTGCTACTTGGGTTGTACTTGTTACTACAAGCGGAGCAGTACCTACTGCTACATTACTAGTAAATGTTGTACTAGTAACGCTAGTCAGTCCAGCAACTGTTGTAATAGTTGCGCCTAAAGTTAATGCGGTATTACCTAATGTTACACTGCTGTTAGCGAGTTTAGCATTAGTAATAGAACCGGCTAACATCGTATTAGTAACTGTGTTGGAATCCCCGGTAGTAATAACAGTACCGGTTGTTGCCGGCATGGTTAATACTGTTCCTGTACCTGCTACAGCAGCCGGTATTAATTGAATTGTACCACTTGTT
>Ga0209190_1000219_pt1 | contig 41360 bp, 41 predicted proteins | sample M_140205_XF_Meta_FD_187315 | JGI IMG/M metagenome (GOLD analysis project Ga0209190, IMG submission 187315) | Freshwater microbial communities from Lake Montjoie, Canada to study carbon cycling - M_140205_XF_MetaG (SPAdes) (version 2) | ecosystem: Environmental > Aquatic > Freshwater > Lake...
AAGTTTGACGAGCGAATTACGTCAGGCGGTATTGTATTGTTAAATGATGATATGAAAAGTGCAGGAATTCGCCCAAGATGGGCAAGAGTTTACGCTATTGGACCAAAACAAACCGATGTTCAAATTGGGCAATATGTCCTAATTACTCACGGTAGATGGACTCGTGGTGTTAAAATTGAAGATGAAAACGGTGAACGCACTATCCGTAAAGTAGACAATGATGATGTACTTTTAATTAGTGATGAGCCAGTAGATGATTTAACATTGAGTGATAAGGTATATTAATGATTAATTGGATAAAAAGACAACTATATAATTTGGGAACTAATTCCTATCCGATGGATAGGCAAAATGTAGTATCGTCAAGAAGGGGAAACCATGGTCTAACTGAGTTTAACTCCGATCCATTACGGTTGAATATATATTTTGCCTCTGGTGGAACGATTGTGGAAAGTTGTATGTTTGATCGTAAGACTGATCATACTCAATCTAAACTACATATTGTGGGACCAGATGAAAACTTAGGTGAAAGTATTGGACATATTATTACCCTTGAACTTTTGAAAAAATGAAAAATAACCTTTGGACAGAAAAATATAGACCTAACACAACTGCGGATTATGTGTTTGTTGATGACAGGCAACGCAGTCAAGTATTAGATTGGATTAAACAAGAAAGTATCCCTAATTTATTACTAAGCGGAGATCCTGGCACAGGAAAAACTACACTAGCAAAAATTCTAATTAATGAATTGGGTGTGGAAAGTTATGATGTATTAGAAATTAATGCTAGTCGTGAAAACGGAGTGGATGTAATACGAAACAAAATTGTAGGGTTTGTTCAAACAATGCCATATGGAACCTTTAAGGTCGTATTACTTGATGAAGCAGATTATTTAACTGCTGCGGGTCAAGCTATGCTTAGGCATGACATGGAAGAATATAGTGCTACTGCTAGATTCATACTAACATGTAATTATCAACATAAAATTATTCCAGCATTAAAAAGTAGGTGTCATGAATTTCATATTGCTAAAACAGATAGAAATGAATTTACTGCTAGAGCAGCAACCGTACTAGCAACTGAAAATATTGATTTTGAGTTAGATATATTAGATAATTATGTTAGGGGCACTTATCCTGATTTGCGTAAGTGTCTAAATCAATTACAAGTAAACAGTAGTTCGGGTAAACTATTATCACCGCAGGCAGAAGGGTCTAGTGAAAATGAACTAATGATAACTGCTACCCAGTTGTTTAAATCGGGTAAAATTATTGAAGGTAGACAACAATTAATGCAATATTTAAGTTTATACCCCACCCGAATTGAAGAAATTTATGTGTGGGCATATTCTAATTTGGATTTATGGTCATCTACTAATAAAGGTAAAGATGCTGCTATTATTATTATTAGAAATGGATTGTCTACTTTGCCGCTAGTGGGTATACCGGAAATAGCGATAGCAGCAACTTTATGTGAATTGACTACAATATGAGATATTTATTAATACAATTTATACGAAAACCGGGAGGGCAAATTGACGAACAAATTACTGTTTCTAAAAAAGTTAAACCCGCAGACTTACAAACAATGAATGTCATTCTAGACTATGCTAAAAAAAAGATAGATAAATGCGTTATTGAGGGTAAAACACTAAACCAAGATTGGGATAAAATGAATGAATATTATAAAAACATTTATCCTGCATTAATAGAACAGTTAGAAAAAGAAGCGCAAATAACAGCCAATTCTAAGTAACATTTAATGTTCGTGCAGTTTTTAAGATTGTACTCATTAATTTAAAATTATTACTTGCTAATTCAAGCAATTTATCAGCCGGCCTAGTACTAATACTAGCCATTCCAAAAGCAATTTCACCCATATCTATAAAATAGGTTTGTGTAGGCCAACGGGCTTGCTTTACTTGCCATCCGTCAATAAATAAACATTCTTCACCAATTGATTGTAGTGCAGTAGCCCTTAGTGCTCCACTCAGTGTTTGAGCACCAAGTATTTTAATTGCAATAGGACGGTCCCAAATATTTGGTTTATCTATTGTACGAGCGATAACATGTACTAGAAAAGCTTCCATATCAGATGCTAAAAACACCTGACTTTTACCTTGGGCTTCCATAACAATTTCCCACCCTGCTTTAATATATGGTTGCCAGTGTTTCATTTAACTATTTAGTTAATATTAACTCAATTTAGTTGAGTATTTTTTTGGATTTATTCTTTGTGGTAAAATGATAAATACTTAATAAGGTATATTTATGGCACAAAGAAATATAGATTTTGGTACATTTCCGGATGATCCGGACGCAGACGCAATTAGAACAGCCTTTCAAAAAGTACAGGATAATTTTGGTGAACTATTTGCAGGGGTTGATACCGGGTCTGTTATATCTGTTAATAGAACTCAGGGCGCTGGTATTACTGTAAGTACTCCCACAGGTAATGTTGTTGTTACTGCAAACATTGCTTGTGTTCAGGTGCATACTAGTACATTAAGTATTGGGCGTGATGCAAACGGGTCACTAGATACCTCAATTACTGCATCATCGCAAACTCTATATGTTGATTTACCGGCAAATATAGCAAATGTGGCAAATATTAACTTATCGGGATATGCAAATGTTCAAGGTAATTTATCAGTAGTTGGTAACTCAAATTTAGCAAATGTAGGTATTTCTGGTAATATAACTCTTGGTGGAAACATCGTAATTACCGGAAATGTATCCGCATTTAATGTATCTGCTACTAATGCTCTTAGCGCAGGCACTACTTTATCTGTAACCGGTAATGCTAATGTTGGTAACTTAGGCACTGCAACTGCTATAATCACTACTGGTAATATCACCACTATCAATAGCGGTTTACTAAAAAATGGTAATAGCAATATAACTCTTACTGCTAATGGTAATATCTCTACTACTGTAGTTGGAAATACTGTTTTAGTTGTAACAGGGACTGGAGTTAATGTTGCTGGTACATTAAATGCCACAGGTAATATAACTGGTGGGAATTTAATCACTGCTGGGTTTGCTAATGTTGGTGCTAATGCTAACATAGGTACTACTTTATTGGTAATTGGTAATGCTAATGTTGGTAACCTAGGCACTGCTGGGTTAATTGTTGCTACTGGAAACGTAACCGGCGGAAATTTAATCACTGCTGGATTTGCTAATGTTGGTGCTAATGCGAATATAGGTACTACTTTATCAGTAGTTGGTAATGCTAATGTTGGTAATCTTGGTACTGCTGGATTGATTGTTGCCACAGGTAACATAACCGGTGGTAATTTAATCACTGCTGGATTTGCTAATATAGCCTCTAATGCGAATATAGGTACTACTTTATCAGTAGTAGGTAATGCTAATGTTGGTAACTTAGGCACTTCAACAGCAATAATCACTACCGGTAATATCACTACTATCAATAGTGGATTGATCCAACTTGGTACAAGTAATATTACAATTGCATCTGGTGCTAATATTTCTCACTTTGTTGCAGGTAATGCAACCAGTCAATTGACTGTAACCGCTACTGGGGCTAACATTCCCGGAACTGCTAATGTAATCGGTAATGCTAATGTAGGTAACTTAGGCACTGCTGGATTGATTGTTGCAACTGGAAATATAACTGGTGGGAATTTAATCACTGCTGGGTTTGCTAATGTTGGTGCTAATGCTAATATAGGTACTACTTTATCGGTAATTGGTAATGCTAATGTAGGTAATCTAGGCACTGCTGGATTGATTGTTGCAACTGGAAATATAACTGGTGGGAATTTAATCACTGCTGGGTTTGCTAATGTTGGTGCTAATGCTAATATAGGTACTACTTTATCGGTAATTGGTAATGCTAATGTTGGTAACTTAGGCACATCAACAGCAATAATCACTACAGGTAATATCACTACGATCAATAGTGGGTTACTACAAAATGGTAATAGCAATATAACTCTTACTGCGAATGGCAATGTCGCTACATTTACCGCCGGCAATGCAACCGCACAATTTGTAGTTACTTCAACCGGGGCTAACATTCCCGGAACTGCTAATGTAATTGGTAATGCTAATGTAGGTAATCTAGGCACTGCTGGATTGATTGTTGCTACCGGAAACATAACCGGTGGTAATTTAATTACTGCTGGATTTGCTAATGTTGGTACTAATGCGAATATAGGTACTACTTTATCAGTACTCGGTAATGCTAATGTTGGTAACTTAGGCACTACTGGTGTTATCATTGCAACTGGCAATATAACCGGTGGTAATTTAATTACTGCTGGATTTGCTAATGTAGGTGCTAATGCGAATATAGGCACTACTTTATCTGTAGTTGGCAATGCCAATGTAGGTAACTTAGGCACTGCTGGTGTTATGATTGCTACAGGTAATATAACCGGCGGAAATTTAATCACTGCCGGGTTTGCTAATATAGCCTCTAATGCTAATATAGGCACTACTTTATCTGTAATCGGTAATGCTAATGTTGGTAATCTTGGTACTGCTGGATTGATTGTTGCAACAGGAAATATAACCGGCGGAAATTTAATCACTGCTGGATTTGCTAATATAGCCTCTAATGCTAATATAGGTACTACTTTATCTGTAATCGGTAATGGTACATTTGGTAATATAAACACATCTGGAACAGAAACAGCCACTCGTTTTATCTCAAACATAGCAATTGGCACCGCTCCACTAACAGTAACATCTACGACACGAGTAGCCAACTTGAATGTTGACTATGCTAATGTAGCAGATTTTATCAATGTAACTGCGCCTGGCACCGGTACAGCCTACGTGATAGGTGCTAATGCAACTACAGGAAATATTGCTGAGTTGACAAGTTCTGGTATATCAATGAATTTAGCAAATAATGCTATTACTGCAACTACATTCGTTGGTGCATTATCAGGTGCAGCAACCACAGCAGGCACAGTAACTACTAATGCACAACCAAATATAACTTCAGTTGGGTCATTAACTGAACTAACAGTAAGCAATGCAACCGGGATAATTAATTTCACTACATCTGCAAATGTCACTTTAGGTGCAGTGGCAAATTTACATATATCCGGCGGAACAGCAGGATATAATTTAAAAACTGACGGATTGGGCAATTTATCATGGGGAGTAGATAGTGCGGCTGCCGGCGGGAGTAACACACAAATACAATTCAATGATGATTTAGCATTAAACGGTAATTCAGGATTCACATTTAATAAAACAACCGGTGCATTTGCTGTGCCAGGTACCGGAACATTAACTGGATTAGCAGTAAGTAATGCGTCCGGGCTTGTTAATTTTACCGGAACAGGAAATGTATCACTAGGGTCAGTATCTAATTTACATATTACAGGTGGCACAGCATCTACTTATTTGGTTACCGATGGGTCTGGAGGATTATCTTTTACATCGTTGGCAGGAAGTCCTCCGGGAGGTTCTAATCAGGCTATACAGTTTAATGATACTACTGTTTTCCAAGGAAACACAGGATTCACTTTTAATAAAACAACAGGTAATGTCGCAGTACCCGGTGCCTTAACAGTAACTGGAAATATTGGTGCAGGAAATGTTTCTGGTACTTTATTAACAGGAACATTAACAACAGCGGCACAATCAAATATAACAAGTACCGGTACATTAACAAGTTTAACCGTATCAGGTAATATTGGTGCAGGTAATGTAACTGCTAGTAGATTTATATCAAATGTTGCAAACGGAGGACTTTCCCCGTTTGTAGTTTCTTCTACTACAGTAGTTGCTAATTTAGCAGCAGACACTGCTAATACAGTAACAGCAGCAGCACAAAGTAATATTACAAGTGTTGGTACATTAACAAGTTTAGCAGTAACAGGTAATATCAGTGCAGGTAACGTAAGTGCAACAACATTTACAGGTGCATTAACTGGTAATGCAACTACAGCAGGTACAGTAATAACTGCGGCACAACCAAATATAACAAGTACCGGTACATTAACATCATTAAATGTAGTTGGTACTACAACTGGAGCAGCATTCACTGCTAATACAGGTGTCTTTACTGGTAATGGTAGTGCATTAACTGCATTAAATGCTAGTAATGTTTCTTCTGGTACATTGGCTCAAGCAAGACTGGCTAATGCTAGTGTAACATTAGGTAGTACCGCATTAACTTTAGGTTCAACTGTTACTACAGTTGACGGACTTACTAGTGTTACTAGTACAACATTTGTAGGTGCATTAACTGGAAATGCTAGCGGGTCCGCTGCAACAGTAACTACAGCAGCACAACCAAATATAACAAGTACTGGCACATTAACTGGTTTAACAATGTCCGGCGCTATTGCAATGGGTAATAGCAAAATTACAGGTCTTGCTACACCAACTGCTGATACAGATGCTTCAACCAAAGCATATGTTGACTCAGTAGCACAAGGACTTGATACCAAAGCAAGTGTAATCGCCGCTACTACTGTAAATATTACGCTGTCAGGTACTCAAACAGTGGATGGGATAGTATTAGTTGCAACTGATCGTGTGCTAGTTAAAAATCAAACTGCAACTGCTGAAAACGGCATATATCTATGCGCTGCTAGTGCTTGGACTAGAACAACTGACATGGACACATGGGCAGAGGTTCCGGGAGCATATGTATTTGTTGAAACTGGAACAACTAATGCTGATACCGGTTGGGTATGTACATCAAATGCAGGCGGTACAATTGGATCAACTGCAATTACTTGGGCACAGTTCTCAGGCGCTGGTAGTTATACCGCAGGAACAGGTTTAACATTAACAGGCACAGCATTCAGTGTCAATGCCGCTCAATCACAAATTACTAGTGTAGGAACACTAACAAGTTTAGCAGTAACTGGTAATATTAGTGCAGGTAATGTAAGTGCAACCACATTTACAGGTGCATTAACTGGTAATGCCTCTGGATCAGCAGCCACAGTAACTACAGCAGCACAACCAAATATCACTAGTGTCGGTACGTTATCAAGTTTAACAGTTACTGGTAATGTTACTGCTGGCAATTTAATTGGATCACTTGCTAATGGTAATAGTAATGTAAGTATCCCATCAGCAAACGGAAATGTTAACATATCAGCTGCCGGTAATGCTAACATCGTAGTTGTTACTGGCACCGGAGCCGCCGTAACCGGGACGCTGAACAGCAGCGGAAGCCTAGCGGTTGGACATACCAGTGCTGGGGGTGCAACTTTTGGAGCGGCTAATGGCGCTAATGAAATCCTACAAGTTTATGCTGGTTTTTCTGCTAATTTAAACTTAGTACAAAACTACAATCAAACTGCTGCTCTTTATGTAATAAATGAAAACAGGGCGGCTAGTTATTCATGGAAAATTGGGACAGCTAGTGCAGCAATGACCCTCGACTCCAGCGGTAACTTGCTGGTGGGGACGCTGAGTACAACGGGGGTAACTAATCTAGGAACGGGCGGTGCTAGTGCCTCTCTAGGTGCAAGAACAACAATATCCGATGTAGGCGCATACCCATCTACGCTTCAAATTTCAGGCACTGCCGTTGATCAGAACTACGGCGGCGCGCTTCGTCTTTGCTCCCAAGATGGCAGCAGTAGCAATATAGGAATGTTGGCAGTATCTGGTTTACTTCGCACATTAGTATCAGGTACTACCAGATCGGAGCTATCGTCCACCGGCCTAGCAGTCACCGGGGATATTACCTTAACTGGCACAAATCGTACTATAACAGCGCCCGGAGATGCTAGTACATCAAGTGGCAGCATTAAATTTACAACTCCGATTTATGCGGCAGACACCGGCGCTAGTTATGGCGCCAGTGGGGGTACAGCAAGAATACTTTTCACGGGTGGTTTGGGGTTTTATTCTGGAGCAACTTTAAGTGCAGCTACACAAGTTGTAAGTATAAGCACAACGGGCACAGTAACTGCGGCAGCTTTCACAGCAAATACAGGTGTATTTACTGGTAATGGTAATGGATTAAGTTCATTAGTTGGTGCTAATGTAACTGGGGCCGTATCATTTGCAACAACAGCAAATGCAGTAGCCGGTGCTAACGTAAGCGGTGCAGTATCATTTGCAACAACAGCAAATGCAGTAGCCGGTGCTAACGTAAGCGGTACTGTATCTAGTGCAACTACAGCAGGTACTGTAACTACTGCGGCTCAAGGTAATATCACAAGTGTTGGTACATTAACAGGATTAGGAGTTAATGGTACCATTACAGGTGTTAATATTACAGCAAATACTGGTGTCTTTACTGGTAACGGTAGTGCATTAACTGCATTAAATGCTAGTAATGTTTCTTCGGGTACTTTGCCTCAACCAAGACTTGCTAATGCCAGTGTAACATTGGGTATTACAGTATTAACCTTAGGCTCAACTGTTACAGCCGTTGCCGGACTAGCAAACTTAACATTTAGTGGCACAACAAGTGGTACAATTCAATTAATACCGGCTGCTATAGCAGGTACAGGAACAGTATTAACTATGCCGGCAACAACTGGTACTGTTATTACTACCGGAGATTCCAACACAGTTACTAATACAATGTTAGCCGGTTCTATTACTAATGCTAAACTCGCTAACAGCAGTTTAACTGTCAATGGAACAAGTATTTCTCTTGGTGGATCAGGAACTGTCACTGCTACGGCAACCAACGCACTCACAATTGGCACTGGACTTGGCGGCACAAGTTACAATGGCTCCGCAAATGTTACAATCACTAATACTGGTGTTACTGCTCTTACAACAAGCAGTGGTTTAAGTACAAATACAAGTGCAACTGGAGCAGTATCTGTTACTAATACTGGTGTTACTTCAGCAGTGGCAGGAACTGGTATTGGTGTAAGTGCCGCAACCGGCGCAGTTACTATTACTAACAACGGTGTTACTGCTCTCACAACAAGCAGTGGGTTAAGTACAAATACAAGTGCAACTGGAGCAGTATCTGTTACGAATACTGGTGTTACTAGTTTGGCTAACGGCGGAGGCATCACTGCTAGTGCATCAACCGGTGCAGTTACTCTAGGATCAACTGCTACAAGTGTAAACACTGCAAGTGCTATCGTTGCCCGTGATGCAAGTGGAAACTTTAGTGCCGGTACTATTACTGCTACCTTAAGTGGTGCAGCAACTAGCGCATCTACAGCAGGTACTGTCACAACCGCAGCACAACCAAATATTACAAGTGTTGGTACATTGACAGGATTAACTGTTTCAGCAACTATAACTGGTAGTGTATCTGGTTCGGCAGGTACAGCCGGTACTGTCACAACCGCAGCACAACCAAATATTACAAGTGTTGGTACATTAAGTGCATTAACATTAGGTGGTACATTAACAGGTGCAGTTCAAATTGGTACAGGCGCTGCAACACACTTTGGTACTACACTAACCACTGGTTCAAATGCTACAGCAGGTACGATTACAGGTAACTGGTCATTAAGTGCAGGGTCAAAACTTAATGCAACATATGCTGACTTGGCAGAGAAATATGTGTCAGACGCTCAATATGTTCCCGGCACTGTTTTAGTATTTGGTGGCAATTTTGAAGTTACTAAAGCAAATAGTTTTGATTCTAGTGCTGTTGCAGGAGTAGTATCAACTAATCCGGCATATTTGATGAACTCAGCATGTAACGGTGAGTTTACTGTGGAATTAGCACTTATAGGTCGTGTTCCAGTCAATGTGTGTGGTCCAGTAACAAAGGGTGATTTAATGGTTACGGGGCCAAATGGACATGCAGTATCAAACAATATGGCACGTGTAGGAACAGTGATTGGTAAATCTTTAGAAAACTTTACCGGTGAATTTGGAACTATTGAAATTGTTGTAGGAAAAACATAATCAAAAAATAGCTATTATTTTACTGTGATAAGTATGTAATGAATGTTTTTCTTATAGACTTTGATGCCAGATTACAAGCCTGGCATCACCTTAAAAAAAAATTAATTGATTCTAGTATAACTCAAACTTGCGTTGAGGTTGATGCCTGGTGGCAACAGGCCCCACTTATTAATCATCATCTACATACATCTGATATAGAAAACTGGCCAACTCCTTGGGAATTATTAGCAGAAAATACGTATTGTACTATTTCTCGTGGGTTGGGCATTTGCTATACATTACTTTTATTGGGCATACAAAACATTGACTTTTCTATTGGAAAAGACGATAATAACGAAGAAGTAGCATTAGTCTTAGTTGACCACGCTAAATATATACTCAATTACTACCCCAATACAGTACTAAGTAATACTCTACACGATTTTAAAATAAACAACTCATTAGAGTTAACTAAACTACTTGAAAAGATAAAATGAAAATTGAAGTAATAAAAAGAAACGGAACAAAAGAACCGCTCACATTAGAAAAATGGCAAGCTCAAGTAGCCAAAATATGTAAAGGAATCGCTGATGTAAGTCCCTCAATGGTAGAAATTAAATCTCAACTACACTTCTATGATGGTATTACTACAAAACAAATAGATGAAATTACACTTAGGGCAATCGTTGATTTGATTGATGTAGAATCAAACACTGATATTGGACATACTAATTATCAATATGTCGCCGGAAAACAACGTATTAGTATGCTTAGAAAAGATGTATATGGTAAATACGACCCTCCATCATTGTATGAAATAGTTAAAAAAAATGTAGCAACAGGTCTTTATACAAATGAACTATTAACTTGGTATACAGAAGAAGATTGGAATAAAATGAATGATATTTTAGATCATTCTAAAGATGAATTATATAGTTATGCTGCCATTGAACAATTAATTGAAAAATATTTAGTAAAAAATCGTGCTACAAAGCAGATATACGAAACTCCGCAGATTAGATATATAATTGCAGCAGCAACAGTTTTTCATAAAGAAGAACCAAATACTGCTAGAATGCGTTATATAAAGGAATACTACAATGCAGCATCAGATGGACTTTTTACCCTTGCTACTCCTGTGCTTGCTGGTCTCGGTACCCCTACTAAGCAATTCAGTTCGTGCGTACTTATTAGGAGTGATGATGACTTGGATAGTATTTTCGCTTCTGGTGAGATGATGGCCAAGTATGCTAGTAAACGTGCTGGCATAGGATTAGAAATTGGTAGGCTAAGACCATTGGGTAGTCCTATCCGCGGTGGCGAAATCATGCATACCGGGATGATCCCATTCTTAAAGAAATGGTTTGGTGACTTGAGAAGCTGTAGTCAGGGTGGCATTCGTAACGCATCCGCCACTGTATTTTACCCTATATGGCATCATCAGTTTGATGACCTTATTGTACTTAAGAACAATCAAGGAACAGAAGAAACCCGAGTCCGTCATATGGATTATGGGGTTGTGCTTAGTGCTTTCTTCTGGAGACGATTTAAAAACAAAGAAGATATAACATTCTTTGATCCAAATGAAGTTCCAGACTTGTATGAAGCATTTTATAAGAACACTGAGTTGTTTGAAACGTTATATGTTAAGTATGAAAAACAAAAAGGTCTTCGGAAAAAGACAATGAGTGCCGAAGAAGTATTCAAAAGTGGCATACTGAAAGAACGCACAGACACTGGACGTATCTATCTAGTGTTCATTGACAATGTAATGAAGCAAGGTCCATTTGATCCTGAGTACCACACTATCTATCAAAGCAACTTGTGTGTTGAGATTTTATTACCCACAAAATCTTTTAAAAGATTAGATGACGAAACCGGGAGGATTGCTTTATGTACACTCGGGAGCATAAATTGGGGTACTTGTCGTAATCCAGAAGACATGCGTAGAGCTTGTCGCATACTACAACGTAGCCTTTGTAATATTTTAGATTACCAAGACTTCCTAAGCATTCAAAGCAAGTTAAGCAATGACGAAATTCAACCACTTGGTATTGGCATTACTAATCTTGCTTACTGGCATGCCAAACGTGGACTAAAGTATGGAGAGAAGGATGCACTACAGGAAGTTAAATCTTGGATGGAACATTTTGCATTTTATCTAACGGAGGCAACTGTAGAGTTAGCCAAAGAACGCGGTCCTTGCTTGCATAGCCAACACACACGGTATGGTAAAGGTATATTCCCGTGGGAACTACGTGCCAAAGGTGTTAATGAACTAGCAGACTTTACTCCAGAACTTGATTGGGAAACTCTTCGTGCTAACATGAAACAGTATGGGGTACGCAATGCAACACTTATGGCTGTTGCTCCTGTTGAGTCTAGCAGTGTTGTTATTAACAGTACGAACGGTATTGAAATGCCAATGAGTTTGATTAGTGTTAAAGAAAGCAAGGCAGGATCGTTTGTACAAGTTATTCCAGAGTATCATAGATTAAAGAACAAATATCAACTGATGTGGGAACAGAAAGACTGTGATGGGTACTTAAAAACCGCAGCGGTACTAGCGGCTTATGTAGATCAGGCTATATCTGTAAATACTTTTTATAATCCCAAACATTTTCCTGACAGAAAAGTTCCAACTACCTTGATAGCAAAGAACTTGATGCAAAGTCACTATTACGGTCTAAAAACTTTTTACTACTCACTTATTAATAAGGCCGGTAGCAAATCAGATGATGAAATTCCACCTGATATGCCACTTGAACCTATTAACTTTGATGATGAAGAAAATTGTGAGGCCTGCAAATTATGAACAAACAACAAAAATTAGTAGCACTAAGAAAAGAACTCATGAATGCATATGAGTATATGAAATGTGCAAATTTGGAAGAATTCAAACAAAGATTGCAATGGCTCAGTGAGGGTATGTTGAAAAATCATATTACTGCTGCTGGACATTTAATCAACATGAAAGAAATTGAACTATATCAAGAATATCGTGAAAAACGAGAACAGATTAAAGGGCAATAAATGTCAAAACAACAATACAACTTAACAACAAAGACAGACTATCTTAATCGTAAGATGTTTCTAGACCCAGCCGGTCCAGTTACTATTCAACGCTTTGAGGAAGTAAGGTATCCAAAAATTGCCAAGTTTGAAGAAACAGCAAGAGGATTCTTTTGGCAACCAGAAGAAATCAGTTTAACAAAAGATGCCAACGACTTCAAAGATGCTAGTGATGCAGTTAAACATATTTTCACTAGTAACTTACTACGTCAAACAGCATTAGATAGTTTACAAGGACGAGCACCAAGTCAAGTATTCACGCCGGTAGTAAGTTTGCCTGAATTAGAAGCATTGATATATAACTGGAGTTTCTTTGAGACAAACATCCACAGTAAGAGTTATAGTCACATTATCCGTAACATTTATAATGTGCCTAAAGAAATATTCAATACTATACATGATACACAAGAAATTATTGACATGGCCAGTAGTGTTGGTAAGTATTACGAAGACCTACACAGAATTAATTGTATCAAAGAACTAAATGTTAATTCATTGCCAGACTGGCAGGCACGATATGCTGGTCTTCACTCTGTTACCGAACAAGAACATGTAAGAGCCATATGGATGGCTTTACATGCTTCATACGCTTTGGAAGCATTCCGCTTTATGGTATCATTTGCTACCTCATTAGCAATGGTTGAGAACAAAATCTTTATTGGTAATGGCAATATTATCAGTTTAATTCTCCAAGATGAACTTCTCCATAAAGGTTGGACTGCCTACATTATTAATCAAGTAATCAAAGATGACCAACGTTTTGCTAGTATAAAGCAAGAATGCGAAGGTGAAGTATATGCATTATATGCAGATGTTATCCGTGAAGAAAAAGCCTGGGCAGATTATTTGTTTAACAAAGGTCCTGTCATTGGATTGAATGCTAATGTATTGAAAGACTTTGTAGACTACACAGCAGTAGGGGCATTGAAAGAGATTGGTATTAAGTATCAAGGTAATAGTCCAAAATCTACTCCTATACCTTGGTTCCGGAAACACACTGATACATCTAATAAACAGGCCGCACTTCAAGAAACAGAAAGTACGAACTATGTAATTGGGGTATTAAACGGAGAGATTAATTATGAAGAATTGCCAAATTTATAAGAAAGAAATATTATGACAGCAATAATATGGAGTAAGTATCATTGTTCTTATTGTGACCAAGCAAAAGCCTTGTTAAAGAGCAAAGGGATAATATTTGAAGAAAAGAAAATTGGTGACGGTTATACAAAAGAAGAATTATTAGAAGCAGTACCAACTGCAAAAAGTGTCCCGCAAATCTTCCTAGATGGAGAACTTGTGGGCGGGTTTACAGAACTCAAGAAAAAATTAACAGAAAGCATTTAATGGAAGCAGGAAAAATTTATACAATTAAACTTAATTCGGGTGAAGAAGTAATTACCAAAGTTGTTGAAATAACTAGAGATAATTTAATTATTACTGACCCGGTATCTATCGCACCGGGACAACAGGGAATGCAAATGATTCCTAGTATGTTTACCGCAGAACCTCGCGGAAAAGTAACACTAAATACTAATGCGATTGCTTTTTATGCTAATACTGATGATAATATAAAAGACAAGTATATTGAGGCAACTACTGGTATTAAAATACCAGATAAAAAAATTATATTAGGTTAGGATTAAATGGCAAACTTAAGTAGAATGGGTGACGCAAATGAACCTGGTGGACAAATTATGCGAGGAGCAGAAACTGTTTTTGCTAATGGAATAAAAGTGGGTTTACATGTAAGCCAAATTTCTCCACATGCGCCCTGGGGAAAACCTCATCCACCACATGATGCTGCCAGAACTACAGACGGTAGCCCAACCGTGTTTGCAGAAGGAAGCCCGGTACTCAGAGTCGGTTCTGGAAATACATGTGGACACCGAATTGTTCAAGGGTCACCTGATGTTTTTTGTCCTTAAGGTCATATATGAGCGATACAGGTAAACAATCACCGTTAGGCACAAATGTATTAAGTTCATTACTAACTAATGTTGGTTTTTATATTAATCCAATCGCTCAAGGATATATGGGCGTTAGTAAAACATATACTCAATATACGTTTGGAGCAATAGTTAATAATTCATGTTTAAATAAATTAACTTATGCTATCAATGATGCTTATACCCGAGGATTAGTAGATGATACTACATATAATAATTTAATATCTATTGGTTCTGACACCATTCCAGCATTAGGTAATTCACCCTCTGCATCTTTCAATTGGACCGGACCCGCTAATAATGGTAGCCCGGATAGTACAAAAAGAGCATCTTGGTTACCGTATACTGCTACCGGCAACAAAGCAGTTACACAGTGGGGATATGTGCGGTTATTTGCATTACAAGCATGGAATGAATTTAATTGGAATGGGTTATATGCAGGCACTGTTCCTGCCTACAAAGATTTTTGTTCATCGTTTATATCATCTTATAGTTTTATTGAATATTCCAATCAATCAATCAATACATTAAATAATGCCAAAACGTTCCTTAAGGGAACATACAGTAATATGAATGATTTAACTACCGCTGATATATCAGGGGTAAGTCTATCTACACAATTATTTGGTCAAGATTTATTAAATTCAGGGAAGGCTATTAACCTTGCTAAAATTCTTACATTTGGCTTGCCATCTAATTTATTACAAACGTTAAAAGAATATAATGCATTTACTAGTTCATTAAGTGTAGCATTATTATCTAGTGGCTTAACAGCAGCTGAAATTGAATCAATTTCAACTGATGCTGCAACTGTAACTGCCACACAAGAACAAAAACTATACGGTGCATTTTTAATAATTATAGGAGTGGATTTAACTGATATATTAATTCCTATAAATTGTAAGACAGAAAATTTAGAATCTCTTGCTGATTTATTAAACGTTAAAAAGTTATTTCCTAATAGTTATTTAACATTAACTGTTCCGTTATACAATAGTAATCCGGGGCCAACTAACAGTAAGACATACTATCCTATATTTGACCTTAGTGTTGCTAATCCAGTATTATCCACTCCTGCCATACAAGAACAAGTAGGGTCAGTTGTCCCGCCAGGCGTACCAAGTGAAAGAGACGGCTGGAATGATGGGGCGGATGCTGGCGGTGGCGCTGGCGATGCCGGCAATGATGGCGGTGGCGGTGGTAGTGGCAGCGGATATCAATAACAAATAAATGTAATGGCAACCTTTTTTCAAAATAGTTTAATACAGCGTAATACTGTTACGTCCGGTATACCACAATTAAATATTCAAGTGGCTGCAATCGGATTTGGCTCGTATTTAACAAATATATTACCGCCTGATATCGCAGTAGCAGCCGGCGCATTTGCTGCTTCTATGCAACAAATTAAAAATATAGAATCAATCCCAATTGAGAAATTTGCTCAGGTTGCTGCTAATATTGAAACTACTAAAGATTTACCTTTAATTAACGGAACCGATGTTCCAGCAGATCAATCATTAGTAAATACTGCATCAGAATTAGTAGCACTTGGCAGTGGGGTATATGGTATATATACGATGAGTGATTTTTTAGGCTCAATGTCTGGGTTGCCATATCCATGGAAAACCTTAATGACTCAAATTTCATTATTAGAAACTGGTCCAAATAATTCAGCCGCCGCATTAGGAGGAACATTATATGAAATTTATGAAAATCTATATAATGCAGTAACCGCAGCTTCCCCGGTTATGCTTACTATACAAGGATTTATTGATCAAGCCGATGCTGAAATTTCAGCAATTAGGTCACGCAGCCCACTACTATCAAATAGATTAAATACAGTTTGGGATTTAACTGGCAAACAATTAACAATTGAACAACGAGCAAGATATACTGCATTACCGCCAGTACCGGATCCGCAAGATACTTTTCTATCAGTATATCCGGTAACATTGTATAGTTTTACTGATTCAATGCCGGTATATTCTAAACTCACTAACCCGCATTTATATGCTCAAACATTAGAAAATATATCAGATTGGGGAACTATTGGTGGACAAAGCATTGTGGGAATGATGCGAGAATCCCGCAATGAGGAACGACTGGCTAAAATAGGTATTACTTTAGATAATAATATTCCAAATACGCTTGATGAAAAAACAGTTGAGGTATTATTGGCTAATGGAACAGTGCCAGGTGCTATAGTTGGATTACCCATCAAAACTGATTGTCCAGTTACATCATTTACAGTTCCAGCCAATTCAAATACTCCAGTAGAAGTGTGTGCGGCTGGATATTGGAATCCCAATGATGAATTATATTATGTAAGTCAATTACCACATATTATTACAAATTCACAATTAGGCGATTTACAATTAGGTAGTGTAGACTCTACCGCAACAAGACAAGGGTTTGATGTCAAAACTTTTGAGGAAAATATATGGGCAGGAATTATATCAGCAACCCCACCAAGTCCGCCGGCTCCCCCTACTGCTATTCCTGCAGGATCGGTAACATCGGCAGCATTCAATTTAGGGCCTGCAAATAACGGAACAGGTCCATTTGGAAATGGAAAATCATTGTGCGGTGATAATAATGCCCCTATATCAGTAATTAGAACCGGAGATTGTATTACTGTTGGTGAAGGAATCCCCGTAGAATTTTCCCCAATAACGCCGGGTAGTTTAGCAGGAATTCCGATAGAATTTTCCCCCATGGCGTCGGGTAGTTTAGCAGGAACTCCTTATAAAAACTTGATACCGCCTAATCTTAATACGTTGTTTACTTCTAAAACGCTTTCTCCGGCATCATATCCTATTCAAGAGGCAATCGATCAAGTAATACATTGTAACTGTGATTGTTGGATTGGTTAACCAAACAATTAGGTGTAAAGTACATACTGTGATATAATACAATATTATGCATCTACCTATTTATATGATTAATATTGCTAAATATGCCATTGGTTTGGCTATACTATTGTTTGGGCTTAGTTTTACTAGTGTTCAAGTACCCACTATTATAAATGATACTGCACATGTAGTGGCTAAAATAATTGACCCTAAACAAATTACTTGCATGGCAAAAAATATTTTTTATGAAGCCGGCGCGGAATCTACCCTAGGTCAGGCTGCTGTGGCTCGGGTAGTAATGAATAGAGTAGCACATGGATTTGGTAAAAATCCATGTCAAGTAATATATCAAATTAATATGATTGAAAGACCAACAGACGAAGGTGAAATTGCAAAATTTAGATTGTGTCAATTTAGTTGGGTTTGCGAGGATAAACCCGAACCTAGTAAAACCAATCCTGCATATATTCAGGCAAATCAAGTGGCATATGATGTACTAGTAAATGACGCATATAAAGAAGTAGTCCCGAAATCAACTTTGTTTTTTCATAATATATATGTAGATCCAATGTGGCCATATAAACAAGTAATTAAAATTGGAAATCATATTTTTTATAGTAAATCAACAAAACAACAGGATACTAAAAAATGACTTTAAGCAAAAGTTCTTCTTCAGAGCCTGAGGCCTTAGGAAGTTTACGTATACAAAATACAGTTAATAACCCTAACGCAGACTTAGCCCAATCTTCTGCTGAATTATTAGACTTGTTCTCTTCAATGGAACAACAACAATTGGATCTAGAAGAAACTGCTGACTGGAAAAAAGATAATATGGAATATGATTTACGTTCTACTGAGTGGATAGTAGAAAAAGTAAAGGCAGATAATGTGTATGCCCAGAATTTATATGCTAGTATGTGTAATAGAGATTTTGTAAAAAATGATGTATGGCCTATCCTAACAGATAAACGATGGAGTTGCAGTTGGAGGCATGCGGGTAGCATAATTGCTGATATGCAAGAAATTGGAGATTATATAAATTGGTATTGCAGTGGTATAATTGACCTACATGAAATAGATGAAAAATTAGACAATCTAGGCAACCCATTAAATGAAGACGAAAAGAAAAAAATGCTTGAATTGAAAGCGCATGTTCCTGAAGGTGTAGTAACTGACGAAATACGTAAAGATTTACTACAATTAGGCTGGATAGTTTTAAATGACATTGAAAACAAATAAATACAAAGCTATCTAATCAAAAACTTACCCTATAATTTATATGAAAAAACTATTAACTATACTATGGATATCAGTAATATCTACCTCAGTTTTGGCACAAGACCTCTATATAGTAAACGTACAACCTAGATTTATTACTGTGCAGCAACAACAATGTCATGTACAAGAATTTCACCGAGAAAGTAGTTCTGGATCTGGAACTATTGGTGCTGTGGCCGGTGGCTTGCTGGGAAGTACACTAGGTAGCAATCGTAATGACCAGTTAGCAGGAACTGTTATCGGAGCTCTAATAGGCGGTGCTATTGGTAATGAAGTTGGCCGTGAACCGACTAGAATAGAGCAAAGACAAGTGTGCAGATACATTCCCGTACAAATTCAACAAGGTGAAATAGTTATATTTAACTATCGCGGGCGAGTGTTTACACAAACATTTAATAATTAATAACAGGAGAATACAATGGCATACTCAGAAAAAGTAATTGATCATTACGAAAATCCACGCAACGTAGGCAGATTTGATATAGATGATACAGTGGGTACCGGGATGGTCGGCGCACCGGCATGCGGCGATGTGATGAAATTACAAATCAAAGTTGATCCTATAACCGGCATAATCCAAGATGCTCGTTTCAAAACGTATGGCTGCGGGTCGGCTATTGCATCATCATCGTTAATAACTGAGCTTGTTAAGGGAATGACGCTTGACCAAGCAGGAAGCATTAAAAATTCAGAGATAGCAGAAGAACTTGCGTTACCGCCGGTTAAAATACATTGTAGCATATTGGCTGAGGATGCTATCAAAGCAGCAGTGAATGATTATCGTAATAAACATTTAATGGTAGTATGAAAAATTTAAACCATATCGGTGCAGGTGAAAAATTACTTAATCAAATACAATTACGAAACAGTTCAACAGTGCATCATTGGACCAGACAGCAGCAATTAGAAACTTATAAATTGCAGAAAAAATTGCCTGTTGTTTCAGATATTGAAAAAAAATCTCGCAGTTAAATTAATACTTAGGATAATAAATGACAAAACGTATATTAGTAATGGGCTTGCCTGGTTCAGGAAAAACGTATTTTGCTGAAAAATTAAAAAATTATTTAATAAGTCACGGGGATATTATGAAAATTAATCCCGGTAAAATATTAAATGCAACTGGTATCCCAAATTCAGCGATATGGCAAATCTCAGTAGATTGGTTTAATGCTGATGAAATTCGTAAAAGATTTAACGATTGGGATTTCAGTAAAGAGGGTAGGATTCGTCAAAGTATACGAATGTTTGATTTTGCAATAAAATGTTCGGGAGATTTTGTAATATGTGATTTTGTAGCGCCATTAGTTGAGATGAGAAATAATTTTAAAGCTGATTGGACCATATGGTTAGATACTATTAATAAAGGTAGATTTGAAGATACAAACCAAGCATTTGTTCCACCCAATGTATATGATTTCAGAATTCCTGAACAAAATGCAGAGAAATGGGTAGAATTTGTCGGGGAGCATATTTTAGAAAATAGACGTAGACCCACGTTTGATTGGAAAAAAGAAACAGTTCAACAACTTGGTAGATGGCAACCATGGCATGAGGGACATCGTGCGTTATTTGATAGATTAATACAACGTACCGGACAAGTTTGTATTATGATTCGTGATTGCCATGGATGGCAAGAAAGCAATCCGTTTGAAGTTGAAAAAGTTAAAAGTTTCATTCGCCGTGATTTAGATCCATTGTATCAGGGGCAATATGAAATTCAAGTAGTTCCTAATATCGTGCATATTGGATATGGCCGTGGGGTTGGATATACCATGGAAGAAGAAAAGTTTGATGATTCTATTACAAGTATATCAGGCACTGCTATTAGGCAGGCTATGGGATTATAATTTAACAACCTTATGCTAGTTAATAAAGATTCATTTTCTAATGGACAAATAGCAAGTAAAATATGGTTATGTCAAGAATTAGAAAAATTAAAATGGTCTTCTAATCTTACGTGGATATATGGTGGTTGGTATGGAATGACTGCATTCTTACTACTAAGTCGAGAAAATTTTCTAGTAAAAAGAATAGAAAGTTACGATAGTGATCCAGAATGTGAACCTATTGCTGACCTGATTCATAATAATTGGGTACATTTTCATCCTTTTAAATTTAAAGCATATACAAAAAATTGTAATGCGCTAATTCCAAATCAAACTGACTTAATAATTAATACCGCAACAGAACATTTTGATAGTATGGAATGGTTTAATAATATTCCCGCCGGACACCGAGTTATCTTGCAAGGAAATAACATGACACATGATGATCACTGTGTACATAGTGATTCCTTATTAAGTTTTAAAAATCATTATCCGTTAACGGAATATTATTATATTGGTAATAAAGATTTTGAGTACAATGATTGGAAATTTACTAGATATATGGTAATGGGAACTAAATAGAATATGTACTCTTTTTATGAAATTACCTTATGCACGCCGGATATTAAAAAACTAACTTATAAAGTACACACACATAAACCTGCCCAAACATGGGCTAAATTAATAAATAATTGCAATGTAACCCATCTACGAAAAAGTTTAAATCCAATTCGTGCTATTAATAATATAGAAGAGAAAATTAAGGAGTTAATAACGTTAATTGAAAAAATGAATACGTGGATACCAACTAAAATAATTACGTTTAGCAATGATGATACAATAGCAAACAATTTAAACCGTTTACATATTCATTTTCCAGATCTGGAAAAATCAGAAACAGACACCTCTAGATTAGACCAACTATCAGCATATAATGATTTAATACATGAATTAGAAACATTGAATGTCGCAAAAAAATTTAATAAAAATTTTAGTTATATTTTGGTATGCCCGGATATTCATAATGAATTGAATGAGTTAATATCCATTGAAGATTTTAAATATTTTACTCCAAATAGAAATATTGGAGATTTGCTGTTGCATTATTCTCATGTAGGAAGACATCCACTTGAATTATATTTAAATAATGATGTCAATTGTCCTGACAATCAAATTTTACCACAATATGAAATATCACCATTCCATACCTTGCGATTTTCTAAATTTACAATAGACCAGACGAAATTTACTAATTTTTATTATACTAGTAAACTCAAGTGGCCATACAAAATAGAAGACCCCAGATTAGCCGTAGGATATATCCCGGCAGGAACATTAATAAAAATAAACGATGTTGAAGTTGAAAATAACGCAATGTGTCAAGAATTAGTTATGCCGGATACAAAAATAATAAGTTGGAAAATATATTAATATGATAAATATACCTACTAATAATTTTAATGCCATACTAGTTACAGATACATCAGATTATCCAAATTGGCAAAGAGGCTACGGGGCACACAGATTAGCCACACATCTTAGAGTAAACGGATATTCGGTATTAGTAATTGATTTTTCTTCAGCACTTAATATTAATATTTGGGAAGAAATTATTAAAGTTTCAATAGGTCCTGATACAAAATTTGTGGGTTTTAGTACCTGCTGGTGGCCTTATAGAAAAAAAACAGGCAATAAACTGCCTATACCTGGAAGTGTAAGAAAACTTGCCGATGTAAAATCAGTGGATGACCCCACGATAGAACAATATAACACACTAACTGACCTGGCATATATAGGTCAAGCAAAAATTTATATTGATATTGTTAAAAAATACAATTCAAAAACTAAAATACTTTTAGGGGGTGTTAAAATAGACTGGTATACAGATTTTCCAGCTGATCATGTCATGTCAGGTTACAGTGAGGTACAAATATTAGATTTTTTACAACAACCAAACCGTATTTGGAATAAGTTAATTAATCATGATACCTCTGCAGAAAGTAAAAATTGGGGATGGGTAGAAAGTTTTACCGGCTACACAAAATATGATCAAATTCGTAGCAATGAATTAATGACCCTGGAAGTAGCCCGCGGGTGTCGATTTGCTTGTTTATTTTGTGCCTGGCCACTAATAGGAAAAAAAGACATAGCAAAATATATTAAAGGATCAGATGCACTTTATAAAGAACTATTAGACAATTACACAAAATGGGGAATTACTGATTATTGGATAGCAGACGACACTCTAAATGATTCGACTGAAAAATTACAGTATATGGCAGCAGTTGTAAAATTATTACCGTTTAAGCCGAAGTTTAGATGTTATCTACGGATTGATTTAATAGTAACGCATCCGGAACAAGCACAATTATTATTAGATATTGGTATAGTGGGTGTATTTGTTGGCATTGAAACTTTTCATCCTAAAAGTGCTAAGGTAATCGGTAAGGGTATGGATTCTGAAAAACGTAAACAAGCTTTACGCTATTTACAAAACGTATGGGAAGACCAGATTAGAATTGAGTGCGGATACATTATTGGACTACCGCACGAATCCTATACAGATATGCGTGATAGTCATGCTTGGTTTATGCAATCAGACTGTCCGGTACACTGTGTATATTATTTTCCATTAATAATAACTCCCCCTGCACTTTACCCAAATAAACCGTCAAGTGAACTAGAGAAATCATATGAAAAATACGGATATACCATTTCAGAGGAAAATATGCATGCGGGAAAGTGGACTAAAAATGATGATTCTGACATAAAAAGTTTTGAACAATCATTTGAAATAATGCAAGAGCTAAATGCTGAAATAGCAACAAAAAACACAATGTATAGAAAGCCAAGTTTTCAATGGTCACGACACCAAGCTGATCCGTATATTATTACAGACCCACTAGTGGAGTACTTCCCGCAGTTGTTAACAATGTTAGAAGCTGATGCTAAAATTATTAAAGTAAATACTATATGATTAATATTATTGAGACATATCCTGTTACTGAATTATTAGACTGCTATTTCAAAATTGAAAAAAATATTGTATGGACATGTTACGGTGATAATAAGAAACAAGCCGGATTGCAATTTAAAGAAGGTGAAGATCCATGGACTAGTGCTGTGGGGAGGAGTAACGGCGGCGAACTTGAATATACCAATTTAAATTTATTTTTTAAAGATACTCTTTTTGAAGAGGTAATCAATCAATATACATTAAAAAGAACAAGACTGGTGTGGCTTAGCCCCATGGCCTGTTACAGTATGCATAAAGACACCACTCCGCGCATTCATATACCCATGATTACCAATCCAGAATGTTATTTTGTCTTTAAGACCGGCATTATTCAACATATGCCTGTGGGCTCAGTATATTGGACTAACACTGTTAACCTACATACATTTATGAATTGCTCTACTGAATCTAGATTACACTTAATTGGTGTGGTTTCGAAATAATGGAATTTAATAATATAACAACTGCTGCAATTGCAATAGAGATGCAATCAGTAGATATAGTTTCATTTATTAAATTTAAAGAAAAATTTAATAAATGGATTCATTCATCTATACAATTAGTAACGGGATTGCCTAAATCATATTATATTGTATCAGGGGTCACTGATGCATTTAATCAAATGTATGGAATTTATAATAAGATAGGAGTATTTGATGGAGAATACGGCTATCATTCATTAGTTATACAAAATCGTGTTACTTTAAATTTAGATGAGGCCGATGCAATAGTAATAAGTCATCCATTTAGTGCTGACGGAATGAGTTCACATGAAAAAATTAAAATTGCAGATTCTTATAATAAACCCATATTCGTTGACTGTGCTTTTTTTGGAGTATGTCACGATATAAATTTTGATTTTTCTAGTTATAAAAATATACACAGTGTTTGCTTTTCATTATCTAAATCGTTTGGTACAGGATTACATAGAGTTGGATTATTGTATACCGTAGACCCGTATCCGGTTACCGTGTATTCACAGTGGCAGTACCCACTAGTGGCCTGTGCCGAGCATCATTATACATTATTAGATACAATATCGCCGGACTCAATGATAAAAAAATATAAAGATGCTCAATTGGCTGTTTGTCAAGAATTTAACCTCATACCGTCTAATACTATATTATTTGGATTAGATTACTCTGAAAAATATGTAAGTTTTAAACGGGGACCAGTGAATCGTTTATGCATAAGTAAACTACTAAAACAAAATAATGAATAATGTATATCCAATTCACGTTGAAAGATCAGTCCCTCAACCATTTAAAGTAATTAACTGGAAACTACATAATGTATGCAATTACTCATGCAGTTTTTGCGGTAAAGAAAATAATAGTGGAAATGAACGGTGGTTTACATTAGAAAAGTACAAATCAATTGTTGATAAAATTGCTGAGGCATGCGCAGGAACTCCATTTTATATGGTTTATACTGGAGGCGAACCTACATTATATCCTGAACTAATGGAATTATTACAGCATTCAAAAAGTAAAGGTGCATGGAATATATTAGTAAGCAATGGTTCTAGAACAATTCGTTGGTGGAAAGAATTGGCAAAAATTGATAATATACTTACTCGGCTATCATTGTCATATCATAATGAGCAAACAACCGATTATAATAATATTGCTGATATAATGAATTTATTCCTTAATTCTGAAACCGAAACAGTGTGTGAAATTACTCATACTAAAAATAATATTTCTCAGGCAATTGAAGCATATAATTATTTAATGAACAATACAGGAGGAATACTTGATATTAAAGGAATGAATATAAATGAATATGATATATATGATTTATACTCAGCCGACGAACTATCTATCATTAAACACGCTAGTTATACATATGGAAAACTAGTAAATATTAAAAACAAATCCACTATCCCGAATAATCTACGATTAGCGCCAGGAATATTAGTTACCAATAATTTAGGAATCACAACAGATATGAATGTTCAATTACTTATGAAAAATAAATTGAATAAATTTTTAGGATGGGAATGTCAGGTGGGCAAAGATTTTATAGACATTAATTTTCAGACCATTAGCAGATCGGTATGTGGAGTAACCGGCCCGAGTGGCCACGTTGACGACCTTAGGTATAATTTTTCTAATAAATCAGTTATTTGTACTAAGGTTACATGCGAGTGCTTTCATGATCTTTTAACTACTAAAACAAAACAATGAAATACCCGTTTTTAACAAATAATGAATTGATATTGGTCGACTATTTGCCCGGCGGATCCGGTCAACTTCTCATGCGTATTTGGTCAGAGTTAGATATTAAATTGGATTATACTAATACTAAAATTTTATCTGATATTCCTATAAATTCTCATAAATCTTCTAGAGAGATAGCATATGAAATAATCGTACCCAAAAGAATCACAAATTGGTTTTTAGACCGGTGTGAACCAACTGATATTAATGACTATGTTCAATTTTTTGAATTTTTAGGAACACATCTATTAGCCGGGCGACAACGATGGAATTGGGGAGACAACAAATTAAAATTTTATGAAAATTCTAAATATGAAATGAAAGATTATAGAATATTATACGGGATTCATTCTTGGGATAAAACGATTCCTTTTAAAGAGATGCAAAATATTGGATATAAAATTCGTTGCATTTCACTCATCCCAAAAACAGAAATAGGAAATTTATATCAAAGTACCAGGTGTAAAGTATGTTATCCGGCAGATGATTTACTTTGGAGAACTGCATTAGGTAAATTTAACAATAAACCTGTAACAGACTATTTTGATTTTTATACATTATTATCAAACAAAGACACCGCAGCAATATTGTCTTGGTTATCTAATCAACTTAAAGAAGATTTTAATGTAAATAAAATATCATATGTGACAGATATTTTAGAAACGTATTACACAGAGATTGTTGATAATTTATATGTTTGAACGATATCATTCAATCTATGGGTCTAGGGGAAGTTTAGCCGAAGTATGGATAGACAAAGACGCAAAATTGGTTAAAAAATATTATAAAATTAACGGCAATACTATTCAAAATCGTCCACCGGTCCATAATACCATAGAAGAAATTGACAAACTTTTTAAAAATGAAATATATTGGACTACGAAATTAAAATCTAATTTAGTAGTAAACACATATGAACATGGCAAATTAGACGATCAGCCGGGATATTATATTTTGCAAGAATGGCCGGGCCCAGACTTATTACAATATCCCCGCGAGGATTTAAATATTGTCTTTCCTAATATAACAGAACAAATAGAACATATGTTTAGATTTTTTAAACAGCATAATATGTATAAATTTAATAATGCCATGTGTAATTTGACTGGAAAAAACGGTCAACTTATGTGTTTTGATTTTAAATATGCGGCTACTAGGACCGTAACCAATATTGAAATAGAAAGACATAGTATAAAAGAATGGATCAGTAAGATTGATCCTGAGTTAATTTTTAAACTAGAATCACTATTATAAAAATTTGGGTTAATTGGCAAAATTTATTAATAACACTGTTGCGTTTTTAATTACTCCACCCGACTTCTTTGATAATAGGAATCCATTTAATTCTCAATTCCATCATGCTTGCTTCAAATCCCTTAGGATCTTGCTCTTTGGGTTCTGTAAACATTAAATTGTCTTTGATAAATTGTTGACCGGGCGTGCTGTTAATAGCATTTCTAAACTTTACAACATACCAATCAATAATTTCCTTAGGTGTTCCTTTAGGAAATATAATACCCCACGCGGCATAAACATTCATGCCAGGAACATAGTCTTTCATCAAAGGAACGTCTTTTAATCCTTCTAGTCTATATTCACTGGTCAGTGCAATAATTTTAACTTTGCCGGATTTAACCAACACATTAGCAACTGCCACTGGAATAATACCAAACTCTACGTGTCCGCCTGCAACATCTTGGCCTGCTTGTGCAGGACCTTTATATGGTATCGTTTTAATTAAAGATTTATTTCCCTTGATATTATACATCATGTATTCATATGCAAGTTTATGTGCCCCGCTACCGGCGGCAATGCTAATAGGATTAGTAGTATTCTTCATACGATCTATAAATTCTTTGGGAGTATTAGTTAAACTACTTTCGTGTGCAATAATAGCTAAGGGACTTTTTGCTAATGTTAATCCGTATTCAAAGTCGTCTAGTGTATACTTTTTATTTTCTGGATTAGAATAATCGGCTGTGACCCATATGCCTTGGTGACTGGCAATATAGATATGATGACCATCATTGGGTAATTTTATAAAATGGTTCATACCGATTGTACCATCCCCTCCGGGTTTATTCTCTACAATAAAATTAATTTTAGGATTGGCTTTTTCAATTAAACTGCTAAATCCTCTAAAACTTAATTCATTGCCAGATCCTGGCGCAAACCCAATAACTGCTGTAACCGGTTTTGTTGGTTCCCAAGCATGTGCTGAGAATGATAATAATGCTAACGCTAAAAATTTAACTAACTTCATTGTTTTTCCTATTTGAAATAAAGATATGCGAGGCCAGGTATAATTATAGCATACTGCGGCAGAAAGTTCAAGATCAATGCTCGTTCATTCCACTTAAATCCTACATATATCCAACCAGCGGCGCCAACCATTTGAACAATACTGTTCCATGGAGTGATACCTAAAACGTGTAATACCATGGCGCAAAGTATTGTCAATGCACTAGCATATTTAATATAAAATACGTGATCCTTCATTTTAATATTGTAACTAAAATATCAGGATATCGGTTTTTCATGTCAATTTCCTGGCCAAAGTGTTTGGCAATCCATTCTTGTGTAAAATAATTCCATGTTAGATTATTATCGTGAGCAAATTGTAAAATAGCAGAATTCTGTTTTGCTATTTCACCTAACATTGTTGTACTATCTATGTAGGCTGCATAGTTAGGATACTTAATTTTAAATCCTCCGGCCTCATGCCACCAGGCATAACTAGCCATATCGGGTCTGTATACTAACATAATCCAATCGTCGGGAAATTTTTCTTTAACTAAATCTAATATATAAGCCCAGTCATGACTTTTGATTATTTTAGTACCACTTAAGTTAGACCATGCTTTGTCAATATACGGCCCATCTAGATAGGCTTCTAGTTCCATGTCTAGTCCAAAATAGGCGCCACAATGACCACTGTATTGATTGTGGGTGTATGTACGCTCAGGGGTTCGGTCGCTAGTATTAATATTGTTTAGAGACTCTATGATTTGAGCAATACCACTCCAGCGACTTCCCGGAACTCCGGTAAAAAATATTCTATTAGGTAGCATAATGTATTAAATATATATTTAGCAAGTAATATGACAGTCGATCAAAATTATCTCAATCAATACTTTGGAAACATTTGGCACACGAATAGCGACCCTTGTAAGAAGAATACTAAATCAGGACTACAACTTGTTGACAAGATAGGTATCTATGAAACAGTTATAGACGTTGGGTGTGGTACAAATCCTTTTAAAGGTGTTATTCTAAATTTAACAGGGATAGATCCAGCTTTTGATCAAGCGGATCACAAATGTACCATAGATGATTTTGTCACTGACAAAAAATTTGATGTGGCATTGTGTCTAGGTAGTATTAATTTTGGTAATGTAGTAGACATTGAAAGACAAATACAAAAAGTTGTTGATTTGTTAAACCTAAATAGCAGAATTTATTGGCGTTGTAATCCAGGAAAAAATGATCATCCGGATTCTGGCTGTGATCAAATTGAATTTTATCCCTGGAGCATTGAAGAGCATATTCGTCTAAGTACTAAGTTTAAATTTAAATTAGTTGAATGTTGTTGGGAACAAGATGGTAGACGTATATATGCTGAGTGGTCTAGAATTAGTTAACCTACTAGGTTATAATATCAGGATAAAAACACAATAAATATATTATGAAAATTCACACTATACATGATTTAACTAACACCGATGTTATTAATATTTTAAAAAAAGAATTTAATACAATAACTGATACTAATATAATTTCAAATTATCATCCAGATTACAGTGATTTTTCAGGAAATTTATTTTATATATTAGCCCATGGGAGATATATCCGCGGCAAATATTTTATAATTGTAGATGAGACTGATAATTTTATAGCCTCGGCCGGCTGGAATGAATTAAATGCGGATGTCGCATTGGTATTAACTAGAATGTATGTTTCTCCAAAATTTAGACATACTTTTCCTATAGGAAAAACGTTATTGCCATTAATAGTAAACGAAACAGTAGAATATAAAAAATTATGGGGGACTATTAATCAATATAATAAATCAATGTACAATTGGATTGCTAGATATGAATCACAAAATAAGATCGGAAACTGGCCAGACATTTATAAAAATTTTAAACCGATCGGCCAAAAACTTATAAATAATACATTACAATATGTATTAGAATATCAAAAAGAAGAAGGTGCTGCTTATAAATAATACAAACTGTACTTCATTAATGTTTTTACTTAATTAAGGGTTGAGAAACAGATGAATCAAGCAGTTTAATTAACCGTCCACCTATATCAATTTCCCAAAATTTTTCTCCAAAAGAATACCTATTAGGTGCGGCATGATGATTGTTATGCCATCCTTCCCCCCACGTAAAAACTCCTAGCAAAAATGAGTTTTTGCTATTATCTTTGGTATCATGGTTTCTATAACCAAATATATGTCCTAGCGTATTAATAAAACTACCTGCATTCCATAATATGGCTGCCGGCGCCAGATACATACAGACCAACAACATTGGATCTATCACGAATAATGATGCCGCTGTTGCAATATGTATATAAAAATAATTTTTATGTAAAAATACTTGGAATTTATTCTTTGTCAAATCTGGTACATATCTTAATTTGGCTTGTTCAAACATACTTAGCCATTGAATTCTAATAAATGATTTGAGCAAGGGACTATGCGGATCAGCTTCTGTATCTGTATATCTATGATGTTCACGATGAACCGCGACCCAGGCTAGAGGACTGCCAGTTAACCCGTAGAAACCACATAGTGTTCCTAAATAATAAAACCATTTAGGTGAGTTATAAGACTTATGCGAGAGTAGTCTATGAAAAGTCATGGTCATGCCCAAACATCCTGTTATAAAATAAACTATACCAGTAACCACCCACATTGTATAAGACCCATTAAATATTTGATAGATTAATCCCGCGTGGGCTAAAACTTGAAAAGTAAATAGTAAAAGATTGGGTGCTCGAAGTATCATCATCTATTTATACGCTGGCTACTTGTATATAGCCAAATAGTTTGACAAATTAATAAAAAGTTGTTATACTTGATTCTTGAAATAGAAAAAGTGCTGTAATTTTGCAGTATCTTATTATTAGGACTAAATAGAATACAATGATTAATAAAACTTGTTACATGCCGAAAAGACATAGTAAACTATGGCTATCAATAGTCATAGGATCCTTTGCGGCAGAGTATACAGTAACCCCAACAAGTATTCGTGGCACATCATTAGATAATCAACCAGGTGCTCCGGGAAAATGATAAAAAGTTAATAAGAACAACAACTTATCAAATCCCCGGAGAAACTAAACAGTCTCTGGGGTTTTTTTATAGAAAAATTTAGTTGAACTAAATTTTTAAAACAACAGAAAGAATTTGACAATAAATGGATAAAGTGATACAATACATACATGATACGCAAAAAGTTAATACTCACGTTTTAACAACTGACCAAGTCAAGCAATTGATTAATCAAAAGATAGAACGTGCTAAGATTTTTAGCGTGGCTATTAAAAACCAATTTTTAGTAGCATAAGAAGAACAGTGTGAATGGGAAACGAGGTCCCGGTCTGCACTTAAAACATGGACAAACGGTCGGCCTGTAGGATGAAGTTCCTTTTGTGGAATAAAAAATTACAGCGTATTAAAGCATTCTCTATCCTTCACAAGAGGTAACAAGTGGGCTCATGCTCATGTAGAGTGCTTTAATACACACATTCCTAAGAGTGTGCATAATAGTTTATAAATTCTTAGCCTTAGGCTAATGGCTAGTTAGATTCCTAATAGGTAAAATATGTCTGTATAAATATATATATGATAAATCCATATATAATAAATGTCGGGAATATTTTTCCCGGCATCACTAATATGTTTGTAGACATATACAACCAAAAAGATTTTTGTAAAAAAAAATCCTCATACAATGATATAGCTAGTCAACTGTTTGCCTATGCATTGCAGGGGAAGGAATTTACTCCTAATGTTAATCTGTCAGATGTAATTCTGGAAGATATGGTCCGGCGAATTCAAGATAATGTAAAAGAATTTACCAAAGTTGATGGAGTAATTACCACCTCAATATGGGGAGGTCCTGCTCGGCATGCAATATTTCTACAAAATGAACTTTCTAACAATATGCACCAACAAATGTTAGACCTATTACCTGATGAAATGCAACAACATAAGATCACATTTGGGATTCAAATTGCAGGTCCCGGTCAATTTATTATGCCACATCAGGATCATGAAAGAACTTCTACTTTATTTTATTTGTTAACAGTTCCGGATTCCGAGACTAGATTTTATAAACAAAAAAAAGACTTTAAAATCCATCATTTTTTTAGAACTGTTAGCATACATGATGTTGAATTAGATCATTCGGAAACAATTCAACAAGGGTCGTGGTATACATTTAATAATATGTCATATCATTCAGTACATGCATTAGATCAATCAAAACCGATTAATCGTGTATCATTTGTGATAGAGTTTATAGACTTGCCATTTGACAGATTAGTAAAATTGATTGAAGATTTGAAAGTTCAAAATAAAATTTGACACACATTCGTCAGATTATCTATAATTGTCTATAATTGACTATAATTGACTATAATTGCCCTGGTGACGGAATAGGTATACGTACTGGTCTTAGAAACCAGGTTCTGGGAGTTCAAGTCTCCCCTAGGGCACCAATAATGCGACCGTAGCTCAGAGGAAGAGCAAGCGACTCATAATCGCTGGGTCGAGGTATCGTAATCCTCCGGTCGCACCAAATTTTGAAGTTGTTGTAAAAATACAACAACAAATTTTTGACAACAAATGGTGTTTAGTATATAATACATACTTAGATTGATTGAAGAGTTCTTGGAAACGGTAGCATAATGCTAGTAGACACAAAAAGTTCTTGACAATTAATCTAAACGGTGTTATAATAGACACATAGCAACAAACGATAGAGTCAGTTGCAACAAGGTTCTTTAAAAATTTAATTGTGTAATTTCTTCGCTAAGACAACACCAAGCACGATTTTGTTGCAAGGTGATAACAGTCCGCAATCTTGTGAAAGAAAGCGTAGCGAGAAGTTATATTGAAACACATTACGGCTGAGGTCCAGAGATAACTTCATGCTAAGCCGTAACAGGATATAGAAGCAGACCCAAACCTGTTGTATAGTGTGTTTCAATATAACAAAGAAGTTATATGTTTTTTACTGCTATCGACTATCGGTTAGGTCAGGATACTTTCAATTTCCAGAGCGGGGTTCGACTCCCCGTAGCAGTACCATATAAAAACATACTTACCAATCGCCCTCTTAGTAAAGGGAGATAACGACTAAGCGTTGAAGACAGGTTTAAAAGTATGTTTCTATATGGTTGTTCTAAAGGCCGAGCCAGGACGCATTAAATAGACCTTGAAGGTCAGCCCGCGATTGTGGATGCATGTCAAAGGGTAAGGCGGAGAACATTAAATGAAGACGGCCGCTTCAGCCATTCTTATTTTGGTGCGTTCATATAACGGTCATTATCTCGGATTGTCTATCCGAAGACGGGAGTTCGACTCTCCCACGCATCGCCAAGTTAATGCGACAAAGGATTGTTCCCTGTACAGGGAACCATATTAAAATATATTTCAGGTTGGGTTAGATTCGCGGTCTAACTATTTGGGTCTGTAGACAGGTTTTGATACCATGTCGTGACTAAGATACGGAGTATATTTTAATATGGATGTGTAGGAAAACTGGTAACCCCAGAAGACTGTAAATCTTCCGCCTCACGGCTCTGTTGGTTCGACTCCAACCGCATCCACCAAGTTTTTGGGCTGCTAGTATAATGGGATTACACTGGCCTTGCAAGTCAGTTATTGGGGTTCGATTCCCCAGCGGTCCACCAAGTTTTGTTAGAGTGTTAGCAAGAGAAAGTCACGCTATCTAGGTTTGTTCGAACAACTGAAATAGTAGAAGGCAATGGGTTCGACTCCCACCTGGGCACGTAGTGTCCATGGGCAGAAGGTTGCAAGCTGGACAAGTATCCCAAGTAACTTACCGAATCCCGTCCGGACTTGTTAATTCGGGTGAATGGTTCCTATAATGTGGTGGAACAACTTTAACAAATTCAATTTTCGGAGACTGAAACTTATCTTTGGCGTGTAGGCTTGCCATAAAGCGCAAAGATAAGCGGATAAAGTGGACGACACAAGAGGCAGAACCTCCCTTTTGTGTAGGCTGTCTCCATCTTTTCATGCGGGGTTCGTATAGTGGTAATACCTTAGCCTTCCAAGCTAAAGCGAGGAGTTCGATTCTCCTACCCCGCTCCAGATTTTAAGTTTTAAGGATAGTTGGCCGAGTGGTTAAGGCAACGGTTTGCTAAACCGTCGCTCCGAAAGGGGCGCATAGGTTCGAATCCTATACTATCCGCCAAGTTTATTCCCTAGTAGCTCAGCGGTAGAGTAGTTGGCTGTTAACCAATTGGTCCGTGGTTCGATCCCACGCTGGGGAGCCAATAATTTGCCTCGGTAGTTTAATGGTAGAACGGCATCCTTACACGGTGCATACGGGAGTTCGATTCTCCAACGAGGTACCATAGATAAGCACAGTCAACGGCAATCATAACGATACCTGGCAACTGGACGCAGGGGCTATCGCAAAGAGTAGGGCACTACCGCCGTAAAGTCAGGAAAAGAATGTGTTTTTCTATGGTTATATATTATGATAAATATTATTGCGGAGTAGGGGAGTCTAGCCGTCCCCGGAAGTCTCATAAGCTTCAGATCGCAGGTGCGAATCCTGCCTCCGCATCCATTCTTTCTCCGGTTCGCCTAATCTGATCATGGCACCTCGTTTGGGACGAGGAATAATGTGAGTTTAAATCCCACACTGGAGACCAACAATAAGCCCTTATAGCTCATTTGGTAGAGCAACCGCCTTGTAAGCGGTAGGTGGTCAGTTCGAATCCGACTGAGGGCACCAAACAATGCGTCTGTAATTCAATTGGATAGAAAGTCAGTCTTCGAAACTGAAGGTTGGGAGTTCGAATCTCTCCAGACGCACCATATAAAAACACATTGAATAGCTACAGTGGAACAACACTGAACTTAACTAGCCCGCGGCGTGTTAAGAGGTGCCATGAAGATGGGCTATCACAGATTCAAGTTCTACAGTGTGTTCCTATATGGTGTTGGTAGCTCAATGGTAGAGCCTCGGATTGTGATTCCGATGGTTGCGGGTTCGAGTCCCGTCCTTCACCCCAATAAAGAATAATGGAAGATGATGCAGCGGGGATGGTCCTGCGACTGGCCTTGAAAACCAGGTTCTCTTAACAGGGATGGGGTTCGACTCCTCCGTCTTCCGCCAAAAATGTATCTCTAGTGTAATGGCAGCATTGCGGTCTCCAAAACCGTCAGTCAAGGTTCGAGTCCTTGGAGGTACGCCAAAGTTATATGAGGATTCCAGAGTGGTCTAATGGCGCAGTCTGCAAAACTGTTGTTCGTGGGTTCAAATCCCACTCCTCATTCCAATATCATGCGGGTGTAGCTCAGTTGGTAGAGCGCCACGTTGCCAACGTGATTGTCGTCGGTTCGACTCCGATCACCCGCTCCAAACAAATGCCAGCGAGACTTGGAAGTCAGAGAGGTCTTATAAGCCTTTTAGCGCCAGATTAGCGTTCTTGAGAGGGTTCGATTCCCTCCGCTGGTACCAAATATAGTTATCGTTCACTGTTGGGGTGTCGCCTAGAGGCCTAAGGCACTGGTCTTTGAAATCAGTATCATGAGTTCGAATCTCATCTCCCCTGCCAAGCATTTGCCCCTTTAGTTAAAAAGTATAACACCGTGCTGATAACGCGGAGTCGCAGGAGCGTTACCTGCCGGGGGTACCAGCCGCTTTTGTAGATATGGTTATTACGCTAGTTTGAAGCACTAGAGAACCAGGATCAAAACCTGGAGGCGGCACCATTTATATGCTCTTATAGTAAAGTGGTATTACACGGCTTTGGTAAAGCCGAGTTCCAAGTTCAATTCTTGGTAAGAGCACCAACCAGGAGAAAAATATGAGATATGTAAAAATTGCTGCTCCTTGGTTGTTCCGTGCATATATTGTATGGAGCATATGTGCTGATTTATTTTTAATTGGTTTGGCTGTATGGTATTTTTTCTTTTAAGAAGTACAGATAGCAAACGTAAAAAAGTATCTAGTCCTGTCACCCACTTTAAATAAAGGTTGACAACAAACCTAAATTGTTGTATAATAGATTTTTAAACGAAAGAGATACTATATGAAACGAAAATCTCGTAAACTATAGTGTCAATTGTAGACCCCGTATATGGTCCATGGTTGGCACATTAAAGACAATTAATATGCACAACCCACTGCAAACATTAAGGTGATGTAACTGGCTCTTAACCAGTAAAACACGGTTCAATACCGTGGCAGTGGACCATATATGGGATCATAATTCAAAGGTAGAATAGTCGGCTTTTAACCGATCTATCCCGGTTCGAGTCCGGGTGGTCCTACCATAGATAAACACACTAGGCCTGGTCAAAAGCCATCGCGGGTATAGTGCCTTCCGTGCCGCGGACTTGAGTGTGTTTTTCTATGGTAACGTAGCATAGTGGCTAATGCACCACCTTCATACGGTGTTTATCGTCGGTTCGAGTCCAACCGTTACTACCATCTCGCTATAGTTCAATGTACAGAATAGAAGTTTCCTAAACTTAGGGTCCTGGTTAGATTCCGGGTAGCGAGTCCATTAAAATTCATGCCCATATAGACAAATTGGAAAAGTCACTTCTCTCAAAAGGAAGAGTTTTCTCGGTTCGACTCCGAGTGTGGGTACCAAATTCACCTTTTGCTGTCAATGAAATTTTTTAGTTTTTGATTCCTGTAATGATAAATACAACACAGGAGATATTTTCATGGCTACAATGACAAAGGCAACTATTATTACTTGGCTATCATCAGACGCCCAAGACGGTAATCTTTTATTAAATGACGAACGGAATGAAAAACTAACAGAAATGTTTGAAGCCGGCAAAACCGATAATGAGCCAATTCAGATTACCAACAGTGTTACAGTCCGTTACTGGGTAGATCAGGCAGCTGCCGAAGAATATAGAGATTTTATGTTAGCACTTTCCGAAAAATATGGAGGTGGACGTATAATAAGTGCTAATATTGAGGATGCATAAAGTTGCAAACTAAAAACATATACATTTTATTCCCCGCGGGTTATTCTGGTACCTATTTAAGTTGGTGCTTGGATAAAAGTGAATTATCTACTAGTGTTAACACCATTAATGATCCAATAAATAAAACAAAAAGCGATAAGTACGGTGGCACTGGTACGTGCCACCTGTACTATCGTGAGCCTACACATGCTGGTATCGACCACATTATGTCTTGGTTGATTTTAAATCAACCCAAAGATAAAAGAATCTATTTAGTAAATGTTTGGGGTTGGTTTCAATTAACTAGAGCAATTAATCATATCTTGAGTTTTGATAGAGATCCTATTATTATTCATATTACAGCTGATGATGCTGATGCTGAAGCATTGGGTAATTTAAATGCAATGACAAAATGGCCATTAATATTTGATATATTTGAGCAGACAGACAGATTTGGCATAGATTTTTATAACATAGATGATTCTATGCGAACTAGAAATATACTAGTAAAAAATTATAACCATATTTTCACCTCTTCTAAATCAATTACATTTGAAGATAAAGAAATTAATAAATTTGAATACGACCAACCGGACAAGGCAATGAAAATGATGTGGTCTCAAGATTATTACTATTTTATGAGACATTGGATAACTAAATGGTTTACTGTTAGAAATAAACATACCCCTCATGAGGTAAATGAAGAACAGTTTATAAAACCATACAAGTTGCCTAAAAATTATTATTCAATTGGGTTGAAAGAAATATATCAGTCTGATTTTCCAAACAAATTGGAAATGATTGTGTCTGACAAAGATATAGGTAACTATAATTTTGATTATGTAAAATCATTCCATCAAACATATATTGATAATCAATCGAATATACAATATCTTAGTGAAATTAAAATGTTCAGAGAGACCGGTGTGCTAACAGAATATTTAAATTCACATCCGTTGCTCCGTGCTTTGGTAATTAAGAATATGCTTTTAAAATTGCCTAATGATTATGATTGGGAAACAAAAGAGTTGAATGAGATTGTAGGTTACTACAATACAATTGACAAATAATATACATCAATGAAAAGTTTTAAGTTTGCTGCCTGTAATGTTAAATATAACACAGGAGATATTTTCATGACTACAATGACAAAAGCAACTATTATCAGTTGGTCATCATATAATTCCCAACAAGGTAATCTTTTATTAAATGACAAACGGAATGAAAAACTAACAGAAATGTTTGAAGCCGGCAAAACCGATAATGAGCCAATTCAGGTCAGCCCCCGTATTACTATTCGTCACTGGGTAGATCAGGCAGCTGCTGAAGAATATAGAGATTTTATATTAGCACTTTCCGAACAATATGGAGGTGGAAGTATACTAAGTGTTAAGATTGAAGATGTAAACTAAAAACATATATTTTGTTCACCGCAGGTTATTCTGGTACATATTTAAGTTGGTGCATGGCTAATTAAGAATATATTTCTAACTGCAAGTTGTCACACAATTGTAATAATTCCTAGTGTAAATAGTTATATCACTACTATAAGGAGCCTTACAGTGAAAAAACTACTTACAATTTTATTAATCGCATTATCTAGTAATGTACATGCACAAGAAATAACCGGGGCTGGTGCAACATTCCCCGCACCATTATATTCTAAATGGGCAAGTGATTACAACAAAGCAACCAACATAAAAGTCAATTATCAAAGTGTCGGAAGTGGCGCCGGATTGAAACAAATTGAATCAAAAACTGTGGCATTCGGGGCTAGTGATATGCCACTCACTGATGAAAGACTTAAAGAATTAGGGTTGTTTCAGTTTCCAACTGTAATAGGTGGAGTTGTTCCTGTAATTAATATTAAAGGAATAGAATCTGGTAAACTAAAATTAACCGGTACTTTACTTGCTGATATTTATTTGGCTAAAATTACTAAATGGGATGATGCAGCAATTAAAACTTTAAATCCTACCCTCTCATTGCCCAATGATAGTATTACCGTAATACGTAGAGCAGATGGATCTGGTACAACATTTATTTGGACTAATTACTTAAGTAAAGTTAGCCGAGAGTTTAAAGATACTATTGGCGAAGGTACTGCGGTCAACTGGAAAGTAGGAGCAGGCGGAAAAGGTAACGAAGGTGTTGCTGCTTTTGTTGCTAAAATTCCTAATAGTATTGGATATGTTGAATATGCATATGTTAAACAAAATAAAATGAATGCAGTGCAAGTTCAAAACTCTGCAGGTAATTGGATTAGTCCAACAGAAGATTCTTTTAAAGCAGCCGCATCTGGTGCTGATTGGAACAAAACATATTATCATATTTTAACTAATCAATCTGATAAAAATGCATGGCCAATTTCTGGTGCTACATTTATTCTTGTACATGTAAAATCTGATAAACCAGAATCAGTTAAAACAAGTTTAGCATTTTTTGATTGGGCATTTACAAATGGTGATCAAGCCGCAGATGATTTAGATTATGTAGCGTTGCCACTAACAGTAAAAAATAAGATTCGTACTGATTGGAAAAAATTAGGACTTTATTAAACCGGCTACAAAATAAGGTAGTGCTGGAACTCGTAACCAGCAATAGGGCTTATAGCCCTATTTTTACCACTACAATAAAATGTAGTAAATATTATTTTACAGGAGTATAAAAATGACAGTATTAGCACTAGACGTTTCGGGAGTTCCAAGACAATGGATCTCACACGATGATGCAATTACCTATCAGGCAAAACAAGCTGTAGCCTGGAGCTTGGGCGAAATTGTGGCTAAATATCGTGGCGGTACACAAAATGATGGCACTCCTAGTTATTTGGAAACTTCTAGTATTATTGCAATTAAAGGACATGGATTCAATCCATACAAACATTCTACAGTAGCGTTAACTAATAAAACACTATTTGGACGTGACCGAAATATTTGTGCATACTGTGGAGGACATTTTCCAAATGTTAATCATTTAAGTAGAGATCATATTATTTCTAAATTTTTAGGTGGTGAAAACACTTGGACTAATGTAGTTTCAGCTTGTAAAAATTGCAACAGTAAAAAAGGTCATAAGACATTGAAAGAAGCACGAATGGAATTATTATATGTACCGTATGTGCCAACACATTTTGAAAATATGATTTTACAAAATAGAAATATTCTATCTGACCAGATGGATTATTTGTTGTCAGGTGTACCAAAAAATTCTAGGATTTGGTTAATGTAGATTGACAATAACTCAATCTTATGTTACAATAAAGACAAATCAGAAAGTTATCCGGTATTGATTTACTGGATAATACAACAATTTCAGCCTATAGTGAAACTGGATATCACATAATTCTTCTAAATTTATAGTCCCTGTTCGAGTCAGGGTGGGCTGACCATAAAATGTATAAATATATTTAAATTTACTCTTTAAGGAAATAATAAATGAATATACTTTGTTACGAGAATCACATGGCGGGTGGCTTAATGTGTGATTTACTAAATAATACCAGCCTGGCCAATGTTCTCTCATTAAAGAAAAGTTCGGACCTACCGTATACGATTTACAATCGAGAGCATTATATGTTAAAGAGTGGTATAATTGATCCTCTAATAGATATAGGTAACGGGGTGTTCACTGATAAGATATATTCGGCGTGCATACGTGAACTCAAATATCGGAATAAACCGCAAGATACATGGGTAGCAACACATTGGCATCCTACAGTTATTCCAGACCATATATTAACTAGTAACAAGGTCATAGTCATTACAAATGAGAGATATGCTAGTCGATTATTATTATTTATAAGATTAGTCAATGGGATTATTAAAATAGGGAAAGGGATTACACCATGGGATGTTGCCCTAGGAAAAAAACCCAGTACTGATATAACTGAAGCAATATTATCTGCCGGATTTAATATTAACGATTTATTAGATGAATCTATAATGTTTGATCTTTTTCCTGACCAATTAAAAAGGTATAAAAGTCAGGCTAATCATAGATGGAAATCTCATTCGTTATGTCAAAACGTAGAATTTGAAGATATAGTAAATGGTAATTTTGTAAGAGACAACAATTTAAATATCGAAGTATTCAATTATTGGAAAAGTATA
>Ga0209190_1000220_pt1 | contig 41272 bp, 73 predicted proteins | sample M_140205_XF_Meta_FD_187315 | JGI IMG/M metagenome (GOLD analysis project Ga0209190, IMG submission 187315) | Freshwater microbial communities from Lake Montjoie, Canada to study carbon cycling - M_140205_XF_MetaG (SPAdes) (version 2) | ecosystem: Environmental > Aquatic > Freshwater > Lake...
TTATTAAAATTGCATAAGTAATAAATTTTTGTGTTTGAGGTGATAAAGCTTTGAATTTATCTGTAAGTGTTGCAATAGCATCGGTGATGTTTGTGATATTACTTGATAGATTAATTGCTTTTGCCATTTCTGTTCCTAACTCGCCAAATGCAATATTAACAGAATCAATTAAAGTGCTTGCAAGTCCACTTAAAGTTTGAGACATTTTTTCAGCTCCATTCTCAAACAATCCACCTTTTTGTGTGGCTTTTTCCATCGCTTTTGCAACTATATCAAAACTTAACTCACCTTTTTCTTTCATTGCCATTATTTGTGCCGTTGTTTTGCCTGTGGAATCTGTTAATAGTTTCATTAAAGGCACACTATTATTAACAAACTGATTAAAGTCTTGACCTAATAATCTTGTTGTTGCCGAAGTTTGTGAAAATGCCAATGCCATTCCGCTCATGTCGCCACCAGATATTGAAGCAATATCGCCTAAAACTTTAATGGTCTTCATTGCTTCTTCGAATTGCATCCCACCAGTAGACATTAACATATTTAAAGATTTACTAATATCTGCAATTTGGAACGGTGTTTTAGCAGCATATTTAGTAACTTCTTGAAAAGCTAATCCTCCTTTTTCGACACTACCTGTCAATACATTCATTCTTATTCTTAACATCTCGAATTCTGCGGCACTTTTAAAAGCCTTTGTCGCCACTAATCCCATTGCTACCGATAATGGAGCGAGTGTCATGCCAGCATTATTAAATGATTGACTGGTTTTTTTTATATTATCGCTTAAATTACTAAATGATGTTGACATCTGCCCTGCAATAGAGTTAACCTTATTTTTGGTAGCTTCTAGGTTTGATTGTATCTTTTTTAATTGAGGGCTTATGTTATCAACTAGGTCGTAGATATATGATACTTTAAACATTTTTTTCTAGTTGTTTGTTAATTTTTTCAGCTTCTTTTTGAAGTCTTAATATTTTTGTTATTGGCTGTAATTCAAGCCATTCAAAACTAGCTGAGCCTTTGTAAAAATATCCAATATTACAAATTATTGATTCAATCGAAACCTTATTGTGGGTAAAGCCCCCTATTTTAAGGTCTTCATCCACGAAACAATAAAAAAAACCTCTAAATATTTAGCAAGCAACTCTTCAAAATCTTCTTCGTTAATTTTTTCAATATCAAGATTATTAAGGGGTTGTTTCATTTCTTCATCTTTAAAAGCAACATTTAGCAATAAATTTGCAAACAATTTAAAATAGCTAACAATATCAAAGTTAGGGCTAGCATATAAAATTGCCTTAATAGCCTTGGCATCTAAACCATTTTCATTTTCGATTTGTTCGCTTGCTTGTTGTTTTGATAAAGATTGTGTCATACCAAAAATAGCTTCTATAAACTTCTTTTTTAGCAATAAGGTTTTATCTTTGTCTTTATAAGATGGTGCAGACAAATAGATTTTATCTAAATCAATAAAACAATTTTTATCGCCTTCTTTACCTTGGACTTGAATAGATTTTTGAAAATCAAAAGCAATTTTATCTTTCATAAATAACTAAATTGCAGGGTTGCCTTTAAAAACATACTCGACAATTTCTAAATCCTCGGTTTGTGGCAATACTTCTACTGAACAGTCTGAAAAATTTTCATTTCTAAATGAAACTGTATTGTTGTTGCCATTATTATAAAAGCTTGTAAATAATGCTTTATTTTCATCGGTTGCTCTTACTGGCACAATAACCATACCAATATTAGTTGAAACATCGCTAGTAATTATTATTGAGCCATTAACTTGCGGATGAAAATTCCTTGTAATAGAGCCAGTTTGGGTTTTAACTTTACCTTCGTAACCTACTGTCTTTCCGTTGATAACTAAATCACCTTGTTTTTGTATTGCCATAAATTTATTTATTCAAATGTTGGAGTAAAATTAACTATAAATTCCCTTACCTGTGTTATGATATTCGCGATTGATTCTGCTGTAATTTTGCCATCAACCAAAGTAATAACCACTGATTGATCTAAGGCATCAACAAAAGCTTTTAATTCGCTATCACCAGCTCTTAACAATACATAATTATTATTATTAGTTTTATAACCTGATAATGTGCCATAATATTTTTTCATAAGATTAATAAAACCTTCTTTATTTATCATAGCACGACCAGCTATTAATTCGCCAGTTGTTAACCGTCTTCCTATTAAATCAGCTTTTAAATTATTAAATACATATTCTCTAATAATAGTTAAGGTATCAAAATAATTGACATATTTAAAAGTTTTATCAACTTGACCTTGTGCATCAGTTTTATAAGTGGTCATTGCTTCGTTAATAATGATACTTGTATTAGATGGGTTATTTCTTAATAAAGTTAAACCACTATTTGCAAGCTCATCAGCCTCGGCATCGCTAAAATCATCGCCACTTTCAATTATAGGTAAGTTATAAATAGGAGTTCCAGCATAAGGAACACCACCATAATAACTACCACCAACTGTTTCACCGTTGGTTGCGAAACTTGAAACATTTCCACCAACTGACAATCTTAATTCTCTAATACCAGCAAAGATTGATGCAATAACAAGTGGGCTTTCAAAAATAGCTCCACCTTTTAATTTTGTAGCAGAGATTAGTTTATTAGCAATGCCACAAAGTGTTTTTTGGTTTAATGCATCTACAAAAGTGTTTAGATTAGCATAGGTATCTAATTTACAAAATAAACCAACTCCATCAAGAATTTTATTATCTACATTAAATCTTGCTTCGGTAAATGTTGATAATGTAGAAGTGCCCCACTCGGCAGGATAAACGATAGTTGTAAATCTTTTATCTACAATTGGATCGAATAACGAAGTTAAAACTGGGTTTGTTGCACCACTTGACATTGCAGTTATTGTTGTGGTTATCCCAGCAATAGAGCCATCAACACCAAGAGAGATTGTATTGCCTTGTGTGCCATCATTTACAGCAGTTAATGCAACTGAGCCAGTAGTATTTACAGAGGTTACTGGTGAATAAGCATTAGCAGTAATTGCAGTCACTAATTTACCACCAATTACAGTCGCAGTATCACCGATAGCAACAGCAATTTCGTATTTACCATTTATTTTTGAATCAATGTAAATAGTTAATGTGCCAGCTTCGGTAGAAGTGCCTGAAAAAGCAATTGAGCCAGTTGAGGCGACACCAGAAGCATTATCGGTTAAGCCAATCGCAGAAACTTTTGGCTTAATTTTAGAAACCGATAAAGTATCAATTAAAGATCTTCCAGCTTTTGCAATTTGTGATTTTGCACCGAATAAATCGTTAAATTCTTTTTTGCTTAAAATATTTTCTTTAAGCTCACCACTAGAAGCAGTGCCACTTATCATACAACCTACTAAAAGAATTGAGCGATCGCCTGCATCTTTTGCGGTTAATGCCGATTTAATATTAGATGTTCCTCTTGGAAATGATTGTCCCATTATTTACCTTTTTTTTGAGTTGATATAACTTGATCCACAACCTCGATACAGTTATCAATAGCAGAATCTTTTAATCTATTTCGCCAAAATAAATCTGTTGGCACTCCAGCCTCATCATTAATTTCAATGATTGCACCTTGTAGCAATTGTCCTTGTGGAGTTCTTAAATTTTGGTTTAATTTTATTTGCATAACAAAATAATTTTTAATATGTTTATATTGTTGATTTTTGTCAATTTTTTGCAAGTCAAAAAACTATGATTTTAGATTTTAACGAGTGTTTAGATCATAATCTAAACCTTGCTCTTCAAATAAACCCTCAACCCTTTGCAGTGGAACTCCCAAATCATAATCGGTAGTATCGCTAACTTGAATAAACCCTTGAACTACAAAATCAAACCTATGGGTATAAGTAGCGGTTATATAGTCGTCAGCTTCATCGCCTACATATTGGCAGGGTTGCATCTCTTCATCGCTTAAATCACTTTCAAAAATATAATTTGCTAGGGCTTTTAATATTGGTTTTAAATAGCCTTTGGCATTATCGGCAATGTCGCCACCAAGAATTGATGTTGTTGCAGGTATAACTATATAAATACTAAAACTTTGCTGTGCCGAGTTCCAGTAGTCTTCATTTGTTCTTTTTGCAGTCGATGAATCACCGACAACTGTATCATTTTTATAAGCTTGGTTTTGTCCCATAACAACATAAAGCCATGTTTCCAAAACTCCACCCTGCCCTGCTGTATAAAACTCTTGTATTCTTTGTGGTGTTGCAGAATGTGCTATCCTTGTTGCTGTGCTTACCTTTATTTCGCCTTGTGCTGGTGATTGCATCGTGCCAGTTGTTGTGTAGCTAAACGAGGTATCTGTTAATTTAGTTATTTGTTTATAGCCATTATATCCTTCATAATCGTCAAGCAATAAATATCCATTATTTACATTGGCAGGGTTGCCACTTACTTTAAAGGTAAAAATTAATTTACTTGGCACACTTACTAATTCCCAACTTCCGTTGAAACCAACTGCTCCAGATATTTCAATTTTAATTGGCAAAATTTGTGGAGCAAATAAAGACGGATCGCTTAATTTATGATCTGTCAAAGCTGTTGCGGTGGCAATACCATTAGAAAAAGTTATTGTGCTTAATGCTATCGGTTCTTTTGCACCCTTGATAGTTACATAATTTCCAGTTAATAAATTATGATTTGTCGCTGTCGTGCAAGTTATTGTCGAGCTTACCCTTGTCAAGGATGAAGCATTGATAATGGTTGAAAAATCATTAGTATATTTTGGCAAAATATCTTTTAATCTATTAACGACTTGAATGCCTTTCATTTTTTACCCCCCAACACTTGTTTTAATTTAATATCTATATTTCTTTTAATCTTATCTTTATTTTTCATAACAATTCTTTTAAATGGCTCTCTTGCTACCATTTTGGCTGTTCCTTCTTCTAAAAATTTTGCATACTCTGGTGCATTTTCGTTAGCTCCAAATTCTAATTGTCTATTGCCACGAACAGCAAAATCAACTGATTTTCTAAATTTACCAGTTATTATCGCTGGTGTTTCGTTGGGTGCTGAGGCTGTGTGTAATTTAGGTTTTTTTAATGTTCCACCACCAATTCCTTTGTATACTTTGTAGCCTCTACCACTTTTTAGTTGCTTCATATCTTTATTTAAATCTGCAACTAATTCTTTACCTGATGCATAAAAGCCTTGGCGAATTGCTTTTGTTAATTCTACTGGCAATTCGTAAAGAAATTTTAATGTTTTTTGGTTTTGTGAACCATCTTTTACTTTTATCATCTTTTATTGGCATTTATTGTTTTATCGCCTTTCTCAATACTTCTCAATCTAATAATTTTATTGTCAATATCAATATTATCTGTATTTACAATCTTGTAATAAATATTTTGATACTCAATCCATAATTGGATATCCAAAGGTATTGATGAGCTATAACGAACATAAAAATCAGTATTTACACCTTTCTCAATATTTACCCCGTCTATAAATTCTCCTGCCGTATTTGTTTTTACCATCGCCCAAACCGTTACTATTGTTGTAAAGCCAACTGTTGCCGAACTATTGGGTGCATTGTTTGGAATGATCGCAGTTGTTAAAATTTTAATTCTTTTATCAAAATCGCTAGTGCAAATCTTTTTTGTATTTTTCTTTATTGATTGGCATTTCATAAAAAGAATTTTTGTGGTATAATATAGGGAAAGAATAAAGACTTAAAAAGCGAATTATTATCAATAACACAATCGCCTGAATTTTCATAAAGGTAAGAACAAACACTTAAACAAGCTTGCTTTATTGCTTCGGGTCTATTGGGATAATCAGCTTTAAATGTAATTATAACCGCTTGATTTCTTTCGTAGGTTGTTGGAAATGTTTTATCGTTATTAATATAGATTGACGAATAATCTGCATCATTAGTAAAATAATAATCGGCTGAACTTAATGTTTGTAAGGCATTATTAACATCGTAATATTGAATTGAAGTAATTGATTTTAATTTACTTCTTTTTACTTCCATGCCGTTGCATTGTGGGAATGTGTCAAGATATAACTTAAATTCTTTTTCAACAAATTCTCTACCAGTTATATTCTCGCCAATTTGTCGAGAGACTTTGATAAAGGGAGTTAAAATACTATCAAAATCATTGCCGTCTATTCGCAAAAATGTTTTTATTTCGGCAAGTGTCAAAACTTCGGTTGTGGCATCTGTTAATAATACTATGGATTGCATATAATTTTTATTTTTCTTTCACCTGCTTCAACAGAAGCAGAAACTAATCTAATAAAATTAAAAGGGTTATCGTAATTGCTTTCAATTTCAATAAATTTGTTAGCAGCTACTTTAATTTCTTTTGCGGTTCCAGAGGTTGAGCCATATAATTGATAAAAATTAATGCCGTCAATAGAGCCTTCAATAGTTAATTTAATTCCAGTAAAAGCACTTGGCATTAATATACCAATTAAATGAGTTCCGCCTAGTTCGTAAGCGGTTGAGGTTGTCCCGCCATTTGCTATTGTTAATTCTACAAATTCTCTTGTGTTTTGAAAATTACTGGGCATTTTTATTTACCTCTTTTTTTTTGGTTGATTTTATTGCTTTGTTTTCTAAGTTATCAATGGCTTTATTTTCTAAATTATTTAAAGCTTTTTCTTCTTGTTCTTCTAAATTATTATTTGCTTCAATTCCCCATTTCTCTTTAATAAAAACTTGAGCTAATTCTTCGTAAATATCATAAACTTCGCCAACTTGGTAATCCAAGCATTCATTTCCAAATATATTTTTTGATGCTACTACTGATTTTATTACTTTAATTAACATATTAATATAAATTTAATTGAAAAAAGAGGGGTTTTTACACCCCTCTAATTAATTTATGCAACTGTTAAGTGTTTTGCATCACCTAAAATTACAGATGCTCCAGCAGTTAAGCCAGTGGTTACAGAGGTTGAAACTAAAGACAATTTTACATATCTTTTAGTTCCAATGTAACCAACTCTTGAACGAAAGTGAGCTACTGAAAGAGCGGCATCAGTTTCAAGTCCAATTAAGTTGTCATCGTCAACTGAGCCACTATAAGAGCCTGAAGTATCAGTTTCTTGAATAAGTGGGGTTACAGTTCCATCGGTTCTTGCACCAGTAATAATTTCAAATGTTACTGATTCATAACCTTGTGTATCAATTTCTGTACCAACAGTTGTGGTATTTGTTGAAATTGATGCAATATTAAGAGCAGTTAGAATCTTAATATCGTTTTTTAGGTCTCTACTAGCCATAAAATATTCTCCTTTTTAAATTAATTATTATGCTGAAACTTTAAGTTTTCTTAAACCCTCTGGTAAGACAACTTGTCCACCAGTTCTTTTATATACAATAAAGCGTCTTTTGCCATTTGTAGCTTGAGTGTATGGATCTTCCAAAAATTCAACTGATTGATTATCAACAATGTAATAACATTTACGATAATCGCCAACAATTATTGGGTAAGTACCAGCACCAACATCAGGCATATCGTTAGCTAAGTAATAAGGTAAGCCAGCAACAGTATTAGGCATATCAGAGCTTCCAAGGCTAGGGACAAACAAATATTGTCCGTAGGTATCTTTTAAAGTTCTAATGTTTCCGTGTAAAGTTTTTCTGTTAAACATCCAAGCAAGATTATATCCAGTTGGAATAAGTCCTTGAATTGTATAAAGAGAATCTCCAGTTAATGCTGAAGCACTTCCTGTTACAGTTTCACCAACTGACGAGTTAGTTAAAAGACCTTCTGGTTTATTAACACCATTTCCTGAAATAAAAGCTTGACCTTCTAATCTAGAAAAATCTTCTGAAATATCAGAAATAATTTGTGTTTTCATATCATAGGCAGAATCTCTAAATAATTCAAAAGAAATATCGGTGTAAACCATCATTTTTTCTGCTTTAATTGTTTCTTCGCCGTAAGTTGAATTAGATTGATTAGATGTTTGAGCTTCACCAACCCAACCACCAGATACTAAACCACTTCTTTTCGCGAATTTAATTTCCTTTGCATTTGTTGGAATAATGCGAGCTACTGAACGAACAGGAGAAATCTCAGTAATTTTTTTAATGATTTCGTTAGCATATTCAGCTGGAGCCAAATAACCACCTTGTTCATTATTTCTTTCTTGAAGATATTTTCGTTCTTCAGTTCCGATTATTGCTAAATTACCTTTTAACAAAAGTTGTTCGAAACTTTTAAGTTCTTGAGTTTTAGCTTGTTTTTCTTCTCCACTTAAACCTCTTTTAAGGTCAGCTTCGATTGAATTAAGCCTATTTTCTAATTGTTCGGTTTTGTTAGCTTTTTCTTGAATTTCTTTAAATTTAGCTTGATTTTTTGCTTCTTGCACATCAAGTAAATAGTTGATTTTAGATTCTTGCTCAGGAGATAGTTTTTTAGTCTCATCTCTTATTGCATTTAAAGCCTCTTTTAAGTTTTGTTCAAAATCTGACATATTGTTTTATTTTAAATTTTTAATGAAATTGTTTAAATCTGTGATGATTTTTTGTTTTACATCAGCATCTCGCTGATTATCTTCACCAACATCTCGCTGGTTTGAGAATTCTTTTATTTTACTTATAACTGTTTTAGCCTCGGTGCTTGAGAAACCGTGAGATTTTAGTGTTTGCTCGATGTCCCTTTCAGTATCAAAAGATTTAATAAGGGGACTAGTTATTGAATCATCGCTAAACTCGTCAGCCATTCTTTTATATAATTGATTTATAACTGGTTTGATGCGATTTTTATCTGCATCAGTTATATCAACACCTCCTCTTGCACCATTTAGTATCCCTGCTATTGAAAAGATAGCTCTTGGTATAATATGAGGTTCGCCATTGATTATATCGGCAAACAATAATTTGTATGAACCAAATAAATTTGCATTTTGTCCATCAAAATACATAAAATATTTGCGATAATCTTGATTTGGTGTTTCGATTGAGTTCGTATATTCTCTTATTCTTTGCTCTGCTTGTGTGCTATCCCAGCTTCTATCTCTTGGTGCTAGTGGAAGTTTAGTAGTGCCAGCAAATGATTTAAAACTACTTACCAAAGCTTGTGAGTTCATAGCCTTGGTAACTAATGACACTTCTACCAATTCAATCTCTTTTAATAATCTAACCCCATCTTTTGCCATATCAAAATTTTTGGTAAAGAAGCCAATTGACATTTCTTTAATTGAGCCTATTTTCATTTGTGGAATAATTCGCCCAGAAACCAAAGTGTCGTCTTTTGGCAAATTGCCTTTAATAAATAGTCCTTTATCATCTTCATATAATTGCACCGATACCCCAACAGGTTCACTCATTTGATGTTGCCACAAAATATTAACTTGTGAATTTTTAGCCAAAGAATTAGCAAAAGCACCACGAATTACAACATCATCTCCATGATCTATGTTATTAAAAGTCGATGCATAACCTTCGAATGTAAAAATATTATTTTCTTCGGCTGTTGCCTTGACTTGGAATGGAAATGATTTCGTTTCTTTCACAATTAAAAAAATTAATTTATATTGACTAACAAATTATAGTATTTAAGATAATCTATTATTATAAATTATCATAATCAATAGAAAAAACTATGAATAACACAAAAGAAATTAACTTAAATATTAAATTTAACCGATCTTATATTTTTTTTAAATGGATTTTGCAAAAATATAAAACACAACTGCCTTACAATGGTGAGATTAAACAATTTGCAATAACAAATAATTATTGCCCTAAAATATGCGACCAGTGGAGAAATTATGGAGTTGGTTATAGAGTTTGGAATTTATTACACAAAGACTTGATAATTAGTTTTTTAATAGGTAAAATAGATAATCTAGATTTATATGAGCTAGAAAGGGAGTTTTTGGAATTAAAGCAAGAAAAATAATTTACTTATCTTTATATTTTTCCCAAATATTAGTAGACCAAGTTCTGCCTGCATCACCACCCCATAAATCCCAAGCGATTCTCCAAGTGGTGGGTTCGCCATCTCTAAACTCATAAAAAGTTGAGCGGTAATTACCATGCCTAGAAAAAAAAGAATACATTCTTTTAACTGTTGACAATGTTAAATTTTCTCTATTTTTTAATTGATTTGCTCTTGCTACTCCAACAGCCGTTCCGCCTCTTCCGTATTTTTGCCTCCATTCTAATGCTCTTTCGCCTACTTTTGCCATTTCTTCGGTTGGCTTAAATGTTTCACTTGCTTTTGCTTCAAACGATTTTTTACCAAACTTATTAGAATAATCTGCGATACATCGACAGTTAATTGACTCCTCGGCTGGCAAGTTAGGATCTCTTGGGAATTTTGCAACACTACCGCCAATTAAAAAATTATCATCAACATTTACTTGTTGAAAATCAGCTTGTGCATGTGTTATTCTAGTTCTTTTATCAAGTAAAGCTACCCAAGTTTTAAGCACTTCAATTGGCTTGCCGTCGATCTCTAATTGCACTTCATTAATAAGTTCACCTTCTTCTTGCCTAGTCCAGCTTTCAGTCAAGCCAACAACTTGTGAGGCTATTAATTCGCTTCTTGCTTCGCTTCTATCAAGTAAGTTAATTTTAATATTTCTTGCAATAATGATCCATTCAGGCAAAGCCTTTTGACTGGTGAATTTAATCTCTTCTTGTGATATTGCCAATAATATTTCTTTTGCATTTGTTTCGGCTATATATTTTGCTTGCCTTTCACTTTCGTTGGAAACAAAAAAAGTAGCTGAATCTTGGAATTGTGTATTAATCTCTTTTAACTTGTCTTTTACTTTTGGATCTGTGATCTCTTTTACTTCGAAATCAATGCCAAAATTTAATCCTTTTTGTTGCAAGTCTTCTCGCAAAGAAAAACCAAATTCTTTTATTGTTTTTCGCATTATATCCCTAACTTCTTTTAGGAACTCTGGGTAATAATTATTTGCCAACTCATTAGAATTGATATTGCCATTTTTACGATAAATACTTTCTGCATCATTTGCCATATTTTTAAATATGCCTTTAATTTTAGGTATTGCATTGGCTTCTAATTTTCTTTTGCGAACATCAATTTCCATAAAACTCTTTTGCTTTTAATTCGATATAATCATCAGTATAAAACTTGCCACCATCTTGCTTTTGTTGATCTTTCATTATCTTAATAAATTCGCTTTTAGCCATAGGCTCGTCTCTATTATCCTCTGTGTTTATATCTTGACCGACTGGCACTTGATTTGCTGGCTTGTATATTACATCGCCACCGCTTATTGCTTCGTATCCAATCATCCCTCTTATCTCATTGTCGCTTAAAATCCCTATTTTACTTGCCATAATAGCATTTTCAAATTTTCTTGCTTCCAAAGGCTCAATTGCCGATTCGTCAAAAGAATATTCCAACTCTTCCGTTCCACTATATCTTGTTAATAATTTAGTCGATAAAAAATTTAATATTCTTTTTAGAATTGGCAAAACCGCATTATCGTAGTAAGTATATTTAGCGGCATCCAAGTTAGAAAATGTCATATTCTGCGAACTAATCATTGGTAACGGTATTTTTAAAGCATTGTAGATCGCTTCACTGACTGATTGTTTAAGCCTTGGGAAGTCCATATCTTTCATTGATTCCGATAATTGCTTCCAATCAAAATCGCCTCCTAAAAAAGCTAATTCACCAGCATTTTTTGCACCTGATAGCTTCTCTTTCATTAGTTGCTTCACTCTATCAATTTGTTCTGGTTGCAGTTCATTCGTGCCTTTGTAAGTAATCATTCCACTTGGTCTTGCACCATTTTTAAGCAAAGAATAATTATGGATCGAGGCTGAAACAAATTGGGAGATTTCCAGTTGACAACCTACAAAAGCACTACAACCAACTAAATTTGTTGATGAGAATTTAGGGTTAAAAGACCGTAGATGTATTAGTTCATTTTTTTTTGCATCAATAAATCTTTTTTTGCCATCTCTTGTATATGTTGTAGAGTTAATAGCGGTTGACAAAGTGTATTCCCCCATATAACCATCATTACCAGCTAAAATTGCTATATCTGTTGGCTTAATAGTATTTATTTCAATTGGCTGAGCTTCGCCGATTATGTTAATATAAGCATTGCCAGTTAATAAATAATAACTTGCGATCTCTTTAATAAATAACTGGGAATCAGTAAAGGGGTTAGGGTTTTTTAAAATATCAAGGGCTTTATGTTTATATATAAAGTCGCCAGTTTTTTTGTTTTTTAAAACAATATCAATAGAGCTTATTGAATCCGTGATTAAATTAGTTGCTGTAAAGACAGGACAAGCATCATAAAAATAATTAATAAATGCACTAGCATTACTGTTTGAGCTATATTCTTGTTTGAGAAAGTTAAATGCAAACCAATCTTGCATTCCGTAGCTTTTTTTTTCTTGTTTTTTTTTAAAGAATAACATTTTGATAAAAATTTTTTTAAATAAAAATTAGTTTTTTTAATTAAAAAGTCATTAGAAAAAACTATGAATAAGATTAAAAAGCATAAAATTCTTTTTTTGAAAATAATGCAATTTTACAAGCATCAATTAAAGTGTCAACAAAATCATCATGTGCAGATTGATTAAATGAAAGCAACTCCTCGATTATATCGTTAAAGTTATCAATAGTGTTATTCATAATAACATTAGGTGAGGTAGAATTTAAACAAGGGATTATATTGTTTGCTCGCATAACTTTATCACCATCTCTTGGCAAAGTTTGTTTAATCATTGTTTCACTTGGCACAGGCAAGCCATCTTTTCTATATTGTTGTAATAAATAAGTTCCGTGTGCTTTATCCTCAATCCATATATAACGAAAGCCATATTGTATTTTTGGCATTATCCAAGGTCTAATCCAATTATCAATTTCAACCGAATTAATTTTTTTTCTTTTTACATCTATTAAATAAAGCTTTTTTTCTAATACTCCCCAATAACTAAAACAAGTAAAATCATTATGTTGTTTATCTTTATAAGCCAAATCGGCAGTCATAAAAGTATAATCATATTTGTTAGGCAAATTGCTAGTGAAAATAAAGCAATCTCTTTTAAATAAAGCACCGCTTGATAAAATAGGGGTTTGTTGATATTGTGATAAAAACATAAATTCATTTTTTTGCAACTCTTCCAACCTATCAACTGTGTATTGCGATGGCAACTGACAAACTCCATTGTCAACAAGTGGTAATTTTAGCAGGTTAAATTTATACTTATCTAATAAAAAGCCCGAGATGTCTTCAAGATGCAACCTTTGTTGTATATTAATAATTGGCACATTGCTATCATTAAGTCTACTTAATAAAGTCTCTTCAAAATATGTTTTAACTTTATTTCGGCGAACTTGCGAATAAATGTCGGATGGTTTATTTAAATCATCTTGTAAAAGACAACCTGAAAATTGTTTAGCTCCTCTGATTCCAGAACCAAACCCAGTAATTTGCGATCCAACTGATGAAAATAATACTACACCACCTTCGGCGGTTGTTATTTTTCTACTTGAAAAAGTAGCCTTGCCAGTCTCTTCTTTTATGTATGCCTGCCAAAAGTCATCAATAGCATTTACCTCTTCTTTCTCTTCTTTAATGCCATTATCATACATAGCCACATAAATTGGGTTTATTAAAATATTTGTTAAATCTCTTGCTATATCATTCAATAAAGCCTGCGAGTAGCTAGTATAGATAAAATTGCTTTTAGGGTTGATAGCTAATGTATAAGCTATAAAGTATTTAGCTAGGGTTGTTTTAGCGGATCTAGGACAAACATTTATATTTAGTCTTTTTTCTTTTAAATCATAAACATCTTGGTAAGCTTGTAATAACTTAGGGTGCAATGCTTCTTTTATAAATCTTCTATTTTCAATTAATCTAAACATATACAAAAACCAAGTTTCAAAACCTTTTTTATGTAGTAGCTGACCAAAATATTGAGGGTTTTTAATCTGCATTATTTATTGTATCATTTATGTGTGTTTCATATTCTTCTTTTTCTTCTTTTTCTATATAAACAACTTTTGACTTAATCTCGCCAGAGTGTTCGGTTTCTGTTTTTAAACTAAACTCATCTTTTGCCTTTCTTTCAGCATACCATTTTGCCGTTGAAACATCGCCTTCATTCAAGGCTTTGTTGATTACAACTATTGATTTTATTAATGGTTTTTTTTGTAAAGTCTTGCAATAGTCAAGAAAACCTTCTTCCTTATCGCAGTAGCTATAAAATGTTGGTTTTGATATTTCTGCCCATATGCAAGCATTATCAATACTAAAACCTTGTGAGAAAGCTTCTTTTAATTTTTTTATTGTTTCAGGTGTCATCATTGTTGGTCTACCAGTCTTTTCAGCTTCTTTTTTTATAATTATTTTAGGGGGTTTGTTTTTTACTTTTGACAACTTCATTTTTGTAATTATTTTATTGCATCTATTGCCAAAGGAAGGATTTCTATTAAATTGATTGTTATAAGTATTTCTTGATATTCCTATTTGTTTGCAAGCATTAGCTATGTGTCCTCCATTCTCTTCGAGTATTTTATAGAATAGTTCTTCTTTTTCTTGTGTTAAAGCTATTAAGTGCTTCATAGCTTCTTTCATATTTTTTTCTATTTTCATATTAGTTAATTAATTCAACTTTATAATTACAGGCAATTTTACTTTGACTAGAAAGTGCTCTATAAATAGATGTTTTTGACATTCCTAATTTACTTGATAATAATAAATTAATTGACTCAAAATTAAAAATCTCTGTGGTTTTAATATTTGTTAATTTTATTGCTTTTGATAGTTTATGCAATTTTCCAACTTTACCAAGCATTGCACTTTTACGATTTAAAACTCTATAAGAATGTAAAATATTTTCGCTATTATTACACCATTCTAAATTATTTAAATTATTATTTAGTCTATTACCATCTTTATGATTAACTTGATTTTTATTTTCAATTTTTTCTAAAAATGCTTCTGCTACTAATCTATGAACTCTTTTTGTTTTAAATTTTTTATTTCCTGAATAGAGACTAACTACATAACAGCCAGTTTGATGTAAAATTAATTTTTTAATTTTATTACATTCTTTGTAGCCATAATTTATATCATATTCTAATATTGACCTAACATTCCCAAGATTAGAGATTTGATATCTATCTTCATATCCAACAACATTTCGCCATTCTTCGATTGTTCCATCTTGATTAATATTAATCGGTTGCATAAAGCCAATTGAGTTAATCGAATTTTCAAGATCCTTCATTCCCTTTTCAGTAAATTGCCGAGGGTTTTTAGGGTGCGGTTTTAAATCAGCTAATTTTCTTTTTTCTACTTTCCAAGTAATTCTTTTTTGCATAAATATTGATTTGGTTATTTAACAATAATAACTAGTTTTTTTTTAATGTCAACTTTTTTTTTACCTATTTTTAGCTTTAAAAAATGCGATCTTGCCACCGAGCGGATCCCCTATTTTAAAGGATCTTGTCTTTTTTTGTATTTTTTTGAAAATAATTGAAAATAATTGAAAAAAGAACTTGACATTTCATTTTGTTTGCTTTAAAATATACCATAACAAAACAAATTGAAAAAAATGTTTTGCCAATTATTAAATTAAATGAAACTATATGAAAAAAGAAAATACAATCAAACTAGATCCCGCCTTCATTAAGCAAAAAAATTTCACTGACAAAACAACATTTAATAACATAAAAATAGAAAAAAATTGCGAAAGTCTTTATTTCTATTATAAAACACCTGCCATGGATTTTTTTAGAGAGTTTTTCACATATTACATCAACAAAAACGAAGTCAACCATTCAAGCACTACTCGTAAATTAGAGGATTTTCTAGAATATCAAAAACTAATCAATCAAGCCCTTGATTACATAACAGCTTATAATAAAACAATTGAAAATAATTAAAAAAACAACTTGACATTTTAAAAAATATCAACTAAAATATTATTATCAAGCCAAAACTTGATAATAATTTAATTAAATAAAAACTATATGAATAAAAAACAATTACAAAATCTAAAAAAATATCTAGAAGACAATATTGCTAGTTATCTAAAAATTAGCCAAGATATGCAAAATTTAGATAATTTAAACAGTAAAGATTATCTTAGCTATTTTGATAAAGAAGACACGGTCAACTTCCCCGTTTATATTGTTTTTCACATAAGAAACGATCTAATCTCTTTAATTGAAAAATTAAAAAAACAACTGGAAGAAATTAATGAAGCTATTTATAAAATAGATTGTTTAGAATATCAAGAAGAATGGAATATGGAAATTTATTGCAAAAAAACTTCATAAATTAACTTAAAAAACACCACGAAGCCCTAATTAACAATTAAAAATTATATGCAAACTTTTATTTTAAAAAGAACTAAAAAAACTATTGCCGACGCAGGAGAAGTTTTTGAACAAAACGGTTTTGAAAGAAAGCATTTCACAGTGGAGGAAGACGGTATTTTAGAAAAAGCTAAAATTTTTTCTGGTAGTGTTTATTATCAAAAAGGCAATCAAAAAGCGGTGTTTTTTCAATGGCTTGACCACGATAAACCAAAAGAAAAAAGATATTTAAGCATTAAGGCGATCGATGTTTCGCATTTAATTTAATTACTCAACAACCTATTTTAACAACTAAAAACTATATGAAACATTTTATTTTAAAAACAATATCAATATTAGCTATTGCTAGAATTCCATTAACTGGCAATGCAACTAAAAATACAACTAAAAACAATATGAAAGAAAATGCTAAATTACAACAACTAATAGAATTATCAAAAAAATACAAAATACTTAATAATGTTTCTGCTTATAACAATTGGGAAAATCCATATAAATTTTTAGTTACAAAAGGAAGATACGTATCTAACAACAGATCTACATTTAACAAATATCATCTTGAAAATTTTCAAGCATTGGGAGGATCGGGCATATACGATTGGCACCGCAATTATATAAATGGCACGAGTATTGCAATCATGTATTATAAAATATCAACAGGAGCAAGTATTGATATTGATATAGAAAATAAGCAACATTTAGAATTATTAACTGATTTTGAGATTAATTTAATTAAAGAATTAGTTTTAGAAGTTAATAATAAATTTATGTTAGAATATAAACAAACAAAAGAATATAAACTTAAAAATCAATGGGAAAGTTAAAAATATGAAACATTGTATCGAACAAGATTTTCTAGGGAATTTTTACTTCCCTAGAAAAAAACCACAAATACGGAAATTCCGTATTTTTATAATTTTAGTTTTAATGATTAGCATTCTTTTTGTATGCAGTTGTAAAGAACAAGAGCCGATAATTGATAATAGCGATTATGGAATTTTCAAAAAAGATACAATTGAATTAAAATCTTTTATCTATAAACAAAAAATACTTTTTAATTAAAACTATGATAAACGAAAAACTATACGAAATTGTAGCATTAATGTTTACTGTTTTTGTTGTTGCAATAAGCTTTTTAGTTTCAACTATAAACATTTTTAATAATGTATTTATTTTGGAAAAAATACTTAAATTAGGAATGATTATGGTAGGAGTTGGAATTTGTATTATGATGTATGACATAACAAGATTACAATTAATATTGTTAGGTTTTATTAAAAACAATGAAAAAACTTTAACAAAAAAAACAAGAATATATTAATTTTATTGATATATTTAAAAATAAATAAAAACTATGATAAACAAAAAACTTACTGAATGCGAAAAAATAGATTTTTTTTGCAATATTTTAGAAGATTTAAATTTTTTTAATAAGGACATTAGCATTATTGAAAAAAATATTTTCAATAAAATTGGATTAACTTATACAATGAATCATCTTTGTGATGCAAAAACTAATAACATGTTGGCTAACGACATATGGGACGGTGAAAATTTTAGCGAAGATGCTAAACTTGTCATTGCAACTTATATTTTAGATAATTTCGAACAAAATATTTTAGATAATTTCGAACAAAATATTTTAAATAATGTCAAACAGACCTAGAAAAATATCAAAAGAAGATTTTCTTGATTATTTAGCAAAAAATAAATTGCCAAATCAAACACAAATTGCAGAACATTTTAATATTAACAAAAGAACCATTCTTAGATATTTTCAAGCTTACAATTTGTCAAGGCAATTATTATCAAAAACACCATTACCAACTAGTGCCACCCCTTCTTTACAAATAAAAATTTTAGCTTGTTATAAATTTAACAAAAACATTGATGATATTTGTAAAGAAACAAAGATTAGCAAGTATCTAGTTAAAAAAACCATTAAAAAATTTGAAACAAATCATAATATTAACAATTAAAAACTAAAACATATGATAAATTTTCAAGACATTAAAGATTTTGTTGAGGCAGAATTAACAATATCAAGCCAAAGTGAAGACAATCACCCTGCCATCTTACTTCATAGAGAAAATGGCGAAGCTATTTTTGGCGATGATTTAAACGAAGCGATCGATTTTATACACAAATCAATAACAATACAAAAAGAATGGAATGGTTGTGTTCATGAAAAAACTGCTGATATTTTAACAACAATGTTTGTCGAACATTTAAACAAAAATAAACAAAAAACACTTGACACATTAAAACAAATATCTTAAAATAATGGAGCGGTTGTTATTTTTTACAATTGTTTTCAATTTGTAAGAGACAAACAATAACAATCGCAACTCTTCTTTTAGAATATTATGATCTAGATAATATTACTATCTTATGGCGGTGCTAGATCCATCGCCGACCCCCCTATAAAATTATGAAAATTACAACACAACAATTAGAAAAAATATATTTAGAAAATAGCAATAAAAAAGCCTGCGAGATCCTCGGCATTGTCAATTCAACTCTAACAATCCATTTAAGAAAAAGAGGAATTAAATTAAAGTTAAGAGAACGAGAAATTAAATTAAAAGGCTCTAGCAACAGAAATAAAAGAAATAATGAAAATAATAAATAACAATATATTCTCTTGACTAATATTAATATTATCATTATCATTATTATTATCATAAAAACAATTAATCAATTATGAAAATCACAAAACAACAATTAGAAAAAATATATTTAGAAAATAGCAATAAAAAAGCTTGTGAAATCTTAAAAATTACGAATGCGACCTTAATAAGATATTTAAAACAATTTAATATTAAATTAAAAGGTTCTGGAAATAGAAATAAAAAAGGTAAATTAATTATAGGATAAAATGACAAATCGTAAAAGCTTCATTATTCACAAAGATAGTTTAGATATTTTAGATAAATTATCAGACGAACAAGCTGGAAAATTATTTAAAGCAATTTATTTTTACCAAAAAACACAAAAAATGCCTCAATTAGATTTTGCACTTGATTTAGTTTTTACATCTTTTTTTAATCAATTTAAAAGAGATGATGAAAATTATAAAATTACTTGCGAAGCTAGAAAAATAGCGGGCTCAAAGGGTGGTAAGCAAAAGATAGCAAATGCTAGCAATTGCTTGCAAAAGGTAGCAAATTTAGCAGATAGTAAGAATGAGAGTGATAGTAAGAATAAGAGTGATCAAGAGTATATTATTAATTCTAATAATATACTTATTGAAAAAAATATAACAAAAAAAGAAAAAGTTAAAAATTTTGTAAAACCGACCATTGAGGAGTTAATAGATTATTGCAATCAAAATGTTTTCAATGTAGACCCTAATCAATTTATCGATCATTATGAAAGTGTCGGCTGGAAAGTTGGTAAAAATCCTATGAAAGATTGGCAAGCAACCGCTAGAAATTGGCATCGCAATTCTAAAAATAACAACAATCAAGTAAGTTATCAAAAAATGAGTAAAGAACAGTTAAGAAAACAAGAGAGCGACAAAATGTTTGCCGAAATTAAACAACAATTTAAGTTATAGGAGAAATTATGGATATTTTAGATTTTAATAAATTTAAAGAAGGTTTTCAGTTTATACAATTTAATTTTAATATACCTCATAATAAAATTTATGTTATAGCTATTTACAATGCTATTTGCCAAGACATAACAGACGAATTATTTTTAAAAAAATGTTTTAATTTATCGGCAGAATATACAAAGCAAGAGTTTTTCAAAGAGTATGGCAATACCCCTACTGTTAAAGACTATATAAAAATGCTACTTCCCGAAAAAACGACAAGATATAGAAAAAAATTAATGATTGTTGGTAAAAAAGAATATGAGGGAATAGAATCATACTTTGGCTACCCTGATGATTATCAAAAGCAAATCGACGATGCAAAAAAGAATTTAAATATCAATTCCCAGCAACTAGAAGGGCAACAAACAACATTAAATACAAAAAATAACCAAACATACATTAAGACTATTAATACTAACTTAAAATCAAAATAAATATGCAAATTACAAATAAACAAGAATTATTAAAAAAAGTAAAAAAAGATGGCTGGTTTCTAGATTATGCTTCCAATGATCTAAAAAACGATAGAGAAGTGGTTTTAGTTGCGGTAAAACAAGATGGCAGGGCTTTACAATTTGCTTCCAAAGAATTAAGGAACGATAGAGAAGTAGTCTTGGAGGCAATGAAACAAAATGTCTTTGCTTTGAGGTATGCTTCTGAAGAGTTGAAAAACGATAGGGAAGTAGTTTTGATGGCTATAAAACAACAAGGCGAGGCTTTACAATTTGCTTCCAAAGAATTAAGGAACGACAAAGATGTTGTTTTGGAGGCAATGAAACAAAATCGCAGGGCTTTACAATTTGTCGGCAAAGAATTGTTAGATAAAATTTTTAATACATTAAACACTTTATAAACTGAATAAAAAATAATATGAAAAACTTTATAGAGCAAATAACACTTGACGATATGGTTGAGGATCAGATCCAAAGATTTTTAGGTGAAGATATCAAGCATCATTTTCAATTAGAACAAGCTAAAAATGAAAAATGGCTTGGTTATGCCGATATACGAAAAAATGATTTTGGTTTATTAGGCTATTACCGAACAAATATTGCTTGCCAAATACAAATCTTGCAAAATTTAGGCAATGCAGTTTGCATACCAAGTAATCATTCGTGCTTCGCTAGTTTTTTTAGGAGTGATTGGTTTAAAAATACAGTTTTAAAAAATGGTTATGTGTCCTTTAATGTTTATAAAAAATCACATTTTGAGATAATAAAAGAACAAGATTATTACCAAAGTAAAGAACATTATTTAAAACTTTATAGTTAAAACGAACTCGTGCAAAATTGTCACATATTGAATTAAAATTATTTTATAATTAAAAAAAACTTGTTGACATATTAAAAAATTAAGTTAAAATTATATTATGCAAAAGCAGGTTCAAATCCTGCACAGTTTTCAAAGATTGAGTTTTTTGTTTTGTAGTCATTAAAACCGATAAACAGGGAGACTAGAATAAAAACGGGTTAGTTTAGGCATGGTTAAAACAGCATTATTAAAATTATTTTATAATTAAAAAAAACTCTTGACATATTAAAAAATTAAGTTAAAATTATATTTGCCTTGTTTTAAAAATAGCTTTTAAAAAAGCACTTTTCTTTAAAATAAATGAAAAAATATTGAATATTTAAGACAAGGTTTAAAGATAGTCTTGACATCACAAGATTATAAATTTAGATAAATTATACTAACCTTTGTGTGGCTTTGTAATTCTAGTGAAATATTTAGCGGAGGCTAATTAATTTAATCTAAATTGTGTAGGCATTTAATCCCCTGCCTACACAAACAATTTAATTAAATAAATAAACTATATGAAAGCAAAAGAAAAAATAACAGACAAAAATTTTTTATTAGAACTAGTTGCAGAAGATGGCTATTATTTGGAGTATGCTAGCGAAGAATTAAAGAATGATAAAGAAGTTGTATTGGAAGCAGTAAAAAAAAATGGCTGGGTTTTGCGGTATGCTAGCGAAAAGTTGCGAGGAGATCGGGAAGTTGTTTTGGAAGCGGTAAGAGAAAATGGTCGTGCTTTGCGGTATGCTAGCGAAAAGTTGCGAGGAGATCGGGAAGTTGTTTTGGAAGCAATGAAACAAACTGTCTGGGCTTTGGAGTATGCTAGCGAAGAATTAAAAAACGATAAAGATTTTGTTTTACAAGTAGTGAAACAAGATGGTTATGCTTTACAATTTGCTAGCAAAGAATTACAAAACGATAGAAAAGTTGTATTGAAAGCAATGAAACAAAATCGCTGGGTTTTAGGATTTGCAAGTCTACAATTACAAGAAGAATTAAAAAACCAATTTTATCAAAATTAAATAAATAAACTATATGAAAAACAACACTATTTACAAAGAGCAATTTTATATTTTTAGTAAAGAAGAAATAACAAAAATTGTTAAAAATTTTATTAAAAACAATTCTAATAAAATTTATGATTTGTTTTTGAATATAAAAAATGATGCATCATATAAAATTTTCCAAGATATTTTTGAAAATCAACTTTATAAAAAATCATATGAAGTTATTGAAAAAAATAATAATGTTATGATAAAAAATAATTTGCTAAATTGCTTGCTAAATGTCAAGCCTGAAAAATCAAACATATCAAAAACACAAGCAAAAAATATTATTGAAAATTTTTTAAATTCTAAAAATCTTGCAGGCGATATTGACGATTTTTTTATTATTAGCAGAACTTATTTAAGAAAAATAATCCAACAGTTTGTCGGAGCTATTAACTTTGATTTAAAAAATCATGATATTATAAATGTTTTTAAATTAAACGAGCAAATTACAAATACTCCATTGCAAAAGACAGAAAAAGAAATGTTTTTAGCACAAATTTTTACCATTTTTATACACAATACAGATTCTCTTTTTAATGATATTGTTAAAGCCAAGCTTTCAATGTTTTACAACAACCCTAGCCATTTTTCCCATGTGGGAAAAATAGTAAAAAAAGATAACAATTTATTTAAAAAGTTCTTGACAACTTCTTTTTGATACTTTATAATTTATATTAATTTAAAACATTATTTTAAATTAAATTTTTAACTTAAATAAAAACTATATGACTATTTTAATTAAACAACCTGACCAATTATCTAGCGACAATGCCAAACTTATTGGCTTGATTTACGGACAACCTGGTGTCGGCAAAACTTCTGTTGCTTTATCTTCACCTAAACCACTTTTAATTGATTTTGATAATGGAGCTTTACGAGTAGAAAAACAATATAGAGTTGCTACTTTGCAAGTTAAAAAATATAATGATTTTTTGGAAATTCTAAAAAATGATAATTTGCATTATTTAAACGATTACGAAACTATTGTTATTGATACTCTTGGCAAAATGATTGATAGTATGGCAGATTATTTAATTGACAAAGATCCAAAACTTAAACAAACAGACGGTAGTTTATCAATGAAAGGTTGGGGTAGTGTTAAAAAAGAGTTTCAAAAATTATTAAAAAATTTACTTAACACAAATAAAAGCATTATTTTCACAGCACACGAAAAAGAAGAGAAAGTAGGCGATCAAATTATTAAAAGACCCGATATTGCAGGATCTAGCGGTAAAGATATTGTTAAAGACCTTGATTTTATGGGCTATATGTCAATAAACGGTGGCAGAAGAGCAATTGATTTAAACCCTAATGATGCATTTTATGCAAAAAATTCTCTTGGTTTAAATTCTTTTTTAATATACGAAAAATTGAAAGGTGTTAATGATTTTTTAAAAGAAAATATTTTTGATGCTTATAATAAAAAATCAGTAGAAGAGAATAAATTTATTAAAGATTACGATATACTAATTAAAGAATTAACAAATAAAATTAATAACATTAAAAATTTAGAGCAACTTAATTTATACTATAAATCAGTTTATAATCAACACGATCAAATATGGACTTCCCATCGAGTAGAAAAAGTTATTTTATTTAAAAAATCAAAAGAATTACAATTTAGTTTTAATGATGCAAAAAAAGAATTTTTTTCTAAATAGGAGTTTTTATGACTAAATATTTAATTACACCTACATTAATTAATAGTTTTCAATATTACATTGAAGACGAGTTTAAAAGCCCTGCGGATAGCAGGGCTGACTTTTTAAAGACTTTATCAAAAGAAAAGTTTGAGCCAACCAAAGCTATGCAAAAAGGGATTAAGTTTGAAGAAAATGTTTTAAGAGCTACGAATTATGAGTGCAATTATTATATAGATGTTTGCAATGATGAAATTGTAGAATATGATGTAGTTGTGAATATTTTAGCGGATATTGTTAGAGACGGACTTTGGCAACAAACTTGTAAAAAAGATTTACAAATTGGCAATCAAGAGTTTTTGCTTTATGGTAAAATGGATGTTATCAAAAGAGACACTATTTACGATATAAAATACACTAGCAATTATGAATTAGGCAAGTTTTTAGGTTCGGCACAGCACTTAATTTATTTATACTGCACTGGACTGCCTAAATTTAAGTATTTGATAAGCAACGGTAAAGATTTTTGGATCGAAGATTATTTTAATAATGTCAATATTGAAAACAAAATCAAAAACAAAATAAATAATTTTTTAAGTTATCTTGAAAATGATAACGAAGCTAAAAATCTTTTTGAAACTAAATGGCAAACTAAATAAAATAAAGGAGAAAAAAATAATGTCTATAATAAATTTTGATACAGTTGGCGATAATGTCATTCAGTATTATATTAATGAGGGTTGGGAAATAGTAGCTAATGCACCTAATCTTCAACAACAACCAGACGATGCTTGTTGTGTTGTTTTTGTTATAAAAAAAACTTTCGATAAAAAACTTAACAGAGAAGAAAAAAAGCAAATTCGGGACGAGGCTTGGAGTTATTGTTATGACTAAATTTATTTTTAACAATAAAATGGCAAACTAAATAAATTAAAGGAGAAAAAAAATTATGACTAATTTAGAAAAAATACAAAAACTTGAGAAACTGCACGAAAAAATATACTTTGCACAAAAAATACTTTCTATAATAGAATATTCTAGCTATTTAAAATTTTATGAAGATGAATTTTCAACTTCTAATATTGTATCTGTCAGAAAAAGTGATTTTAATGATTTGTTTCCTATGATACAAAAATCAATAACAGAATTATTAAATAAAGAAATTGAAGAATTAGAAAAACAAATTGAATTTATTTTTAGCAACAAAATGGCAAGCTAAATAATATGACTAAATTTGTTTTTACTTTAAATGAAAAACCACTTGATTTTGCCAACGATGTTTATTTAAAAATAGTTAATTTAGCAAAACAAAATAAAGAGTTTCAGGTAGAAATAAAACCGCTTAAAAATCCTAAAACTTACTTGCAACTTAAAGGAATTCATAAACTTTGTGAGATATATCAAGACTATATCTCACAAAGTCTTGGCGAGCCTGTTAGTTTTAAAAATGCAAAAGAAAGTTTAAAATATGCAATTGATTATACAAGACTAGCAAACGACGATGAGGCTATGGCAACTGCTTTAAAAATCAAAAGAGAAAAAAGCTTGGAAAGTAAGAAAATGACAAAGCAAGACTTTAAAAATTTAAAAGAAGGTTTAAAACAAAACTATCGAGTGCCAAAATCATTTGCCGAGGCATCTCTTGAAGAGATGATGTTGTTAATTGAAAAAATACACGAACTCGGCAGGGATAGGGGTTGGCATAATTTATTTTTAACTAGTGAAGACAAAAAAGCAATGATTAAATATTATAATGATAAATAAATATGCAAACAAACAAAACAAAAATCATTATTAATACAGAAAAATACTTAACTTCGTTAGCAAAAGACTTTACTTCGTTTGCTATATTAGGTTTTTTATTTTGGTTTAATTACAATTTTATTGGCGGTAGCTATTTTGTAAATTTTTTAATTTTAATGTATATTTTAATGGGAATTGTTAATTTAAAAATAACCATAAGCAATAAAAATTCGTCAGTATATTTTGATGTTTCACAAGATAAAATTGATAGAATAGAGATTATTTTAAGTAAAGACCAACATCCGCACAAATAAAAATATGACTAACATTATTTTAGAAAAAACATTACTTGATTTTAAAAAAACATTTAAAAAAGATTATATTCAAGCTATGTCGGGAAATTTTGTTTATCCTTCATTTTCAAAAGAACAAGCCACGATACAATGGCAAGAAATTGATAATCTTTATAATGCAATTTTAATAAATTTTGTGAAAAAAAATAAAAATATATTACTTGATAATGTTAAGATTGAAAAAAAGTTGTTTGAATTTAAAGACAAGTTTAAATACAAAACAAAAAATTGGTTTCTTATTTGCTTTCTTTTCAAACTTAGTTTAGAAAAATATTTTAACAAAAACTTAAAATAATTAAAAAAAGTTTAAAATAATACTTGACTATTATTTATTTTAATTTAAAATATTATATAATACAAAAAAATACACAGTTAGCCTTCTGTAAAAAGGCAAATATTAACTTTAAATTTAAATATGAAAAAATGGGAAAAGTTAAAATCTTAAAAATAACACATAATGTTATTTTAAAAGATGAAGTAAAAATTCAAGCACTAGGAGATTGTGGTAGCATTTTTGGTAGCATGTTCGGTAAAAGAATATTTTATCTAAAAAAAAATGATAAAATAATTATAAAAATGCGGTCAAAAGATGCTAAACTTTTAGAGGAAGGAGAAATAGTAGATTTTGAAGATATTTGCAACGGAGAAACCGCTTGGCAGTTTAGTTGGGATTGGCATTATTAATTATTTAAATATTCGGCGAGTCATTCTCGCACAAAAAGTCATGATGCAACAAGTGCAATTAAACGATGTGAAGAAATTTCTCAAAATTTATACTGCACTTATTAATAATTTTTAATTAACTAAATAATTATGAACGAAAATATTTTAAAAGAATTCTATATTGGCAGAACAGTGTTTTTAGAGCCTGTTAATTTTAAAGAAGAAAATGAAGAAAATTTTATCAATTTTTTTTGTTTAGTAGAAATACCATTTAAAATTAAAACATTACAACATTGTGGTGAAAATTTATCTGTTAGGTTTAATTATGAAAATACAACATCAAAATATTCAAAACCGCTTGATTATAATCAAAATCTTTCATTTTATTTAACTAGTATAAATTCAATTAATTTTATTATAAAAAATATAAACCATAATGATTTTATAACTTGTTATCACGAATATGATAAAAAAGATGAATATAAATTTTTTTTTGATAAAAATGATAATTTAAAAACTTATCAAAATTCATATTATAACATTTTAATTTCTCAAAAAGAAAAAGAATTAGAAAATTTAAAAACCAAACTATCAACAATTAATAATTAAAAATAAATATGAAAGAAACTGTTTTAATTTTATACATTGTAGTTGCAATGCTTTTTATAACAATTTTACAATTAAATATTGTTTTTAATATTTTTAAAAATATTAAAAATATGCCAAATATGCCAAAATACCGTTATTTTATTTTGGGTTGTGTTATTGGAATACTTTTTTGTCATTCTGTTAAATTATTATTTTAAAACAATTTTAGGTTTGCCTATTTGTAAATTTCTTATAAAAATGATGTATTTGCTTATTTTTAGTTTTGTTATGCTTATAATTTTTATGAGTTTTTGTATAGCTTATAAAATAATTGAAAAAGATTGTTGTGATTTTAATAATAAAAAGCAATTAGAAGAATTAAAAACCAAACTAATCAACAATTAACAATTAAAATTATGCCAAAAATAAATAATAACAAAGAAAAAAATATAATTATTTCTTCAATAATCAGTCCTAAATCACACGAACAGCTTTTAGAATATTGTAAAAAAATTGATAGAAATATTTCTTATGTAATAAGAAAGCAAATTGACAATCTTTTAAATAATCAAGAAAATAAAAACTAATTTATGTTAGAAAATATAAAACAATTAGTCAATAATTGCAATAATTTTACTGATCTTATGAAGTTTGTAGATGTTGAAAAAAATTATCAAGAACTTAATCAAGAAGAGAGAAAAATAATTGAAAATTTAGCAAAAGCTAAAATACAAGAATTAGCAAAAGAAAATGCAAAATAATATGAATTTTAAAGATTATCAACAACTTGCTTTAAGAACGGAAATGTCAACTTATGATGATGTTGCCGAAAGAATATTAATAAAAAATAGATTAAGGCTTTTACACGGCATTTATATTAACTCGGAAATTAAAGAATTAGAAGATGCTATAAACAATTCCGATCAAATTAATATAATCGAAGAGGTCGGCGATTGTGCTTGGTATATTAACTTAATGAATGATTATTTTCAAGTTATTGAAAAAAAAACTATCAATCTTGATTATGAAATAGAAAAACCTGCTAATTTACAAGACTTGACTATTATAAAACAAAAAGGGGCTTTAATTGAGGACAACTTTAAAAAAGTAGTTTATTATAACAAATATTTAGATATTGACAAAAACTTTATAGAGCCTTTGCAAGATTTATATAACGAATTTAAAAATCAATTTGGTGATATTTGGGAATTAGCTTTGTTAAAAAACATTGAAAAATTAAAAAAAAGATACCCCGATAAATATAAAAATGACAAAGCAAATAATAGAGATTTGCAAGCTGAATATGAAGTTTTGAAACGGTAATTTATGATTGATTTACAAAACATTGTTAAAACATCGTTTATACTTTGGTTAAAAAGAATTATAGCTATTGCAATAGTGGCAGGATTTATATTGCTTGCTTTTATATCAAGTGGATTTTTTATATTATTAGATGAATTTTTAACAATTAAATTAAATTTTTCTTTTTTTTATTTGAGTGGTTTAATTGCAATTAACTATTATTTCGGTTCTTATCTCGTTAAATTTATTGGCAAAATTTTAGATATTTACGATAATTGGAGATAAATTTATGTATCACAGTGAAAAACAATTAAGATTAATATTATTTACCCCTTTGTTGTTAAAATTTGTTTTTGAAAACGATGTTTTCGCAGTAGATAATGAAAATGTTAAAGAAGGCGAGTTTAGCCAAACTGATTTAATTAGCATTTTTAGTGAAGTAGCTATCGATTTTATTAAGCAATTTGTAAGTGAAAACAATATTGATAAGAAACTTTTTGACAAATTATTAAGATCTATCTATCAAACAATTTTGCAATGCTATAATCATTTTTTAGATAAAAAAGCAAGAGCTTATAGAGTGCCAAAAGCGATAATGGCAATTGCTTTATCTTATTGGCATTTTTGCCATGATATAGCAGAAAAAACAGAAGATGGTTTTATTATTAATGATAAAAATTATTTGTTTTTTCAACCATATATTAATAAATGCCATTATCATTTAAGAGCTTTAAGAATACTTGGTTTAGATACATTAGAAAAAACCCAATTAGATCTTGCTAATAAAGGCAAAACTTTTAATGAAGATAAATTTTATAGGCAATGCGAAACAAAAATAGACAGTATAAAAAGTTTAATAATTAACATATGAAAAGAATTAATATTTTTTTTAATTACAACCTTAATATTTTTCATATGCTAGGCATTATGTTGGTTTTAGTGGCAATAACATTAATATGCCCTTTATTTTTATTTATCAATTAGTTAAAAAATGGGAAAGAGAATAGGTATTGGTGAAGAGGGTTATTTGCATATTAATTTTAATAGAGAAATAACAGCTTTAATCTTATGTAATCAATTAAAAATAAATCACTATCATTATTCTACTTCTGGCGAAAACAGAAGTTTAACAACTGGTGCTTTGTTAAAAAGAAAGGGAGCAAAAAAAGGCTTGCCTGATTATCAATTTTGTTATAGAGGATCAATAGAAAATATAGATAATATTGATTTTACTCTTTTTATTGAATTTAAAGCTGGAAACAACAAGCAAACAAAAGAACAAAAAGATTTTGAAAATTTGTATTTAGATAGCAGAACTAAATTTTATTATGTAGCCTACTCTGTTGAGGAAGCTATAAACATTTTAAAAAAACACAATTTAATTAAAGAATGATTGATAAAGAAAATTTAAAAGATGAATTTGATGTTGTTTTAAATATGGAAGCTTTTGAATATTTTAAAACACAATCAAAAGAATATTTTTGCCCTGAAATGTTTAGTAAAAAATATTATAAAAATCCAATTCGAACTTGGGAAAATGAACCGCAATATAGAATTAAATATGGTCGAATAACTGTTATTTATGTTTTTAATGAAACAAATAATATTTTTAAATTTAAATTTGTTAATGATTTTTATAAAAATAAATTAACAAAATTGCATTTAACAGAGATTATGATTAAAAAAAATATGTTTGAAAATTTAAAAGGAAATTATATTTTTGATTTAGATAATTATTGTAATGATTTAATTTATCAACAAATGGTAAAAACGGCAATTGATACAAAAATTTTACCAAAATATTTTGACAAAATTTAAAAAACCTATTGACAAGTTATTTAAATAACTTATAATTTATTTTAATTTAAAATATTAAATAAAAAACTATATGACAAAATACATTAAACTAATTGATTACATGGGAAGAGACCAAGCAATAGGCGATTCCGCTAGAATATCTTATGGCAAAGCTAACCAAGGTAAAGACTGCGAAAATCTTATCAATTTTTTAATGGAGCATGACCATTCTTCGCCGTTTGAAATGGCAGAACTTATTTTTGAGGTGAAAGCCCCTATTTTTATTGCTAGACAATGGATGCGACACAGGACATTTTCTTACAACGAAATATCTTTAAGATATACAGAGCCTGCCAAAGATTATTATATGCCAACAGAATTAAGAATGCAATCTAAAACAAATAAACAGGGCAGTGTAGCAATTAAAAGAGATCATAAAATGCAATCTTTAATAGAAAAAAGATTGCAAGAGCATTTTGAAAATTCTTTTGAATTATATGAGTTTTTAATTAATAATAATGTTTGTAAAGAACAAGCTAGAATGGTTTTGCCACTAAATTATAATACAACTTTTATTGTTAAAGGCAATTTGCGAAACTGGTTGCATTTTGTTAAGTTAAGAATGCATTCCACAGCACAAGCCGAGATTAGATGGTATGCAGAAAAAATAGCCGATATTATAGCCGAGAAGTTCCCTATTGCTTGGCAATCTTTTAAGAAGTTTAAAATAGATAGTATAACTTTAACAAAACAGCAAATTAAAGTGATTAATGAAGCTATCAACGGTAGTTTTTTAACATTAGAAGAAAGTGGTTTAAGCGAAAGGCATTATCAACAAGTAAAAGAGTTGTTTTTAAATGCAGTATAGAAAAATTAAAAAACAATTAACAAGTCAAGAAGCACAAAACGAAATAGAAAAAGTTTTATGCAATATTGAGAATTTTCAAGAAGCTATTTTGTCTTGGCAAAAGGGAGTTAAAGGGATTATTTTGTGTATTATAGAAAAAGAATTCGGCAGTGTAGAAAATGCAATAAAGGTAAATACTGGCAAAATAGAATGGTGCATAAAAAGAATTGAGGATTTAAAAACATTTGTTAAATAAATATATGGAATTAATCAAAGATAGAATAACTAAAAACGACATATTCAAAGTTATTAATCAAAACAAAAAAATAACAATCAAAGAATTAGCAAATCATTTTGATATCGGATATTCTAGTATACAAAAATTGTTAAAATTATATAATATGCAAAGTTATAAAGTATTGCCAAAAAAGATTAAAAAAATTGATATTTTTAAATATCTAAATAATCAAAATAAAAAAATAACAATTAAAGAATTGGCAAATTATTTTGATATACCAACCAGTTCAGCAATAACACTAATTAAAAAATACAATATTGTAAAAGATTTTTTTAGAAGATATGAAGTATCAAAAAGCGAAAAAATGCGAGCAGAAGTTATTAGAAATTATAACATTGGATTAAGTAGGTATGATATTGCAAAAAAACTTAATCTATCACAAACAATGACTAATGATATAATTAGATTAGCAAAAATTGATATGTTGAGAAAGCAAGGGCATAGTAAATTAGAATACAGCAAAATAGAGTTTGATAATTTAATAAAAAAAATAACTAGGATAGTATGTCTAAACAAGAGTTTTTAAACGGTAGAATAGTTTTGCATAACACTGATTGTCTTGATTTTATGGCAAATATGCAAGAAAAAGTCGATTGTATACTCACAGATCCACCCTATTTGTATTTAGATTATTCTGCGGGCAATAAAGGATTTGATGAAAAAGAAAACAACATTAATTTTATTAAAACAATCTCATCTAGTTTTGACATAAAAAACACTTTTAATCAATTTAAAAACATATCAAAATTTTTTAATTTATATTGTTTTTGCTCTACTCGGCAAATTCCAGAAATTTTAAATTGGGGTTTTGATAATAAATTGCAAACTAATTTATTGACTTGGAAAAAAGGAGGTAGACCTTTTGGCATAACTTACTTACATGATGTTGAATATATAGTTCATATAAGGCAAACAGGAGCTAGTTTTAATGGCGCTTATAATTCAAGAGTATTTAATTATATGACAAAAAGAGAAAACAATCACCCAACCGAAAAACCAATTAATTTAATATCAAAATTAACATTGTTTGGTAGCAATGAAAACGAACTTGTTTTTGATGGTTTTAGTGGTAGTGGTAGCTGTGCCGTTGCTTGTATTAAAACTAATCGCAGGTTTATCGGTTGCGAACTTGACAACGAGTATTTTGATTTAGCTTGCAAGCGAATTGAAACAGAATTAAAACAAGGTGATTTGTTTTAACTATTTACACCAGTTTTTTGTTTTAGTTCCGCCATCATAATATACAGCCAAACCGTTTTTAACAAGCTCATCGCCTAGATTAAGCTCGCCTTTGGTTATATGCACTAAAAACCTTCCGTATTTGTCAATATCAACATAAACAACATCAACACCGTTTTTAATAAAATCATTTGTGAATTGTTTTGCTTTTAAACCAAGTTCCATTTCTTTTGGGCATTTTGAATGTTGAGGAGTGCTTTCAGGAGAATCTATACCTTGCAATCTGTGTCTTTCAATTGCTTTTTGCATTAAATCGGCAGGAGGAGTTGGTTTTTTTATTATAAAAGTATCGCCATCAACTACTCTATCAATTGTTGAGGCAAAACAGGCTACGGTTATTATTATTGTTAATAAATAAACAACAACCATAAAAGCTAAGATTTGCAATATTTTCATTTTATTTTTTGTATTAAAGGTTTTTTCTTATGGTTTTTAACAATGATAAACAAAGTTACAAACCAAGCAATAAAATAAGCAATTTCTAATGTGTTATAAAATATTTCTAATTGTGATATTGCAACAAGAGCTTGCTCTATACTCATATATTTTGTGATTAAACCATAATTTAAAAAATTATTAATAAAATAATTAAAAATAATTAAATAAATACCAAAAAAGCCATAAAAAACAAATGCACCAAAAACTTTTGTGCCAGTTTCATTCTTATCTAATTCTAACCAATCCCAATTAGTTTTGCCAATTTTGTTTGTTGGTATAGGTAATTTATTAAAAAACCATTTAAGAAATCTAAAATATATATTTAATAATATTTTCATAGCACTAAGTTTTTGTTTTTGTTAAGAAGTTGTTTTTTAACAAGCTCGCCTTGGTTATCAATAATTAATAATTTAAATTTATTAACATTTTCAGTTTTTTCGGCAATAAAATTTTCTAATTTTTTTAACATTTCCATGGAATTAAGCCCTCTAAAACCACTTGGTTTTTTATCGTTAATAATCCAATCTACGGTTGCTATGCAACCAAGCAATTGTTCCGCTAAATTTGCTTGGTGTATTAAAATTCCATCTCTACCTTCAACTTTTTTTACTAAAAAAGCTAAATTAAATTTATTTGTAGATGTTTTGACAACATCATAATCGCCAATAGGTATGCAACAACTTTCATTAATAGTTGCAGTTGTTTTATCATCTCTTTTATTGCTAATTCCGTTGTAAAACAACGGTCTTTCAATTGTATAACATATTGGCTCAAAATTTAATTTATCTAGCTCTGGTGTAGTTAAAATGCCAATTGTTGCACCATTACCATTTCTTGTGTATAGTCTTCTTAATAAAATCTCAATCATAATTATTTATTTTTATCTTTTAAACGAAACTTTGCAAAACACTCATTTTTTTTAGTTTCATTATCAATACAACCGCAATTTTTAACCGATATAACAGCCATAATATTGCTAAATAAAGGTTCAGTTAAATATTTTGCATTTTGCATAACATCATTAATATTGATTGTTGGAATTTGTGCACAACAATTACTATTGCTAGTCTGCAATGTTAAAATCTTCGGCTTGTAGCTGTTGCAAGAGCTCAATCCGTTGATTATAATCATAATTAGACACATCACTTTTAATTTTTTCATATTTAATAATGGTTTTGATTGTTTTATTACTAGATTGTAAACTTGATTCACTTATCATATTTTCACAAGCAAGCCTCCCTTCTTCTTGTGTTTTTTCAATAGCTTTTTTAATCTTTTTCTGCGATTGTTTTTTTTGCACTTCACAATAACCTGCCATACCAATAAATGCAATAACAACGGCTCCTATTATATAATTTGTCATGTTTAAAAAATATAGTTAATTCCCAAACCAAAACTATCTTTTAAATAGATTTTTTTGTTTGGCATAATATAAAAAACAGAAGAGCTTATATTTTTAGTAATAAAATAAGCTAAATTTAAACCAGTTATAATGGTATTTTGTTTTGATTTGCCTTGCAAAATATTGTTATAATAAAGTGATTTTTCTAATTTTATAGTAGAAACCATTATGGCAGGAACTATTCTTTTATATCTATAACCAACCAATAAAGTATCGGCAGTTAATTTTGAATGATTTTGTAAAGTTTTTTGAGTTTTATTATTTATCACGGCTCTTTTTATAAGATGATTGCCTAAGCGATTCGTTTGTAAAGTTAAACTAATTTTATCAAAGGTTTTTGTTATGCCTGCACTAAAATTAACATTTCCAACACTTTCGTATTTATTAACAAAACTATAATTAGGATCTTTAATGTTTGTATAAAATGTTGACAACCCTAGATTAACATTAAAATTTTTAGCATACAAGATTTTATTATATGAAAAAAATAATATTAAAGTAAAAATTATTTTAATCATTTTTTTGCGGTAATTTCTCATCTAATAATTTATTTAACATTGATTGAGTAGCTTTTTGATTTCTAATGTCGTGCTCTATTTTACCTAGCGTTTTTTTTGTTGTCAAGCTAGAATAAATAATTAATCCAACAATTAAAATTGCAGTAAAAATTTGCATTATAATAATATAAATTATTTCCATAATTTTGATATAGGTAGTTTTTGTTTTAATTTAGTTAAATAAAGAATTGCATCAGGACAATCTCTATCTCCCCAAGTTGTCATTGAAATGACATAAATTACTTTTTTTTCATTATTTATTACACAATTTAGCCATAATGTATTAATATCATTAAAATTAGGCGATAATGTCAATACATCATAAATTGCACTATATTTTGTAATGTTAAAAGTTTGTAAATCTAACTTTTTTATTTCATCTTCATTAGCAATACTTTCAAAAAGCTTATAAGAATCTAAATCAATATTATAATCTGTTTTATATTTTTCTTGTAATGTTAAATCTATCATTAGGCATTCTTGATTTAAATTTTCAGTGCAAGCCCAAAATTCTTTAAATTTGCCGTAGTAATTAGAATTAATTTCGGTGCTAATAACACTTACCCCTATTGCATATTTACTGCCACATTTTTTTATAATATTTTGCATTTCTTTTTTTATCTGTTCATCTTGCACTGTATCAATATAAATCGAATTGTCATAATGCTTTTTTATGATAAAAAAACCAGCTACCGATATAAAAATCATTGCAAAAATAATAATTAATAAAACCTTATTTAAAGATTTTACTAGTTTAAAAAAACTACTAACCGCATTAATTTTAGATAAAAAATCAAACAAAAACATTAAGAATAAATTGGTAATTTAGTAATTTCTAATGGTGAATAAAAAGTATTTTTTGGCAAATCAATACCACAATGTATTAAATTAAATTGAACATGAGTAGAGCATACTCTTAATTTTTCACTTTTATTAAAAAACCAAAACAATTTTCTTTGCCATTCTATTGGTAAAATTCTTTCAATAAATTCCGCACCAAGTATTAATTTTGTATAACCGTATTTTTTACCAATTTGCTTTATTGCATCAATAATACCTAAATTAATTTGCTCTTCTGTCATTTTAACTTGGAACATTTTAATTTCTTTTTGCTTTAAAAAATATTCATCAGTTGTGTAATAAATATCTTTATATTTTAAAATTTTAATCTCACGATATTGACCTCCGTGAAAACCCTGCTCAGATAGTTTAAATTTACATAAGCTAGTAGTTTTTTTTACTTCATAAACAATACCACAATGATTTGGTGCTTTTTCGCCTTTGCTTTCTCTTGTAAAAAAGGGAATTATAGATCGTAAAATACCTTGGCGATAAAATGCTAAAACACAACCATTGTTAATATTTTCAAATAAATATTTTAAGTTATTTATTTCCAGTGTCATTTTCATCAATTTTAAATTTTCTTTCAAAAATAGTAGAGCCTACTAAGGCAACTCCACCATAAATCATATCACGAATTAAACTTGTCAAGTTAACATTATAATCAGTGTTTTTTAATCCTGCAAGTAAAATTAAAAATCCAGCCATTGTTATCATTAAAAAACCAATTAGTCTTTTACTTGATATTGTGCCCTTGCGAGAAATAAAAGCTGTTATTAATAAATCAAAAAATTTTTTCATTTTACAATGTTAAAATTTGATTAGTTATATAATTTTTTTTAAAATCATAATTTTCTAAATCTTGTAAATTAGTTATTTCACTAATTTTAGTTATATGAATTAATTTAGTTGCATAATTTTTATTAACTATTTCCATTAATTTTGCATAAATTATTTTTAAATTATTTAATGAAATAAACTCAGCTTTACCGTTTTGAAAAAAAAGAAATCCAGCTTTATTAATATCTATTAAGCCACATTCAATTCCGTTTCTATTAGCATCAATTTGCTCTACTAATATATCTCTTGCATCTCGTAAACTAGAATAAATAAATAAATTTTTAGAAGTTTTAATTGTTAAATTTCTAATTTCATCACTATCGTGAAATTCATTTAATTTATTTAGTTTTTCGTTTTTTGCTTTTTGGAGTAAATAAACTTTACCTTCTTCAGTATTTGTAATATCAATCCAATCGGCAAAACCCATTCCTATTTCAAAAATATTATTGAATTGTTTAATATCTCCATTTTTGTTTTTTAGTAATATCATATATTAAAGTTTAATGTTAAAATCAAAATAACCTTTTGTTACAATCCCAAATAAACTTGTAGGGGCGGTAAAATCAAATTTAATATCAACTTGCGCAGAAGAATTAAGCAGAACAAAATTTGTTCCTGCGTGCGCTGTATATCCATTTATTGCCCCACCAAAAAATAAATTGTTTGCAGAGCTTCCCGTTTTTCTGTAGCTTGAAGCTAAAGTTACTACACCTGTCCCAGTATAAGTTTGAACCACCATAATTTTAGCTAAAATATTATTTTTAAGCGGGCAACTTAAAGCATATGTTGCAAAAACTCCGCTTGTGGGGCTTGGATTGTAATCAGTAATATCGCTAACATATTCAATATATTGTCCAGCTAGCGTAAATTGTCTAATATTTCCGCTTCCATCGGTTAAAACCATCCCGCGATAAGAACCTTTGTATCCAGCAGGAATATTTGCACCTGTAGGGCTTATGTCAAAACCAGCATCATTTATTGTGCCATTTGTTATAGAAAATAAATAGTATTTTGTAGAATTCGCTTTTGTGCCACTAAATAATCCACCTTGATTTGTTCCCGCTGACCAAGAAGCATCTAATCTTTTTACTAAAGTCGATGATAATAAAACTTGACCCGAGCCATCATCAAGTGGGGCATTACCCGCACTAAAATCAATATCATTGTTTGCATCGGTGGCATTATTTGCAATAGTTATCGGGTTGCTTAAATAAGAAATGCCTCGGTTGGTGGTGGTGGCTGGGTTAACACCTTCTAGCTTAATAAAGTTAGTGCCATTATATCTAAAAACAACATCCACAGTTGTTAAAATATCACCAGTCGTAACATCAGTTCCATCGGTTTTTTTAAGATTTTTTACACCAGCACTATTGACATTCACTGTTGAAGCTCCGCTATTGGCATTGCCAGCACGAAAGATAATAGTCATTCCATTAAAATAACCTTCACCAGTTCCAACTGAAACTGGTGATTTAAAAGGTGAAACTGGTGTTAATACATAAGCATTTGCAGTTCCTGAATCGGTAAAAAATTGACCTCCACTTGAATATCTTGCGGAAGCTATTGCAAGCTGATCTAAATTAGAAGTTGAAGGAGTTTGACCAGAGCTAATAATAAAATTATCAAGATCGGCAACTTGATTCCAATCACCAGCCTCGAGTGTGCTACCAGTAGTTTTTGATGTATTAAAATCAGACATAGTTTTTTAAATTAAAATTATAAAGCATTAGAATACCTAAAAAATAATTGAGTATTTGCTGGTTTAATCTTGTTAAACAAACAATCTAAAATTGTCGGTTGTTGAGATGTTAAAGTAAAGGGAAATGTTAAAGGAAAGCCACTTGGCTGTATAGAGCTTGACAATGTAATAATAATTGTAAATGGTGCTGAATCTTGACTAATCAACAAAAAAGGAAAAGTTAATGGGAATGTTGAGGTTGAAACTCCATTAGAAACTTGTATGTTGTAGCCAAGAATTTCGGCAATTTTTTTAAATTGGCTTTCAGTTGTAGCATTGATGCCAGCAAGTTTTAGCAAAACATTTAACCTTCTTTGTTCAATTGTTGAAGATACTGGAATGCAAGAATCAGGAATGCCAACAAATCCTTCCCAGTCTTGAATTAATGCTGTTGTTTTTTGCAGATTATACTCATTGGAAACTTCATTTATTTTATTTCTAAAATTTAACCATTCACTAGCCAAGCCTATTAATATTTTTCTTAATGTTGAATCCTCTCTACTTTTAGCTTCGTGCAGTCTATCGTCTCTTAAATATTGCGATAAAATATCCGCTTGTTGTGTTTGACTTCTTTCTTTAAACATTATGGATAAGTTATGGTTCCTAGGATTGCTAATTGTGAATCACTAATTACTGTTGTGCTGGCTGGTGCCGATAATGTAAAAGTTGGCGAGTTGCCATCTTCATCAATAACACCATAAATTAAAGCATTAATTTCGTTTAATGTAATATCACCACCAACATTGATTGAGGGGCTTTTAAAATAATCGGTAAGAGTTGTTGTAATGGCAGTTTTTATTGCCACAGTGTTGGGGCTTAATGTTGCAAATGTTATTGCAATTGGCACGGCAGTTAGTGCAGATACTATAACATAATTATCAGGTGTATTTGCAGGTTTAATTCCGTTATCAACATCAATGATTGCATTTTTAACAGCATTTACTTGTGAACTTGTTGGGATTATGTTTGTATCATTATCACGAGTAAAGTAAATAGTGACATAACCCGCAGATGGTGTTGCGGTTTGAACCCAAACCCTAGTTATTCCTGCAATTTTTTCTTTAATAAAAACTGGTAATCCTGATGCGGTAAAGGGTGCGGTAAAGTTCGCACATCTTTCATTTAAGCGACTTCTTAATTGGTCGTCAGTTTCGGCATCTAAACCAAGTGTCAAACCATCATAACTTAAATAACAACTATCATTGACATTAATTATTGGGCTGATTAAAGTTAATTGAGAACCGCCAGCAGAATTGCCATTTACCCCATAATCAATAGCTTTTATTGCAACAAATGCAGAAGTAAAGCTTGCAGTTATTGTGCCAGTGGCGGGGCTTGCAGGTGTTCCGCTTATTGTGTAGGTAAATTGAGTGTTTGAAATAACATTAATTGTTGCAGTAATATTGTATTCGGTTTGAGAAGCTCCAGCCATGACAACGGATACTCCTGTTGCTAAATTATGATTAGCGATGGTTGTTGCCGTTGCAGTGCTTCCACTTCTAGTTAATGTTGTTATACCTATTGTTTGAGCTGATATTGTTGCACTCGCTTGGGTTTCATATTGTGTGCCATCAGCTTTTTGAATTGTAGTCGCATTCGGGATTGTTGTTGAAGCAGTGCCAGTAAAAATAGCATAACCTTCGGCTTTAACTGGATCTTTTCTAGTAATGCCAAACCAAGAAGCCCATAATTCTAAATACTCATCGGTTGCAGTTTGTGGAAACAGTTGCTTTAAAACTTCTTTTATATTATCGTTATTCTCATCAAAACCAGCCGACATTGATTTAACTAATCCCAAAGCAAAAGAATTTCTAATATTAGGGTCTATTTGCTTTGATGTATCGAGCTGTCCTGCATTTACGGCAAGAATTAAGGCATTTGCAAGTCTTTCTTGAATTTGTGATATTGTTGAGAACTCAATTGCCATTTATAAATTTAAAAAGAGATTATAATATTTACTGTTGACTTGTAATTTATTTATTAAATCTACTTCGACATTAACTTTTGTATCTTGTTTAGTAGCTTTAACATTTATTTTACTAATTATACCATCGTCAATCATCCATTTTAGACCGTCTTTTACTGATGTTTCAATAATTGTTAGATTAGATTGAGTTTGTTTGGCTTGTGTTACATATAGCCACAACAAAGAACCTACTTCATAGCCAGCAATACGATTAAAAGCATTTGTAAAGTGTCCACTCCTTAATGTTGGCTCACTTACTTTATTGCTTCTTTTTTCGCAAAAAACCGACATATAAAGGGCAGTGTCTAGACTATCGGTTTTGGCAATATCGCCGTTTTCAATATCTAGATCCCAATAATCTTTTTTGTGTGTGAGTTTAAAATCTATTGCCATTTTTATTTTAAAAGTTTATAATTATAAGATAAAATATTCTATTAAAATAGCACTAGAAAAAACTATGATTATAAAAGGTTATATTACAAAAACTGATGGCACTTATGCCACGGTTGTTTCAATGTATAATGAAGTCTATGACGATGTATTATTACTTTATCCTTACGGCTCACAATCAAAAGTTAAGCCCACAGATACAACACTTATTTTATTGTTTGGTTGCAATGGTAGCAAAACAAATTTATTTGGCATACCTTACGAAGTAAATACACAATCAATTCTTGAAGATGGCGATAGCGAATTAAAAAACAGAGTTTCTAAAAATGGTTTTAAAGCAGGCAGTAGCAAAAATACTG
>Ga0209190_1000221_pt1 | contig 41238 bp, 37 predicted proteins | sample M_140205_XF_Meta_FD_187315 | JGI IMG/M metagenome (GOLD analysis project Ga0209190, IMG submission 187315) | Freshwater microbial communities from Lake Montjoie, Canada to study carbon cycling - M_140205_XF_MetaG (SPAdes) (version 2) | ecosystem: Environmental > Aquatic > Freshwater > Lake...
TATTTTAGCTACTTAGCTTGTCCCCTCGTGCTCTTCTGCTAGGTCAAAAACGGTAATCTGGGCGACGATAAACAACTTTTCTACAACTTTCTGCGACCTGAGGACCCCTTAGGACCTCTATTATAATGTCGAGAGCGCAGATCGGCTACTTGCGGAAAGTGAATTGATCTTCATATCCTTAGGAATCACCCGCTTGAGCATTTATACCTAGCCACTCTGGAGAGTGGCGTTCCCAGCGCTTCGCCGCATCGTGGACCAAAAGTAACCCCGTAGCAAATATTCGTTATCCCTTATGCAAACGATCCTCAGAATCGCCACAGAGCATGACTCAGAGCGCATCGCGGATATTTATCTGACCTCGCGAAAGCGATACCTGCCATACGCACCGCTTGCGCACACGGATAGTGCCGTACGCACGTGGATTCGAGATCAATTGATTCCAACAGGCAAAGTCACTGTGGTATTAGTCGAGGGCTCCGTTCGTGGCTTTTTGGCTGTCTCAAGAGATAGCTCCTACGACTGGATAGATCATCTGTACCTTGATCCATCCGCTGTTGGTATGGGCTTAGGAAGTCTTCTTCTACGAGAAGCAAAATCTCTTTTGGATGGACCAATACGCTTGTATACATTTCAGCAAAATCAGAATGCCCGTGATTTCTATCTCCAACACGAATTTCGCGAAATAGAGTTTAGTGATGGAGCTTTGAACGAGGAACGAACACCCGATGTGCTAATGGAGTGGCCCTAGCCGGGGATAACAACTGATTGGAGCGGACCGCCAAGGCAGAGAGTAAAGAGCATTGGAGAGCATTGGTACGGGGTTACTTTCTAGGCAGCTCTCTTTGTCGTGGAATTCAGAGCACCGCCAGCTATCCCAAAGTTTATCGATACCTCTACCTCGCAGGTTGTCGATGAGCTTTTCCCTTGTGACTCCTCCTCTGCGCTAGCGCGCTACGGCGGGACAGATTTATAAATGGGGGGGGGAGATTGTCAAGCGTGTTCAGGGACGCATTGACAATGGCCTAATTACACCGACAACATGTTCCGGTGCATTAGCTGAGACAGCGTCGATAACGCCCCTGGAGATCTCCTGATTGGTCAGCCACCGTGAATCTCCCCCTTCAATCACAAAGCCAAGTATAACCTTGTGATAGATAAGAGCCGGGATTTCACGAAGCCGAAGTTCAATTGGATTCGGGACACTTTGGGGGTCAGCGCTTGAGCTTCCGAGGACATGAAAGAAATCGACAGCAAGTGACTTTTCAGCAGCTATACTGGCAACGATCAACGGAACATCCGGTGCGTTCGAATGTATCCAGGCAACTACAAGGTCAATCGGCCCGTAGCTTTCAATAGCAGCTTGGAGCGCCTTCTCAAGCAATGCCGCGCTTTGATAATCGATCTGGATAGGATTGTAGACAACAGCTGAGTCCAGGAGTCGTGATCCCAGCGAATCGAGAGATTTCCTCGTGCGGGCGACTATGGATATAGCATCGGAGTGCTCAGCCAAAGTCAAGACGGCCTGACTCAACATACCAGTGCCACCAATTACTAATAAATGATTTATTCTATCCATTTTAATGCTTTCGGTCATGTGATTGCCCTCTACGTTGCAATTAGTACCCCTCTCTAGAGCATTGGCACGGGGGCTACTTTCTAGGCAACAGTCCCAACCAACTACCGAACCTTAGCTAGGCGCATCAGGCAGGGGGCTAAAGAGGCTTTCAAGATCCATCTTTGAGAGATTTGCAGTTGATAGCCCGTTCTCATTGATAAGGGCGTCAACCAATTTCGATTTCTTAGCCTTAAGGGTCATGATCTTCTGCTCGACCGACTCCTCGGTCACTAAGCGATAGACTGAGACCGTCTTGCTCTGCCCGATGCGGTGAGCACGGTCAACGGCTTGGCTCTCAACAGCTGGGTTCCACCACGGATCGTAGATAATAACGGTATCTGCCGCCATAAGATTAAGACCTGAACCGCCAGCTTTAAGGCTAATTAGGAAGAGGCGCACCTTATCGTCCTGTGAGAAGCGATCGATTAGATCTTGGCGATTGCGTGTAGCGCCATCTAGGTAGAGGTACTCCGTGCCGATCTCGTCGAGCCAGCCCCGTATAATCGATAACATGCCACGGAACTGACTGAAAAGTAGGATCTTTCTGCCAGAGTCGAGCGCCTCTTGGGTCAGGTCCTTCAGTAGATTGAACTTACCTGAGTCGTAGCCCTGTAGGTCACTAAAGGCCTCGATAGAGTTCGGATGGTTGCACACCTGACGTAAGCGCAGCAAAGCCGCAAGAATCGAGATGCTCGCACCCTGAATACCTTTTTTCTTAATAGCTTCAAAAACCTTCGGACGTACCTCATTCAGGATCTGGTTGTACATCGTGCGTTGGCTCGGCGTCATATCGACGTGCAGTACCGATTCAATCTTGGCTGGCAGCTCCTTCTCTACGTCGGCTTTGAGGCGACGCAGGATAAAGGGCCTGGTTTTAGCATTAAGCATCTGGGCAACCTGTGTGGAGTTGCCGCCTTCAAGGATCGGGCGCTCGATATTCGAACGGAAGAATTCAGCGGAACCGAGGTATCCCGGCATAAGAAAGTCCATAATGGACCAGAGCTCCATCGGCCTGTTCTCAGTCGGGGTGCCAGTTATGGCGAGGCGGCGGCGAGCACGGATAGCTTTAGCAGCTTTTGTGGTGGTTGCCTGAGGATTCTTAATATTTTGGGCCTCATCAAGAACGAGGTATGAGAACTCAAAGCGCTCTAACTCGTATCTATCGAGTCGTAAGAGCGCATAAGAGGTCAGGACGAAATCTGCATCTGGTACCTGATCAAAGAGCACTTTGCGCCCTGGGCCATGCAGCATTATGGACTTCATGCCGGGTGTAAAGCGACGAATCTCGTAGGTCCAGTTTGTAATTACTGAGGTAGGAGCAACTATTAAGATCGGTTTTTTAGCTTCCTTTTTGCCCCGTTTATCACGCAACATTTGGAAGAAGGCCAGCGCCTGAACGGTCTTACCGAGTCCCATCTCATCGGCCAGGATGCCGCCCAGTTCAAACTCATGCAGGAAGTTAAGCCAGCTAATGCCATCCTCCTGATAGTTTCGCAATTCGCCGATAAAGCCCTTGGTCGCCTTGACCGGTTTAATCTCTGCAAAGGAGGATAGCTTGGCGCTTAATGCTGCTAGGCGCTTGTCGAGCGAGACGGCGAATCCGTTGTCGTTGATACGACTGAGGCTGATAGCCTGAGCCAATGAAAGCTGGGTTTTAATCGTGTTACTAACGCGGCAGTTCGGATCGACCATACCTAGGATCGTTCTTAGCTGGGCAATACTGCCACCAGGAACTCGTGCATATGCACCACTGTCGAGGCGAGTCCAGCGATCGTTATCCCCACGGGTGTTCTTGAAGAGCGCAGAAAGTGGGAGGTTAGAGTTGTTTTGAAGAACAGAGACGTGACAATCGAACCAATCAATAGCACTGGGACGGCGCGTACTAGAGAGATCCTCATCGTTGGAATCCGCACCCCCCTTGGTGTTGCTCGCAAGCGCGATAGCGATATTAAGCTCCGAGAAACGCATGCCCTTGCGAATTGCATCTATGCCGTTAATTTTCCACGGGTTGGTGAGCTTCTCATTGCCATCATGAATAAAATCGAGCGCGGCATCGCCAGTAAGTGCATAGCGGCGTTTCTCGTTAGTGCTAGAAAATCCTATGGTATGTAGGGCGGCGGTAGCTTCGTTTTCAAAGTCACGATCGCGCAGGAACACTACGTTCGAGCCTGCCTGTGCGGTGGGATATTCAAAATCTAGCGTCGCTATCAGCTCTACTTGGCGATTCGATGTGAAGTGATCCGAGGCGTTGTCTCTACGCTCTAACTGCAGAATCGGAACAGGGGTCTTAATCTCTGCGGCCGGCTGCAACTCTGGATTTGAGACCTCAAGTAGCGACTCATTACGAATCTCAGAGTCATTAAGAGCCTCAAGCACCGGCCCAACCTGTGCACGTGGCACAGTGAGTGAGCGCGAGCCATCGAAGATAGAGGAGATACGCGCGGCCTGCGGCGTGAGGCGATAGATCCTGTGCTTAATCATCGTCCAGAACGGACCAGTACCAAAGACCTCCTGTGTGCGTTGAATCTCTAGCCGTTTATCATCTGAACCAAGCACCCACTTCATTCTTAGCTCAAGTGCGCCAAGTTGCCAGGTGAGGAGTAGTTTTGCGCCAATCGGATCATGCGATAGGGTAATTGGCTGCGAATCGCCAACAGAAAGCACGGTCTCGTACTCCTCTATTAGGCCCAGCACCAACTCAATACCCTTACTGGAATTGATATACCAGATATGGCTGGCATCATCCCAGGAGCCCTCATCTTCGAGTACCTGGAGGAGGATGTTATCGAGAGCACGGCTTGAAACGGTGCGGAATCCATCAAAAATCGTAGGCTCCTGCTCTATCTCATCAAAGAAAATCTTTATGCCGAGTCGATCACTGGAGAGATCTAGCAGAATAGACACGTTTGGCGCGTAGCTCGAGGTTGTGGCCCCTGAACTATCCCAGCTGCCCTGTTCGGTGCTGATCGATTGAATGTCTCGGATCGCGTTGGCTACCTCGAGCGGAGAGCTGGAGTTAGCACGAAAGGTGGACTCTCGTTCTCCGAATCCGCCGCGCGGCTCAAAGAACTCAAGCTCCGCTGCGCGCCAGAGGAGCGCTACGGCGTGTGCGCACCACTGCTCCTGCATATCCGTGGCGGTAGAGCAGGAGCAGGAGGCCTCTATATCATGTGAGGATAGAACAACGAGTTGAACTGAATGGGTTGTAACCTCGTCCTCGCGGACATGTCCCGTGACCGTATGGCCCGCATAACTACACTCACTAACGTTATCGTTAGTGGCGAATCCGACGCCGCGCTCAACGACGGAAAATGGAGCAAGTTTACGCAGGTGAGTAAGGATCTTAGATTTGGCTGCAGTTGGGGTCCCGATCATCGGAGTAACCTATCACACTCTACGTAATTAAGGCAGGGGGTGGGAGGTTGCTTTTTAAACTTGCCCCCAGATCAATCTAACGGTTAAAGCAAGGGATCTAAGGCCGGGCCTTTAAAACTGACATACTTCAACACCATAACATCCTAAACTCCCGTAACTATTCACCCCAGTATAAACTTGTCGGTGTTTAAAAAGATTCGATCTTGCGATCAGTCCTAACGAAACATCTTTCTTGACGTCCCCTGATCGGGGACGCTTATTTTAGGGGTGAATACTTAGTATTCCCACCCCAGGTTGCTCCGCAAACTCGCCCCTTGATAGGGGCTAACGCACACGGATCTGATCGGGTTAATAGTTGCAAACTCCCTTTTGTTTTCTCCTTTCTCGCTATACCATAGCTCTATGCAAAATACCCAAAAGCAGTATTCATTTCCGCGCGAAAAGATGAAGATCCTACTCCTTGAAGGGGTACACCAGGCCTGTGTTGATAGGCTTTCTCAGGCCGGTTACCAACCTGAGCTAATTAAAGGTGCGCTCGGCGAGCAGGAGTTGTGCGAGGCGATCGCAGGGGTGCATGTGCTCGGCATCCGCTCTAAGACCGAGGTAAGTAGCAAGGTTTTGGCGCAGGCCAAGAACCTGCTCTCAATCGGGTGCTTCTGTATCGGCACCGATCAGGTTGATCTAAGTAGGGCGGCGTTGCACGGGGTTCCGGTTTTTAACGCCCCGTTTAGCAATACCCGTAGCGTTGCTGAACTTGCCCTGGCAGAGGTGGTGATGCTCGCCCGTCGCGCAGTCCACAAAAGTCAGCTCATGCATAAGGGGAGCTGGGATAAGTCGGCTGATAGGTGTGTAGAGGTTCGCAATAAAACTATCGGCATCATAGGCTATGGACATATCGGCCCACAGGTAGGACTTCTGGCCGAAGCGTTCGGGATGAAGGTCTACTTCTATGATGTGCTGAATAAACTTCCGCTCGGCAATGCAACCCCGGTGGCCACCCTTGAGGATCTGTTAAAACTCTCTGACTTCGTCACCCTACACGTTCCGGATACAGCCGAGACCAGGGGTATGATCGGCGCGCGCCAGATCGAGCAGATGAAGCACGGTGCATTCCTACTTAACTTAAGTCGTGGTCGCATAGTAGATCTTGAAGCGGTACGGGCAGCACTTTTAAGTGGTCAGTTAGCAGGGGCTGCTATCGATGTTTTTCCAGAGGAGCCGAAAACCAACGACGAGCCCTTTCAGTGCGCACTATCCGGAATGGATAACGTAATTCTGACACCGCATATCGGGGGAAGCACCCTTGAGGCCCAACGTAATATCGGGCTAGAGGTTGGCAACACATTAATCAAGTTCATTGAGACCGGCAGTACGACCGGAGCGGTTAATTTTCCGCAGGTTGAATTGCCAATAGTGCGTGATAGTCACCGTATCCTTAATATTCATAAGAACGTTCCCGGCGTTTTGAGCTCGATTAACTCAATTATCGCGGGTGCTGGCGCAAATATTCGCGCGCAGTTCCTAAGCACACAGGGAGATGTTGGGTACCTAATCATTGACGTTGATAACGGGCTATCGGAGGGGATAAAAAACACGATAGAGGAGCTCGACACGAGTATCAGAACAAGGATCCTTTTTTAGCTGGACAGTAAGATGAAGATAGCTGTTATAGGTGGGGGCATAGTCGGGCTTGTAGCAGCGTATGAGCTGGTAAAGAGCGGCGAGCGCCCGGTCTTGATTGAGCCTGGACAGCTAGGGGGCATGATTCGCTCAGCGCCTCAGGATGGATTCACATGCGAACAGGGGCCCAACGTTCTGGTAGAGCGTCCCGATATCACGCAATTACTCGATGAGCTAAAGCTCTCTAGCGAGGTGCGATATCCGAGCGTTACTCCATACGGACAGTATGTCTGGTTTCGTAATAAACCGGTTAAGGTTCCAAGTGGGCTGAGAGAACTGATTACAACTCCACTTTTCTCCTGTGCTACGAAGCTTAAGTTGCCCCTTAGGCTACTAAAGTCGGCGCTACTACAACCAGCTAGTGATGACCTATCGGTGCTCCGTTTTTTTGCACCACTGCTTGGCGAAGACTCTACTAAGTGCTTACTAGATCCGGTTCTTAAGGGAATCTACGGCGGAGATGTAGGGCAGCTCAGTGCGCGCTCAATCTTCCCCGGCTTATGGAGTGCGGCGGTCGAGGGGCGTTCGATGCTTGGGTATATGCGCAGCCGCTCAAAAGTAAAGAAGCCAGCCATTATGGTGATCAAGGGGGGTATTCAGCGTTTAACCGATGCGATTGCTGCCGCACTTAGTGGTAAAATTGAGCTCTGCTCTGAGCGAGTACTTAAGATACTCCCTGCAAGTAGTGGGGGGTTCGAGCTTCGCTGTAGCGCTGGATCTAGCTTCGAGGTTAAGCAGTGTATCGTAACGACCGCGGGTAGGGCGAGCGCTTCCATGGTTCAGGAGCTTGAGCCAAGCTTGGCTGCCATGCTGGCAGGCATGCAGTTCGCTGGATTGACGGTTGTGCACCTTGCGGTCGATCGCCGGGAGCCCCTTTTAAGGGACGCCTTTGGAGTTCTTTTTCCTGGCGCAATGCCAGAGAACCTATTGGGGGTGATGTTTAATTCTCAGATATTCCCTCACGTGGCTCCAGCTGATAAGCATATCATGACCGTAATGCTTGGTGGAGCACAGGCTGGAGAGGGTAGCCCAGATGAAGCTAGGCTAAGGGAGGTGCTCCCAAGCCTATTGCAGGAGCTTTTAAAGATAGGGGGAATACAGTGGCTCGGCTCATACACCTGGGCGCACGCTATTCCCCAACTAGTAGTTGGGCATCATCGGATTGTTTCCGCAATTAATGAGTGCGAAGGCCGAAGGCCGGGGCTTGTCTTTGCCGGAGTTGATCGGGGAGGTGTTGGGGTATCGGATAGAATTAAGATCTCGCGTGAGGCGATTATACGGGCGCAGGTTAATGCATATGGATAAGAACGCAGCTGAGTTTGGATGTAAGGGTTCGAAGGACAGGATCGGGGTGTTGATTGCGCAGTTAGGCACTCCGGATGCGCCGACTCCTGCTAAAGTACGCCGATATCTGAGACAGTTTCTCTCAGACCGACGGGTTATTGAGATCAATCGGATAGTCTGGTGGATTCTACTCAATTTCATTATTCTTGTAACCAGACCACGGCGCTCTGCGCGTCTTTACAAGCGTATCTGGCGTAAGGATGGATCGCCCTTGCTGCTGATAACAAAGAGCCAAGCTGAGGGAGTTGCGAAACGGCTTTTACTAGTCTCCAAAAATATAGATGTTGAGTTTGGTATGCGCTACGGCTCGCCGAGCCTTGAGAGTGCGATAGATAAGTTAATCGCAAAAGGATGCTCTAAGATCCTCCTTTTCCCTATGTATCCGCAATACTCAGCTACTACTAGCGCCTCTACCTACGATGCTGTTTTTTCGCACCTACTTAAGCGGCGCTGGGTTCCAACTCTACGCGTTGCAGAGCCATACTATGCGCATCCAAGTTATATAGAAGCATGGGCCAAGATTATTAACGAGCATATCGCTGCCCTGCCACATAAGCCTGAGCGCTTAGTACTTTCATATCACGGCATCCCACGTAGCTATGTTAATAAGGGTGATCAGTATTGTTGTCACTGTGTTGAGACAACGGCGGCACTCCTTCCTAAGCTTAAACTAGACCGAGAGCAGGTAGTTCATACATTTCAATCTCGCTTTGGGAGTGAGCCGTGGTTGACCCCCTATACAGATGTGACATTCGAAGAGCTTGGGAAGAGCGGAATTAAGCGCATCGCTGTTGTAGCTCCGGGCTTTACTGCGGATTGTCTTGAGACTTTAGATGAGTTGGGACACGAGGGGCATGAGCAGTTTACTGAGGCTGGAGGTGAGGAGCTTTCACTTATTCAGTGCTTAAATGATCATCCGGCTTGGCTGGACGGTATGACCGAGATTATCAAGGAGGAGCTAGGAAGCTGGCTGGTTGGGGGCTGTAGAAATGCTTCTGACTGCGTTATTCGGTGCCCTCTAAAGAGTTAACGCCCGTTACATTGATACCTTTCACCCCGATCTCAAGCACGCTAGGATAATCGTCGGTGTTGCATTTATAGCAGGGGTTTCTATGAAGAAGGTGTTACAGCTTGGTATCGGCTGCCTAATCAGTGCAGTGGCGATGTATATCGCCTTTCGGGATGTCAAGCTGACGGAGCTTTCAGAGAGCTTCTCTCAGATACAGTGGTGGCCGGTGTTGCCATTTCTGGCCTGCTTCTGCGCTCATTTCTTCTTTAGGTCTCTACGTTGGAGGTACCTTCTGCCGGAGCCGCAGGGGGAGCGCCCATCTCTGCGCAAGCTCTTTGACTCTATGATCCTCGGTAACCTTGCTACCTTTTTGTTGCCATTTAGGCTGGGTGAATTTATCCGCCCCATGATCCTTTCGCGCTGGTCTGAATACAGCTTCGCATCGGCGTTTATCTCGGTTGTAATCGAGAGGTTCTTTGATCTTGCGGGGGTGCTAATAGCGTTTGCAATAATAGTACCGATGTTGCCGGCTATGCCAGAGTGGGTGAACTGGGGTGCGTACTCGCTTGGAGCACTGAGCGGATGCCTGTTGCTCTTTCTAATCTGTGGCTGCCTATTTCCTAGCTTTATTCGTAGTAGTGTTATCCTCTTCACTAAGCCCTTACCGCAGCGGCTAGCTAGCCTGATCGTACAGTTTGCGGGGGACCTGATCGAAGGGGCTGCCGTTATTAAGACCCCGATGCGCCTGTTAACGATAGTAGTCTTAACGGGGGTCGTATGGCTCTTCGCCTGGCTGCAGTTCTATAGCCTGCTCTTTATCTTCCCCTACGATCACTCATTCCTTCTAAGCGTAACGTTAGGGGTCTTCGTTGCCCTTGCGATCGCCTTTCCCTCGGCACCTGGATTCCTGGGGGTATTTCAGGTGGGGTGCGTGGCGGCCTGCTCATTTTTTACCTTCCCACCGGCTGCGGCCACTACGTACTCTATAGTAGTGCATATGCTGACCTACCTGCTCTTTATCGGCATAGGGTTCTGGCTACTAGCCATTCATGACCTAAGCCTAGGTGAGCTAAGGAATGCGGCCGAGGATCGGGGGGAAGCTCCGATACCACCAGGATAGAAGAAATCCTATGCGAGGGTGCTTAAAGGGGCGCATAATAGCTCCTATACCTTAGCGCTATTATTGCGGTAGAAGATAGCACTAGCAGCTCTTCAGTTTTTTATGGAGCCTTCTATGGAAGATGATAAAGGACATGCAATTCTCACAGCTCAGACGGTAGAGGAGTGTATCATTGAGCAGAATTGGGGCGCCTATAGCGCCGCTGATCACAATACCTGGAAGACCCTTTATAACCGACAACTTGAAACCCTCAAGGCACGTGTGTGTGAGGAATATCTTGAGGGTTTGAAAACCCTGCACCTAGTTGCCGACACGGTTCCAGATTTTGCACAGATGAATAAACACCTGCGTGCCGCAACGGGGTGGGAGGTGCTAGCTGTTCCCGGTCTGATAGCCTCTAAACCCTTCTTCTCAATGCTTGCAAATCGGCAGTTTCCGGCGGGAACATTTATCAGAACCCCCGAGCAACTCGATTATCTGGAGGAGCCCGATATATTCCACGATGTGTTTGGACACATTCCGCTCCTTTCTAACCCTGCCTACGCAAACTATATGCAGGAGTACGGCAGAGCGGGGCTCGCAGCGCTTGAGCATAAGGGGATAAAGTTCTTAGCGCGCCTTAACTGGTATACGATTGAGTTCGGACTTATAAAAAACAACGGCGAGGTTAAAGCTTACGGCGCAGGTATTATGTCATCGTACGGAGAGGCTAAATATCTCTTCAACGACCCTTCGGCTAATTGGCTACAGTTTGATATCGATAGAGTTCTGAGAACCGGCTATTACATCGATGATCTGCAGGCGTCTTATTTTACGATTGATAGCTTTGAGTCGCTCTTTAAGCAGTGTATCGAACGCCCATTTATCCCGCTCTACGAAAAATTTCGCGCAATGCCAGCCCTTACGCCATTTGAGATCGTCGAGGGTGATACAGTTCTGCGTAAAGGGACAGGGGAGTACTGGAGGGAGTTTCCTGTTACAAAGCCCAAGCTAAAGTAAGTCTATTCGGTTACTACGAGCGGTGAACGCCAAGGTGTCTCTGGCGCTCCTCTTCGAGCCGTTTTTTTTCAAGCTGCTCGGCATGAGTTGGCCCGTGCGGCTCAATGCGTGGCACTTGCTGTTTTGAGTGCTTTGGTATCTCTACATCTGCGCCCCCCAGGAGGCGCAGAATCAGGCGCTCCAGAGCTTTAAAAATATTAGCGAATAGGGTTATTAGGCGAGAGAACAGATCGCCTTGATATGGATAATAGGGGTTATTTAAGACGCCGTGCGGCTTTTGCGTGCGCTCCGTTGATGGCTCCCTTAAGCGTTCAGCTTGCTCCAACGATGCTGACACGTTCTGTCCTACAAAGATGCGCTTGTCCGGTTTGGCCGAGAGACGGTCAACACCAGATGCGGCGATAGAGGCCTGTGAGAGGTCTGTCTCTGCAGGGCTGGATAGCTCCTGTGCGTTCTTTGGATCTCTAGATGCACGGAGGTCGCTCAGGTTCGATACCACCGGCTCAATAGGAGCATCCAGATTTTTTATATGCGACCTATCAGACATGTTACCTAACTATACCTCTAATTTAGACAGGATCGATCATCATACCTGGTTATGTGAATATTTCCAGATCCTGTGTGATAAGGGAGGGACTGTTTTGTCCAATGATACCGCGTTATTAAGACCTGAGATCCGTACTATTATTCCAGCCCCGTGGCGAGCAGCAGCCAGCGCTGCTCTAGGGAGGCTCCCGAACGGCGATTAAAGCCCATCTGCGACCAGCTCCTGGCTTTAAAGATAAAGTGAATAGCGCCGTCCTGCGCCTCTGCACCAGGGGGCGGGTTCGGATCTCGAACCCCGGCAGAGACCGAGAGGTTTACAACGGAGTCAAATTGGGTGCTGCCAGAGCTGCTTAAGATCCGTACAGAAAGTAGCTTACCTTGACGCGATAGAACGGCTTCAATCGTTGTGAAGTCACTCAGCTGTTGAATCTGTTGTTGGCTTAATTTCTCCCAGCCCTGAGATCTGAGTTGTGTAAAGACCTGCACCGCCACACGTCGCACAAAGCTCGCATAGGTATTGGCCTTGGCGTTCAGCAACGTAATATCACCATCAGGAAGGTTCGGGAGGTGATCGTTTATACCCGCATTCCCTAGAAAAGCCGCGCCACTTCCAGGGGGGCGCGAGAAGGCTTGATATTCATTTAGGGTTGCAGCAGGAGCCGCATTGCTACTCTGTTTAGTAGCTTTACTGGGCTGCGAGCCGAACTTCATGGCGAGGGTCGCATCATCAAGTTTTAGGTTTTTTAGTGGGTGGCCATCATTGCTTGCATGTTCTGGTTGCTTCTCAGTAGGGGGTTGCTTTGCGGGGCGTTGCTGCTCTTGGGCCTGTTTAGGCTGCTGCTGCTGCTGTGGCTGCTGTGACTGTGATGGAGCGCCAGGCAGCCCCCCGTTATCACCCCTCTGGACCTGCTCTTTAACGGCGAGTGAATCGAGGTCCGAGAGCTTATTTGTATTCTCAGGGGGCTTTATGGCACGTTCGGCAGGTGGGGAAACTATCTCCTTTGTTCGGGAATGTAGCGCTGATGGGGGCTCAATCGTAACATCCATAACGGCTACTGGTGCTGGATAATGGGTGCGTGTGGTGAGGATAACCCCCAGTAGTAGCGCATGAATAATGAGCGAAATGGATAATCCAAGGCGTGCTTCTATAGAGGATGTCGTAGACTTGCTGGTAAGCATGTGATGGCGTAACGTTAGCAAACGTAGGGGCCCAGTAACAGAGCTGGGTCTAAAGAGATGCTTTCAAAGTTTGAGGTTACAGAGATGCTCAGTCCAGTAGAAATAGGAGTTGTTGCCGTTGTAGTTGTGCTGTTGTTCGGCACCAGGAAGCTGCCTGAGCTCGGCGCTGGTCTTGGAAAGGCTATCAGTAACTTTAAGCGCTCATATCGAGAGGGCTCGGAGATAGATGTTACCCCCGCTACTACCGAGCAGCCAGCATCTGAACAGAAGCTAAAGAGCGATCCTAAGTAGGAACAGACGTAGGCACTGACCGCGCTGTGTTATTCTACTGAAAACACCCGAGCAGAGAAGTATTTTACCTTTGAGAGATCTAGCGCTGTTAAAGGCTCATTATCAGCAGATGCAGACTCATCATTCAGCAAGGCGATCGTAAATGGTACGCCCTCATTAGGTGCTATTGAAGCGCTGCGTGCGCCAAGGGCGTGTTGAAATTTAGAGACGGTGCTTAATTCAAGATCTGAGATCCGTTCGCGCGCAAGCGCTGAGTGGAGGGGGGCGTGAGAGCTTACGATGATCTCCCCGCGCTCGTTAAAGCCGAGCGCTTCAATGGTTACACCGTCGAAATTTTGCCCCGTAGCATTGAGCACGCTGCCAGTCACTATGGCCACGGTTTCTCTAGTTCTAGTTCTTACAAACTTAAGCGAAATATCTCGTACTGCCAGATTACTTGGAGGAAGCTCCGGCGTTGAGCGGGTTATGATCGAAGGTAGTAATATATCAAAGAGGGCACCAATTGAGCGTGGACTGATGCGCGCGGAGTAGCTAAGTCCCACAAGAACTAGCACTAGTGCCAGCAGTGGAGCGGAGAGCGCCACAAGCCCTTTAGAGCGTTCCGAAAGTGAGGCAAAAAGCCTAGTAAATAAGCCACTACGAGGATCGGTGCGACCAAGCTCTAGAAGCTCACGCTCGTTTTCAGCGGAGATATGGGGCTCTCTGCCTGGAGCAGGTATAGAGGCATTATTATAACTGGATGTAACGTAGCTCGACCTTGCAACGGGTTTCGCCTGTGGGTTGGTCAGCTCAAAATGGGATGAGGCGCTCTCTGGGGACCTAAAGTGTGCCGATGGGATCGGCTCTGGTCCGTTGGCGGGGCTATGAGCGCGGATATTTAACTGCCCCTGGGCGAGTAGCGAGAATCCAGACTCTAGGCTAATCGATTCTGTTTGGGTTAGTTGAGTAAGCCCTGAAGGGGGTGAGTGAGGCTGAAAGCCGATCGAAAAATCACCCGTCTTAAGCGCGCTCTTCATTACCGCTGGTTTTGCAACACCCATCTGCGCAGGATTATTAGCTGGCGTTTTGTCGGAAAGATCCCCGATGAATTTAGCTGGGTCTGAGAGCGTCCAGCGCGGAGTATCGTTGTCTGCTGAACTGATCTGTTGCTCGTTTTGGCGTATATTAGCTGTGGAATTACTGCTCATTGAACGGTCAGAATCCTTCATTACGAATATATTATCGCAGCGTGAGCAGTGAAAACGTGGAACCTCAAGAGCTGCAACAGCGGAGCTTTCGACCGCAAACTTAGTCTGGCATGAGGGGCAGGCGACAACAACGTGCGGCTCTGCCGACTCAAGCGAGAGAGCTGGGTCATCTGAACCGGCAAAGGAGCTCATATAGGATGCCTTGGGAAGCATGGTACCTGTACTAGTTTAGGGCCCAAAAAATATCTCTGGGTCCCATTCCTGTTGTTAGGATGCCATGAAACCACAAAGCATCCAGCGAACCGCTATTTAATATACCCGTTAGCACCCCCCATCCCCGACCAGTAGGTCGAAAAGGCTTAGGCTCACGTCGTTTCAGTAGTATACGGATATTAAGAAACCACACTAGCTATAAAATTCGTGGACTTAAGTAATAACTGCTAAAAACTCCTCAGGAAGTTTTTCAAGTCGACAAAAAAAGGGTATCTTGGCACCAGAATTTTATGTCACGACGTAACCAAACACCACCACGCCACAATCCTACGCGCCGCCAGTCTGCGCCAGCACGCCATGAGTCTATTCGTCATGAGCCCGTGCGCCGTGAATCTGGGCGCCGTGAATCTGGGCGCCATGAATCTGGGCGCCAGGAATCTGGGCGCCAGGCCCCGTCACGCCGTGAGCCTACACGCTCTGCGCATGACTATATAATGGGACGAAGTTGCCTTGAGGAGATGTTGCGGCACCGCCCTGACCGTGTGCTGCATGTATTCCTCTCTGAAGCTCGAGAGGGCGCGCGTCCCTCTGATGGTTCTCGGCGCAATTCTTTGCGCGCGGAGCTTAATCGGCTAGCTATCTCCGTATCCGAAGTAGAGCGTAGAGAGCTAGATCTAATGGTAAGCTCCGACTCTCACCAGGGCGTTGTGGCGCAGGTATCGCAACGTGAGTTCCTTAGATTTGAGGATTTGCTCGAGATGGCGCGTTCGATGCCTTTTATTAGAATTCTTGCGTTAGATGGGGTGCTTGATCCCCATAATTTAGGGGCGATTCTGCGCGCCGCTGAGTGCTTCGGGGTCGATGCGGTGCTGTGGTCTAAGAATAGGGCCGCACCACTAGGTCCGGTCGTTTCTAAGGTTAGTGTTGGGGCGAGCGAGCTGGTGCCACTCTGCCCAGTTTCAAATCTTCACCGGGCGCTTGAGTCGCTGAAGGAGGTTGGGGTGTGGATCGTTGGAGCCTTAGTTAGCGCAGATGCTACGCCGCTCGATACCTTTGAGTTCCCAGAACGGTGCGCCGTTGTTATGGGAGCTGAGAGGGATGGAATACAGCACCTAATAGGAAAAAGCCTAGATTTCCAGGTCTATATAGCGATGATGGGGGAGGTGTCCTCACTTAACGTATCTCAGGCTAGCGCCGTAATGCTGCACGCTATGGCGAAACAGCATAGCAAGAGGAACAATGGGGATGTTAAAGTCGCTTAAAGTAAGGTACCCTTTTTGTTATAATATATGACAGCAGGTGAGCAATATTCACGTTTCTTTGAAGTTAAGTTGGAGCTCTTTGATGGCCCCCTTGATCTGCTATTGCACCTGGTCAAAAAGAGGGAGCTTCCGATCGAAAGAGTTTCGCTCTCGGATGTAACGGCGCAGTACTTAGAGTGCATCAAGGCGTTGCGTTACTACGACGTTGAGGTTGCAGCGGAATATCTTGTAATTGCGGCCACCCTTCTTTCGGTTAAGGCCAGCGTGCTCCTTAATGATCCGGTAGAGCTGATTCCGGACGACAACGGCGATCTAGTCGATCCGCATGAGGAGCTGCTGCGGCGTCTACGCGAGTTGCAGGCTTATCGTGCAGTTGCTAGCGATCTCGCGGCTCGGCCAGCGCTTGGCCACGATGTTTTTGCGGCACCGGTTAAGGCTACTAAGATAGACCCAGCACTTATTCCCCTGGCCGATCATCAGTCGGAGCTTCTTGTGCAGGCTTTGCAGAAGGTCTTGACCAGACTCGGTGAAAAGGCGGCGGTATTTGCAGTCACTATTGATTCAATCTCGGTCATTGATCGCATGCGTATGGTGGTTGATTCGATCAAGGTTATGGGCGGCCGCACTACCTTTTGGCAGATTATTGGAGGAGTAGAGGATCGCTCGACAGCGATCGGTGTCTTCATAGCTCTGCTTGAGCTTTGTCGTCGTCGCCTGATCTCGGTATCTCAGGCAGGGCCGTTGGGTGAGATTCAGGTGCAACTTTTAGATCTTGCTCAACTTGCGGCTAACCAGATGGATCAGTTCATTGAGGAAGTGGCGGCATAGAAGAGGGGCTCTTTAATAGAGCGCATGCTGAAGAGTGATAGAGATAGTGATGTTGTATAGGTGGCGATAATGACGATAATGGAAGCTATTATTTCAGATACTACAATTCTAGAGCAGGCGATCCTAGAGCCTGCAATTTCGCAACCGATAATGAGCGATGACCAGAAGGTCGGGCTGCTTGAGGCCCTATTGCTCGCTAGCGGCGATCCGCTATCTATCGCCCGTATTCAGGAGATCCTTGCATGCACACGGCCCGAGCTCTTGGCCATCGCTGATTCCCTACAACAGCTCTGTTCGAACGATAGGCGCGGTATTGAGGTCGTTGTTGTGGCAGAGAAGCTGCAACTTAGAACCAAGGCGATCTATGCTAGTTACGTTAGGCAGCTTATGGCCGTTAAGCCACGTAGACTGTCGCAGGCGGCTCTTGAAACTTTGGCTGTGATTGCCTACCAGCAGCCGGTGGTAAAGAGCGAGATCGATAAGGTGCGTGGGGTCGATGTAGCTCCAACCGTTAAGACCTTATTAGAGAGGAATCTCGTAAAGATCCTCGGGTATCAGGCCTCTGTTGGGCAGCCGGCGCTGTACGGTACAACTGAGGAATTCCTGCATGTATTTGGTTTGCCAGCACTTTCTGCGCTGCCTGCGATGCGTGATCTTAAGGCGCTTGTAAAGGAGCCGGGCGAGGCGCAGTCGGAGGATGGGGGGCTAGAGGTCGCTATTCCAGAGGAATCCTGCGATAATGCGCAGGCGCTAGAGGCCACTAATAATGTTTTCACCCCCGATTTGCTCGGCAAATCGGCAGATCAGCTTGATGGGATCGTTACTCAGTAACGCTTGCGTGCCCATCGATAGTTTACAATACAGGACATGCAATGGCAGAGGTTCGACTACAGAAGTTTTTAGCCGAATGTGGAGTGGGTTCCCGTCGTAAGATGGAGCAGTTCATTACGGAGGGGCGTGTTTGCGTTAACGGTAAGGTTGTTAATCAATTGGGCGCTAAGGTCGATCCAGAGATTGATCGCGTTGAGGTAAATCGTCGACCGGTGCGTGCGGCCCCGAAGGGCATCATGCTGCTCAACAAGCCACGTGGTGTTATCTCCACCCTGAGCGATCCGGAGGGACGCCCGACAGTTGCTGATTTTCTTACGAAGCATTACACCTCTTTTTTCCCCGTTGGTAGACTTGATTGGGATTCAACCGGTCTGATGATCTTGACCAATGATGGTGAGATAGCGGAGCGCTTGATGCATCCCCGCTTTGGATTTGAGCGTGTATATCAGGCGCGTGTGGAGGGCTCTGTTAATAAGGAGTTGCTTGAAAAGATGGCGCGAGGTGTGAAGCTCTCTGATGGAATAATCAAAGCTTCGGCAGAAATAATGCGTGGCGACGAGAGGTCCACCTGGATTGAGATCTCGATTAAAGAGGGGCGAAATCGTGTTGTTCGTCGCCTCTTTGAAAAGCTTGGTCATCCGGTTATGAAGCTTAAGCGTATCATATACGGACCATTTAAGTTGGGGCGTCTTCAGACAGGACAGACTAGGGTGCTCACGATGATGGAGTACGATATAGCGCGTCGCAAGGTGATGCTGCATGGAAAGGATGATGGGGATAAGGAGACGAAGAGTAAGTCGGAGTCCAAATCAGATTCAAGATTAGATACAAGATCAGAGTCCCGTTTGCTTGGGCCTATGGCCGGTAGCATGGGCGGCCCCGCACCTCGCAAGCCAGCGATGAGGCCTAAGGTCTCCGTCCCACGGAAGCGTAGGCGCGAGTAGGGCAGTAAAAAATGGGTCAGGCGGGTTCAATAACTAAACGTCCCATCCAATAGGATATAGTGCGGCGAAGCGCTGGGAGCGCCCGGGTGCGTTAGCCCCTATCAAGGGGCGAGTTTGCGGAGCAAACTGGGGTGGAAACAATAACTATTCACCCCCCCTAAAATAAGCGTCCCCGATCAGGGGACGTCAAGAAAGGGTGGTTCAAGGGGGTAACCGCGGAACCAAAATCCGTTTAACTAGCGACAAGCTTATACTGGGGTGAATAGTTACGGGCGTAGCCTTAAGCCGTAATCGGAATCTTGGCTTTGCCAAGTTTTGATAAGGGAGAGATGCGATGGTTCTTAGGGCGTAGCCTTAAGCCGTAATCGGAATCTTGGCTTTGCCAAGTTCTGATAAGGGGGAGATGCGATGGTTCTTAGGGCGTAGCCTTAAGCCGTAATCGGAATCTTGGCTTTGCCAAGTTCTGATAGGAGAAATATGGAAGCGGGGGTGGGATTTGAACCCACGACCTCCAGGTTATGAGCCTGACGAGCTAACCGGGCTGCTCTACCCCGCATCAAGAGGTTCGTTGGATGTTTTTGTTCAACATCGCTCCAAGAGATAATACTATACACGGGGTGCCTTGGCAGTGCAAGTATGCTGAATTAGTTGGAAATAAACGTTATTAATCCCCGTAATCAATCACTCCAAACTTAAAGGTTGTGGATTGTTGGTACGTTTCTCCGGGCCGCAGGATGGTGTTAGGGAAGTTTGGCTGATTAACTGAATCGGGAAAGTGTTGAGTTTCAAGACAGAAGCCGGCGTGTTTTCTGTATGGGATGTTCCCCTTACCGACCTCTTTTTCAGTGAGAGAGTTGCCAGTATAGAGCTGTACGCCAGGCTCGGTTGTTACGACCTCAAGCGCTCGTCCTGATACGGGGTCCCAGGCAACAGCAGCGCGCTTTAATCCGGGACCGTTCTGCTGCAAGACGAAGGTGTGATCATATCCGCTACCGACGGCACCGATCTTATCGCCGATAGATCGTGGCTTTGTAAAATCAAAGGGGGTGCCTATTACAGGTTGTAACGATCCGGTTGGGATCTGGGTTTCATCGACAGGAACGATCTTGTCGGCGTACACCTGCAGTTTCTGCTTTAGTACATTACCCGAACCATGACCCGCCAAATTAAAGTAGGAGTGGCTGGTGAGGTTGACAGGGGTGGCCTTGGTTGTTGTAGCGCTGTAATCGATGCGGAGTGTGTTGTTTGTATAGAGGGTGTAGGTCACCTGAACGGTGAGCTCTCCTGGATATCCCTCGTCACCATCTGGGCTGACGTGTGAGAGCAGTAGTAGAACGCTATCGGGCCTTGTTTCTGTGCGCGCTTGCCATACGGCGCGATCAAAGCCGTTCGTTCCGCCGTGCAGATGATTGGGGCCGTTGTTCAGCGCTAGGGTATAGGTGTGTCCGTCGAGAGAGAAACGCCCCTTGGCGATCCGGTTTGCAAACCTACCTGCGATCGTTCCGAAGTATGGGTGCCTCTCCTCGTAGGGCGCCAGGGTGTCGTATCCCAGAACGATATCTTCAAGTACGCCGTCGCGCCCTGGTGTGTAGAGGGTACGGATGATTGCGCCCCAGGTTAGAATGGAGGTGCTAACACCGTTACCACTTGTGAGGGTGTATTGGTCTACTGCGAGACCCCCCTTGGTAGCCCCGAACGGCTCTTTAACTATAGATGGTGATGATGCGGTTGGATGATTTAACGCACGCAGGGTCATGCAGCCTCCACAGAGTATAAGTAAGGGTATAAGTATAAGAGAGATAAATCTGGTCAGGTAATGGTGAATCATATTGCAAGGATCGTGCAATGGTATCGTTATAACGAACAAGGAGCAATGAAAGCTTTCTACTACCCAGCCGGGGTCGGGTCGTTTCCATCAATAAGGCCATCACCGTCAGTATCGCGTAGTAGTGGATCTGTACCGAACTTTGAACGCTCAAAGATATCGTAGAGTAGATCGTTGTCCTTATCTAGGCGCATAGTACTGGCATGCTTAGGGAAGCTCTTAAGAAGGTAGTCGCGCAGTACAAGTGAGAGTGCATTATATCCGGCCGGCGTTGGGTGAATCTGATCGTCTGATAGTAACCGCTTGCTGACCAGGTCAAGGCGCAGATCGGCTGGCTTCTCCTTGGAATCTGACTTCAAGATCAATTGATTAAGATCCTTAACCCAGGGACCCTGCGAACCACGGTTAGGCAGCATCAGAACGGCGGTTACGATCAGGGGGGGATATTCAGCCAGCGTGGTCACCCGCCTCTGAATTAGATCGACCGATTTTCTTAGGCGACGAGAGGTTTGTAGCGGCTCACCGAAGAACCAACGATCGTTTCTTCCTAGATCGAGTATGACGAGGTCGGCCTGAACGAGGGCCGCAGCAAGACTTACGTTCCCGCGCCCATCAAAGGCGCGCTGAATTTTAAGCAGAAGTTGCACGGTATTTAGACCAGCAACGCCGAAATTATCGACCTGAGCATTTAGGAATCTATTTTGCGTGCGAAGCACGTACCCGCCGGTGTTGTTATTCTTGGTATCACCGACGCCAGAGACGAGACTATCCCCTAAAACAACGATGTGGATCTTTCCGTCGCAATTAAAATCGGGGAGCTGATCTATTGCAGGGCAGGCCAATGCTGGTGCTGATAGCAGTACAGAGATCGTTAGGAGCAGCAGTGTTATAAGGGGCTTTTTCATGGCTACCTTTTAATAGGGTAGCAAAGCGCCCTAGAGAAGGCCAACCTTTTGCACCTGATAACTACCTACGCAACTTTATGTAGCTCCAATCGAACACCTCAGTACAAACAGTATGTTGCGATCCGAGTTAGAGTTGTGTTCTGTCCGGTAGCCAACATCTCAAATTATCAGGAGAAAATATATGCCTTCTATTGAGAGTACGACCTCTACCCCCCCATCATATGACGTTGCAACTGCAGCGGTTGAGGCAGCTAATACCAACAGCACAGCTAGCGCTACTAGCGCCACCAGCGCTACTGGCACCTCCAGTGCTACTAGTACTGCGGCGAGTAGCTCAAGTGTTGATACGCTTTTGAGCGATGTGCAGAAGCAGACGAGTGCGCTCTCCTCATCATCGACAACGATGGCAGGACCATTTGGCAAGATTATAGAAGCCATGGTTGGTCTGGTAAGTGCTCTGATCGGCCTGATTACAAACATGTTGGGCGATAAGAAGCTCGATCCAAAGTTACCCGGGCCCGGACCTGTGTTTGGCGGACCTGCGCCTGTCACGCCTGTGCCTGTCACAACTACACCGGGCACGCCTGCGCCTGTCACAACTACACCGGGCACACCTGCGCCTGTCACAACTACACCCGGCACACCTGCGCCTGGGACATCAACGGAGGTGCTAAAGGCGATGCAAGCGATCGCAGATGATAGTGGGGCGATCACGGTGCGTACTCCGGATGGATATGTTGTTAAGGCGGAGGGTAAGGAGCAGGCCTGGTCGATAACTGGACCTGATGGAAAGACGACCCGTATTTGGGGCGACCCGCACGTTCTGGAGAGTGATGGTGATAGATGGGACTTTAAAGAGCGTGGGAGTTTCATGTTCGGCGCCAATAAGATAACGGCCGAAACCGTTCCTGCCGGAAACGGTCAGACGGTGAGTTATCGCCTAACCGTCTACAGCGGCAACGAAAGGGTAACGGTTGGTGGGATTAACACCAACAAACCCGTGATAGTTGCCGTCGGACAGGATGGAAAGCAACACGACGATCAGCTAGCTGATGGTACGCAATATACCCGTTCATTGGGTGCCAATGGTGAGGCGTGGTCGACTATAATTAACAACAAGAGGAAGGTCATGAACTAGAAAACATGACGACCTTTGAATTGCGTCAAGTTTTGCCCGAGTATTAAAACACTCGGGCAAAATTTAGCGCAAAAGGTTTTTTGCGCTACACGAGCAGTGCAGAGATAAAGATTCCGATCATTGCGGCAACGATAGCTACCTTCAGGGCAGTGCCGATCAGAAGTCCGATCCAAGTTGCGATACCTACCCGTGTGGCCTGTTGTACGGTGCTTTGAGCAAAGAGCTCTCCGGCTACGGCACCAACAAACGGCCCGATAATAAGCCCGGGGATAAAGAAGAACATGCCAATTATGGATCCGAGAGTTGCTCCGACGATAGCCCAGTTGCTTGCTCCTACCCGTCGTGCGCCGAGAGCAGAGGCTACAAAATCGACCACAATTGCAAGAGCCGTAAGTACTGCTAGGATTACAAGGGGAAGTATTCCGATAATGGCGAAATCCTGCCACCAAGCAATTAAGAACATCCCTGCAAAGATCATGGGCGTTCCCGGAAGCGCAGGTATAATAGTGCCGAGCACTCCGACAACGATCGACACTATGGCTATTAACCAGATAAGTGTCAGATAGAGATCGGCCATAGCGGTATCCTTTAACCGTAACGGTGCACTGTATGTGGACTACTCGCAAGGCGAATGACGGTAATTTTTTCTTTAGTGGGCAGCCCTTGCCGTTAGCGATCGTGATAAGTAGCTAAAAAGAATAGCGCCTATCCTGGCAAAATACTTGCTTAGAAGCGATCTCATAAGTTCATTAACAACTTGGTGGGATGGTGCAGGACGCAACCCCGGGCTTAAGACAAGCCACCCCCGAACTAGAGAGAGATCTTTATGTTTCGACCCCTGCACCTCGATGACGCTCAACGTGCTTCATACCTACGCGCTCCAGCCAAAGAGGGTGAAAACCTTGATGATCAGGAACGTAGCGAGCTCTCCATTGAATTTACCCAACTTTTAGAGCAAGCCAAAGGCACCATAGCTACTGGTCATGATGAGGTCATGGCGCTCGGTATGGCGCTAGCTCAGGCTATTCCCACCATGCAAAGGGCGCATGAAGAGGTTGAGGAACGACCGGAGCATGACGATGCAGGCCAGCATGACGGCGAGGATAATTTTGGAGATGATCAGGACATTATAGATGATCGCTCACCTAAGCAGAGCGATTGCCAGAGGCTTACATCAGATAGCGCAGCATCCGGAGGCAAAACCGTTGAAAAACAGGGTAATAGAGATAGCTCTCAGGAGGGTACTCAGGTCGTTAACGGTGGCGCAGAGGATCAGGGCCAAGGTGACCAGATTGATATCAAAGCAGGGCTTGATCTTAGTTTTATGCAGGATCAGAGCGCTCAGGATGACTCTCTGGCCACAACTCAGCTAGTGCTGGAAGAGGTTGATGGGCTTGATGTGCAGAGGGCTATTATCACGGATCCCGAGCAATTGACAGCTAGCGATACGAAGCTCTCGGACGATGGGAATAATCAGCAACTGCAGTTGCAGCAGATCGATACCAAGGTTGCTACGTTTCGTTCTGGCGATGATTCTAAGCAGGATGATTCTGAAGAGGAGGAGCAGCTAGATTCCTTTATTAGTACGGCGGATGTGCTTGCAAATGAGGATAATCTTCAGGTCGTAAAGCAGGAGCGTGGACCCTCAAAACAGCGCGTCTCTGAGCTGCAAGAGGGTGGTGAGCAGGCTCAACCGCAAGTGATGCATGCTGAGCAGGTAGTTGAGCAGAAGCCAGTGGCAAAGAGCGTACAGGAGAACCTCTCAGAGGGTCCTAATAACCTCTCAAATAGAATACAGAAACAGAATGAGGCGCTTACTAAGCAGGGGCAGACATTAAGAGCTGAGAATGTTTTGGGCGCAGAGGGAGCAGCTCCTGCATTCTCAAAGACTACCGAACAGCTCCAGGAGTCAGGAATTAAATTGATGTTGTTAAGGCAGGCTTTTGAGAGTTTAAGAGCTCAAAGACATGAGACGAACGAGCCGAAACAACGCCAGTCTACTTCACAGGTAGGGGCGACCGGAGCTACGCAAGAGAATAAGAGTGTTTTGAATGAGGGATCTGCGCGTGGTTCTAAAAACCTGAGCCGAAGTACGACTCAGCGCATGCTTGAAAGGGTTGAGGCGTCCTTAAAGGAGGCGGCTCGAAGTCGCGACGGAAAAACTATCTCACTTAAGTTAGATCCGGCCCAGTTGGGGCGGGTAAAGGTGGATGTAACGTTGAGGGATGGAGCGCTGCATGCGCGCCTTACCCCTGAAAATCAGCAGGTTTTTGTGGCGTTGCGCGAGCATTCTCAGGAGCTACAGAGCATCTTGAGGAAGTTAGGGTTGAACGTTGATACAGTTACCGTAACTGTAAGTTCAGATGGTAGCAAAGATAACTCTGAGATAGGTCGTGAACAGACGGGCAACGGCAAGAGTTTCCAGGAAAGTAGGAACAAGATGCCTGAGCATACTGGGCAACTAGCTGAAAACACATTTGGCAGTGAACTTGCAGAGCTGTCAGCAGCTGGAACGCCACAATCAAATGGCGCACTCCGGGATCACTGGGTAGCATAACGGCAATTTAGGTAGGAATTATGGGTGGCATAACTTCAACAGGGGCTAGTCAGTTCGCTAATATTAGCGGCTCTGCGGGTAGCCAGACCAAAAAGAAGGATAACGTCGGACGTGACGAGTTTTTACAACTTCTTATTACTCAGCTCAAGAATCAAGATCCGGAGGCTCCATTGGATAGCAAAGAGTTCGCGGTGCAGTTAGCGCAGTTTACGCAGGTAGAGAAGCTTATATCGATCGACGATCAGCTAACCAAGCAGTCACAGAACGTTAGCTCGATGGCTGGATACCTCGGTCAACAGGTAGTGCTTAATAGCAGTGATGTTCTTGTTAAGGGTGGTAAGGGCGGGCAGCTCCAGGTTGATTTAGGCCAGGATGCTCAAAATGTACGGGTCCAGCTCATTGATGGTACCGGTAAGACAGTTGGTGAAAAGGTTATTGATAATCTCAATAAGGGTAAGCAGTTAATTACCCTCGATCAGCTTGCAGTTCCTGATGGTACATACCAGGTGAAGGTTTCGGCAACAAGTCGTTTCGGTGCCGGTGTATTTAATCCCGCAACAGTGGTAGCGGGAATAGTGTCCGGATTTATTCCTGGGCCAGATCCGAAGTTGATTGTAGGGGGTAGGGAGATCTCAGTTGGTGAGATTAGGGAAGTTTCGCTCCCAGCGTAGGTGTGGTTCGTAGCACGATGCAGAGCATGGACGGTTCTGCCGCGTAGTTCCTCAAGGATGATACGAAAAAGTTGTTAACTGAGGGTTAACCGAACGTACAGCTTTGCATGCATCGGCATGAAAGTAGTTCGTCTTTAAGAGCTAAAGGAACAAGTGGCAAGCATAATTAACGGACTTTTTGCAGGTCGCGCAGGTATTTCCAGCCACGGTTCCGCCATCGCGGTTTCCGGCGATAATATCTCTAACTCTAACACTATCGGCTACAAGGCTAATCGCGCCGAGTTCGAAGATCTGATGGCGGGTGAGGGCGTTATCGGACGCCAGGTTGGTAGCGGATCTTCCATAGCCACAGTTTCTACAATATTTGAGCAGGGCACCCTTGAGTTTACCGGACGACCCCTTGATCTTGGTATCGCTGGAACCGGCTATTTTGTAGTAGCCAAAGAGGATCAGCGCTATTTTACGCGTGCCGGCAACTTTAAGGTCGATTCAGCAGGATTTGTCACCAACCAGGCAGGCCTAGCAATACTTGGATTTCCAGCTAACGGCAGTGGAGCACTAGAGCCGATTAACATTAACACGATTAAACAGGGCACTGTAGCAACTACAGAGGTGGATATCGCTGGAAATATCGATGCTTCTTCTGACTTAGTTAATACAGCGATTATTCCGGTTCCTGGACTAGTTGTCCCACCAACCGTGACCTATTCAGATCTCAATAGCTTAGCAGCTTATTCGACTGTAGTAGATGTATTTGACACACTCGGAGAGAAACACACGATCAGTATGTTCTTTTATCACACAGATACCAATGAATATACGGTACGTGGATATGTGAACAACGAGGATGTTGATGCTACTGGTACGCTGACCGGATACCCGCGGCTGATAGGAAATAAGGTTCTTACCTTCGGTGGAAATGGGCAGCGCAACCCGCTTCCTGTGGTAGGAACCCCGGATTTTACAACGAACATTACATGGAAAAATGAGTCAGAGTTAAGTGATATCGCAGTTACCTTCTCACCGATGACACAGTATTCCGCCCAATCAAACATCCTCTCTATATCGCAAGATGGACAGGGCGTTGGTGCTGTTACAACCCTCGCAGTCTCGTCGAACGGTAGTATTTCAGCGCTGCTGACCAACGGACAACAGTCGGTGATCGGAACATTGGCTATGGCCTCGTTCGCCAATCCTGAAGGATTAACGCGAATTGGAGGTAACCTACTATCGCTCTCAACTTCATCGGGTGATCCCATTTATGGTAAGGCAGAAAGCGGTAACTTTGGGGCTCTCAAGTCCGGTACGGTAGAGCTCTCGACGGTGGATATCGCCTCTGAATTTGTAAAGATTATCACCCTTCAGCGAGGATTCCAGGCAAGCTCCCGTATTATTACAACCATTAACCAGCTTCTGAACGACATTATCCAGTTGGTATAATAGCATAGCGAGTAGTACCATCCAAGGTATGAAGTACACCGATGACGAGCTGCTATCGAGAACGCTAGCGCGAGACTTTAGAGCCATTGCGCGCCTTATCACGCGCATAGAGGCAGCCCAGCCCCGTGCGCGAGCTTTAGCAGCTGCAATGCGGCGCCCAGCAGGTCGGGCGCATGTCGTTGGAGTCACCGGCGCGCCGGGCGCTGGAAAATCAACGCTCGTTGATTATATGGCAAGAGAGTACCGTAAAGAGGGGCTCTCGGTTGCCATTATAGCGGTCGATCCTTCGAGCCCCTTTAGTGGCGGGGCGATCCTGGGGGATCGTATTCGTATGAACCTTGCAGCTGAGGATCCAACGATATTTATCCGTAGTATGGCGACACGTGGGTTGCTTGGTGGATTAGCCAAAGCAACCTTAGAGAGCGTACATGTGCTCAATTGCGCCGGCTTTGATGTTGTAATCGTTGAGACCGTTGGGGTAGGGCAGGCGGAGGTTGATATAGTGCGCACGGCAGATACCTGCGTAGTTGTGCTTGTACCTGGAATGGGAGACAGCGTTCAGATTATTAAAGCAGGGTTGATGGAGATAGCAGATCTCTTCGTGATTAATAAAGCAGATCGCGAAGGGGCCTTATTATTAGAGAAAGATCTCTTGACGCTGCTCTCCTTGGCCGAGGGTGGACAGGATCAGTGGAATCCAAAGATCATCAAGACGGTAGCGACTACTGGTTCCGGGGTGGGACAGGTTATTGAATCGCTCAAGGGGCATCTAAATTGGCTTGAAAACTCGCCGCAGGGGCAGGTACGGCGCCTTAAGGTGATCTCGCAAGCTCTGATAATCCTCGCGTCTGAGTGGATAGCACAACAAGCATTGCACGGGTCACAGGATATAGTTGCGGCCCTTGCGCACGATTGCGTCCTGCGTAAGTTGACGCCATTAGAGGCGGTTGATCGTCTTGTGGCCTGGAGTAAGGGCAAGAGATAGGACATTTTGTCTAAAATCTATAACGAACTCCCATCATCGCGGAAGCCCCAGGTAGCGGAGCAACGTCCTTAGTGAACGATACGGCGTTGCGAGCCTTCTCACCTAGCAGATTCGTTCCCCGAATAAATACCTCCCATGTTTGGGTTCCTATCGGGATCTCTCGACTGAGGTAGAGATTAAGCATCGTGTACCCTGGGGTAGTTGTTTCGTATTCCGCTACCTTGTTCTGTTCAAATACTAGCTGCACCTCAAGACGGGCGCGCCCTAAGCTCTGGTGCGAGTAGGTTGTTCCAAGCAGCAGCCTAAATGGGGGAATACGGGGCAGATATTGATCGGTTGTAGAGTCGCGCGCCAACACATAATCAGGTTGAAGATCTAATGACCACTCCTCACTAAGGGTATCAAGGAGGAATTACTGGAGCTGTGATTCAAAGCCCATAAAATTAGCCTCGACCTGCTCAAAGAGATACACCGGCAGGCCATCCTCCTCTTGGCCATTAGGGGTGAGGTTTATGTAGTTTGAGAAGTGATTATAGAACCCCCCGACAAAACCACGAAATTGGCCGGTATTTTTGCGCAGTGTAATATCTGTGCCGAGCGATCGTTCGGGGGAGAGGTCCGAATCTCCCCTCTCAAAAGCCCCCGTTGCAACGTGGGGGCCATCCGCAAAGAGCTCCTGTCCAGTTGGAACACGCTCAGTATTAGCCACTGAGAGAGCTAGAGAGTAATCGTCATTCATATCCCAAACGACCCCGGTTGATTGGCTAAAGGTGGTAAAATCACTGGAGCCACTAGCGAGCCCCGTCTCTGGAAATCCAGCACTATCTACGGAGTTCCAATCTACGCGTCCGCCAAGTTGCAACGTTACAACGTCGCTGACCGCAAGCTCTTCAAGGTCAAATAGGGAGTAGGTGCGCGAGGTAGTCGGGGGCTGAAAGGCTTCCGCGCCGGTCGCTTCAAAGTTATTGTCCTGTAGTTGCACTCCAGCGGTCCCCGTTACCTCTCCAATCTTGCGGTGGTTAAGATCTATGCGCCCCTCAAGCCCGTTTTGTTTAAAGAATGTACCAGGCTCCAGCCCTTCAAATTCGGTGTGCTGATAGTCAACGATGCCGATACGAAGCTTGGCGCTCTCAACAAATGCTCCCGTGTTATTAATACCTCCACGCACATCGATTCTACGGCGCTGTGCATCAACGCTGATATCCTCCTCACCGTTCGGCACTCCATAATTAGTGTTGTAATCACTGACGGCAGCCCCGAAAAAACCATCTTTAAAGATGTAGGAGCTTCCGAGGGTAAGGTTGTCGCTCTCTGTATTGCTCCATGGGAGCGTGCCCTTAGGCTCAGAATAATCAAGAGGAGCGTCTCTACGCAGCTCCGCTGTTCGAGCGAATCCAGGAATATGGATATCATCGGTGTGTCGCTTGAAACCGTCGATATGAAACATGAAGGATCCGACCGGGGCGTTCAGTCCAAAAACTCCAGCACGCTCCTGATCTGTCGTCTCGCCGCGAATCTCAGCTGTTCCGCTTAGTGGAGCGTTCTGCATCCGCTCCGGAATTCTATTGTCGAAGACGTTAACTAAGCCACCCACGGCGCTCGTGCCGTACAACAGAGCTGCCGGTCCCCGGATTACCTCAATCTTATCGACAAGCGCTGATTCAACGGTGACGGCGTGATCTGGGCTGACGTTGGATAGATCGAGGGTTCCGATACCGTTCTCTAGAATTCGCACCCGATCTCCAGAGAGCCCTCGAATGATCGGTCGTCCCGCCCCCGGTGCAAAGGAGGAGGAGCTGATGCCCGGCTCTAACGCCAAGGTATCTCCCAATGAATCCCTAGCTTTTAGGGTAAGCTCTTTACCTGATAGAACAGAGACAGGCTGTGCTGAGTTAAAGAGGGTCTCATTAAGGGGGGATGATTCAACAACTATCTGATCCAAACTGTACTCTTCGTTGTCTGGTTTTTGTTCAGAGAGATCGGGGGTTACCTGGGCAGAGGCCACTGGTATGCACGCCATTACCATTAAGATAATCGCTATAAGATCTTGATATTTTTTATGCACGACAATCCCTGCAACTTCCGTAAAGCATCACCTCGTGTCGAGAGAGTGAGAACCCTCTGGGGAGTTGAGCCGCAACCTGCAATCCGCAGCCAGGGATATCGAACAAGCGGTGGCAGTCGTTACAACAGAAATGGTGATGATGATGTGCAGCACAGAGCTGGGTTTCGTATCTATCAGACTCTCCAGGAACGGCGACCGGTACGATAAGCTTTTCAGAGAGCAGGGTCCTTACAACTCGATAGACCGTTGCAATGCTTAGAGTGGGAACCTGTTGTCGCGCCTCGGTATAGATCTCCTGCGGAGAGAGGGGACGGTGCGCCTGCTCAAGGGCCTCGCGAATAACGCTTTTTTGCTTTGTTGCTCTTGCTGACATAACTAATCAACCTATATTTAATAACAAAAGGACTATATGCTAATGATAATGCATTAGCAATAAACTAGGAAGCTACTTCTCAGAATAAGGGGATTCGTGCAAGAACAGCTACCTATGTGGTTAAAAAGCGAGCTATCAGCGCTGAAGCGCTTAAATTCCCCAGAGAAGGTTCAGGACTGTCTAGATCTGTTGCCGTACCGCTGTGCTGATGGGCACCTCTCAGCGCGGGCGGCGTTGCGCGACGAAATGGCGCACTGCTTTGACGGCGCACTGCTTGCAGCAGCGGCGCTACGTCGGACGGGATTTCAACCTGCGCTGATAGATCTCTGTGCAGTGCGTGACGACGATCACATCATCTGTACCTTCCGTTGGAGGGGCTTGTGGGGAGCCGTAGCAAAATCAAATTTTCCAGGGCTGCGGTTTAGGGAACCGATCTACCGCACTGCGCGCGACCTCGTGCTTTCATACTTTGAGTTCTACTTTAATATGGAGGGGGAGAAGAGTCTTCGCCGATTTTCTCGTCCATTTGTCTTACCCGATCCGGCGCGTATCAACTGGGAGAGCGATGATTCTCAAGGGGAGCGCATCGTGTCTCTGCTAACTAAAGCCGCGCACTATCCGGTCCTGGCTCGTAATCAGGAGCGGGCACTGCGACCGATTGATCGGCGCTTCTTTGAATCCCAACTGGTTGGGGTTAACCTAAAGGGGGTTTATTAAGGCTTAGGTGTATGTGCAACAAACACTACCTACACAGCTCTTTAACTATTATATTCGTCATAATCTCGCTCGTTCCGCCGCCGATCGGCATCAGCCGCAGATCTCGCCACCAGCGCTCAGGTAGGAACTCAGTTGTATAGCCGTAGCCACCGTGAATTTGAATAGCCTTATCAGCGATCCAGACAGCATCGTCACACATCATTCGTTTCGCCATTGCAACCAACCGCCGGCACTCCTGGCCTGCTGTTAACTTATCAAGGGCTAAGTGCGAGAGCGACTCTCCCAGCAGGATCTTTCTACGCATCTCTTTTAAGTAGCGCCCTATAACTGGAAAATGCTCGATCGTTTCTCCAAACGCCTCGCGTTGTCCAGCGTAGAGCGAGGCCGAGGCAAGGCACATGCGAGCGCCAGCAAGTGAGGTAAGCGCGAGCATCAGACGCTCCCAGTTAAGATTCGCCGCCGCTTGACCCCAACCCTCTCCTAACTTTCCGAGGATGCAGGAGTCATCGACCTCGACATCCTCAAAGAGCAGCTCCGCAGTATCGGAGGCATGCCAGCCAAGTTTGCTAAGCTTCCTTGAAACCTTAAAGCCCTTGCTCTTGGCATCTACAACGAAGGTCGTAAAACCTGCATAGCCCGCCTGTGGATCGGTTTTAGTAAGAACTAAGATATAGTCGGCGCGTGCTCCGTTAGTGATAAAGGTCTTTGAGCCGTTAATTAGCCATCTATCCCCTTTGCGAGTAGCAATGGTGCTAATACGGGCCAGGTCACTCCCTGCGCCAGGCTCGGTAAATGCGTAGGCTCCGAGCGCCTCACCCTTAACAGCGCGGGGGAGCCAGCGAGTCTTCGCCTCCTGAGAGCCGAATTTTTCAAGGGCATGGCTTATAACAAGGGCATGCATATTTACGGCTACGGTTAGACCAACCGAGGGCAATTCTCCAAACGCCTCACACCACGCCCCTGCAAGTTTATAATCACCCCCTGCACCGCCATACTCCTCTGAGATAAGGAGGCCTAGATAACCTTGCGAGCCGAGCAGCTTAAAGACCTCATTGGGAAAGTGCGCGGCCCGTTCCCACTCAGAGATATGAGGAGCCAGCTCGCGTTGAATAAGCTTCGTAACGGAGTCGATAAAGTTCTCGTGCTCAGCGTAGTAGGGGATTAGCTGCATTGTAACCTCTCAACGATAATCTCAGCGAGATCTCTGACATCGATCTTGTGCGCGTTATTAGTAAGTTTAACCCCGTCCTCCATCATCTGCATACAAAAAGGACATCCGGTCGCAACCGTTGAAGCGCCGGTGGCAGCTGCTTCAGCGGCTCTAATCGAATTAATTCGCTCACCACCACCTATCTTAAGATCCATCCAAAAATGACCCCCGCCAGCTCCGCAGCATAGTCCCTTCTCTCGGCTGCGCTCCATCTCGATAATTTTTAGCCCCTTGATAGCTTTAAGACTATCGCGTGGCGCATCATACTCGTCATTGTAACGGCCTAGGTAACATGGGTCGTGGAACGTAACATCTTTCATACCACCATCCTTGAGCGTGAGCTTATCCTCCGCCAGTAGCTTCTTAAGGAGTACCGAATGGTGGATGATCTCGGGCTGAAGACCGTTCCCAAGGTTTCCGAACTGAGGATACTCATTCTTAATGGTATTGAAACAGTGCGGACAGTTCGCCACTAGATATTTAAATGAGACCGACTTAAGGGTTGCGATATTCTGTTTAGCTAGGGTCTGAAAGAGGTTCTCCTCTCCTAATCGACGCGCAGGATCTCCGCTACACCCCTCCATCGAACCAAGCACTCCGAAGGAGAGCTTGGCCTGCTGCATAATGGTAACGAGCGCCTTTGCGATCTTCTGCTTACTCGGATCAAAGGCCGATACACACCCTACCCAATAGAGGTAGTCCACAGCGTCTCCGGGTTGTAATAGCTTTACGCCAAGACCATCGAGCCACTTAGTACGATCTTCTGGCGGGCCGTAGGGATTAGCGCGACTTTCAAGTGAGCGTAGGGTCGCCTGTGCCTCTTGAGGTAGCTGCCCCTGCATCATCGTCATATGGCGGCGATTTCCAATGATCTGATCGACTTGGTTAATGCCGACCGGACAGGCCTGAACACACGCCATGCAGGTAGTGCAGCTCCAGAATACGCTGGGATCCATTACATCCCCCGCAATAGTGGCGCTAGCTGTAGCTCCAAGTGTGCGTGAGGCGTTTTGAACAAGTGGATTAGTAGCTCTAAAAGAGCCATCTGCAATGTAGCCCTCCCCATCAGCGCGCAGATTATTAAAAGGCAGTAGCATCCCCTGTGAGAGTGAGCTGTCGAGGGCACGCACCGCTAGGGGAAGTTTCGAGTTTAAAAGCTCTCCCTTGGCGTGCAACGCAAATGCGTGGTTACGCGTATCTAGTATGACCCATTTCGGAGAGAGTGGTTTGCCAGAGATATAGGCCGGACAAACCTCCTGACACCGACCGCACTCCGTACATGCATCGAGATCAAGGAGATTCTTCCAGGTATAGTCCTTAATAGTGCCGAGCCCGAGCGAAAGCTCCTCGCCACTCTCCATCATCTTCTCCAGATCTCCGATAAAGGGCAGTGCGCCCTTTGGCCGCACAGTTCGAGCGAAGAATAGATTGAGCGGGCTCGTCAGCATGTGAAAAAACTTTGTGTAGGGAAAAAGCGCTACAAATGCGTAGACCGTCAGGGTATGAAACCACCAGGTTCCGTAGTGAGCGAGCTTGGCCTGTGCTTCAGGAAGGAACCAGAGCGACTTTGCAACCAACCATCCGATCGGAGAGTAGAGCGCCCACGGATCGTCGGTGGCATGTATGCGCAGACCCTCCAACAAAAATCCCTGCACAACGAGTAGCGCCAGCATGGCGAGGATGAAGATACTGTTCCATGAGTTGTGAACGGCATCGGCGTGTTCGATAAAGCGCCGATACCCAAAGAAGAGGATCCCTGCGAGCATCAAGAGCCCGAAGATATCGCTGAACATCGTGACGTAGAGATAAAATTGTCCCTTATAGATCTCGATGCCTAGATCGTGGTGGATAAACACCATCGTGGTTGTAAAAAACAGTACAAGAAAACCAAGGTATACTAAGAGGTGCGCCATGGCGGAGCCGTTACTACTGCTACGAGCCACCTTCTTATGAAAAAATCCGTACTGAATTAGATCGTCGAGTCGGTAGAGCCAGTGACCGCTATGTTCAGGAGAGGGCTGGCCAGAGCTCCACAGCTCGACCCTTCGTATAACCCCGTTAACACCTATTACTAGCGCTACAAGCAACAATCCGTAGAGCCCTATAACATTAGGCAGGGTATTGAGATTCCACATTATTTCGCGAGTTGCTTCCATGACTGCTAAACTAGACGCATCGCTTACATCACACCAGCGGTCTTAATAATGTATTAATGGTATTATTAGAGACCTTAAGTAGAGCACATAATTGGCATGGCTAAGCACCTTATAATACAGATGTTTTTCTATAAATGCGGGGTTTTGTTGACAATGTTGAGCTGAGATCCTCACAATAGAGGTATACCTATGGGCATTACGACGCCTCAATCAGTTCAAAAAACCGCAAGCGCTTCCTGTCGACCCCTTGATCTGCGGTTTGGTGTTGTTATTTTCTAACCCTTCATAAAGCCCTATGGACATGCACTCAGATATTGTTTTAGCGCTCTTCTGGTCCGGCATCCCCGTAGTTATAGCTATCGCGGCCTATATCTTCTTTATCGCAGGGTCGCTAGCGATCGCACGGAGTCGCACCCTAAGACTTGAAGAGATAGTTGAGTCGGGTGGACGTGGTGCCACAGCCGCACAACGGATCGTTGATGCCTCAGGTCGCTATCTGCTCTTTACGCAGTTCGGTAGGTTACTTTCATCTATATCAGCGGGATTTTTTCTGGCTTTTTTTACGGGCGCAGTTCCGCGCGCGGTGCTCGGAGATGGAGTTGGTTTATGGGGTATCTCGTGGTGCATCTCCATAATCACTTTTTGTGCGGTGATCGCGCTAACGTTGATACTAGTTCAGATTGCAAAGGCGGTATCTCTGCAGTATCCAGAGCGCACGCTCTGTGCGGTATCGGTGGTACTAACGCTGGCCTACAAATTATTTGGCCCGATCCTAGTCTTTGCTCATCTAGCTGTTAGTCGTGTATTGGGTCGATTCGATGTGCGAATCGGCAATGAGCGTGAGATGTCTGTATCCGCAGATGATCTGAGTGAGATCGTAAAGATTAGCTCTGAGAACGGTACGCTTGAAGAAGAGGAGCGCGCCCTTATTGACGGAGTTGTTGAGCTCTCAGAGCGCTTTACTCGAGAGATTATGACCCCTCGCAAGGATATTGTTTGGGTTAAGGAGCAGGGGACAACAGCAGAGCTGCTTAACGTCTTAACTAGGGAGGGGGTTTCGCGAGTCTTGGTATGCGGACGCGATCTCGATGAGGTGCGTGGCATACTACTGGCAAAAGATCTTCTTCCATTAGTTGGGCGCTCGCTTTCAGGGGTAAGTTGGCAGACATATCTGCGACCAGCACACTCGGTGCCTAATACAAAACCGGTTAATGAATTGCTGATAGAGTTTCGACAGCGTGGGATCCATATCGCTGTGGTGCTTGATGAGCACGGCGGAGTTGATGGCATCGTTACCCTTGAGGATCTTGTGGAAGAGATCGTTGGAGATATCTTTGATGAGTTCGACTCGCCGCTTGAGAGGCAACACCTTACACGAGAGGTAGACGGAGCCATCTTTGTTGATGGATCGATCTCTATTGAGCGCATCAAGGCCGACTACGGTATCGTGTTGCCAGCAGGGGAGTACGAGACGGTTGCGGGCTTTATCCTGGCGCAGCTGCGACGGGTGCCGAGTGAGGGGGAGTCGTTTGTGCGAGGCAGCTACATCTTTGCTATAACAGAGGTTCATAGACACCGCATCGCGCGCATTTCAATTAAAAAGGTAGATCCTGTGCCCTCACTTAAAGTAGAGCCTGAACAGGTAGTTGCGATAGCCAATAGCAGCCCCTCAGCCAGAGTTAGATCCGGCGGATAAATACCACCCAACGGAATCCATTAGGCACCCATTATCATCCTTATATCTGCGGCTCGGATTAGGCCACACGTGCGTGTGCCTTAAGAATGCGCAGATTTAGAGGGGAAAGATGGTAATGGATGCAGATCCTAGTTCAACGATATTAGGCCAGGAGGCAGCGCAGAGCGAGGCTTCGAAGGTCTCTGTTACAGAACCAAGCGTCCAGTCATCGATTCCGGTTCAGAGTGCCGTTACCACTAGCGCTACCACTACCCCTACCGCTACTGCTGCGATAGCAACAGGGACCGTAACGGATGCGCCACGCGTTGAGGTAAGTGCAGCAACCATCACACGCATGATGGGAATAGCGTCGACGACCGACCTGCGATTGCTTGAGGGGCGGGTTGACCTGCTTGCTTCAAAGGTGACGGGGCTTTTAACCAAAGTTGATCGAGTGCTCTCTATGTTTGGTAGCGTTCCAACATCGAGTGATATTGGGCGACTAGAGCTTCAGATGGGCGCCGTAAAGTCTATGCTGCGTGAACTGCTTGAATCGACAGATGCGAAAGGCCAGCATGTACAGCAGGCTGATACAAAAGGCGCGGCAGAGGAGCAGAACAGGAAGTTACGTGAAGGAATCCGTTCGAGTTCCGAGTAGTTTAATAGAAGATAATTATTAGGACTAGTATGGCACGAGCAAAGAAAGAGAGATCTGAAATTACACTTGAGATAGATCAGCCACTAGCATCCAAGGTAGAGAAAACACGCTCGCGGGCAAAAAACTATGTGCTTGATCTGCGCGTGTATAGCCCGGCATCGAACGGTTATATCAGCCTTGATGGGCTCGATGCAGCGCCTGCGATTGTACGGCTTGCTAAGGTTAAGGGTCTCGATGTTATAGCAATTACCGATCTTTTTAGTGCTGATTTCATTGATCGAATGGTCTCTGCCTCTAAGGATTCACCACTGACCGTTATTCCTGGAGTCGGCCTTAGATGTAGGGTTGGTAACTGTGATGATATTGTTATGTCATGCTTATTCCCCGAGAATACAAAGGCAGAACATATTAACAGATTTCTAAATGCCATGGACGTTCCTAGTCAGGCAGAGAGCAGACATAGGCATCTTGTTACGAAACCGCTGCGTGAGATCTTAGAGACCCTTGATGCCTTTGGTGGCATTGCTATTCCAAGTCGGCTCGATAAGACCCCCAATCGCAAGGCAGAGATCCGTAACCTGGTAGAGAATTACGGTTTTCGGGCCTTTGACCTGGCGTACGGAGATTCGGCGGAATACTTTAAAAAGAGCTGGCCTAAGCTGCAATTTCATCTTTTTAGCTTCTCTGATGCTAACGCTCTGGCGCAGATCGGAAGCCGTACGGCACGGGTAAAGCTTAACCTGCCAGGTTTTGAAGGGATCAGGGAGATAGTTGCTCGTAAGGAGCAGCCCGCCTCGTAAAGCGCCCCTTGCATGCTTAGCCCATTCCGCTAGACAATGCCTAGTGTGGAACACTGGCTTGTAAAAACCGAACCGAATGTATACTCGATAGATGACCTAGCGCGCGATCGCTCTACTGATTGGAGCGGAGTTAGGAACTATCAGGCTAGGAACTTTCTCAAGGCCATGGCGGTCGGGGATCAGGTGCTGATTTACCATTCAAATGCAGAGCCACCTGGGATAGTCGGTGTAGGGGTAGTGCTTAAAGAGGCGACCCCGGACCGCACGCAGTTTGATCCCAAAAGTGAGCTATTCGACCCCAAGGCAAGTCAAGCAGCGCCCCGCTGGTTTTGCCCTGAGATAAAGTTTGTGCAAAAATTAAAAAAGCAGGTCTCTTTGGGGGAGCTACGGGGGTGCAAGGCTCTTGCCGAACTGGTTCTGTTGCAACGGGGCTCGCGTCTCAGTGTTATTCCGGTCTCTGAAAAACACTTTCAAACGATCCTCGAATTATGAGAGGTCGGGTCGAATTAAGTAGGATTTAGTAGTGGTTGATCGTATTAGGATAAAAACTGCGGAAGAGATCGAGTTGATGCGCGAAGCGTGTCAGGTCACCGCTACTATTCTGGACGAGGTTGGCGCTATTATTAGAGTGGGGATGAACACCGAGGAGATCAATACCTTCGTGCATCGACGCACAACGGAGCTTGGCGCTATTCCGTCTCCTCTTAACTACAAGGGCTTTCCTAAGTCGGTGTGCGTTTCTCCGAACGATGTAATCTGTCACGGTATTCCAGCGCCGTTCGTTATCCTCAAGCAGGGCGACATCGTGAACGTCGATGTGACCTCCTTTAAGAACGGATTTCATGGCGACTCAAGTCGTATGTACTTCGTTGGGGGTGAGGTGGCTTGCAGTGCAGAGGCACGCGAACTTGTGCAGATAACCAAGGAGTCTCTCTTTGCTGGTATTAGAGAGGTTGCCCCCGGCAAACGCATCGGTGATATCGGGGCCGCTATTCAGGAGTTCATCAAGGGTACTAAGCGTGGCTATGGGATTGTGCGAGAATATACCGGACACGGTCTTGGGCGCGAATTTCACGAAGCGCCGCAGGTTGTGCATATAGGCAAACGAAATACCGGGGACGTAATGCGAGCAGGGATGACCTTTACAATTGAGCCGATGATTAACATGGGCAGCCACAAGACCGCACTCTCCAAGGTCGATGGTTGGACGGTTCGAACCGTCGATGGAGCGCTCTCTGCACAGTGGGAACACACCATCCTTGTAACGGAGAGCGGTTACGACATTATGACAGCTAGTTCAAAGGGGCTGTTCTAAACCCAGAGCCAGTGAATTTTTCAAAAATCACTGGCGCAGGGTCTAGTTAAGAGCCTTGTCCGGTGCGATGATGCACCAGCGAACCAGTGGGTCGTTGTTGGAGTAAGGAACGTCAGCTAGCTTTGCGGTGATGCGGGTTACTCTTTTAAAGAGCGAGGAGTATCCACTTGCACCGAGGCAGTGAACTTTGGCCTCGCCCTCCTTAGCGTCACTAGCCTGGATAATCTTCTGTACCTTAAATACGCTGCACTTGTTTAGGCCGAGGGTATCACGCTCGAAAGGGGTGCATCCGTTAGCGCCAGCGGTTGGCCAGCGGTCCTTGTTCTCACGATCACGTACGACTACGCTAAATACTCCTAAGTACTTTCCTGAGAGAACGATAGCAGCCTTGCCGTTACATTCTTTTACAGCGGGACGATACTGAGCGAGCTTTGAGACATCACGCGCGCAGACGCACGGCTTAAATACTGCACCCTGGCAGTAGCGAGGGGAGGAGTTTGTCCCCGGTACCTGACGCTCATCAAGAACCTCTGCAACTGTCCAGACCCGCTTTGGATCGTCTTGGGCGAGGGCCTCTGAGGGTGCGAATAAGCAGCTGATAGTAAATACAAGCACTGCGGTGATTTGAATCATCTTGCGGCAAAGTAACGAGGCGGTCATAGCGGTCTCCTAAAAGCATGATACGCAGAGCACAACTTTATGCACTTTCTATGAGTACTGCAACCCTAGCCCGGCCGCCCATACGGCGCAGCGTAAAAGCCATGGGCTACTCATCATCTGAGCCGGAGGAGTCCCGCAGTACGGCGAAACGCTCCATGCCCTGAGACTCAACCACTAGCCTAATGCCCTTAATTGGGTCGGCTTTTTCAACCGCTACACGGAAATCGGCTATCGAGGCAATCTCCTTGCCGTTTATACTTACCAGTACGTCGCCGGGCTGCAGCTCTGCGCGAGCCGCCAGGCCCTGCGGGTTTATCTCAGTAATAACGACCCCACTGGCTCTGCTTGAACGGGGTTTACGCGGTGAGCTCTCATTGAACTCCTCTACCGTAATACCTAAGTTCTCGTTCTCACCACTAGGGGTTGTAACGCTCTCCTCAACCTGATTCATGAGCTCTCCTATTGCAACGCGCAGGACATCCTTGCGTCCATCACGCACGACCGTAACATCCAGATCGGTTCCTGGCTTGATGGATGCCACCGAATTTCTGAGCTGATTTACGTTCTTAATCTTCTCTTTGCCAAGCAGCACGATAATATCGCCCTGTTTAAAGCCGGCCTTCTTAGCGGGGCCCTTCGGATCAACGTGCCCTACGAGCGCGCCCTCTGTGCCTGGATAGTCGAACGATTTAGCGAGATCTTCAGAGAGGTTTTGGATTCCAACTCCGAGCCAGCCACGTGTTACCTTGCCCTTGGTAATCAGGCTCTCCATAACTTCTTTAGCCATATTAATCGGAATAGCGAAGCCGATCCCCATGTAGCCGCCAGATTTTGAAACTATAGCTGTATTTATACCGATAACCTCACCGCGCAGATTAACTAGTGGACCTCCGCTATTGCCGGGATTAATTGCTGCGTCTGTCTGAATAAAGTCCTCGTACTGTCCACCACCTGAGAGCGCACGCCCCTTGGCGGATACGATGCCAGCTGTGATGGTATTATCGAGTCCGAAGCTTGCGCCGGCTGCCACCACCCACTCACCTATTTTAAGTTTATCAGAATCGCCGAGCTTCGCTATCTTTGGTATATGATCCTTGACCTTAATCTTGATTACGGCGAGATCGGTTTTAGGATCGGTTCCAACCACCTTAGCTTTGACCGTCTTCTCGCTGTTAATGCGAACCATTACCTCGTCCGCCTCCCCAACGACGTGGTTGTTAGTAAGGATATGTCCCTGGTCATCAACCATAACCCCGGTACCGAGGCCGCGCTGAGGGGCCGGTGCCATTTTGTCCATAAAGTCCTCGCCAAAGAACTCCTTGAGTGGGTCGGAGCCCTTAGGGGCGCCGTTTTTCTTAGGCTTGGTTTCGGTCGATATCGTAACCACTGAGGGGGTGATCGTCTCGGCTACCTGCTCAAAGGCCTCCGAGAGCTCCTCTGCCAAGCGGGAGCCTGGCAGCGCTGCTACCTCCTGTGCGCTAGTGGGTCTAGAGATCGCTGCTAATAGGATTATTGAGAGGCTGAGCCGTGCCAGCAGGGAGGATGACGCTTGATATAAAGGAGAGCGAGATGCTGTCATAGGAAATATCTTCTTTAATTGAGGTATTTATCTTAACGGTGATGTAACATGAAAGACGGATTGTCGAAACAATTATTCAGAAAAGG
>Ga0209190_1000225_pt1 | contig 40752 bp, 21 predicted proteins | sample M_140205_XF_Meta_FD_187315 | JGI IMG/M metagenome (GOLD analysis project Ga0209190, IMG submission 187315) | Freshwater microbial communities from Lake Montjoie, Canada to study carbon cycling - M_140205_XF_MetaG (SPAdes) (version 2) | ecosystem: Environmental > Aquatic > Freshwater > Lake...
TCCCCCGTCGAGTTCATCGCAAGAACGGCGACCGCGTCCATCTTCCGCTGGAACGCCGTGCCGGAACGAGCCTACTCCGTCCACTGGTCGCCGGATCTCGTGAACTGGGTGACAATCGATACCGTCACCCCGTCGAGCGCCAACGCCAGCTATCGGGACACCGACAGCAATCGCGTCAGCCAGACAAAGTCATTCTACCGAGTCAGCCACACACCATGAACCGATCCGCGCTCATCCTTGGAATCCCGTTGTTCATGGCAGCCGCGCCATCTATGGCGGAGCAAACTACCGTCCCGTCGAAGCCTGCTTTAACGCTTGCGGATTTGAAGGCGCAATTCCCCCAAAGCAAGGAAGGCAACTTCATGTTGGAGATTCCGCAGATTTGCTTCACGGCCTCGGACAAGGAGGTGCAGCTCATTCTGAGCGGACGACCGGTTGAGACCGTGGGACAAGTCAAAATCATGGATGACAGACGCATCCACGTTTTCCGGTTCCTCACCCAATGCTGCGCGGCGGACGCCCGTTCCTACGAAATCCCAGTCGAATATGCGGGACGTTGGCCGGAGCTCAAGACCATGTCCTGGGTCAAGATCGTCGGCACGATTTCCTACAAACAGGAAGACGGAAAAACCATCCCCACAATCCTCGCCACCGAGATCAATGCAACAGACGCACCCAAGCAACCCATTCTGAAGTGAGTTCATCATTCCTGCTTCCCCGAACCATACATTTTTTCAACCTGTGAAACACTTTCATTACTTCGCCCTCACAGCCATCGCCGTGTTCGCCTTGATCGCGGCGGGGCCCGGCGATCGCCAATCGAAAAAGGGTGGCGGCGCGCCGGTGGAGCCCGCGGTGGTGCCGGCCTATCCCTTCAATGTCTGGCTCTGTCGACCGGGCGCGGAGTCAACCATGGTTAGCGTGCTCGCGTGGCAGGACATGGAGGGATTCATCTCATTCGGTGAAAGCGCGGACGCGCTGAAACGCCGCACCGCAACCGTCAAAATCGCCGCCAGAACCCCGGTGAACATCGTGCTCGATGGATTGAAAGCGGATACTCGGTATTTCTATCAACTGAATCATCGATCCGCAGATGGCGAGTTCGCCAAGGACAAGATTCGCAACTTCCATACCCAGCGTGCGGCAGCTTCGACATTCACCTTCGATATCCAGGCGGATTCGCATCTGGATGCGAGCTCGGACGTAAAGGTGTATCAGCAGACCTTGGCCAACATGCTCGCTGACAAGCCGGATTTCATGATTGATCTCGGTGACACCACGATGGTTGATAAATTCGGTTCTTTCTACACTCGCGCCGAGTCGCAGTACCGAGCGCAGCGCTACTACATCGGTAGTATTGCTCATAGCGTTCCTATCCTACTCACGCTGGGAAATCACGACGGTGAGCAAGGTTTCCGCCTGACAGACGAGCCCAACTCGATGCCTCTGATGTCCGTGGCGCTGAGGAAAAAGTATTTCCCGAATCCCGAACCCGGCGGCATTTACAGCGGAAACGCCACGCCCCAGGAAGGCGCGGGGCTATTGCAGGACTACTATGCTTGGGAATGGGGCGGCGCGTTGTTCATCGTGCTCGATCCGTTTTGGCCCACCCGCGATCGCGGCGGGGACGACAACTGGAGCATGACACTCGGCGAGGAGCAATACCGCTGGCTCACAAAGACATTAGAAAAGAGCAAAGCCCCTTTCAAGTTTGTCTTCATTCATCACCTCGTTGGCGGCCTCGGTCGAGATGTGCGTGGTGGAATCAAACCCGCGCCTTATATGGAGTGGGGCGGTAAAAATGCCGACGGGACGGATGGATTTGCACAACATCGACCCGGTTGGGAAATGCCGATTCACCAGTTGCTCGTAAAAAACCATGTCAGTGCCGTCTTCCACGGCCACGACCATTTGTACGCGAAAGAAGAACTCGACGGCGTAATCTACCAGGAAGTCCCGCAACCCAGCCATCCGAGCGGCGGCACCCGAAGTGCTGAGGAATATGGCTACACCGGTGTCATCCTCGGTAGCTCAGGCCATCTCCGGGTCACGGTAGAGCCGAAACAGGCTTTGGTCGAATATGTCCGCGCTGGCGTGTCGGGCGTCACTAGGGACAATGTCAAAAATGCCACGGTCGCGCACAGCTATACTATCAATTCACGACTCACCCCATAAGAACTCATGAAACCCATTCTGATCCTCTCTGCACTGCTTTCGCTGCTCGCCAGCGCTAAGCCACCTAACATCATCTTCATCCTCGCGGATGATCAGTCGTGGAATGGCACCTCGGCGCCGATGATTCAGGGAAACCATTCTAGCAAAAACCCGATGTTTCACACCCCTAACCTCGAGCGACTGGCGTCACAAGGAATCACGTTTTCACAAGCCTACGCCGCCCACTGCAAATGCGAATGCTCACGGGCCTCCATCCAAATGGGCCGCACCACGACCACTCTCAACGCGTCCGATAAAATGGCGCGGAACTGGAGCGCGCCCGTCACCGATTCCATCGTCAATATTCTGAAAAAAGCCAACCCGGCGTATCGCGCCGCCCACCTCGGCAAGTGGCAATGGTTCCACACCCCGGCATCGATGGGCTACGACGTCAGCGACGGCATCACCATGAACGAAGACGGTGACTCCACGGATCTATTAGATCCTAAACTATCATTCAGCATCACTCGCCGTGCGAAAGAATTCATGGCAACCCAGGTCAAAGAAGATCATCCGTTCTACCTGCAACTGTCATACTACGCCGTTCATCCGACCGCCCAGGCGCTTGCCACAACACTAACAAAATATCAAAATACTGGCGGTGGTGGTCGTGGCGATCGTGCCGTGGTCGCGGCGATGACCGAAGACCTCGACACTTGCATCGGTGATATTCTCAAAAAAATTGATGATCTGCAAATCGCTGACAACACCATCGTCATTTATACCTCCGACAACGGCGGACGCACGGGCATCCTGCAGGGCGGCAAAACCGATCTCCATGAAGGCGGTATCCGCGTCCCCTTGATCGTCCGGATTCCCGGAATCAAAGGCGGTGTCTTTAGCAACGAGCCCGTCATCAGCTATGATCTAATCGCTACGGTGCTTGATTTCGCCTCTTCGGATTTCGCCTTGCCCACGGGTATCGAAGGGGGTAGTTGGAAATCAGTTCTCCTCAACAACGGTGTCGGCAAGGTCAAGCGGCCCGTAGACCGATTCGTGTGGCATCAAGCCACTGAGGTGGAGCGTCCGCACTCCGCTATCCGCAAGGGCGACTTCAAGCTGATCTACTTCTGGGACACGCGCAGTGCCGAACTCTTCGACCTCACGGATGATTTGAGCGAAGCCCATAACCTAGTTTCGGAGAAGCCTGACCTAGCAGTTAAATTACAGAAAGAACTTAAAGACCACATCCGCGCCGGCCTCGGCGAGCAAGCGTTCGGCGCACTCGAACGCGGCGAGTTTCCGCAAAATCGTGGCGGAAAAGATGGAAGGAAGCGTGCCAAGCCCTAATTTTTGTGGATTTTTAAACACATCACGCATATATTAAGCCCAATTATCAATGGTAACTAACGTAAAAAGTCTGTCAGTACTTGTGAGTTATTTTGCATATATTGTAAGCTCCGTCCATGCCGACAACCGAGCATTGATGATTTCTTCTTTCGAGCCCATGAAGCCGAAAGTCCGCTACTACTGGGATACTAGTAGCTTTTACGTCGAGGGAGACTCCATGCCAAGTTCGACACTGATGCCAAGTCCGATGGTGGGCATCACTTCGTGGCAACAACAACTCCCCATCACAGTGGGATACTTCAGCAATGTCACCAACCCCGAATCAGACTCGGCTTCATTAGGATACGGACAGCCGAACGTGTGGAAAATCCCGATGACACCTGTGGCAGCGTCTTCACCAATTTCACTAACAGGTAATTTTCTTCGTGGTGCCGTTGCCATCGCCGCGAACGGCATCGCGATTTTCAACCCACGCAACAACACCGGTCAGTTTTCACAAGCGATCGGTGAGCTTGACCAATATGGTGGTCACTGCGGCAAGGCGGATGACTACCACTATCACATCGCTCCGACACATCTAACTGCTGTCCTTGGCAACAGTAAACCTGTTGCGTGGGCGCTTGATGGCTATCCCATTTACGGCTACCTAGAGCCTGATGGTAGCGCTCAGCTCGCGCTCGACTCGGATGGTGGTCATGATCATGGATCCTGGGGATATCACTATCATGCTCGCGGAACCGTGGCGACCGGGCCACAGAGTCCCTATCTGATGAACGCTATGCACGGAGCGGTAGTGAATTATGGTGGACAGATTGATCCGCAGCCTACGGTCGGTAGCATCGCGCCGGCTGGATCGCCTCTCGCGGGAGCGGTGATCACTGGTTTCACCCGCCCAGCAAAGGATCAATACGCTCTAACTTATACGGTGAGCGGCACGACTTACAATGTAGCCTGGCAGGAAAATCGCATCGCGCACACCGTTGCCGTTCAGCATGCTTCTCCCACCGGCACCACCAATGGCACCTACACCAGTGCCGCGCGTTTCAACTATTATCCGATGGCTGGGCCGTCGATGCTCAAGCTGCCGGATACAGGTCAAACCCTCAGCGCGACCGCGACTTTTGGCGAAGACAGCGATTACACTCGTAACGCTCCATCATTTACCGACAACGGAAACAGTACTATCACCGACAACGTCACCGGCTTGATGTGGCAAAAGGTGGACAGCGGTGAAATGACTTGGGAAAACGCGATCGCCGGTGCGGCGGGACTCACGCTGGGCGGCTACTCGGACTGGCGCTTGCCAACGGCACAGGAGGCGTTTTGTATTCTCAATCACGATCTAAATCCTGCGCTCAACAGCACTTACTTCGTCAACAACGCGAGCGGCACGCCTGCATATTTTTGGACGAGCGATTTGTTCTATGGCGATAACACCAAGGCATGGGCCACTAATATGGGCGGCGGCGTGGGTCCCCATCCGAAAACTTCGACGATCAGCGCTGGGGGAGCTTGGCGATTCCATGCACGTTATGTTCGAGGTGCATTGCCCACCATCGGCCACAACTACTACAACAATCTTAACGGCACCGTCACTGACCTAGACACCAGCTTGATGTGGACGCAGGTACCATCATCCGCGATGACGTGGGCCAATGCGCTCAGCTATGCCGAAGGGCTTTCACTCGCGGGTTATTCCGATTGGCGATTACCAAATGTTAAAGAGCTCCAATCGCTAGTGGATCTTCCGAGAGCCACCGCTTCAGCTATTACCACTGCACCGTGCATCAATCGCATACTATTTCCTGCCGCGACCGCGACCGCCTACTGGTCAGCTACGAGTGTGAAAACAGGGACGCCGACACAGGCGTGGCTCGTGGATTTCGGCGTGACGACCACCTCTTCGCCGCCGCGTAATCAACAGGGCATTGTTAGTTATGAGCCTTATTCGTCTAGTTATCCAGTATTTGCCGTTCGCACCGTGGCGACGTCTTCGATCACTCAGGGTCGTGCGACGACGACGACGACTAATCTCTTGCCAGCGGGGCAGCGCGTGAGCGGCGTGGGTAGCATCACCGCGACCGATGGCACCGTGTGGACTGTGCCATCTGCCACTCAATTCACAACGGCTAACAAAGCGGGCGATCTTTACAACGAAGTCACCTCAGTGACACCGGCAAACATCACCGCTGCAGCAACCGCGATCTCTAACGTGCCGACCGTCGTAGTGGATACAGATGGTGAAGTGATCACTGGTTACATTTTTGCAGATAATTATTTCGAACTCTATGTCAACGGTGCCCTCGTTGCCGTAGATCCAGTGCCCTACACGCCGTTCAACTCTTGCGTGGTGAAATTCAAAGCCAAGCGGCCGATCACTTACGCGATCAAACTGGTGGACTGGGAAGAGAATCTCGGTCTAGGTACCGAACTGAATGGCAGCAATGCATACTACGCAGGAGATGGCGGTCTTATGGCGACCTTCAGTGACGGAACGGTGACGAATTCTAACTGGAAAGCACAATCGTTCAACATCGCTCCACTCGATAATCCAAGCTTGGTCACTGATCTCGCAAACGGTACCCACGATTCATCGGCTGTTTCAAGCACGCACACGCTGACCGAGACGGCCTACGCGCTGCATTATGCGGTGCCATCGAATTGGTTTGCGAAAACCTTCAGCGACTCAGGATGGCCCGCTGCCACGACCTACACGGAGGCTGCAGTTGGCGTGAACAACAAGCCCGCTTACACTAATTTCCCCGCCCAGTTCAGCGCCAGCGGCGCCCAATTCATCTGGTCTTCTAACCTTGTGCTCGATAACAAAGTCATCGTCCGTTACACAGGCCCGGCGGCAGTAAGCCAAATTTCCGTTGAGCAACCTGTTAGCACCACGCTCACAGACGGCTCCAGCACGGTCGATTATGGAAATATCTCGATCGGATCTACATCGACGAAATCATTCACCATTCGCAACAACGGCAGCACGGTGTTGACCATCGCAGGCATTACGATTGATGGAACTAACCTCGCAAATTTCAACGTGACCACGCCTCCCGCCAGTAGCATCGCAGCAGGCGGCAGTACGACGATGGATGTGCGTTTCACTCCCAACACCGCAGGCAGTAAGACAGCGGCGCTGCACATTTCTAGCAGCGATGCTAGCGTGGGTGCGGCCTTCGACATCACACTCACCGGCACGGGAACCATCGCCGCACCGACCATCACAAATACACGCACTTCGCCTAACACGCCGACTTATGCCGACAACGTCTGGGTCACTGCGCAATTGTCTGCTGCATCCGGGGCGACGATCACTACCGCGCAATTGATCTACAGCAACGGCACGCAGTCCACGTCCACAGTCTTTGCCGAGACGATGGCAAACGTTGCAACGGTCGGCACCGCAGGCTGGGACGGTACGGGAGCGAATTATCCATGGAGCATCACCAGTAGCGGCGGTGATACGAAGCAAACCATCGCGTCGAATCACGGCACTGGCAATATTTGCGGACTTGAGTTTGGCAGAGGTTCGACCAGCCCTTCCGCGACGATGGCTGCAACGACCAACGCGATTAACGCAAGTGGTACGGCAGCCACTATTCAGTTTTGGTCTGCAACATCAAATCTCGTCGCTAGCCTCGGTTGGAATTTCCAACTCTCAACCGACGGTGCCACATGGACTACGCGCGCCAGCGAGGTGGCAGGTAGCAACCACGTTCATCAAATCAACACGTACACGCTTCTAGCCAGCGAACGGCTTAGCACGCTGCGGATGCGCTTCCAGTTCATCGGCAATGGTACCGGCGGCCCGACGGGGCCGAAGGCGCAGTTTGACGATATCACCGTGGTCACCACGACCGGCGCGCCGCCCATGACGGTGACGATGTTTGATGACGGATTGCACGGTGATGGTATCGCAAGTGACGGGGTGTTTGGTGCTCAAATCCCAGCGCAAACTGCCGGTAAAATAATCACTTGTAGTTTAAGTGTGGCGGACAGCAATGGCAGTATCACCACATCTTCCGCCGCCACGAATTACACTGTTAGCGAAATTACGCCTCCAGCTAACTTCACCGCGACCGCAACGCGAAGCGGCAACAACGTGATTATTCAATGGCCCACACAAGCCAGTATCAGCTATTCCGTTCAAACATCAGAAAACCTGATCAACTGGACTAACATTCCTGTCGGCCAAGTCGGCACGTGGACCGATACCGGAGCAATCAGTCTAATGACTAAGCGATATTACCGAGTGATGCGATAGGTTGCAATCAATTTACAGATTTCGTCAGCCTCTTAACACGCTTGCGCAGCGTGAGTGGTGTGCTTATCGTCTAAGCAATAAAATTATATAATATTTCATGTTAAGATGTATCAACTTATCATCATAATTTGTGCTGCATGGTGTTTTGGCTCGGGGCTTTCTTTGGCCGCAAAACTGGAGATTTCTGTTCGTCACACATTCAACAACGAGCCATTAATACTTGATTCGATGCGTTATGAGAATGGTTCGGGCGAATCTCTTTCTTTTACTAGAGTGAGCTATCTGCTCAGTGGATTCGCGATCGAGCGTGAAGATGGAACTTGGTTTGAAATTTCTAACCAGAATGCTTGGGTCGATGTAGCAAAGCGACGGACAAGTTTCTTGATCGACGATGTACCATCAGGAAAATATCGCGCGTTGCGATTCAATGTGGGCCCAGATCCGGTGGCAAATGCTGCAGACGTTGCCAAGATCCCTGCAGACCAACCGTTAAATGCTAACCTAAATGGTCTTCATTGGAGTTGGCAAGGTGGATACATTTTCATGGCGTTAGAAGGACATTTTCGCAACGTCACAAGTGAATTGAGTGGCTATGCATATCATTTTGCAAGGGATCCGAATCGTACTCGAGTCAGTTTTTCAATCTCGTTAGATTTGAATCATGATGCCTCGGTATTATTAGATTTTGATCTTGGTACATTACTCAATGCGCCGCGTCCTTTGTCATTTGCGAAGGACGGCACGGCCACCCATTCGAGAGAGGGTGATCCAATCGCAGCCGCGCTGGGTGCAAATTTGCCAGGCGCATTTCACGTGACGAGAGTGCTTTCCTCAGCGCCTATAGTGAATCGTATCCCTCCGGTGAAACCGCTTTATTTACCCGCAAAGTTCACACCGTATCGGTTCACCATGAGCGGCACTTTCCCAGTGCCCGAACTGCCACGCGATAATCCGCTCATCAATGAGCGGGTGGATCTTGGTAAGGAGCTTTTCAGTGAGACGGTGCTCTCTCGCGATGGCACACTAAGTTGCGCGTCTTGCCACCACGCATCTTCAGCTTTTGCAGATCCTCGACAGTTTAGTGTTGGAATACGTGACCAAGTCGGGACGCGCAATGCCATGCCGCTAGTAAATTTAGCTTGGAAATCTAGCTATTTTTGGGACGGGCGCTCACCCTCGCTGCGGGATCAGGTTTTGATTCCGATCCAAGATCATACCGAGATGGATGAATCGTTAGAGCGGGTAGTCTCAAAGCTTGAAGCAAAAAGTGAATACCTGCCACGCTTCACTGCCGCCTTCGGCACGCCGGAAGTTACTGCAGAAAAAATAGGTCTAGCTCTGGAACAGTATCTTCTAACACTGACCGCATACGATGCTAAATTTGATCGGGCTCTTCGGGGTAAGGCCGAACTTACAGAAATGGAAAAGCGGGGGTTTGAGCTTTTCATGACGGAGTATGAGCCGCGTACGGGTCAACTTGGTGCGGATTGTTTTCACTGTCACGGTGGCCCGCTTTTCAGTGATCACCAGTTTCATAATAACGGAATCGCTGAAAATAATCGGGATACTGGCCGTTTCCGAGTTACTGGAAACGAAGCGGACCGTGGAAAATTTGCCACGCCTAGCTTGCGTAATATTTCGTTGTCTGCTCCCTACATGCATGACGGTCGCTTCGCAACGCTCGAAGAGGTGATCGCTCACTACAGTACCGGTGTGCAGCGTACCGCGACTCTTGATCCAAACCTCGCCAAGCACCCCGCAGGCGGCCTTCAACTCAGCGATGATGATCAAATAGCTCTCGTCGCATTTCTAAAAACATTATCGGACGAATCATCATCCAAGGTGCGTTAAACAGCTTTTTCAGTGTTCTGCTAATGTTCCCTCGGTGACGCCAAGTTTTTCGAGAGCTTGGACCTTGTCGATTAAGTCGAAAGCATTTGATTTGCCGTTCATGAGGTCTTGATAAGCGCTGATAGTTTTTCTTGCGTCTTCTGCTTCATCTAGCAGTTCAATTCGGAATCGTGATAGGCCAGCGTGGCGTAGGGGTTCGTAGTAGCGGGCACCAGTTTGGGCTTTGCCGTTAAAGAGCGTGTTGCGGCAACCAACGTCGGCTTGCAGACGGTGGAGTTGACCGACTCTGTCGCGTAGGTGGACGACGTGGGTCTCGCACGGTCGACCACAGTCTTTGTAGGTAGTTCCCTTACTCAGGAAAACACAGAAAACACAGTGCTCCATGTGAAACATTGGCATGTGCTGGTGCAGGGTGAGTTCGAACCATGCAGGTGGGGCTCCGTGTAGCAATTCTAGCACTTGGCCGATGTTGAGGTCGTATGAAATGGTAAGGTGATCGAGTCCAGCACTCTCCATCAAGAGTTTTGCGGTGATAGGATTGGCGACATTGAGTGAGAAATCTCCGATTTTTTTTAAGTCACTACGGTCTTTGTAGTAATGAAGTGCACCGAGGTTGCGGAGCAGTAGTCCATCGGGTTCGGCTTTTTCGATGAGTTTCAGATAGCCTGATTCACCGGGCTTTAGGATACGTGGTGTGGCGAGAATGATTTCGTGTTGCGGATCGAATGATGCAGCGCGGAAAAGTGAAACAGCCTCTTTGTAGCGACGTGGGTCTTCGAAGTCGCAATAAACAGTTTTCACACCACATTCGATGGAAGCGTTAACTTGGGTGAGCGTACGGCAGAGGACGGACAATTTTGGTTCTAGGACTTCGGTTTGAGGAATCTCTGGCAGGAGGTCGCGGAAACTGGTAGTGATAGTCGGTTTGGTAATTTTGACCTCGGCGGCGTGTTCAAGCAGTTTGACCAGCGCACGGCGAAGCTGGTTGAGGGCGGAGACAGCAATATGGCAGTTTCCTTCAAGCTGATTGTCTAGCGTATTAAGTTTAAACGATGAATCGCCTAGTCGCCCGAGTTGGGCGACGAGTGTTTCGGTGGACAACGGATGTTTAGCAGCTTCTTCTAGCATGGTCTCACTGCGCACACTAAAATTGCCACTATGAATTTCTAATAGATTTCCAGGCTTGCCGGTGACGATAAGATTCAGTGATGATTTTTGCTCAACTGGACGGGAATTTTGCCAGAACCGACGGAGCTCCGAGTCTAACTTTGGATCGGAAGTTTTGTAGAGTGTCTGTCCTGGCTTGATCCTATCAAAATTAATTCCGCTATAGGTAAGGTGAAAGATGAGGCGCTCTCCCTCGATAATCCAGATGCGTGCGCCCTGTTCTAGATCACGGTTTTCTCCTGCATCGAAAACCACTCCATCTCCGGCAGTGAATGGGACCCCGGTGAGCTTACCAAGTTTGACCCATCCTGGTCCGCAGTCGATAATCTCTCCAAGCAATGGTCCGCGCTTTTTACCAAACCTTCCATGGGTAAGATAGGGGTGGTTGGTGCCTGCAAACCAACCCGTGCTGAGACCACGCGAAAAGGTCATTTCTAACTCATATCGGTCGGTATTCGTAATGGGTGATTCAGTTCGAGACATCGCTGCGTCGAGCGCCTTTCGATAGACGCGTGTCACAGCGGAAACGTATTCGGGTGACTTGAGTCGGCCTTCAATCTTGAATGATTTGACTCCAGCGTGGACGAGGTCAGGAATGAGATCCACCGCCGCGAGGTCTTGTGGACTGAGTAAATATCTTATAGCACCGAGGTCTCGAGTTTCGCCATCCACTACGATCTCATAGGGCATGCGGCAGGCTTGTGCACACTCGCCACGGTTCGCGCTGCGTTGGCCGAGTGATTCACTAGTGAGGCATTGTCCAGAGTAAGCGACGCAAAGAGCTCCGTGAACAAATACTTCTAACGGAGTATTTGTTATAATAGTAGAAGCTTTAAATTTTTCGATTTCCTTGATAGAAAGTTCACGTGCAAGAACGGCGCGCTCAAGCGAAAATAGGCGCTCAACGAAAGCAAGTCCTTCAGGTGAGGTGATGGTCATCTGGGTCGAAGCATGTAGCTCGACGTTTGGTGCGACCTCGCGAGCGAGTTTTGCTAAGCCGAGGTCTTGAATGATTAGAGCGTCCACCCCCGCATCGGCAATACGACGTAGTTGCTCTTCGGCAGCTTTCATTTCACTGCTAAAAATGAGAGTGTTCATGGCAACGAATCCTCTCACGCCATGACGGTGAAGAAATTCCATCAACTCATTAAGGTCTGCTTCGATGAAGTTATCCGCTCGTAGCCTCGCATTGAATTTTGGTAGGCCAAAATAGATCGCGTCAGCGCCTGCGGCTACCGCTGCCCGAGCGCAGTCCCAATTCCCTGCGGGCGAGAGGAGTTCGGGAGTGGGATCAAAGTCAGGGGCTTGCATGGCGGAAATGAATCATGAGCCGATCTCGAAAGACAGGTTCTATTTTTGGTCAGCGATTCCTATAGGTTTATTTCTACGATTCAGCATGGATGCTATCCTTCGTTTGTAACTATGATAGCTTCATGTTTACTGTATCTGCGATGTTTTCTAGCAAATCCAAGTAATTTTCTTCAATAACGACGTAATTTGTGAAGTAGTCAGATAAGCGAAGAAGATCCACCACAAGGAAAAAATCAGCATGAAATATCAGTCTAATATTTATTCAAGCGGCTTAGTTGTATGGCTCGGGATTACATTATCGGGATTCTGTGATGTGCGAGAGGTGCACAAAGATCGATTGTTGTTTGACGCGGTGACTGGTGATCCCTCATCAGCGGCAGCGACTCCCTCCACGGAAAGCTTTCCTCAACCCGTGGATTCAAAGCCTAATATAATCATTTTTATCGCCGACGATTTGTCGTGGCACGACGTGGCTTGTTTTGGTGGGCCGACAGATGCAAAGACGCCCCATCTTGATCAACTCGCAAGTGAGGGGGTTAAATTCACCAAGTTTTATTCTCCTGCCGCAGTGTGCTCGCCCGCGCGTCAGTCGCTGCTTACCGGCATGTTTCCAGTTAGAACTGGAGCGTATCCTAACCACACTTTCGTTAAGTTAGGAACTCATAGCTTGCCCTACTATCTCAAACCGCTCGGCTACCGCACAATGGGTGCTGGAAAACAACATTTCGCACCGCCAGAAAGTTATCCGTTTGATCAGTGGAGTTCCATGATTGGCGAGGATGGACCTGGGGGAGGGGAAGACACCGGTGACGGAGATTTGAATTTTAAAGAACTTGAACAATTTTTTAGTGCCGACAAAGCGCACCCATTTTGCGCTTACGTGGCCACCCACCAACCGCATGCACCATGGACCAAGGGGGACCAGTCATCCTTTAAATCGAAAATACTAAAAAATATTCCGCCCTACCTCGTCGACACTTTGGAGACGCGCCAAAACCTTGCGAAATATTATGCTGAAGTCAGCCAGTGTGATTCAGAAGTCGGCACGGTCATGGAAATCTTGAAAAAATCTGGCCAAGATAAGAATACGATTTTTATTTTTTTGTCTGAGCAAGGCTCCTCATTACCACATAGTAAGTGGACTCTTTATGACCCCGGCATTCGCGTAGCGGTCATCGTTAGGTGGCCGGAAAAAATTAAGAAGGGAATTTCTAACGGTGCATTGATTCAGTATGTCGATATTCTTCCCACCCTCATCGCCGCTGCGGGTGGTGACCCAATGTCTGCTGACACAGGTTGCCCCGATGCCGCAGGCGCTCGCGGGTTTGACGGTCGCAGTTTTCTCGACGTTCTTCTCGGCAAGTCCGACAAGTTTCGTGATACCATCTTCGCACAGCAAACGACGCGTGGTATTAGAAATGGTTCAGACGCTTACGCGATCCGTGCAGCTTGTGATGGTCGCTGGAAGCTAATCGTCAACTTCGAGTCGGAAGCCAAATTTAAGAATGCGATTTCCGAGGGTGAGGTAATCCAGTCGTGGCAGAAAAAGGGCAAAGAAGGGAATGCATTTGCTGCTGAACAAGCTTCACGCTATATCATACGTCCCGCACTAGAACTTTATGACCTGCAGTCTGATCCGTGGGAACTCACCAACGTCGCCGATAATAAAGATAACACAGCTACCATCACTCGATTGCGCTGCGACCTTGACGCGTGGATGAAACAACAAGGCGACGAGGGAGCGAAAACTGAAAAGGAAGCTTTCGATCACCAACCCAAGAGTCGCCAGAGTAAGCAGAGCGTTGAAGCCCCTGCGGGTAAAGTGGAGAGTTAATATTATAGCAGCAGATTTGAAAAAATTGTTTTTGATTATGTGAGGAGTCTTTAATTGCAATCTTATGAATTGGATCACTAACCTTTTATTTCTTTTGCTGACGCTGCAACGGCTTGAGGCTTCAGATCATCCAAACATACTTTGGCTTGTTAGTGAAGATAGCACTACGCTGCTGGGTTGTTATGGTGATCCATTAGCAAAAACACCAACACTGGACAAACTTGCTAGTGATGGCGTACTTTTTGAAAATTGCTTTGCCCAACCTGTGTGCGCTACATCGCGCTTCAGTCTTATCACGGGGACTTTTGCGGCATCGTTTGGACCCGCGCAGCACATGCGTGCGGAAGGGAAAATTCCACCGCCGTTTTTAGGTTTTCCAGCATTGCTACGAAAGATGGGTTACTATACATCTAACAATGATAAGACTGACTACAACGCTGCCATTGAAATCAATGAAGTCTGGAACGAAAGCAGTAATCAAGCCCACTGGCGCAAGCGCTCGGAGCTATCACAACCGTTTTTTAGTGTTTTCAACTACATGATCAGCCACGAGAGTTGTTTATTCCCAAAAGTTGATTTGCCATTAGATTTTTGTGCTACTGACCCCATCAAAGTGCGCATTCCGCCTTATCAACCGGACACCCCTGAAATTCGTTCCGATTGGGCTCGCTACTACGATCACCTCGCCCTTTTAGATCAGCAAATATCGGTGAAGCTTGAGGAATTGAAAAACGACGGCCTAGCAGACGATACAATTATTTTTTACTACGGAGACAACGGTGGCACCTTGCCTCGCAGCAAGCGTTTTCTACAAGCCAGCGGCACTCACGTTCCTCTAATCATGTATTTCCCGCCTAAATGGCAGCACCTTGCACCCGCTCTACCTGGATCCCGAGTGAAAAATCCTGTTAGTTTTATTGACTTTGCACCGACTGTACTTTCGCTTACGGGGGTAAAAATTCCTGGATTTTTTCAGGGTAGACCCTTCGCTGGGTCAGAGGCTCGTGCGAATGAGTTTGTCTTCTGCACCCGTGATCGTATGGATGAACGCTATGACATGATGCGGTCTGTGATGGACTCAAGGTGGCTCTATATCCGTAATTATCGGCCAGATTTGCCTTATGTCCAATCACTTAATTACATGTTTAAAGCTCGCGGGTATCAGTCATGGGCGCGTATGGCTCGAGAGGGGAAACTTACACCTGCTACAGCCCAGTTTTGGGGGGAGAAACCCAGTGAGGAGCTATACGATAGAATTGCTGATCCAGATAACGTGAATAATCTATCTTCTGAACCTGCTCACCGTGAAATCCTTGCACGCATGCGTGCTGCGCTAAAAAAGCATACGTTAGAAATTTTTGATAACGGATTTTTACCAGAAAGTTCATCTTTGGAGGGTTACACGAACTCACATAAAGCTAACAAATATCCCTTAGAGCGCGTTTTCGAAATTGCAAATCTTGCTTCAGATCGAAACTCAGACAACTTGCCTCAACTCATTACCGCTATAAATGATCCGTCCGAACCAGTTCGCTGGTGGGCGGTACAGGGATGCACGATTCTCGGAAAAAAAGCAAAACCTGCTGAAGTTGCGTTGCGGCGTAGTCTTGCGGATGAATCGGGTGCCGTCCAGATCGCTGCAGCCGAGGCACTGGCTCGACTTGGAAAACTCGACGAAGCCTTTCCAGTTTTGTTACACTGGATTCAATGTGAAAACGATATAGTTTTGGCATTACAATCCAGCAATGTCCTTGATCGACTTGGCGAGTTGGCTCGTCCCATCTTACCGACACTTAAATTATCTCTCGAGGCAGTAGGAAAAAGTCAGGGCAAACGTGATATGGGAGAAAACTATTTCGTTACCTTGTTGATGCACACCATCTCAGTACTTGAAGGCCGCACCCAAGCACTAAATTATCCTAAGATCATAAAATCATCTTCTTCGAATAAAGATTTAAACGCTAGGATTATCGATATAAAACCAGATAATTTTTCTGATTAGTCGGCTGGATCGATTGTTTTCGCAACTGCACCATCTCAACGGGGTTACCTAGTTATGCTTGAACAGGCAAAAGAATCTTGGACAATCTTTGAGGCTGCTCACCTTCTGAACCGCGCAGGTTTTGGTGGCAACCCTTCTGAAATCAAGTCTTTTCATGCACTTGGACGGGAGAAGGCGGTCGATTTGTTGATCGTGACTACAGAGCCTCTTGATGCATTTCCGCCACCAGCTTGGAGTGTCGGCGACCAAGCACTTGCTTCATTGAGGGCGCGGCAACAAGCCTTCAAAAAAAACAGTCGGGCCAATGTGGGTATGTCTCCCGAGGAGGCTGAGCGAGCGAAAAAAGAAGCGATTAAAATGATCCAACAGGAGGGACGACAAGAAGCGCTTGATATGCAGTCTTGGTGGTTCCATCGGATGCTTAAGTCCCTTGCGCCACTGCGGGAAAAAATGACTTTGTTTTGGCATGATCATTTCGCCACATCGATTCAGAAGGTTAAGGAACCGCTGTTTCTCGTAAATCAAAATGATCTCTTTCGTCGCAATGCACTTGGTAGTTTTAAAGATCTCACGCAAGCGATTCTAATGGATCCAGCGATGATGCTTTACTTAGACACTCAGAGCTCTAAAAAGGGTAAACCTAACGAAAATTTTGCGCGTGAGGTGATGGAACTTTTCACTCTAGGCGAGGGCAATTATACGGAACAAGATGTCCATGAAGCCGCGCGTGCTTTCTCTGGTTACTACTTGAACAAAGGCTCTGGAAAAGTTGCGCACGACAAACGTCAGTGGGATTCTGCCGACAAAACGATCTTCGGCAAAACGGGTCCCTTCAATGGCAAGGACGTCATCGGACTGATTTTCGAAAAAAAAGAAGCGGCGCGCTTCATGGTTAAAAAGCTCTGGGAATTCTTTGTGTATGAAAACCCTTCGGATGCGGCGATCGAATCGCTTTCCGTGAGTTTTCAGAGATCTGATTTTCAGATTGCCCCATTGTTGCGCGATATTTTTCTCTCGAAAGAATTTTACACCGAGTCAGCGATTCGTTCTCAAATTAAATCACCGATCCAGTACCTTATCGAGCTTCTTAAGCAACTCGAAATCACCGATCCTTCAACTGGATTTGTCGTCTCAGCGCAACAACAGTTAGGCCAAGTGCTTTTCATGCCGCCTAACGTCGCCGGTTGGGATTGGGGACAGGCGTGGATCAACACCAACACGCTGCTCACTCGTTACAATATTGCGGGATTTGTTACCAAAGGCACGGGTGGTGATGAAAAATCTATGGATACAACGAAGGTGAAAAGTTTCGGCAAGGATTCGAAGGACAAGCGTATGGGACGCGCTTGGTATGGACCTAACTACAAGGAAATTGCTCCACATCCGCTTCGGGAAATCCCTTCGGATCTGGTTGACTCGTTGATCTTTCGTTTTTTTCAATGTCCTCTTCCTGACAAAGCCCGCAAATCATTTATTGAATATGCCACTTCTGAAAAAGGTGTTATCTTTACGGATAAGGAAATCGCCCAGCTTTGCCATCTGATGCTTAGCACTCCATCCTATCAACTCTGCTAGTCGCATATTTCCGTAATGTTCTGAATCATCCAATCACCAATCTTATGAAAACCCGCCGTGATTTCCTCCGTTCCACCGTTCTTGGGGCATCCGCCACTTGGACGGTTCCAATGTTCATCGAGCGCACCTTTGGGCAACTTCATGAAGGCGCTCGTGATCTCGCTATCCAACCGACCACTGGCAAAGATGACACCATTCTAATTGTCCTTCAACTTGCTGGCGGAAATGATGGACTCAACACGCTGGTTCCTTTTGCTGATGATGCCTATCAGAAATCTCGTCCTCGTATCGGCAAGAAAGAGAAGGAAATCATTAAGCTCAGCGACTACGTTGGCTTGAATGCTGCGATGCCATTTCTTGGGTCGCTTTTCAAGGAGGGCGATCTAGGCATCGTACAAGGGGTCGGTTATCCTAATCCTAATCGCTCGCACTTTGTTTCCACCTCTATCTGGGAGACTGCTGATACTGGTAACCATTCTAACACAGGATGGCTTGGCCGCTATTTTGATAATGCTTGCCCAGGAGCTGATCCCACAGTCGGTATCAGTTTCAGTAAGACCCAACCCGAAAGTTTTGGCGCGGTGAAAAATCCTGGAGTCTGCCTGAACTCGCCCGAGCTTTATCGCTGGATTCACAGCGGCGGAGAGAAGGATCAAGCTGAACAATTTTTCGCAGATCTCAACAAGCCTAACATTCAGGTTGATCACGATGACGATGAAGTGTTGGAGGGAGGTTCTATCGCCATGGCGGCGGGCGGGAAGGTCGGAGGAATCACTGGTGAGGGCAATCTCGCCTTTTTAGAGCGTGTCGCTCTTGATGCCCGAGTCAGTTCGAAGACAATACTTGAAATCGCAGCTAAACACAAAACCTCGGTTCGATATGATGGCACACCACTTGCCCGTAACCTCAATCTCGTCGCCCGCATGATCGCTGGTGGCATGCCGACTCGTGTCTACTACGTTAGCCACGGTGGTTTCGATACTCACAACCAGCAGGTTAATTCGCATGACCGCCTGTTGGGCCAACTTGACAGCGGACTCAAATCTTTTTTTGCCGATCTAAAACAGCAAGGAAATGACAAGCGGGTCGTACTGATGACTTTCTCTGAGTTTGGTCGACGCGTTACGGAGAATGCCAGTGCCGGTACTGACCATGGCAAGGCTTCTTGTTTATTTCTAGCAGGTTCTGGAATTAAGGGTGGACTACATGGTATTCACCCGAGTCTCACGGATCTATCAGAAGGAGATATCAAGCACACTGTGGATTTCCGCAGTGTGTACGGCACTATTCTGAGTGACTGGCTCAAGGCTCCTAATTTGAAACCTATCCTTGGCGCAAATTATCCAAAGATGAGCTTTGTTGGGTAATGCTGAGGTTTTATTCGCCTTAAGGAAAGCCACACTCTATGATATAATTGATTCGGATTGAATCCGAGTTGACAGGGTAGGGGTGTTGAGGTTGATCATGCATTTAGCAATGAGACTCGGACTTAAAAGTGGTTAAGTTAAAACGCAGCCTCGGGATGCCATGGTGGCGCGAATGGCCACTTCTACTCGCGGTGGTGACATTGCTGTTGGCCATCGAAGGGAAGGCATGGGTGGCAGGCGCGCTGAATGATCCACCATTGCTTGTTGGGCTTTTGGTGGTGCTTTGTGCAGTGATTTTGATCGCAGCCATTGCGATAGTTCGTCACGCGGATGTCTTAGCACATCGCTTGGGAGAACCTGGTGGTACTTTGCTTCTCACCTTGGCGGTGACTGGTCTTGAAGTGGCAATGGTGACCTTCGTGATGGCAACGGGTAAACCCAAGCCTATGCTAGCGCGTGACACGATGTTCGCGGTAGTCATGTTAGTTCTTAACGGCTTGATGGGTCTTTCGTTGTTGTTAGGTGGTATTCGGCATCGTGAGCAATCCTATAATTTGCAGGGTGCAAATGCATTTCTTGTGATGATTCTTCCACTCACTGTACTCGGTTTGATCTTACCTAATTTTACCCGAGATACAGTTGGGCCAACGCTTTCCATTTTTCAAATGATCTTTTTATCGGTGATGTCGTTGGCGATTTATGGAATTTTTCTTTTTGTTCAAAACCGACGACACAAGGGATTCTTTATTTTTGCTGAAGAAAGTGCTTCCAAAGTCCATGTGGATGATAGTGAGCACTCCTCGCATACAAGCGGTTATCATTCATTGATGCTGGTTTTTTATGGTCTACCCTTGGTTTTACTAGCCAAGCATATGGCAGCACCACTTGATGCGATGGTTAACCGGCTCGGGGCACCCGAAGCATTAGGTGGATTCGTAATGGCAGTGTTAGTTCTAACACCCGAAGCGATCGCTGCCGTACGTGCCGCTCAGACGAATCAACTTCAACGCTCTGTAAACATCTTGATGGGATCGGTTCTCGCATCGATCGGACTTACCATACCGATGGTGATTGCAGTCTCAATTTATTCTGGGCGTTCTCTGGTCTTGGGTTTGGACCCAGTGGGGATGGTCATGTTGGGGCTCACGCTAGTGACAAGTATGCTCACTTTCTCTCTGCCGAAGACTAACCTTTTGCTGGGATGCGTTCACCTGTTGTTGTTTGGGGCTTATTTCATGTTGATGTTTGATCGGTGAAGCGGGGCAGGATCAAAAGTTGATTGATTTGAGATAATTCAGGAGATTCTTGAACGATCCTAAAAATTCGATAACACTGATCGTATGATTCAGTTGCAACTATTCATCGGATTGACACTCGCCCTTGTTTCGTCGGTACTCGGACAAGAAATTCCAAAAGTTTTGTCCTTGGGATCACCGGTACCGAGTTTTTCACTGAAAGCTACGAACGGGAAAACCTATAGCCCGGAGGACTTCAGAGATGCGAAGGTGCTTTGTGTTGTTTTCACCTGTAATCATTGCCCTGATTCAGTGGCTGCTGCAGCACGGATGGAGAAAATCTATCAAGACTACAAAGGGAAAGGTGTGGCGTTGGTGGCGGTGAATGGGAATAACCCTAGTGGACTGACACCCGATGAGCTTGGTTATTCGCCATTCGGTGATTCGTTCGAGGAAATGATGCCTTTTGCTAAAGACTTTGGGTGGTCTTTTCCTTATTTGTATGACGGGGAAAAACAGGAGTTTGCAACCGCCTGCGGCGCGCAGTCGACTCCCCATGTGTTTGTCTTCAATGAAGAGCGTAAGCTCTGTTATAGTGGTCGTATGGATGATGGTGGACGCAATCCCGCGTCTGTTGATAGTAGCTATTTGCGTGATTCCTTAGATTCAATCCTTGCAGGATCTCAGGTCAAGGAGCCTACCACCCGCTCTTTCGGTTGCTCAACGAAGTGGCTTTTTAAATCTGCTAGAGTTGCTGAAGATCAACGTGCATGGGAAAACCTACCGGTAACTCTAGAGGATCTGAATGAGATACTTGCGAAAAAAATTCGTTCAAATGAATCTAAAAATCTTCGTCTGATTAATTTTTGGTCAACCACATGTGGACCCTGCGTTAAGGAGTTTCCCGATCTAATTGATACAGGACGACGGTTTCAAAATCGTCCTTTCGAATTTATTTCAATCAGCCTAGATCCAATTGTTCAGCGCCCAGTTGTTTTGAAGTTTTTGGAATCTCGCCACGCAGCGATACCCAGTCCTACCGCTGAAGCGTTGAAAGAAGCTGGGTTTTTGTCTAACAACTACCAATGGACGGGTGGTAATCCGGATAACTTGGCGCAAGCGATAGATCCTGAATGGTCGGGAGCATTGCCTCACACCCTACTTGTTGCGCCTGGTGGCAAGATATTATGGCGCCACAGCGGTGAATTGGATGTTCTCCAACTGCGCCGTGAAATACTCAAAGGCCTGAAGTGAGGCGATGCACTTGTGAGTTCACCAACTTAGTTTTTCCCTCATTTGTCTCTCAGTCGCAGAGCTTGTGCGATAGTTCCAATGACGAATATGCCAGCAACGATCGCGATCCATTGGTTACTCGAGGAATCGTTCGGCAGTTTATCGTATTTGTTAGATATGTCATGAGATGGCGATGGACGGATGGGCAGAGGATTAGTCGTGTTAAGCTCCTCAGAGGTGGTTTGCGGTTTACCGACTTCACTGCGGAGTTTACTGACTGCGGCAGCGGCGACCGGTGGTGAGGAGTTGCCAAACGAACTCCGAACATAGCTCAGTACTGCAGCGATTTGCTCATCCGTCTGATAGGCGAGGGCTGCCATGCCGCCAGTGATATTGTATTCTTGGCCCCGAACGCGGATCGGTCCTTGTAGGCCGCGAAGTTGGATTCGGATGAGATTTTCCTCAGCACCGTTTACCCATTCCGAGCCAGCAAGTGGAGGTGCGGCGGCGGTGCCTTCACCGTTTTGACCATGGCACGCGGCACAAATTAAAAATTGCTGTTTACCTGTTTTAAGAAAAACGGGGTCCTCGCCATTCGCATATGTACTCAAGCAGATGGCAAGGCTGACGAATATGGTGCGAAACATTTGTAAAGTGACATTCAGCAAGATTAGAAATGAAGGAAATGGTTTTCTCTAGCAAGAAAGGCTCAATACCCTAGTTGCTTTATGGAATTTACCAGCGGCCAGCTAATGAGAAATAATCATGATTGTCTATCTCCGAATAATTCACGATTTGATAGATTCAGACTAGCTTGGTGGAAGTAAATCCATCTTAAATAGCATGGATGATTTTCCAAATCGCAAAAAGAGTCGATATAATGATCATCGCAAGTGCTGCACTTCCAGCGAGTCGATCGACAAAATTCGAATTTGGTCTTTCAGTAGATGAGGAAGCTGGAAATACGATTGCGGCGTAAAGCATTCCAGCCACCAAGCCTCCTGCGTGGGCGGCGTTGTCGATGAATTGATATCCAACGATTCCGATTAAGGCCGTGAAGATCACGCCTGCCGCCAGTTGGCGGCGAGCGCGGCTTGGGATGAGTTGTTTGTGTAAGGTCTCGAAGACCATCAAGAACCCTAACCAGCCCATCAGCCCGCCGGATGCTCCGACGGATGGCGTATTGATCCAGCGTGCCGATGCCTCGCCGCCAATGCAGGCACCAAAGAGAAAAACTAACGGTAAGTGTGGCCAACGCGCAAGGACTTCCATGCGCTTACCCAAATAGGCAAGTGCTGCCGCGTTCATCAAAAAGTGAACCACATTTCCGTGGAGAAGTGGAGCGGTGAATAGCCGCCACCACTCGCCTTGGTGGTAACGGTCCTTGATCATTCCGGCAGCAGTTGTCCCGTCCCAAGTATGAAACAATGCTGTGAGCGAACTCCAACCTTGGCTTTCCACTTTGCATAGTATCTGCGCCAAGGCCACCAATGTGAGGAGACCGAGGAAAATCTTAGTAATGGGTGCTTTCTGGCGTTCTAACCAAGTTGCAAATCGAATCGATGGCGCTGCGGCTGCGATTCCAGCTTTCGTCCAAGTTCCCAGTTTTTGTTTTTGTTTGCGTGCTTGAAACCATGGGATGAGAGCGAAGATCACAAACATCATCGAAGCGATCCCACACTGGGTGGAATTGATGACCGCGTTGATTCCATATCCAATCCGTTGGAAAGGGTTAATCTCGACGTGCTGATTAACAGCGACCAAGGCTGCAATCATAAATCCAGCGAAAAAGGTGTAGGCGCTGATTGCTAACAGGATGAATCCAAACCAGCGCATTCGGTGTTGTGCGCTCGCTAAATCATCTCGTGTCCAGCGTGCTCGTGCAAATCTCAATGCATCGTCCATTCCTTCCAGCTCTTCGGGTAAAATCATCCTAGGGTGCCCTGGTGCCCATACTAGGATGACACTTCCATCTCGGTCGTCTCTTATTGCGCTTGTTAGAGATTCGTGTGAGTCGCAAATTTTCAATTTGCCTTTTGCATTACACCATCCCCATCCGTTTGGGGCGATAGGAAATGCATCATCCCTAGCCCACACTGGGACGTCGATGATTTCATTTTGCTGAATTGGCTTCACACGATGCGAGCGCTATGCACCCGCTCAAGGGTCTGCCGGTTTTTTATCAGCATCTGGCGTTTCTGTAGCAGGTGGCAGGATATCAGTTGGAACGGATTCAGTCGGTGGGATTGATGGCACTTCTGGCGTGGGAGTCGTTTCGGCAGGAGGTACCACTATTTCTGCAGCAGGTTGAATTTCAGTCGGGGCGGACACTGCGGAAGGGAGTTCCTCGCTTAGTGATTTTGGTGCCAGAGCCTCAGTTTTATTTTCTGGCACGACCTTTTCGACTTTTGCCGCAGTTTCAACTTTGGTGATGATACTGGTAGTTTTATTTTTCTGCCCGATGAGAATGGCGAGGACTAAACTCAGGATGAAGAATAGCGAACCAAGATAGACGGTGCCGCGCTGCAACACATCGGTAGTGCGTGCTCCAAAGACCTGATCGGTCACGCCTCCACCGAATGCCGCGCCCAAGCCCTCTTGTTTGGGACGCTGCATCAAAATTAGTAAAGTCATTAATAAACAGACGATTACAAAAACAACCAAGAGAAGGTCGATACTAATAGAGAGCCAATTGATCGCAGCTAAAGTCATGGGTTGCGGACTATGGGTGGCGGTTCTGACCTTGTAAAGCGGGGAGTTATTGGTTTTTGTGGAGCAGGTCTTTTTTTTGGACTAATTCAACGATAGATTTTTTTCATGCGGTGAAATTCTGTGCCGCAAAGTTTCATATCCATTAACATGAACCTCGCCCGCGTCCTCGCTTTTTCCATTATTTTCATGGGTTTTTTGCAATGTTTGGAGGGACACCAGGTCGCAACGGTGGAGTTGGAATTTCAACAATTGGATCACCAATGGCGCCTTTCTGGGGAGATGGACATCGCTTACATGCTACCGGAAACCCGTGGTATACCAGGTGGACCGCCGCTCAGTCGTGAGGCAATCATGAAATCTGCGCCGGAAGAGTTTGCCCGCATCCGCAAGGAAACGGAGGCCACCCTCAGGAAACTTGTTCGGATTACCTTTGCTGGTAAAAATGTTGCTTGGAGAGTCGAATTCCCAGACTTCCAAAAAGTGCCATTTGCTCTTCCTCCTGAAGCTGGAGACATCGCTCTGATTTCAGTTATTCTAATCATCAATCCTCAACCCGAAGTTGGAGAACTCCGTGCCTTTTGGTCTGGCGAGCAGGAGACGGAGTTGATCGTCCTCAGCGAGGATGGCGACGATGCAAAGATTGTTAGTACTCTGCCGGGTGGAAACCTGATGCTTCTTAATCAGACGGCACTGGGAAAATCCATTCCTGTTAAACAACCTGTTAATATTGGTTGGGTGCTATCAGGATTTCACCACGTCTTACCTAAGGGAATAGACCACATGTTATTTATACTAGGACTTTTTCTCTTGGTGCCGAGGTGGAAGCCGTTGATGGGTCAGTCCTTGTTGTTCACTTTGGCTCATTCGATCACTCTGGCACTCGCCGTCTATGGTTTGGTGCATGTTTCTAGTAAATGGGTTGAAGTGCTTATTGCTGTTAGTATTACTTGTATTGGTATTGAAAATCTTTTGACTCACAAACTTGGTAAAAAGCGCATGATCTTGGTTTTTTGTTTTGGTCTCCTGCACGGGTTAGGTTTCGCAAGCGTGCTTGCGGAAAAAATTGGCGATGTGCCACGAAGTCAGTTAGCCACTCCATTGTTAGGCTTTAATGTCGGTGTCGAACTCGCACAAATCTGTGTGCTGCTTGCGGCGTTTCTCATTCTTTGGCCGCTCAGGAAATGGACACCTCAAGTGCAGAAATGGGGGTCCGTGTGCGTCACCCTCATCGGTATCATTTGGGTAGTGCAGCGCCTTAGCGCAGTTTGATTAGGGATGTTTTACGAACATCTCATCGAGTTTTCTACCCGCAGCGAGTACGGCGAAGTCGTCGTATTTGACTTTTTCAGCGGGTGGCCAAAAAACTTCATCATTGATTTGATTGATGACCCAAGTGGCACAATTTTTCGCTGATTCGAGGTCCGAACTGTCAAATTTCGACCATTCATGAATGGCTACGTCTGCTTTAGTCGAACCAAGTGTGAAATAACAGGGTGCGGGAATTGCTTCATTCTTTGCGACCAGAGCGGCGGCATAAAGTGGAAGTTGAAGATTGGTCCAGAGAAAACTTACAAGCTTGTCATCAGATATTATAGATTGAATGGCGGGACATTGATCCCCGATGTGCGGCGGTAGCTTGCTTGCCAAGGTGAGTTTTTTTCGATGAGATTTTTCAACTCCTTCGACTTTACCCGTCTTGTAGTCGATGACTCTGAGTTGGCCCGTTTCGCAGTGCCGATCGATACGGTCGATTTTCACAATGATCACCGCATCGCCAAACTTGAGTTCTTCCTTCCGCTCGACATCGATCACTATCCATCCATTTAGTCGATTCGCGGCTTGCACCAGTGCCATCCATTCAAGTCTTTTCCTCAATGATTCGGTCTGAATGCGCACGGCTAGAGGGACTCGAGTGCCAAACCACTCGATGACGACCCGGTCTAACTCTGCAGATAGCCAATCCTGGATAGGCTCTGGCAAGGCGAGTTCGCGCGCAACCGTGTCTCGTCCCCACCGTTCGAGAACTTCGTGAGCCACATTGCCAAAGTCGCGAGCATTCCACTCGGTTCGCGTGGTTTCCGGAGTTTGCATTTTAATAACGTGTTTCAAATAATAGCGCAGCGGACAAGTGAGATAATCGGTGAATGAAGTTGCATTGATTCGCGCCGGTGGATCGGCTTTTCTCGGCACCCATTGCCAGTCTTTTTGCCAACGCAAACTGGCATCAGGTGGTTCGATTTTGTGGAAAAGTTGCCTTACGCGATCGGGCAGTTCATTGCGCGTGGCAGCAAGTAACAGGCGTGACGGCATCATCGGTTCTCCGCCAGATCCAGATTTGCCGCAAATCACATCTACGCGCCCATTCATCAGCCGGGATTTGACCATCGAATGATAGAGAAATGCATCCCTTGATGCGCGATCCGCATCCTTGATAAGCCCGAGTATTTCTCGACTGGTTTCGCTCAGCCAAGGTTCGCCACCACTGCGAGCGGGGACTTTGCTGTCATTCATCCCACATAAAATCAGGTGGCTTCCCGGCTCATGATAGATTTCTAACCATCCTTGCACGTCAATCACTCGCCCTACTGGTGGGATCGGTGGTGGTGAAGGAATTTCCGAAAGCATGAGTTCAATCCAGAATCCAGCACTGCGTTTCACTCGCGCCACCATTGGTGCAGCATTCGCAAGCCATTCGGTCATGATGCTCGCTACATCTTCGTTTGATGGTTCAGTGCGAGCGATTATTGCTAACAATATATTAAGGCTATCTATAAATTTTTCACTCTGAAGGCTGCTACGCCATTTTTCTAGAGCTTCCGCCGCTTTACAAAGTTCCTCTGCGGATTCTTTATCCCATTCACTTTTGAATTTTTCTTGGGCGATTCTTCGTTGTAGGTCTTCAGTACGAGTGATCATCCAACAGTCGCGGAGCTTGGCGAGACACTTGGCTTTCTGAGCGCGCTTTCCAGCGATTAAAATTCCTGTTTCTGGTAGGGTGAGTAAATCTGCTAGAGTTGCCAGCGTTGGGTCCGTCAGCCATTCGCCCCAGATTTTAAACCATCGAAAGAGGCCGTGTTTCGAGACGTTCGTCGCGGGGTGAAATGCTGGCCACCCCTCGCGGGTCAAGGTGCGCGCTAACTCATCGCCCACTTCGGTGTCGACTGCCGCCAAGGCAAGTTGATCGGACGTAGTCTGACTTGTTGCGATTATTTCGAGTGCTTCGAGTGCTTGTTGTCGTGGATCTGCAGCAACTTGCACCAATCCGTTCGGCCACGGCATCGGTCGTTGTGACCATGTTGTTGAAGGTTTTCCGGTGATCGAAAACTCTTGGGACTCGCATTCTGGCGCGCCGATGAGGGTGGTCAGCGATTGTTCGGAGGCGATCACGGCTCGTTCCACAAGTGGTGGCATTTCCGCGATGCCGACTAGAACGATCTTCGTGAATCCAGTCGGTAAACGTATTCCATTTGTTAGAATTTTACTACGGCTTTTAAGCCCCCACTCGTTAAACTTTTGCTCGACGAGTTGTTCCAACTTGGCGAGAGCAGCCCAGCGGTCGGCTTCCACGGTTTCACTGAGTTTGCGAGATGCGATGGTGAGCAAAAGGCCGTTTTCCTGTAGCGTATGTCTCAACTGAAACATCTCTCGGGCCAAGCCGCTTGCCCAGTTAGTACCCTCGCCGGGAGGCTGGGAAAACAATGCTTCGTAGTCACTCCAGTCTGTAATATTTTCTAACACTTCAACCCATGCAACTTGCTCCACCCAGTTCGCAGCGGCTTCGTCGTTGCGAGCTTGGAGAAATGATCCTGGCGTTACGACCTTTGGGGACAGCAACGCTACAGCTGCAACTGCGAGTGCCTCTCGTAAGGTTCGCCCGCTTTGAGCCGTTGGAACCACTAACAGCATTGTGGGCAGTTCATCTCGCCGCTCAAGTAGCCACTCGACGGCCACATTCAAAAACGGTCGGTCCCACCCAAGAAATACACGTTCTATCATGGATTGAAGTTTGGGTCAGTAAATTTCCCGTGAAAATCAAATTCGTGAAGTGGATTTCCTATTAGCCTGGAAAAATCGCACAAAAAAACGGATGCCATTGGCATCCGTTTTTACCCGGGTTGCAGATCCCAGAAAATTATTCAACCGACTCGGAGCGCTCGGTGGTGGGAGCGTTCGAGAAGCGCCAACGGATTTTGTTGCGCTTCGAAGCAGACCGCAGTTTGCGTTGCTTGCGTTCGGTCGGCGTTTCAAATGCTCGGCGACGGCGCATCTCTTCGAGGATGCCCTCTGCATCCAATTTTGTCTTGAGGCGCTTTAGAGCCCGGTCGACGGGCTCGCCTTTTTTCATAGTCACTCCACGCATGCGATGATTGTATTTTGGTTGGTTGGGTTCTGCAATTAGATCCCGGGGAGGCGCTTGATGCGTGATCCCCCAAAACTTGTCAAGGCAGAACGGGGCGAAAACTTGAAAAAAGGGGGGCTTGCTTCGCGTCTTTTTTTAACGTATGAACCCTCATCCTTCGGCTATCGGCGCGCTACTGTGCCGACCGCTCGGTTAAACATCCGGCTGTCGAGGGGGTAAAAACAATAAATAATGCAACGTATTCCTTTTGATCGTGTAAATTGGACCACCAGTTCTTTTTTAATCGGCACCGCCCTTATGGCCCTCATTGGCGTCCCGATCTACCTGATAAAATTTGGGCTCAACGGGTTTGAATTTGCCCTTTTTGCCTTCTATGTGACCGCGACGATGATGAGCATTACCGTCGGATACCACCGATTGTTCTCTCATTTATCCTTCAAATCCGGGCAGGCTGTGAAGTTTTTCACCCTTGTTTTCGGTGCCTGCGCTTTCGAAAATTCATGCCTCAATTGGGCTTCTGATCATCGGCTTCATCACAAGCATGTCGACCACGACGAAGATCCCTATGATATTTCAAAGGGGTTTTTCTGGGCGCACATAGGTTGGTTGTTATTCAAACTCGATCCCGAGCCACCGATGGACAACGTCGCAGATTTACGAAAAGACAAGCTGGTCATGTGGCAGCATCGCTACGTTCATTGGATTGGTTTTTCGGTTGGAGTCCTACTTCCGATTGCCTTGTGTGCTTGGTGGAGTGCATCTCATGGTAAAAGTCCATGGCTGGGTGCGTTGGGTGGATTTCTCATCCCTGGCGTGGCTCGCATCGTGGTGGCTCAGCACTGTACATTTTTCATTAATTCATTTTGCCACATGCTCGGGCGCCAGCCCTACTCGACCAGTCATAGTGCCCGTGACAGCGCGCTCATGGCTTTTTTCACCTTTGGTGAAGGCTACCACAATTATCATCACGAGTTCCAACACGACTACCGCAATGGTGTGAAGCCATGGCAGTGGGACCCCAGCAAGTGGACCATTTGGACTCTTTCAAAACTTGGCCTTGTCACCGGTCTTCGTCGTGTGCCGGACGGTCGCATTCTCTTAGCAGAAATGGGCGAAGCGCGTAGAAAAGCTCAATCGCAACTCGCTGAACTGCGCGAATACCCGGCCGCTCACCGAGCCTCAGACACGCTTCACGAGATTGTCGAAAAGCTTACCACGAACTACCATGAGTTAGAAAAAGCCGTCGCCGATCGCGTCCAGCTTTCTCGCGAAGCACTGAACCAGTGGCAAAATGAGACCCGCCAGTTAATGCGTGAATTTCGGCGCACCGTTGCGTCTGCTTAATAAGCTAACAAATCATCAAAACGCGCCCCGTGATCGCAAGATCTCGGGGCGTATTGATTTGAGCGATGGACTTAAGCTTTTCGCGTTAAATAATTAGGAGGACTTGGGTCTGCCGACTTAGATAAAAGGTACAGAAGCAAATTGATTAATTTAAAGAATCAAAGTGACTTACGAGGTTGTAAACTTGAAGATTTAGTGGCTTCATTGACTTGAGTAATTCTATAAAAGGCTCGTAGCGATTGCTAACAATTCCTTTGTTAGAGTCACGGTTGGAAGGATCCACATTCTTGTCATCGGGGTCATTATCTGCGTAGCGATGCCAGCTCCATCCGACACAAACCTTGCTCTTAATGAGTCCAAGTGTAAAATTCTGATAGAATGCGCCGCGGTCTTTCTGGGTTTTTACGAGCCAACCCGCACCACCAGTGTTGCCCATGCCGCTATCCTCACCCTTGGCATAAAATTCAGTGATCATCAGTGGCTTCCCTGACTCTATACTCCAAGATTCCATTAGTTCTTTGAGAGGGGACCATGCTCGGTAGTAGTTTACGCAGACAATATCGACATGGTGTCCGAGTGTGGTGAAAACCTCTGGCAAGTGGTAGACGGTTTCGTGCAACCGAGGCCCAAGAAAAAGATGATGAGGTGCATGTTTACGTATGGCTCCCCCTGTGATGGTGAGATATTTGTCGATGGCAAATGCCAAGAATGCCGAGCGGTCATCCTCCGTAATTGGACTCGAACTATCGTGCCGATTTTCTAACCACTTGATTGCGGTTCGGTGACCAGCGTCTGAAGAGGGGAGTGAAAGGTAGTTTTCTAACATTTTTCTTGACCATGGTAGTTCGTTATCACTGAAGTGACCGATAATCCACGGGTCTTGCTGTTGGCTATCAAGTTTTTTGGCATAATTTTCGCAAAAGGGTTTGAACTCGGGATCGAAGATGAAAGGGCAATCGTTCGGATAGCCAGTGTGACCGGACTCTTGTCGGGTGCCCCCGCGTTTTTTGCCGTAACTCGACATAAACGACCACAAGATCGTTTGAGCCATCGGTTTGCTTGCGCTTTTTAAGGTGGTCGTGTCCGACCATGCTCCAAGTGTGTTGAACCCATCATTTCGAATTAGGTCGAGCGTCTGTGTGGCCCATTCTTGGGAAGATCCAAATTTTTGTTTAAGGCTCGCCCTGCCACCTGGTGTCGTAATCTGGCTCACGGAGTTCATGCCACGGCTGATAAATAATCCCCCATCTGGGGTCACCAACCACCAGCGTTGCCCGATGAGCTGGGTATGAAAGAAACCGGTCGCTTTAGTGAGTGGCGATGTCAGTCCGCCGAACTGGTCGAGAGACTGGACGGTATTATTGCTCGGTAGATTCTCTAAGATAATTGTCGATTGAAGGCGCCACGCTGCACCGGGCTTCGTAGATGTATTTACATGCGTTTCTGCAAGGCAAGGTCGACTAAGAAGGGGGTGAGTGATTGCTAATGCAAAAGCCAAAACGCGGATTTGTGTTTGTGAAAAATACAGCATACCTTTCATGAAGATTAGCGTCTTACGTATTGTTTTGTCATATCACTAAAACTCGTGAGGTTGGCGAAGAAAAAATCAAGTGTTAAAATTTCTAAGTAGGTTACCGAGTGTCTAAATATTACTCGGATTTATGGAGTGGTTGTCACTAACACTTGTGTAGATTGTGATTTGATACGCAACGCGAATTATCTGCATTTTATTGATGGATTAGGAAAAAACAGATGAACAAATATTTTGTTTTAATTTTCCTGTTTTTACAGGTCCCAATAAGTGCGCAATATGGACCCGCAATCACGAGTGCAACGAGTATCAGTGGCGCAGCAGGTTCGGCCTTTACCCACCAAATTCAGGCGAATAACTCACCCAGTCTCTACACGGCCACCGGTCTTCCTACAGGAATCGCATTAGACGCCAGCACGGGCGTTTTGAGCGGGACATTACCAAGTAGCAAAGGGAGTGTCATCGTGACGATCACCGCCACGGGACTCAATGGTACGGCTAACACTAACATAATCATAACATCTACCGATGTCATCACGTTGACTTCAACCGTTGAGGGAGCCACACCTGAGTCGCTTGGTTACAACCTCGGTCATTTTATAATCACCGGTGATGCACCGGATTGGTTTCGTTATTCTGGAGTTAAGGCCGCCCGAGTGTTTATCAGTGCGTCTGAACTTCAGGGATCCACTTCCCCGGGTAAATCAAAGGTGACCTCACTCGTGACTTTCAACAGCAACACTTCGGCGACTCGATCTGCTGGGACTGCCAGTAGCATCTATATCAGATGGTCGGACTACAATTACAACTTCGTCTCCACCAATGGTAGCAACGAGATCAACTACAAGGATGCATTTGGCACGTTGAGCGGTCTAGGAGTGGATATTTTGGCAAACATCACATGCAGTCCGTCGATGTTTCCGCTAGCCGGAGCAATCGATTACTCCGGACAATGGGAAATTTGGCAGCATTATTACGCTCAAGCTTACCTGCTTTCTCGTGATTATAACGTTCACAGGTTTTCCATGTTCAACGAGCCTAACAATTGGGCTGGAGCAACTGAGACTGACTGGTTGCTGCGTCTTCGGGTTTGCTCGGATGCGATCCAAGCTGCGATCTCAGATGTCAACAGCGCCTTCGGTAAATCACTTGTACCTCAGATTTACGCACCCAACACCGCAAGTGGAGAATCCAAGTATAACACCGGCAGTGACACTTGGGGCCGTGACGCGGTGGTCAATCGACACTTAAAGCTTGATGGAACGACCAGTTCAAATTGGTGGCTCTTTAATTTTTACAACTACCAGAAATACTCGATGCGAACGAATGATGGCAACGGTCTCACCGGTTATATTGAGGACTTTGACCTGCTCGCCGGCTACATCATCGCCGATATGCCTGAAGAAACTCGCTTTCCGTTAGTTCTAACGGAGTTTAACGTTCGTACTGGTGCCAATTACGATGCCTCAAGCGCGACCCAAGACGATTTAACTGACTGCGTCGCCTTAGGAGCGAACTGTGTGGCTCTCACTCAGCGTGATGCGAACCAACTCTATCTCTTCAAATTCGGCCAGACCGAGGATACCGCCTCGCCCTATGGTCTCGCAAAAAACGGTACACACTACGTGGATAACATCTCCAGCGCGTGTAACTATGGCGGAACCACTCGTGCTGCGGATGTCTATCGACTTTTTAATAAAGCTGCGCAAGGTGGTCGTTCGCGTTTCGCATCCACGACTTCAAGTGGTGCAGCTTCATCATCGAGTTCAGGCTTGTGGCGGTTAATCACGCGAGATCCTGTGACTGGAAACTATCAGATATTTCTTGCGAACAAAAAAACCAGCGTTATTCCACTTTCATTGAATGTTCTTGCTTGGGGAATCACTGATGGTACGCCTGTAGTAGTTGAAGAGGTTAGTTCGACATCTCGTGGAGGTGTTTCGCAGATTGCCAGTGTCAAGGACGGACAAATATTTTTGGGCAGCATTCCTGCGGAATCAGTCTGGTTGGTGACGGTGCCAAGCACAACGGCTTCACTAACTCAAATCACAGCAACAGAGGACGCTCAAGTCGGTGATGGATTGAACTCAGGCATTGCTGGAGGTAGTCAGGCGAAAATGCAGGTACGAGCGGATGGCACGGTGGATGGACGCAAGGCCGTGTTGATTAAAATCCCAGTTCCCAGTGGCTCTGCTGCGAGTTTGAAGTCTATTCTGCTAGATATTGGCGCAGCGACGACCGCTGGAACCACTCCGATCCAAGCTCACGTCTATGGCTTGACCAGTGACACTTGGTCTGGAGTCACTGCAACATGGTCTTCGCTCTCTACGATTTTAAAACAAGGTGTCGGTGTTGGAAATCAAATTACACAGAACGTGGCGCTAAACACCGGTGCCAGTCCAGTGGTGAAAATACTTGGACAAGTGTTGGCGAATTCTACGACAAGCTCTAGGTGTATGTTAGATGTGACAGACTTTGTGAAGTCTCGCACGGGTGGCTACGCTTCCTTTCTTATCGTTCAAGAACATCGTTGGAATTACTCGGCCGATCTGACGAGCGTCCGCACCACGGGTGACACTCAGCTTGCGGGATTGGTCATTTCGTCGAGTGAAATGACTGGCACGGGACCTCGTCTACTCTCCGTGAAATCCGGGGCCGTCTCTGCCGCTCCTGTGATTCTAACCAACCCATCAGACCAAGTCATCAATCTTGGAGCTTCGCTCAATTTAAGTGTCATCGTAGACGGTTCAGGTCCCGTCAGTTATCAATGGAAAAAAGATGGCGTTTCTATCGTAGGAGCTACTGGACCAACCTTTACGGTAAATCCAACCTACTTGACTGACGCTGGTTCCTTTACCGTGCAAGTGTCTAACACATTTGGATCTGCCACCAGTGGTGCTTCAATTGTAACAGTCAATGCGGCTCCCATTCTAGCCACTGCTCTGGTAAATACCATGGTGTATGTCGGTGATGTTGTCACACTCACCTCTGCATTTACTGGATCGCCTTTGCCGGTGTATCAATGGACCAAGGATGGGGTAATAATTACCAATGCGACAGATTCTAGCTACTCATTCAATGCTAGCGCGACGACTGAGAGCGGTACCTATGCGGTAACGGCAACTAACATCTACGGAAATGCTAGTTCCTCCGCGCTGGTCACGGTTAATGCTGCTCCCACGAGTTTTATCAATATTTCCAATACTGGATTCAGTTACAGCCAGAACTTCGACACGCTTGAGAAATCGGGCACCTATTCAGTGAAAACCATAGGGGGCAACGTATACGCCCCGTGGAACGATGGCGGTGCGAGCTTCACTGGCTGGTATGCGGCCACCGATCGTGCCTTTAGCGGATATCGTACGGTTAATAACAGCAGTGGCAGTGATATCAATATTCCTGTGACCACAGATCAGTCCGGTGTGATGAGCATGGGTTCTGCTAGCAGTAATACCGACCGCGGTTTCGGCGGCATTCCTTGGTCGGACAATGATATCTATCAAGGCTTGCGCCTTCGCAACAGCACTGGCAAGACCTTGACCGGATGCACAGTGGCTTTTTTTGTCGAGCAGTTCACCGCAACGACAGTTGCTAAAAACAACACGACCATCACCTTTGCCACTCAGGCAGGAGCGGGTAGTTTAAAAACGGGCACTTGGTTCACTCAGGCGAGCTACGCTCCGCTTGTCACTAACACTTCTAGCTATACCCGTATCAGTGGGGCATCGAGTGCCAACCGCTCTAGCAAATCGGTAACACTCACTGGGCTGAACGTCGGCCCCGGCACCGACCTCTGGCTGCGCTGGGTGGTTAGCTCGACGTCCACGGAACCCGTCGCCCTCGCCATCGACGACTTAGTCATCAACGGCATCCAGGTTGTCAATAATCCCCAGACTATCAGTTTCACCCTTTCCCAGAGCACTTTGACCTATGGCGATCCGGCACCCACCGTGGTCGCAACTGCCACTTCGTCACTACCCGTGAACGTGACGAGTTCTAACAACAACGTGGTGATGGTTGGACCTAACAATATTATCAATATCATCGGTGCGGGAACCGCCACGCTTACGGCCAATCAGGCCGGCAATACGACGTGGGCCGCGGCGCCTCCCGTGCAACGCACCTTGGTCGTATCACCTACCGGACCGACTTTTGCATCCGTCTTTCCGGGTCAGACTGCGACAAGTGATCTGGATGGCGACGGAATCAAGGCCCTCGTCGAATATGCGATCGGCGGTTCCTCGGGCGACAATGATTCCGCCAAACTGCCGCGGGCGCAGATAGTGGGTTCCACCTTCACGATGACTGTGGTGGAGCGGATCAATGATCCGGCGCTTAGCATATCGACCGAGCTTTCCAGCAACCTGAGCTTCGCTTCCCCCATCACGCCTGGGCCCGTGCGCAGTGAGTCCCCAGATCAAAGTGGCGTGCCCACGGGCTTCAAGAAGGCAATCTACAGCATGCCTACTAGCGGATTTCAGAAACTCTTCATGCGTTTAAAGGCATCGTTGGCGCCTTAGAGTTTAATTAAAAATTCGATGGAACCTCGTTAATTTTGGTGAGGTTTCACCGAGATGATAAAAGGTTTTATTCGAGTCAGCAAGACACCTTCAAAATTCCAACTATGCCCATGCGAGCTATTTCCAAATACCTATTCTTTACAATAGGACTTACCGCTTCTGCCCACGCGCAGATCAATGTGGTCGCGGCCAATCCCGCCTCCGATGGCGTCGCTTTGGGCGAAACCTACGTTCAGAATTTCAACACACTTCCTACGAGTGGATCGCTGGCATGGGCTGACAACACAACCTTGAAAGGTTGGTATGCCAACCTAACCAACGGTCAAGTCTCCACCGGCAACATGGTCGCCACCGCCATAAGCACAATCAGCGCTGTCAACATGGGGTCCGTTGGGGGCAGTGCAACTCTTAACAGCCTTGGAGCTAGTGGCTCAAGCAGTCGCGCCCTGGGTGGCACGCCGAGTGCCTACGCCACAGGTAGTAGCAATATTTTTTCCAGCAAGTCGGTGAACGTCGTCCTGCGTCTTAAGAATTCCACCGGCGCAGTCCTCACCGGCATGAAGGTCGCCTATGACACCGTGGCCACCTCTACCGGTAACAAGGACGCGGTGGCTTTCGCGTACCGAATATTTAGCGCGGGCAGCGGCACCATTTCCTCCAATTTTATCGAAACCCATCGCTATCTAAATTCTTATAACGGCACGTATGACGAATCGATGCGCACAGAATTCGGCCGCCGGATCTCCAGCATCAGCGGCTGGACATGTGTGGTGAAGGACATCGCGCCCACTTCTGGTTCGACTCGCACCGACAGCCTCGCGTTCACCCTGAAAGATCTATCGGTGAGCCCTGGCGACGAGGTCTGGCTTGCTTGGCACATCGCCAAAGAGGACGAGCAAGGAGCGAGCGATCCCACCACGACGACGGGTATTGATAACGTTAGCGTTTCTGAATTTACCGTCGGTCGTCCGGGCTTGCCGGTCATCACCACTCATCCGCGCGCGCTTGCGGTCGCCACCGGTGGCACGCGAGACTTCACGCTTTCCGTTGAGGCAAAAGGAGCGTCACTTACCTATCAATGGCGCAAAGACGGCATTAATCTATCCGGAGCGATTGGAGCGACCTATACCGCCACCAACGTCAATAGCACGGCGAAAGGGATTTACGATTGTGTGGTTAGCACATCAGGCGGTAGCGTCACCAGTCTTCCAGCGAAAGTGAATATCTACGCGCGGGTTCCGGTGACGACCGTGAGCGATGTGAGTTTCGCCTCACATAGTTCGGGGATTTCGCAACTTAAAGCAGCGACGGCAGGTACGCTAGCCGACCTGTATTATCCTACGTCACTCACACCAAGCTCGCCGGATGTGCCTGCGGTGATCGTGATTCATGGCGGCGGCGGCAACAATGGCGACAAGCTGGACTCGCGTGAAGTTGAAGCTGCGCAGGAATTGGCGGCGCGCGGGTGGTTCGTCATCGCCATTAACTACGCGATGTCGTCTTCGACCTTACAGTGCTGGCCCTATAACGTGTGGGACGCCAAGCAGGCCGTCCGCTGGCTCAAACAGAAGGCCGATGCCGGCACCTACGCGATCGATAAAAACAGGATCGGCGTGGTCGGATTTTCGTGGGGTTGTAACATGGGCTCGATGCTCGCCATGACAGGCCCTGACGATGATGCAGGTGTGACATCCTCTTCTCTTAAGATTGAGCCGCCCAACCGTGGGGATTCCTACGACAGCTACTCGACCGCCGTGCAATGTTCGGCCGTCTTCTACGGTGCGGCGGACTTGCCGAACTATCACCAGATGAATCAGTTTCTGAATAAAACGGCGTGGAGTGATCGCACGACTTACCGCCGCGCTTCGCCGATCCACTATCCGAATCCGAATGCGGCACCGATGCTTATGGTGCATGGCTCTGCCGATGATGACGTCTGGCAAAACCAAACGGAGAGCACTTACTTGATGCAGCGGAGCGTGGGGGCCAAGTTGGAGGGCTACCTGCAAGTGCCTGGTGGTGAGCACTCGTTCGGCCTCTATGAGACTTCTAAAATTGCAACTGGATTTCCCAATCCGATAGACGTGCGTCCGGAAACCCTCGGCTTCATGGAAAAATATCTCGTCGAGACGTCCGAGCGGCCTTCCATCATCGACGAACCCGTGAGCAAAATCGTCAACAACGGGGGGACGGCAGTCTTTAGAGTCGGAGCCGTGGGGACGCCCGCACCCACCTATCAATGGCGTAAGGACGGAGTGAACATTTCCGACGCGACCTCCTCTACCTTCTCGGTGTCCGCTTCCACCGGATATTACGACGTGGTCGTGACCAACAGCGTGGGGTCGCTCACCAGCGCCGCCGCCCTCCTGACTGTCAGCGGCTCGATATTAGTCAATGTTGCTCCCGAGGCGAACACCGATACCGCGACCACGCCTTACAACACCGCCAAGACGATCGCTGTCTTGTCTAACGACACCGACGCGAATGGTGACACACTCACCATCATCAGCGTCACCCAAGGCACGAATGGATCAGTTACCATAAATGCTGGAGGTACGGTCACCTACACTCCGGCGACTAATTACGCAGGCATCGATTCATTTACCTACACGATCAGTGATGGCAATGGTGGGACCGACACGGGCACGGCAAATATTTCGATCGAATCAAGCCTAACATCAGTCGTTGCGGCTGAGGCCACCGTCGAGAGCGGAACCAATGCGGGAAACGACATCAACGAAACTACGCAAGGTTACGTTTCGACAAAATACAGCGCATCTGGAACCATGCGGAAAGCCTATTTCCAATTCGATCTCGGCACTGCCAATGTGAATGCAACAGGGGCCGCGACCTTTACCATTCGATTCAACAACAGTTACACCCAGCGTGTGCAGCTATGGGCATTGAACCAGACGTATCCCGGATTTTTGGCGACTGCCACCTGGAATGGAGCCCAAGCCAATGACACGACAGGAAATGGAATGCTCGCATCCGGCCCTAGTACGGCGACCGCCATCGGCGGCAGTGTGATGCTGCTACCCGGAGTTTCACCTTACACGCCCGCCACCTTCACTATCCCTAACATTGGCAGCTACCTGCTAGGAGGCAAGGTCACTTTGGTACTAACAGGAGTCGATGTGACAGCGGCTGATACCTCGGCATCACTGACTAACAATTCAAGCGGGGCGCGATACACCCGGGCGACGGCCTCGCTCGTGGTGCCGCTAAACACTAACTTGAACACTCCACCCATCATCAGTGCCATCTCCAATCGCTCGGGAATCAGCGAAGACCATTCACCTAGCCCCATTTCCTTCTCGATCCTCGATGGACAGACTGCTGCTGACAGCCTGATCCTTTCCGTCGCCACCAATCATCCGGAGCGAATCCCAACAGAGAACATTTTCTTTAGCGGAACCGGCAGCAACCGGACTGTGCAGCTCACACCGTTGCCAAATACCTCTGGCACTTCGCGCATCACCATCACCGTCACAGACAGCGGCGGGCTTACGGCATCCGAGGCCTTTGACGTGACCATCAACGCCGTGAATGACCCACCTACTATCACCGATATTACCGATCAGACGATCAGCGCAAACAGCGCCACCAACAGTCTGCCGTTCAGTCCGGACGATATAGATACCGCAGTGGCGTCGCTCGTCGTCACCGCCAGTTCCTCGGACCAAACCCTGATACAGGATGCGAAGATCATCATCGGCGGCAGCGAAACGAATCGTACCATCACCGTCACGCCTGTGGCCAATCGGATCGGTACTGCGACGATTACCGTGACCGTCAGCGACGGCGTCCTTTCTGCTAGCGACAGTTTCATCATTATTGTCACGGCATCCCCTATGCAGACTTGGTGGTTCGGGAAATTCGGTACCACCGACACCGCCGCCGCACCCAATGCCATCGGCATCGACTCCGACAACGACGGCGGCAACAATCTTCTCGAATATTCGCAGGGCGGCGATCCCCTCGTCGCGGACCGGGCGACTTGGATGCCAGTCTTGAGTTACAGCGGTAACACCTTCAGTTTCACCTATCGGAAGTCCGCGCCTGACCTCGCATATTTTGTCCAAGAAAACACCAGCCTTCTTGATCCAAACAGCTGGGTGACTATCAGTGCTTTGGAAATCGACAATGGAAACGGCACCTTCAGTATTACTACGCCCATCACTGGCCAAGCCTGCTTCTTCCGTTTAAAAGTCACCGCCCCTTGAGATAAAATCGCTCTCTCTTCCTCGTTTCGCGACACGGTCGTGCGGTGTGGGGGTGACAATCCAGAGTCACGCAGCGTGCATCAAGTTCTCCGTCTGGCGTCAACAGCCTCACAAATTTTCGTGAGGTGACCAAGCAGCGGCGGTGGGCTAATGTGACAACGATGAAACAAAAACCCTCACCCTTCCGCATCTCAAATTTGCCTCAATTTCTCGCGATATCCTTCGCCGCCGCCCTCACGCCCGCCGCCCACGCGGTGACCTTGATCGGTTGGGATATACCCGTTTCGACAACTACCAGCGCGGCCACCTCTGGCACACCGGCATCGGGAATAAGCGGCACGTCTATCAGTCTCGGTAGCGGTCTGGTCTCTAGCTCTTCCAGCACCGCATGGAGATGGGCTAGCCTTAATAACACTACCAGCTTTGACACCGCGGTGACCGGGGCCAACGCCACCAATGACTTTTTTCAGTGGTCGGTGACCACCTCTGCTCGCACCACGGCCTCGATCACTGGGTCCACGGGATTCTTGTGGACGCCTGGCGGATCGGGACTTCCTACCTCGGCTCAGCTGTGGGCGAGTGTCAACGGCGGGGCCTATGCGCAGGTGGGTTCTACTGCCACACTAAGCACTAGTAGCACCGAGATCAACGTGGGTACAGCATGGTTTGGCTCATCAACTTACAACATTGCCGCAGGAACTACGGTGGTCTTT
>Ga0209190_1000226_pt1 | contig 40550 bp, 57 predicted proteins | sample M_140205_XF_Meta_FD_187315 | JGI IMG/M metagenome (GOLD analysis project Ga0209190, IMG submission 187315) | Freshwater microbial communities from Lake Montjoie, Canada to study carbon cycling - M_140205_XF_MetaG (SPAdes) (version 2) | ecosystem: Environmental > Aquatic > Freshwater > Lake...
TGAAGAAGCACCCGACCATTTACTATCACAAGGTCAACGCCGTCAACGCACCATTGCGCTCAATGGACGTGACTCAGCATGGAATATTTACAGCCAGTCACCTACACAGGAAAACATCAGAGGCACAGCCTTTGGTGTATGGCAGGCAGTCATTGAACATGCCGACCATCATGCTTCTGGTGGCTCTGACAAGCGTGCCATTGCCACCATCAGCGGACGCAATGACCGCATCAAAGACAAAGCACTAGAGTTAGTGCTTGCTTAAATTTCCACACACATGGATAGAAATCCATAAACGTGGATACGCATAACTTGTATAGTCATATCCTTAGACAATACAAGGGACGTTTCACTGGGTTGCTCCGCCAGTGGCGAACACGGAGCACACACAAACAACGAGAGGGAAACATGAACACAATCCAAGTAACAACAGCAGAAGGTACAGTAAACTATACAGAAGCAGAAGTACTGCACTTTATGACAAGGTCAAAGGAACTCAACGTATATGCAGAAGAAGTTGACAACAAGCGGAAAGAACTCCGTAACCTACGTAATGAAGTCCGTGATTTCTTCAGTGAAGGTGAATGGTCAAACGGTGAGCAGACAGTCAACAAGCCTGAAGTCAATGACTTGCTCGAACGTATCGGCAGCGACAAACTTACAACCAAATACAGAGGAACCTTTACTATCACAGGTTCATTCAATGTTGAAGTAGAAGATGAAGATGAGATTCAAAGTATCATTGAAGATAATACTGATGTCTCAAACTATTCTGCTGACATGGAAGTAGAAGGTATTGAAATCTTTGACATCGAAGAAGACAACTAATGACCTCAGCGTACTTACCATACAATGGTACTGCTGGTTGGTCAGGTACAGATACATCTGAGCAGAGAGCATTAGATAATATCCAATCTGGTCGTGAGTTAAATAACCAACAAAAAGCATTACACCTATTAAAACATATGGGTAAATTAGGGCTAACTTGGAAAGAGTTAGCACAAGAAACAGGATGGCATCACGGTACGGCAAGTGGCGTGTTGTCAGTACTGCATCAATCAGGCGCAATCGTACGACTATACAGTGCACGCAATAGGTGTAAAATATACGTACATCAAGATTTCAAAGATGATGTTAAGTATGTTGTATATAAAAAGCCTGAAAGATTTTGTCCGCATTGCGGCAATGACATCAACGCATAGTCCGTCAACTATGTGATATGATGGGACAACTAGTAGGGCGGTAGGTTTTGGCTCTCTCCTTGTCCTACCCCTTACTAGTATCTAATCAAAGGAGAAACATGGCAGAGGTAGAAATACCAAGAGATAGATACGGTAGACCTATGGTTGTACCACCGAAAGGTGGTAAGCCAGTACCTTACACACGGACTACTACAGTTGCAGGTTCACTAGATGATGGCACTGGATTAGTAGCATGGAAGTTACGTATGGCAGCAGCAGGATTAACACTGCGCCCTGACCTATTGCTAGCAGCATCAGCACATAGAGATAATAAGTTAGAGATGGACAAGTTAGTAGAAGATGCAATGGAAGCAGCAGGTGCTACTACTCAAGCAACTATTGGTACTGCACTACATACATTGACAGAAAAGTATGACAGAGGTGAAGACCTCGGTGTTATACCAGAAGATTATGTTGCAGACATTCAAGCATATGCAGATGCAACTCGACAGTTCGAGAATATAAACATTGAACAGTTCTGTGTGCTAGATAAGTTTAAGATTGCTGGCACACCTGACCGTATCGTTAGATACAAAGGTGAGTTATATATCTCTGACCTCAAGACAGGTAGCATTTCATACCCAAACAAGATTGCTATGCAGTTAGCAGTGTATGCACACGGCTTGCCGTACGACCCTGCTACGGCAACCCGCGGTAGTTGGGGAAATGTCAATCAAGAAAAAGGAATCATTGTCCACTTACCTGCGGGTAGTGGTAAATGTGAGATACACTTTGTTGACATCAAGCAAGGATGGAAAGGTATAGAACTAGCAATGAAAGTTCGTGCTTTTCGAGATACAAAAAAATCCCTAGTAACACCAATAATCAAGGAGTAACATGACACATAGCGAAGCACCAATCAGTATCACAGTTAAATCACCAGCAGGTTCTTTAGTTACAGTACGTGCTGACAATGCAGAAGAACTAGACCAGACAGTTGCACTAACAGTAGCGTCACTATCATCTGCAGTAGTAGAACTAGAAGCAGCAGTGCGTGGCACCAATGCAGCAGTGCCACCTAACCCAACAGTTGCAGGCATTGCATCACAGTTTGGTGCAACAATAGTTGCTGAGACATCAGCACCATCATTTGTATCTCCAGGAGCAGGCGCACGTCAGTGTCCTCACGGTACAATGACACGCATCCATGGCATGACTGGTAAGTTTGGTCCATACAAGGGACACTTCTGCCCTGCTAAACAAGGAGACCCAACCAAGTGCACCACAGTATATGTTAAGGCAGGTTCAGCAGAGTTTGCTTCATTCACAGCAGACCAAACAAAGGCATAAATGAAAACATTACGCCGTAGTATCGGTAAGCCAGAGGTGGGGGGAGAACCATTACCCCCACCTTTTCAGGCTTTTCAACGTGAAGGTATCATCTTGCGTAGAGCAGAAGTCACAGTCATAGCAGGTACTCCAGGCGCAGGTAAGTCATCTATTGCATTACATATCGCAGCAAGATTAAAACAACCAACACTATACTTTTCTGCAGATACTAATGCACATACAATGGCAATGCGTTTGCTTGCTATGAAAGCCAAGATTACACAGCAAGAAGCAGAGTACATGCTTAAGACAGATGGAACTAAAGCAGAAGAATATCTGCGTGAGTTCTCTGGTATGTACTGGTCCTTTGAACCATCACCTACACTTAAAGATTTAGATGATGAAGTCTCAGCATTTGAGACTATGTGGGGCAGAAGCCCTACTCTTATAGTCGTAGATAATCTTATGGACATAGCCATTGATGGACACGAAGAATTTGCAGGTATGCGACAAGTTATGAAAGAGTTAAAGTTCTTAGCCCGTGATACCAATGCAGCAGTACTTGTGCTACACCATACTCAAGAAGGTTCAATGGGCTATCCTTGCCAGCCACGCTCAGCGTTGCAAGGTAAGGTAGCGCAGATACCAGCAATGGTATTAACAATAGGACAGATGATGCAAGGACAGGATGCATACTTGTGTGTAGCCCCAGTTAAAAATAGATATGGTAAGGCTGACCCAACAGGTAATACTTATATATCTTTATCATTCGACCCAGCATCTATGTATCTTGAAGACATAGTGCGTGACTATAGACAGGTGGAGATGACAGTATGAAAGTAACAGAAGAAAGAGCAATAAGAGAACTCATCTGTAGTATATGTGATGATTGTTTAAAGTCATTAACAAAATGTCAATGCGAAAAACAATATGAGTAGTGCAGCCAAGGCTAAAGGCAGTGGAGCAGAGCGAGATGTAGTTAAGTATTTAAAAGAATGGTTTCCATATGTAGATAGGCGATTGGCTGGTGCTACGCTAGACAAAGGTGACATCAGTGGTATACCTGGAGTTACAATTGAAATAAAGAATCATGCCAAGATGAACTTGGCTGGATGGACAGAAGAATTGTTAACCGAGATGGCTAACGATAAGGCATGGACAGGTGTAGTGTGGCACAAACGGGTGGGTAGGGGAAGTCCAGCCGATTGGTACTGCACTATGCCTGGACATGTATATGTAAACTTACTAAGGAGAGCACTTGGAGAAGCCAAGCATTGAAAAGTATCTTCATTACATAGGTGCAGATACACCAGCAACAGGTGCTGGCTGGCGTAAAATGAAGTGTCCCTTTCATCACGATAGTCATGCATCAGCAGCAGTTAACTACGACAAGAACGCCTTTGTCTGCCACGGGTGTGGTGTCAAAGGCGATACTTATTCTCTAATTATGTACAAAGAAGGTGGTGATTACCGTGAGGCTCTCAAGTTCGCAGAAGAATTTCTTATTACAGGCAACACAGAGATACGCAGCAAAGATAGAACTAGCAGAACAGTATCTATTAAGCCGTCAACTCTCGGTAGAAGAGGCAAAAATATTTCACTTGGGAGTGGTAGAAGACCCACTTCCAGGGCATGAGGCTTACATAGGCAGACTAGCCATACCTTACATCACGCCATCGGGCGTGGTTGATATTAGATTCCGTGGCATAAACAACGAAGACCCTAAGTATATGGGATTAGTTGGTGCTAAGACTACAATGTTTAATACACAGGCTTGCTTTGTTGCAGACAAATACATATGCGTAACCGAAGGTGAATTTGATTGCATCATGATGTCAGTTAAAACTTTACACCCTACGATTGGTATACCAGGTGCTAACAATTGGAAACCTCACTACGCTAAGATACTAGATGACTTCGATACAGTTATAGTATTAGCAGACGGAGATGCAGCAGGACTAGAGTTCGGCAAGAAGATAAGTAGAGAGTTAGGTAACGTAAACATTGTGAGTATGCCAGAAGGCGAAGATGTAAACAGCATGATGATTAAGAAAGGCAGTGATTGGATTGACGAACGAATCGGAAAATGCATTACCCCTTGATGAAAGTTTTTGGGCACACTTAGAACATAGTGGCTTTACCATTGCTATCCCAGTATCAGAAGACAAGATTATGAATGTCAATGAAGTACTAGAAGACATCTACTACACCATTGATGAAGACCCAGAGGAAGCACAGCGTCTAATCATAATGATGGCTGCAATCCTAATAGCATCTAAAGATGGCATGGCTGATAAGGTATGGGAAGAAATGACCATCTCTGAATCCATGAAATCCCTTGATAAAGAGATAGGAAAAATACTTAATGAAGAATCCTGATGATGCTAAAGTCATTGTAAATCAACTACTTCAGACCCTTTATGATAAGCATAAAGATTATGGTCCACTCAATATTGCAGGTGCACCTGGCGGTGCAATGAATGGATTGCGTGTGCGTATGTATGACAAGTTGGCTAGACTTAACAACCTGCTAGATACGGGCGACACGCCCAAGTATGAATCATTAGAAGATACTCTACTTGACCTTGCAAACTATGCCATAATCGGCTTGCTAGTCCAACGCGGACAGTGGGAAGGTTTACCCAATTTAAATGGCGAAACAAAAACGAGTAGTAGTCCTCAGCGACCTACAAATACCATATCAAAATAACACAGCAGTCCAAGCAACATTAGATTTTATTCAATATTATAAACCAGATGAACTCTGGTGTGTGGGTGATGAACTAGATGCACCCGAACCTAGCCGTTGGAACAAAGGAATGGCTGGTGAATATGCAGAAACACTACAAGAAAGTATTGATTTAACACATCAAATTATGCGCAACTATCGCGCAGCATTAGGTAAGAAACCATTCTATATTCAACGCAGTAATCATACTGACCGCATTGATACTTACATGCGCAAGTATGCACCTGCATTTATGTCACTTAAGTCATTAGAGATTGAACAGTTACTTGGCTATGACAAGTTAGGTGTTACTTACTTACATAAGATGCATGAGTTGCTACCTGGCTGGGTCATGGCACACGGTGACGAAGGCGCACTTAATCGTGCACCAGGGGCTACCGCTTTAAATTTAGCCAAACGATTAGGCAAGTCAGTAGTCTGTGGACACACGCACCGCGTGGGTTTGCAACATGAAACAACTGGCTTCTATGGCAATACAAATACGCTCTACGGTTTAGAAGTGGGGCATATGATGAATATTAAACAGGCAAGTTACCTTACATCAGGCAGTGCCAATTGGCAGACAGGTATTGGTATTCTTGTACAAGATGGCACAAACGTAACACCATTTGCTGTACCAATTGTTAACGGCGAGGTAATTATCCCCTAATGAATTACATTGAGGATTATAACAATTTGGTACAAACTCTAGCCACAGAATATGCACGTAAATATACTATGGTAGAGCGCAATGATATAGCGCAAGAGTTGTGGGTATGGTTTGTAGCGCACCCACGCAAGTACAAAGAATGGTCTGAGTTAAAACAAAAAGACCAAGATAAACTTATTGCTAAATCGCTGCGTAATGCAGCGCTTAAGTTCTGTGAAAAAGAAAAGGCAAAGAAAATTGGATACGATATGTCTGATTTATACTACTATGACACCTCAGTTATAGAAGTTTTTCTTCCTTCAATTATAGGAGATTCCTATGAAATACCCACAAAGATTAAAGACTTAGGTGGGACAATCAAAACAAGTGAGATTTCAGATGGTAACAATTGGTTATCATTAAGGTCTGATATATTATCAGCCTACAACAAATTATCTAAAGCAAAACAAAATGTATTACGCTTACGCTTTAGTGTAGAACAACCTGACTGGGTATTGCTTTCTAAAGATATGGATAGCACACCAGATGGTGCACGTATGAAGGTACAACGAGCAATTAATTCCTTGATTAAAAATCTTGGTGGTTGGAGAACATACAATGAACCTGATGTTACTGAAGTTAAAGAAACAGTAGAAGAAAATGTATGAGACATATCTAGATTGGTTGAGCATACATGAGTACGATGCCAGTGAATGACCTTAGAGGGCAGCCTGCATTTGCATGCATCTGTGGTTGCATGATGTTTGAGATAACAGTAATGTGGGACATAGAAACAAGAGAGGTCACATGGTATGACCTTGCTCAGAAATGCAAAGAGTGTGGAACTATTACAACTGCACCTACACCTATGGACTGGAGAGATTGCGAGTAATGCCTAAGTATGACTTTAAATGCGAAACATGTGGCAGCGTGGTGGAACTATCGGACTCGGCACCAATCCCATGTAACACATGCGGAGAAACAATGGTTAGAATCTGGACAGCCCCAGCCGTTAAATTTAATGGCACGGGTTTCTATTCAACAGGAGGATAATGTTACTATCAAACGATTTGATATGGGTAGACCAAGCAAATTGTAAAGGCATAGATACTAACGATTTCTTTGTAGAAGATGGTAAAAAACAATATGAAAATGAACCAATACTTAAACGCATCTGTGGTTCATGTGAAGTAAAAGCAGAATGCCTTGACTATGCATTGCACAACAATGTAACTGGGTATTGGGGTGGTGCTACAGAAAAAACTAGGCAAACAATGCGTCAAAAACTTGGCATCACAGCAAAAGGATTAGCCTTCGAGGGGCTGTACAAATAAAAAAGACCCCCGCCTGGTAGTTTAAAATACCAGAGCGGGGGCTTCTAATTTATATAGGTATTACTTCTTAGTGATACCAAACTCTTTTGCTGATGGGTCAAGTGCCTTAAGAATTGGACCTACTAGACCAGCAACAAAAGCAGATGCCAATGTCTTAGGGTCATGTACGCCAGTCATATACAAACCTGCTGCTACTGCTGCTGCAGAACGTAAGTATGTTAGAGCAATCTGTTTAATCTTTTCGTTGTTCATAGTGTTCCTTTACTTTAGTTTCATCTTGATTACACGTGCTTTTACCTGTTCAGGTGTCTCTACTATTTCAAAATGCATATCATCTTTGCGAGTTTTATAGGTGTAGCCACCGCGTAGCCCATACTTCTTGCAAAGAATATCTAATGTCTTGCGCTGTTCAACAGTAAAGGTATCCGCTTTACCAAGTGGATGCTTAACTGCATTAAGGTCAATGGCAGTACCAGATGAGTGGTTAGATAAATCTTCTGTCTTACCACGAACTTGACGGTATGCATACGACCAGTCATCAAAGGTTCCCTCTTCAAGAGGTTCTACTGTGGTATGAAACTCAGCAGCAAATGCTGCTAATACTGGACCACAGATTTCATTGCATTGCAATTTAATTTTAGTACCAGCAACAGGAAAATGCTTAATATTAATTGCTTCTTTATCCTTAGATGCAACCCAACCATTTTGGCTATGTTCAACTGTCATTCATTATCTCCATTACGTAGTGGATAAGTAATAGCCCAAGCAACAAGTGTGCCTGCAATTGCATAACCAACTACCGTTTTTGCTGAACCATCAAGGACTACCCAAGCAATAAACATGCCTAGTAAAGTCCATAGTTGTTCAACCATATCTTTGATTATCTTCTTCATGGTTTTCTCCTATAGGCTGCTGCTCCTGCCATACCTGCTGCGTTAACTGCAGCCTGTCCAGCAATAACTGATGCAATAATAATTTTCTCTGACTCAACTCGCTCTTCATCTGACATGTCAGCACCAATACTGGCAATAGCAAGCAACGCTTGCGCTGGGTCAGTAAAAATGGCTGCAACAAGGGCTGCAGGACTTTCAAGTACTACCAATGCAGCAGCAACTTCGGCTGTAATTACAACCTCATTGCCGTTTTCATCCTTACGTACCTCAACTGGTGTCTCAGGAGGTAGGTCAGCATAGGTAAGACCAGCATCTGCAATTGCTTGTGCTGTCACAGGCTCACCATGAGCCTGCTCAATAATTGCCTGTGCTACTATTTCTTTCTCAGCATCAGTAGCATCTGGTGCTGCAACAATAGGAGGTTCAGGTGCAATATCAATTACGGGTTCTGGCGCATTCTCTGGAATTGGTTCTGGCTCAGGCTCAGGCTCTGGTGCAGGCTGTTCCTCTAGGGGAGGCAGAGGTTGAGGCTCAGGCGCAACTTCTTCTACAGGAATTGGTGCGGGTTCAGCGACAGGTTCTGGCAATGGAGCAGGTGGTTCTTCTACAGGAACAGGCGCTGGTTCAGGTTCAGGAATAACTATAGGAGCCACCACAGGAGGCTCTGGAGCAGGCTCTGGGGCAGGCTGAGCCACAGGTGTAGGCATAGGTTCAGGTTGTACTACAGGAACAGGAGCAGGAATAGGCGTTGGTTCTGGTGTAGGTTGTGGAACAACAGGTATAATTACAACTGTAACTGTATCTATAATAGTAGTTGAAGTTTCAACTACAGAAGTAGGAGTATCAGATGGACTTGGTAATGGCGTTGGGGTCGGGCTGGGTTGTGGGCTTAATTCTGGGGATGGTGACGGGCTTGGTGCTGTCACTGTTTCTACTGAAGGAGACGGGGATGCAGTGGCGGTGGCAGACTCGGAAGGAGAAGGTAACGCAGAAGCGGTCACAGTATCCTGAAGAGTGGGGGCGGGACTGGGACTAGGAGCAGGAGTAGGCGCAATACCATTGTAGTATCGTCCTATGCCTGTGTAGTTATCACTTAGGTAAGTGGTCCATTGACCACCAAATCCACCTTCACAAAACAATCTTGCTATGTCACCCTTGCCATTGAAGTAAGAGTTGTCAGCATCCCAACCAGTGGTTGCAGTATGCGTTTCACCAGCAGGATTAGCACAAAGAATTGTTACACCTCTAACCATTAACTCTGGTGGTGTTGCAGCAGCAGATGGCATAAAGAAAAAAAAAGTTCCTAATATAAGGAACCATACTGCAAGTAAACGGGGAAGTTTCACTTGTACCTTTCGGGTTAGTTGTTAGTCATCCTCATCAATCCATTCAGATATATCAATATCTGGTACTGGCATGCCCCATGCTGGCTCAGGTAATATAAATCCCATTAGTTTTTCTCACATAACATTTTATAAATATCATCCACGCGATTTTCAACACGGTTCAACCTATCTGAAACACTGCTCCCACCATTGGGTTTAAGTTCCGTTAAATAGTGTTTAACCATCCAGCGAATCATAAGTGCAAACGCACCTACAAGAGATGTAATTGACAGGGCAAATGCAACCCAATCTTGTGGTGTCATAGTGTTATACCGTTCTGATAGTTATGTCTATAACGCCACCAAAGCCATCAAAGCGCTTATCGGGTGGTGTCATACGGGTGAATGTAACTTCTTGTATTACTGCCTGTTGTGATTCTCCTGTTGTCAGGTCTTGCCAAGTGAGAACATCACCTGACTTTTCAATCTCTTCTAACAATTGCATACGAGCATATGCTCTACCACTGTAACCAATTACAGTATTAAACCTGTCAGTTTCTACATCAAAACAATAGACAGGAAACTTAATCATACGTTGGCGTGGAGTAGCAATAGTTGCTTTAGCCTGATAGCCCTTAAAAGTTGGACCAGTAGTAGTATCTGTAGTATCACGGTCAAGTGTAAACTTATATGCAAGAAATTCTTGTGCTACTTCAGGCTGAGTTGTAGTTACTTCTACTGCATCTACACCTGAGTTATAAGTAATGTGGTCATACTGTGTATCAGAACCAGTTGCACCTGTAGCAAGAGATGACAGTGTAAAATTGCCAGATGTAAATGCGCCACGTGCAATCAGACGCTTATAGTTTTTAGGTTCTAGGGTAGAAAATCTAATCTTACCTGTAGTTATAGAGCCAGTTGCTGATAAGACTGTGGCTGATTGAATGGCTATGCCATTACTGCCTGATGTAGTAAATGCTATCTGGTCTGTATTGCCTACAAAATCTACGCTAGTAGCATATCCAGTAGCACTGCTTAAGTAAGCATCTTTAGCATAAGCAAAACGTAGAGATTCAATCTCTGCACCTAGGTCAACACGATATAAACCAGCATAGCCATCAATTGTACCTGCAGCCCAAACAAATCTATCGCGGAAAGCAAAGTCACGAACACCATTAGTATCCTCAAATATCAATGGACCATAGGATAGGTCACCAGTTGTATCTGAAATTGTAGCCACACGCATACCTTTATTAGTACCAATCATTAGGTATCCAAGGTACGACTCAATCTTATAGACTATCTCCCCAACTGGCAGTTGTGCTGCTACAATCCCTGATGTCAGGGTAGGCATAGAACCACCAGAAGATAGAACAAACTTGTAGATGGCGGAGTTACCGCCAGCATAACCCGCAGCATAGATAGCAGAGCCACCTTCAGATATAGATGACCATATCCAAGAAGTATTAGGATGTGTGTATAACGGTGTAGGTAGTGCAAGTGCACTACCAGTAGCACCAGTTAATTCATAAACAGAGTTAGTAACAGCACCAACAAGACGTTGCTTAACCCAAGCAAGAGTGGCGCGTGTGCCAGTTACATAGTATTCAGTCCAGCCAGTTGAAGCAGCGTTAAGTGGACCCACGTAAACGTGGTCATTATCAGCAGCAAACAAGCGTGTGCCATCTGTTATTACTGCACCATCTAGTATGTTACCTAGATTAGTAGGAGCATATGTAGTTACTACTGTGCCATCTGCTTGAAAAGATTTCATTGTTGTAGAGCCAGGAATATATCCAACAACTACGTTAGTACTACCAGATACTCCAGAGATAAGTTTATAAATACCACTAGTAACACCAGACATATTGGCTGTCTCTTTAAGTAAAGTTACCTGTCCTTTAGTCCATACATCTACATTGCTTGAGTCAGTAAAACGGTGGCTAACTGATTCACCTGCAGATGGGTCATAAAACTTAATGCCAGTACCATTATGGAAAGAAGACTGGCTTCTTAACCACCAACCAGTGAGTGATTGCTCACCTGGTTCTGCTCCAATATCTGACTGGTCTTTACTAAATGGTGCAGTCTGACGGATGTACGGACGAGCATCACTAATAGCATAAAAGAATGGCAAACCACCTACTGCTACATCATATGACTCGTTAGTATTTTGCCAAGTAGAAGTAGATGAAACAATACCTAAGTCAATAGCAATAGAACGACCAATGCTGGCAGTTGACGAGCCTCTACCTTCAGTTATATCCCTAGTTGCCACGTTACTCCTTAAGGTTATTTGTACTCTTTATTTTGTCTAAACATAGTCTTGTATCTATCAAAGAATCTAGTATTTAATTTATTTGTTAAGTTTGCCTGTTCTTTAATTTCTTTTTCTCCACCAAATTGCATAGTCCAAGACTCTCGTTTGAATGGTATAACCTGAGCAATAGGAGTTCCTTTAGGAATTAACCCTTCAAACTCTGGGTCATTAACTGTAAACGGAAAGTTAACTGGAGCATAGTATTCATCTGTATCTACAATTCCTGGAAAGATTGCAAAGACTGACTCACGGTGCATAGGTTCTACAAACATTGTTGAGTACCCTTTAGGGGTACGGATAGACCAGTAGTTATTCCACTTGGGATATGCGTGTTTATTTCTTTTTGGATGTGCTGGTGCTTGTTCAATAGGATGGAATTTAATAAGATTTAATGAAGACCATTCAAAAAATTGTTCACCATCTTTAATGGTTACATATATATCGGCAGGAGACGTAATGATATAACCAGCATTGATAGCATCAAAGACTGGCATACAACGTTTAATTGTAGCCTTACTTCCACCATCACCATTTGGTTTTTTATCTCCACCAATATGTGATTCCATATTTTTGTACCAATCTGGAATGAACTTGGAAGCAGGTTGTGGCTGCTCCAAGCCATCGAATCCAGATATGTTTGTAAACGTAATATTCATTTGCGTCCCCTAATTACATTTTTTTTAGAATTTTAATACGTAAACTACGCCAGGGCGTCCTGCAGCACCAGCACGTGCAGTAGGAGTTCCGTTTGAAGCACCACCGCCGCCACCGCCTGCGCCGTAGCCATTTCCGCTATTAGCAACTCCGCCGTCTTCACCACCATTGCCGCCTGTACCAATAGTTGCACTTCCACTAAAGAAACTATATGCAGTTGTTAAACTTGAGCCGCTAAGTCCACGATAATTATCATTTCGGTACATTGCCGTACCTGCTGTACCACCAGACGCAGATTGCGCTCCAATAGATGTGCTAGTGCCAGCGTTGCCACCTACTGTTGCAGCACCGCCATTACCAGCAGTTCCAATTGTGACGGATAAGTTTCCCGTTAGTTGTAAGATTCCATAGGATGCTGTACCAGCACCACCGCCTTGTCCTCCGTTGGCTCCACTGTTTCCGCTACCGCCGCCGCCTCCACCTGGACCGATAGCAAGAACATATCCATAGCCAGATGTTGATGTACCAGTATAGGTTCCGCTTGAAGTAATTGTGTCAAGAGTTCCACTAAATGTGCTTGTTAAAGCAGAAGCAGTCAGCGTAATTGTGACAACAACACTAGAACCAGTATCTGTCCACACTCTAATTCTATCTGCAGTAGTTCCAAGATTGATTGTTACTGTTCCGCTACTTGTTGTTGCAGTTGTAATAAGAGTGCTTATATCTGAATAGAATTGTACATTTGCAATAGTTGTGTTTACGCAAGTAATTGTATAAACACCAGGAGCAAATGTTTGGTTTAATCCATAAAGAGTATTTGCAGATGTGCAAGTTACCGCACTAGCATTAATAGAAGATGAGGATGGTGTCGGAAATACTGCTGATGCCATTATACTATCTCCACTCCGCTGATATGAAATTTAACTGTAACTGCTGATGCAAGACCAGCAATAATCTTAGTTGTTGCAAGCACTTGTTTAAGGTCAAATGTTGCAGTTGAGTTAGCAGCAATGGCTGCGTCCTTAAACAAATCAACAGCGTCAAGCGTAATAGTAAATGTTGCTGCAGATGATGCAGAGTTAGTCACCACAATGTTAGTTACAACCGTAGTGGTTGATGCTGGTACTGTGTATAGTGTCGTGCTTGATGTTGCTGCTGCTATACGAGCCAGCGCTTTAGTTGTTGTAGCCATTAGTTACTACCTTTCGATTGTTAGTTAGAAAAAAAGTTTTATTTTGTCTTAGTTTATTTGCCAATTTTAAGTCCTTCAGGAATAGGTTTTGAATAATTCCAGGTCTCGATGTATGCGCCTGTGCCGTCTGAATCATCCCGAAGCATGATTGTGCCATCATAAAATGAAGCGCTATCAATTAATTCAGGATATTCTGCAATGATTAAATCGTAAAGTGACATTATGACCTGATTCCTATTCCGCTGAACATTGTATCTACCTGACCGTAATTTAAAGTTGAACTTGAAGTTGAATACACATAAACTTCCATATAATCACTTGAGCCGTTGAAATACATCAAAGTTGAACCGCCCATACCTAATTCACCCGCTGTGCTACCTCGGCGAATATTGTTTTGGAATGTTGCATAGGCACTTCCGTTTTTATAAAAAGTGAAGATATTTCGATTTCCATCGTTAGTCGTGTCAAGGTAAAGATTTGCATTTATTTGATAATAGCCCGATTTAGTTGGAGTAAATCGGTAATTAGTTGTTGAATCAAAGCAACTATCGGTGTCAAAACTCTCGGCGTTAAATTGAACCTTTGTCCATGTAGCCGCTGAAATTGATTGATTAGATGTGCCCCTGTATGCAAAAAATGCAGGAAGTGCCGTATAAGAAGACACGGTTGTCCAAGCAGGAACCCCACTAGATACGGTAAGAACCTGAGCGGAAGAACCTATACCTAGGCGAGCAGGTGTGTTAGCACCTGACGCATAGATAATGTCACCAGTTGTAGTTGTAAGAGTCTTAGGAATGTATGTTGATGAGGCAGTTGCTGTTGCCAACTTAGCATCAATCTGTGTCTGAATAGCAGAGGTAACACCATCTAGGTATCCAAGTTCAGTTGTGGACACGTTAGCATTAATTGCTTGCTTACCATCTATTTGAGTTTGGATGGCAGAAGTGACTCCATCTACATAGCCAAGTTCTGTGGCAGATACGGCAGCAAATGCTGCTGCGGAGTTTGCTAGGTCTCTTGCTTTAGTCATTATAGTGCTCCCATTAGGCTAAGTGTTTGAAAATCTTTAACGCTTCCAAATGCTCCAGAAGCAGATAATGTAATATCACCAGATGCTGTTACTGTTCCAGTTAAAGTTGGTGCTGTTAATGTAAGACCAGCAATTGTTGTTACTGTGGCTCCTGAGTTAACAACCGTAGAGCCAATAGTTGGTGCTGAGTATCCAGATATTGTTGACCAAACTAATCCTGTGCCTGCAGTTGAGTCAGCCTGTAGGTATTGTCCGTTAGTTCCAACGCCTAGTCTGCCCACAGTGTCAGCAGCAGTACCTACAACTAAGTCACCCTTGGCATCTACTATAGATTGAGGAATGTCGGTTACTACGCTGAGTGCAGTAAAAGTAATAATCTCTAGCACATCAGATGCAACAAGGGCAGCAAGTGCTGTAATACTTGAGCCAGTAGTTGCTGTGTAATCTGTACCACGAACAAGAAGTACACCGTTAAGGTATACCTGCTCTTTGCCAACAATATATGCAAGAGTTTGAGAAGATGCATCAGCACCTGATACAGATGTTTCTCCACCTGTAGCAATAAACTTGTAACGATAGATTTCAGCAGATGAGGAGATAGAACCCCAAGCAGAACCTGTCCAAGCATACATAGTAGCGCCAGGAGTATTCCAGTAAATAGCACCAGTAATAAGTGAGTTGCCATCATTATCTAACGTTGGGGCAGATGACTTAGCACCTAAGTAGCGGTCATCAAAGTTGTCATAAGTTGTTGCAGCAGCGGCAGCAGAGGCTGCAGCAGCCGTAGCAGAACCAGCCACAGTATCAACATAGAGTTTAGTTGCAGCGTGTAAGTCTACAGTTGGAGCACCTGACAAGGTAAGAGCACCAGTCATTGTGCTACCAGACTTGAGTACTAAGGAATCATAGAATGTTCCACCAGATTGGATTGCTGTTGCAATTTCACCCAGAGTATCATAGATACCAGGCGCTGAGTTAATAAGATTATCTCGTTGTAAATCTACATATGCTTTAGTTGCAGCATCTTGTGCAAGAGTGGGGTCACCCATACCAGTAATCTTGCTAGTACCCATAGCAATAGCACCAGACATAGTGCCACCAGTTTTAGGTAACTTAGCATCTAATTGTGTTTGAATTGCTGATGTTACTCCATCAACATATCCAATTTCAGTAGATGATACTGTAGAAGATATACCAAGTTTAGTCCAGTCAATTGCAGCAGATGCATTGATGTCAGCATTAACAATAGTGCCATCTACTAAATCGGCAGAGGTAATAGTTCCGTTAAGGTTTAACTTACTGTAAGCAATAGCGGCTGCCGAATTTATATCAGCATTAACAATTGTATCGCTGGCAATCATTGTGCCAGTTACTGTGCCAGTATCACCAGTAGTAACTACAGTTCCAGTTACGTTAGGCAGTGTAATTGTACGGTCAGCAGTTGGGTCTGTTACTGTAAGAGTAGTTTCAAAAGCATCTGCAGTAGCACCTTCAAAGATAATGCTCGCATCATTAAGAATTAAACCAGTTACTGTTGGAGTAGTAATTGTAGGAGTAGCAATTGTTGGGCTAGTGCCAAAGACTACAGCGCCAGTACCTGTTTCACCAGTAACTGCAGCCAATAGATTTGCAGTAGTAGGAGTAGCAAGGAATGTGGCTACGCCTGTGCCAAGACCAGATACACCAGTTGAGATAGGCAAGCCAGTAGCATTAGTAAGTGTTGCTGAAGTTGGAGTTCCTAGCACTGGTGTTACCAATGTAGGAGAAGTTGAAAGGACTGTATTACCAGTACCAGTTGAAGTTACTACACCAGTACCACCGTTGGCTACTGGCAATGTTCCAGTCACAGCAGTAGTCAAAGGCAATCCAGTCACATTTGTCATAACACCAGATGCTGGTGTACCTAGTGCTGGAGTAGTCAGAGTAGGAGCAGTTAAAGTCTTATTAGTTAAAGTTTGTGTGTTAGTTGTACCAACTACTGCACCTGTTGCTCCGTGTCCCGTGGTTGCTTCAATATGAGTATTGGCTTCGCTTAAGTCACGACCAATAACCATATGTCTGACTATTGCACCAGCAGAGTGGGCTACCGCAGTTGAGCCGTCAATACCTCTAGCAATGGTAAGTGTGTTACCAGATGCGTAGTTACTTACATCTACAATTTCTTCAAGAGCCGTATCAGGGTCAATGACAACGGTATAGGTTTCACCTACTGCGGGTGTCTTACCACCCATTAGGTTAGCACCAGAACCTACAGTCATAGTTACATCACCAGAGGTAATGCCGCTGCTTAGTGTGGTCTGTTGTGCTCTGGATGAGTATTTTCTAGTTGTCATTTATCTGCCTATCAAAGAGAATAGTGGACACGGATAGGATATTTGTCTTGCTGTTTCTTTATTTCTTCGTTTAGTCTTTGAGTAAACAAAGTATAAACTTGTCTAGTAAGTGATTGAGATGAGCCGTATGGACGCTTGGAGTCTGTCTCATCTGCCTGTGGGCTAACCATTGACGCACGTGCTGGGTCAAGATTAGACAGCAAACGATAGGTGGCACCAAGAATAACTAAGTCTTTGCAAGACTCAGGCAAACCAGTAGTGTCTGTAAATATATCTGCATTAGTAGAAAAAGAAGTTGGATTAGTAGAGTATACAATTTGAACAGTACGCCCTGAAGGAATGTAATCATATATAGATAAAGTTTGACCGCTGGTAAATGCAGTTGAGTTAGCATTACCATCAAAGCGGTAAGTACGGATAGGAATCCATTCTTTAGTTGCACCTAATGCCTGATATGCAACAGCAAGAATAGAACGAATGTTTAAAGTAGTACCAGTAGCAGGTAATCTAAAGGCTGAGACTGCAGCATTAGATGTAATAGTAGTTGTTTTGGCTGCAAAGATAGATGAACCAATTGCGGTAATAGTATCGTTGATTGCTCGCTTAATTACAAAACGTGGGAATGTAGGAGCAATAGTAACTTTAGTACCTGCTGTATGTGCAGCAAGAGTAGTACCTAGATATGCTCTACCATAAGGAGCAATAGTTGCTGTGTTACCAACTCGGTCATAGTTATCTACCCAAAATAGTTCTTCATCAATCTCAATGATGCCTTTGCCTACACTGTCAGTAGATGCAAGGGATAGAGTAATGGGTGCAGCAATAGTAGATGCAGTTGCTGCTACATCTGCCGTAATATGAGTAGCACGGTCTTGCTGAAGTGTATAACCTGAAAGGTTAATAGATACTTCATTAATCATATCCGTTAAAGTAGTCATTATACGTTTATGCTCCTTAGTGCTGCAACTGCAGATTTACCAGTAGTAGATGCAAGTTCATTGCAGATAGCATTAAGACCTTTGTATGCAGAAGGTTGACGAACAGCGCTGGCTTTATAGTTAAGGGCTGCAACTAAACCTAGACCAGTTGTGCCAGCATAAGTATTTGCTGCACCCTGTTGTGCTTTGCCAGTTGTACCAGCAAGGCGATTAAGTTCTGCAGTAAGACTGCTACCATCTTTGCCTAGTGCCATTAGTTATCCTTTTTTAGTAATGATTTTTTTACGTAAGGTTGCGCCTATTTTTATTTCTTTTTTATTAGGCAATTCTTTAGCATGCATTTTTCTATCGGCTTTCATATAAACAGATTTTTGAGCAGGAGTCATACCTTTAGTCATTTTTATATCTTGTTTTAATTCTGTTTTTGATGAACCATTTTTCATTATCTATATCCCGCCGTTTTCTTTGCAATTGATTTAGGTTGCTTTACAAATTGTTTACCTTTGGCATTACCTACAGCCTTGGCTTTATTGGTTGCTGCTTTTTCTGCAGGGCTTAAAGAAGCCCAAGCAGCAGCAGGCAAATATCTCTTCTTACCTTTTGATGGTGTGCCGTCAGAAGTCTTCCACTTCTGTGCACTCCAATTCTTAAGTGACTGTTGAGACTTAGCAAGTGCCATTACTTGTAGCCCCCGCCTGCCTTCTTATATTGAACCGCTAGCAGTTGCGCTTTACGCGCTGACCATTCCCCAGGGTCTCCACCTGCAGAGCCAGCCTTAATTTTCTTAAACAAAGAAGCACGCATTGTTGGCTTTGTATAGTTACCAGCAGCATTAACTGTTGATTTCTTTTTAACAGCCATTATTTTTTACTCTTGTTTCTTTTAGAAATTGCTGCAGCCTTAGCCTTAGCATCAGCCTTAGATGATGCACCCCAAGCCTGTAGAGATAAAAGCAATCTTGTTGGCGAGCCGTCAGGCTTGCGCTCTGGTCCTGGCATTCCGCCCATACGGGCTAGGAAAGATGCCCTTCTAGGGTTATCTCCAGACTTTACAGGGGCTTTAAGAGTGCCACCTTTATAAGATGCTCTACCTTTGGCATTGAGTCCACCTTTAGGATTCTTGCCTTCTTTACGTGTCCAGGCTGCTGTCATTATTTTTCCTTAGCCATACTTGTGAGTTTGATAGTAAAACTTTTGATTCTTCTTTGACTGCTCCTACAAAGGTATCTATTGACCAGCCTGGCTGGAACTCAATACCTCTAGGGTCTTCCCATAGATAGTCATCAAATGCCATAATCCCACCTGGCTTAAGTAATCGCCAAGCAAGCACTGCATCTTGTAGCACACCTTCTGCGGTGTGGTCTCCATCTATGTAGATAAAGTCAAAAGTTGGTTCTTCAATAGAACGAAGAAACTCTTTGCTGTCCATCTTATATTTAATTACATTAGGTCGAAAGGCAATACGTGAATCGTATACACGTTCAACATCTAGCCAGTCCATCTGTTTATGCTCTTCTTCATCTGAGCCAGTCCAAATATCTACATCTTCTAAGATTGAATTTTTCTGGGTTAGTACGTTATCTACTAGCCATGCAGTTGCATCGCCTGTAAAGGCACCAATCTGTAGAAACCTTAGACCCAACTTACCAGCAAGTGGTAGCAGTTGTGACTCAAAGTTTTGCTTTGCTGTCATCTCAAACCAATTAGGATATTTAGTTTGCATAACCCTTACCTCTACTAAAAGCATCATAGTAGTTTTCATCCATATTAAATCGTTTCATATGTCCTACTGTTGCACCAGTATCACACCAGAGTGGAATCTCTGCTTTGTTTACTACTGCAAAGAAGTAGATGTCTTCACCAGTAAACTGCTTATTAGCACCCACCTCTGTAAAGAATGGAACTCCTGGCAATGCTTCTTTAATTCTTGTGATTACACTGCGGTGCATTAGGCAGAAGCCCATGCCAGCAGCACTTACTTTCATAAAAGTATTTTTTGGTAATGGGTCTAACCTTCTAATCCCAATACCAAACTCTGCCTCAGCAAACTCATAGACAGTTGCTAGAGGTTTCATCAATGGTTGCTCTGGTTCATTACTTGTAAAGTAAACACCAGTAAGCAATGGAATATCTACGGCATCTCTGCGATTCCAGAGTTTAAGAAACTTTTCTGGAGTAATCATAATGTCCGAGTCAAGCCAGAGTAGCCAATCAGATTTATTATTGTCATACCAACGATTGACTAGCATCTCTCGCTGCTGTGCTATCTGATTACCGTGTGCTCTTAATGAGCCACAGAACTCTACACCTGAGTTTATAATGGTGTCTACAACACCTTCCATAAACTTGCCATCTACCATACCATTGTCGCACCAAGCGACTGCTAAGGTTTCTTTCTTTTGCTTAGCCATTGTCCCCTACTTTCTTAATTAATAGTTATCGTATCCTGGTTGGTCATAGTATGCCTTCTTTTGCTGAGGTGTCATTTTTGAAGGGTCTATTAGTTTACGTGGAGTAATAATTTTTTTCTTAGGCTTAGGAGTAGGCGTAGCCTTCTTAGTTGTAGTTGCTTTAGGAGTTGGCTTTTTTGCAGCCATCACTTCTTCTTACCCATCTTCTTCATTGAAGAATTCTTCATCATTTTCTTACCCATCATGTGCATACCAGCCTTAACTTCTCTGGCTTTTTCTTTCTTACCTTCTGGCTTCTTTAATTCTTTTTTCTTTATTCCTGCTGGTTCTTTCTTTTCATAGGCTGCGTAAGCCTTCATTGCCATAGGTGACATCTTTGCCATTATATTCCTGCTTCCTTGAGTTCCCGCATTACTGTGGCTGTTGGTTTGTCTATCTTTTGTGCTTGTACCATTGTTTGACCATCATATGCTGCACCTAATTTATCAGATGCTTCATGTGCTGCTTCTATTTGTTTTCTTTTTGTACCGTTAGGCTGGATACCCTGTGCTCTAGCAGAACGATATGCTTCAAGTTCAGAGTTCCACTTCTTTTGAGTAGTGCCACTTGCGTTGACATCACCTCTAGCATCACCTGCATTTAACTGTAGGTTCTTGGCTTTGCAACCAAAACAATCAGGACCACAATCGCTGTGGTCAATAGAAACTTCTTCATACTCAAATGGCTTATCAGATGTCTCATCACAAAGTACACATCCATATTTAGTAGCCATAAAGTTATGCTCAATACTGAAGCCCCAGTCAAGTACCTTACTAATATGTTGGTGCATTTGTCCCTACTCTGTTGTGAAGTTAGCCGAAGTCACAATGCCGTCAGCAATCATTGCTGTTCTAATAGCATCAGTAATTCCAGTATGTTGACATCCACCCATATAGTAAGCAGTGTAAGTTGCTAACTCATCTTCGGTTGGAAATTGTATAAGCGAGTAAACACCACCACTAAGAATGATGGTATAACTTTTTGTGCGTTGTTTAAAGTGTGTGAACAAACGGTGAGCACCAATAGGACCCTGTTCTAGGGTTGGTGTTACAAGTGTGTACGTTGCCATTGTTCTCCTTAATGAACTTACTCCGTAGTAGGGATATTGCTACCCCTACTACAGCGTCAATCAATTAAGCGACTGATGAACCGTTAAGAATACGATACAAGGCTGCTTCGCGGTAACGCTTAAAGCCTAGAACGCCGTACCAACCCATTGGGCGGAAACGCATCAAGTGGTCAATGACTGGACCGATAACTGTATGTGGCTCTTCAGCAACGGCTTCAGCCAGTGCTTCCTTGCCAGCAAGAATTGTGCGATATACCTTGGCACTTGAAGCACCGTCAGTATCATTGTACATACGAGCAGACTCTACAAAGTAGGCTCCTTCGTATGAACCAATTTCTCCAGCCCAAATGTTTTCATTTGAGTTGTACTCATGTGGCAAGCGCCATCCACCAGCACCAGTCTCAGCACGAAGGTCGTGTGAGATTTCTGGGTGAATTCCGCACCAGTACATTGAGCCCTTGCGTGGAACTGACAGACCTGAACGCAACTTAGCAACAGCCTTGCGGATGTTAGCAGAAGTGATTGTGTCTGTAGCAGCAATTGTTACTGTGTTAGTACGTGTGCCACCATAGATGATGTTAGTACCACCACGAAGTTCAGTCTGTGCGACTGTATCAATTGAACCTGCCATGTTAAACGCAATGATATTAGCGATTGCTGGGTCTACATCAGCAAGGCTGAAGAGTTCCAACGCACGTGTTGTGAGAACAGAGTTACCATACTCGGCAAGAGTAATAGTAACTGATGTTGGTGCAGCAATCTGTACTGAGTCACGCTCAGTTGATTCTGTAAGTGCAGTTGTCTGTTCAGACAAATCTGCGTATAGTTGTAGAACTACGGTTGAGCCAGGGTTTGCTAATTTAGTCGGGCGCTTGTCAGCGACTGAACGAATTAGAGGTTCTGAACGCAACGCAAAGTCTAGTAGACGGTCATACGCCTTTTGGACGAGACCTGCAGCACCAGCGGTACCAGCGAGATTGCCAGTAGAGGATGTATATGCATTAGCCATTGTTGTTCACCTCCTAAGGTGAGTTATGAAATTACTATGTGTTTACTGCTGTTGAGAGTAGATAATTTGATTGAGTTCTTCTGCGGATGCCGCATTGTTAATTCTCATCAATAAATCTTCTGCTCGGTCAGGGGTCATACCAAGTTGAGTGACAATATCTTGTTGCCGTAGGGCTGCTCGATTTATCTCTTGCTCTGGGTTTACCTCTGGCTGTACTAATCCAAACAAGTCTGCATTATCTTCAAGCCAGTTATTAACTGACTCTTCGGTAATATCATCCAAGTCTTTTAGAATTAGTCTCTGTGCCTTTAGATTGACACCCTTCTTTTCTAGGACTTCTTTGACTGTACGCTCACGCTGCGACTTGGATAATCCCTCAAGTTGCTCAGTGAGTTCTTTAATACGCTTTTCATCGTTGCGCTTGGCTTTCCGTAACTTTTTAAGTAAGTCACTTCCATCCATCTGCATTTCGGTGTCGGTATCTTGGTCGTCTTCGTCTTCATCCCAGTAGTTGTTGCTCATAGCAACCCACCCTTCTATTCGTTGTAGTCGCAAGCCTCAGATTCTAGTCGGGGAACTAGCCTGGCTCTTACTCCCAGTCTTATACGCTATGTGGGCTGGTCGGTCACATAGGAATCTATTTTATATTAAGCCTGCTGCTGAGGATTTCTTTAGGTAACTTGTTGAGAAAGCACCCTGTGCAGCACCTGCACCGCCTTCAAAATTAGCACGTTCTTTAGATGCTAATACATTACGTTTACGTTTTGCTGCATCACTAGACTTAAGGAACTCTTCTTCTCCAGTTTGCTGTGTATATTTAATACCAGTCTCACCATATATGTTGCCAAGTTTAGTTGCTTCAGGCATGACACTAGCAAGGCTAGCGTAGCCTTCAAGAGCAGCAGCACGGTCAACACCGTAGTCAGCAAGTTCAAGAGCAGATAGTGAAGTACCCGTATTAAAACCTTGACCTATTGCAGCAGAACTAATCTCAGATGCAGTTACTTTTCGTTCCAAATCAACACGTGTAGCCTCTGGATTAAGGAAATATGAAACCAAATCTTTATCAGTGATGGTTGGATAGTATGTCTTTAATTGTCTTACTATCTCTGGGTCACTGTTTTGTACACGCTTAACGGCTAGGTTAAGACGCTTATCAACTTCTAATGCAGATACACTGTTACCAATTAGAGTAGCCTTCTGTGCACGTGTAGATAGGTTGCCTACACCATATGCTTTAAAGTATTCATCATATGCATTCTCTTGCTGTAGATAATCATATTCACTTAGGGCGTTCTTGCCAGCCTTAACTAATATATCATTACCAGCAAATCTTTTCTTATATGCAGAAACATTACGCATATTAAGAATTGCCATATTAGGACCTATGTTAGGGTCTATAATAGATGACTGAATAAAATCATTTAACTCTTTAAGTTCTGCTTCATCAAAACCATATGAGCGCATAGTGTCTTGGATAAGAGCAAATGCATCACGTTTTTCTGCTTCATCTGCTGCTTTCTTAGCCTTGTCTACTTGTTCTTTATCATATCTTGCTTTAGCAGCGGCTGCTGCTGCTGCTGCAGCGGCTGCAGCGGCTGCTGCCGCGGCTGCTGCTGCTGCTTCTGCTGCACCATCTGGTTTATTATCTGGTTTATTATCTGCCTTATTATCTGGCACTGGTGCCACATAATTGGGTGACATGCTAGCACGTGCTCTAAGACGATTGTCTGATTCTTCAATGTTTGCATTCTGTGCATCCTGTGCTGCTTTTTGTGCAGCAGCATATGCTTGAGCCTGTGCTTCATAGCGTGCTGAATTAACAGCATCTGATTTAGAGAAACCTTTTTTAACAAGGTCAGCAATATATGCGTCTGAATTAAATGCCATTATTAACCGACCTTGCCCCAACTCTTGAGTATACTATTAACAAATGTTGCAGCCATTTCGTTAGCCTTTGGAGTCTTACGCCATGCTGGATTAGAACGAACACCTAGAATAAAATCATTCACACTAGAAACATCTGCACCGCCAATAGCCTTCTGAACATCAGTATCATAGATGTCTATAGCGTTTTCAGTAAGACCCATCTCTTGTTCTTTAAGTCTTTGAAAGTTACTAGATATATCAGATACTTTAAGCCCTTGGTCTATATACTTTTCAAGACCCTTGAAGTGAACTTTTGCTGCCTGCTTAATACTATTAGCCTCTTGCTCTAGCCCAGTAGCCATGCTACTTGGGCTAACACCAGCAGTAACACCGCCTGGCTTAAGTGATTTGTAAACACGACTAAGTAAATCTTGATGAGTTAACTGAACACCATAGTCAGCGGCAACTTCTTTGAGTTTGCCGTAGGCAGCACCAACAAGTCCACCCTCATCTTCTAATTGTTCTTGTGTTGTATTCTTGATACCAGTACTAGTAATAGTAACTACACCAGTCTTAGGGTCTTTAATACTTTGACCATCAATAATAAACTTAAGGCGCATTTCAATGCGGTCTTGTTCTGTCAATGGTGCATAACTAAAACCAGTAGAATTACTGACACCAGTAATTGGGTCAGAAACTGATGTTGAAGATGAAATTCTTTTTAACTCTTCTTTATGTAACTTATCCCAGTATGCTTTACGTAGTACATCTACTTTATCAACAAGGTCAGGATTACCTATATACTGCTGGACAGTTCGATTGAACTCAGCATTAGCATCCATCTCTGTAGTTAACTGTGAAGTCCTTTGAGACTCAGTTGTTTTAGGTGGAATTACCTGGCGAGTCTCTATAAATTTGTCATATGAGAGAAGATTAACATTAGAAGTAGCACGTGCAGTAGGGTCTAACTTTGCAAATTCTAATGCTGAAGTCCAGTTAATAGCACTGACTTCATTTAAAGAATTGTTAATTGCTGTTAGAAAACCAATGTCAGACTCACCTATTGGTTGAGTCAATGACTTCTTATATGCTGCTCCATTAATACCACCTGGGTAGTATTGTTGTAACTTTTGTTTTACATATAAATAACTAGCATCATTCTTAGGAATGAGTTTTAAAAACTCTTTTGCTGCAGCATCTGCATCTTGTAGTTCAAAGCCTTTGCCATCAGCACTAGGCTTAAGAACAACACGGACACCTGGTTGTTTCTGGTCTGTACCAGGTAGGGCTATGTATGCTTCAGTAGTAACTCCACCATTTGTAGTTGCTGGAACATAGATAATCTTTCCGTTTGTAAAAGATTCCCAATCAGTTCTTGTTCCTGTAGGAATTGGAGTAAGTGAACCTTTAGTTGAAGTATTATCTACACCACCAGGTTGACTACCAGCAGGCTTACTTGGTCGCTTGCCAGTATAAGTAGAGTTAGGGTCAGCCTGATATTGTGCTTTTGCTGCTGCTTTTTTCTGAGCAGGGGTTGCACCTGGCATAGTAGCGTCTACTATGTCCTCATAATAACTAAGTGGATTTGCCATTTACTTAAGACCCTTCGTTGGTATTCTATAAACATCATCTAGTAATGGCTTGATTATGTTTTGATATGCCATACCAGCGTATGGATTAGCAAGAGAAAGTTTCATTAGATTATCCATGCCATCTTTGTAAACAACATTAAGCGTATCTGTACCAGTTGGTTGTGTACGAATATTATTATCTTCAAACGCAAGCAACATAGTGCTTGCTATATTAAGCATCTGCTTTATTTGCTTTTGAGTACTAGGATTAATCTTTCCCTTTTGTGGCTTGCCTGTGGTAGATGTAAAGTCTGGGTCACTAACTAAGAACTTTATATCTCTAAAGTTCTTCTGTAGTAGTTCACGTGTTACAACTTCACTTGTTCCTAGTGTGTAGGCTAGCATTGGATTGCCTTCTTTTAAGACAGTCTTTTGATATGCTACTTGTGCCTTTAGTTCTGCTATATAAGCAGGGTCATTACGTCTTAAATTGTTAGGGTCCTGAAGAATAGAATTAAACTCTCTATCCAAATCATAGAACTTTGCACGGTCTTTAACCGCTGCTAGTTCTTTAATATAACGCATTAATGGAGTATCGGAATTCTTATCGGTAACAAATGGATTATTCTTTGGTTCTATAATTCCACTAGCCTGTAAGAATTTAACCGTAGCAGGGTCATATTCTGCATTTTCTGGCTTAGGAGCAAATACAAATGCTGCGCTATTATAACGCTCAATCATTTTCTTATTATCAAAGACCCAGTTTTTTGTTTCTTTAACTGCGTTAACATAGAGTTTAGCACCTAGGCTATCTTTTGCTACAGTAAAGACAAGTCTATCTGGATAACTACCCACAAACATAGACACTGCTACAGCAATAGGTTCTGATAAAGGATAACCTTGGTCAGCATTTACATCCATTACTGCTCGTAATATGTCATTAAACTCTTCTGTAAAAGTAACAATACCAGCATCACGTAGTAATGGATTTACTCCATCAGTTGTGTCGCCCATAGGCACTGCTGATAGTGTATTAAATCCAGCCTTTACAGCAATAAGATTATAAGCAGCAATACCTAATCTATCGTAGTACTTCTGTGCTTTTGCTGGGTCTTGTAGTTCTGCAGGAGTTATTTTAGTGTTATCGTTATATTGCATAAACATTGCAGCCTGTTGAATTGCTGTTGCCCATGCACCAGTTCTATGTTCGGTATCCATTAATGCCCAAATATTATGTACAGCAGATGGAAGAATCTTTGCAAGTGTTTGATTATCACTTATCGGTCCAAGAATAAGGTTGTCTAATTCTTCACCTTGCTTTTCAAAACCAGCGACCTTAAATAGTCTTTTTAAACCATCAACTGCTATAGACATAGTTGTTCCATGCAAAGAAACAATGCCAGCACTATCAGAATATGACGGGTTAAGCATGGAAATCTTAAGCGTCTTTTGATTATATTCTGGTTGCTTAAAGATTGCAGAAAAACCTTCATCTTGTATAGTATTAAAAGCACCAGTAGGATTAAGCAAAGTATTAAGAACACCATTAATAGTACTAAAAGTTACACCATCATTTGGGACAATAACATACTTATTTCCGTCATCATCAGTGTGGATAAAGCCAGCACCGTCCATTGCTAACTGATAATGGTTCAAACGCCATGCAGCCTGTGGTCCCTTTGTGGTACTAAGACGTACCATACGTCTCCAGAAATCCTCATTGGCTCTATTGAAACGTCCAACACCACGCAATGTCCATGCTAATTGTGAACGCACTTCAGTATTGTCTGCATACTTCATTACACCATAGACAGAGTTGATGCTAGCCTGACCAGCAAAGACCATATCAGCCTGTAATGCAGCAGCATCTGGGTTTGTTCCATTAGCAATCAACTGATTAGCATAGGCTTTTTCAGCAGGAGCAAGACGTTCTCTGTTTTCAATTACCTTGACCATATAAGCATCAGTACGATATAGGTCGTTCATCTGCCTATCCATAATTTCCCAAGGAACTCTAGCCATCTTTTCATAGATAGCGGCTATAGTTAGTTTAGGAGCAAATACTTTAAAGTTTAAATCAGTCTTAACAAATTGAGACTTTAATCCATAACCAACTGTTACATCTTCAAATTCATTAAATGCTATTTTAGAAATATGAAAGGAAGGCTTGTATTGATTCTTTGCCCATTTTTCAAGTGCAGTATTAGTACCCATATCAGAAGCATATGGACCTTGATTTAATACCCTTGCAATACCCTCATCCATTTTATAGTTAATCAAATTAAGCAGGTTCTCGTTAAATTCATCTGCTGAACCATGAAAAATTGTGTACAGTTCATCACGTGAATTACGAATTAAGGCTTCTGCAATCTGGTCTGGTGAAAGACCAGCAAGACGCATTTCAGATGTCTGCCTAAAATCTGTTAAGAATGCTTCAATAGTTTCTTTTGAGATTCTATCAGTAATAATTGGAGTGCCATCTGGTTCAACACCTAGTTGAGTTTTGCGAGGATGCCATTCACCAAGAGAATTACGAGTAAATCCAATCTCATTCATTATGTCATCAACAAATGCTTTACCATCTTGCTTGGTTCGGATTGCATTATGCTTAATAAAGAAATCACCATAGTCTACAGCCACCTTGGTGGGCTTATGTGTCCATACGTTTCTTGCAAAGTATTGCCATACGTTTGCGTAATGAACTAAAGTCTTATCACTTTGAGAAAGTTTGTCCATATCACGAACCTGGAAGTCTCCAGTTTGTCTTAAGACATCTGTTCCTTTTAGTCTTGAAATATTTCTTTCACGTATAGTTCTTTCGGCAATATGGGCTTCATCTAATGCTTTTGCTAATTCATTTTTACCATACATCTCAGCAATAATACTGCCATCTACTTCGTGATTACCCATTGTGCGACCAACGGAAGACAATGAGTGAGCATGCATAGAGTGAGAGTTATTTGACAATTCACTTGCTAAATATTTTTTAGCATTATCGGATAACTTTCCACCATACTTAGCAATAGCCATTGCAACTAGACGCTGTAAATATGTACCACCATGAAATTCGTCAGCACTAACCCATTCATTAGCCTTTACTTCTCTTCCATTAGGAAGAGTCATAGGCTTTTTTACCAAAACATCTTCTTGCATTTCAGCACGCTTGGAAAGTGAAATGAACTTATGTGGGGAGTTATCACGTAGTATCTTAGCCTTAATTAAACCTACTGTTTCTTCTTTGCCAGTAACTGCAGCACGCACATTAGATGCTGCTGCTCCCTGACGGGTAAGTATATTAAAGATTGACTTATAAGAATTACTTAGTGCATTAAGGGTAGCCTCATCACTTGCTCCCTTTGCCGCAATCTTTGGGAAGAGAAGTAATAGACTCCATAAACCATTTGTAATATTAGCAAAAGTAGAATAACTAAGTGACTTGACTGCCTTTAGTCCAAAATTGTCCCAGCCAGTATTGTCATATAGGTCTTGATGTATTTTATTAAAATTAGGCATACTAACACCACGTGTTAGGTGGAGTGGCTGGCTAGCACCTGGTGCAACTCGTAGTTCACTAGCATCAGCAAGATGCGCAGGTGTTTTAAATTCTGCAACTGGACCAAAACCAGCAACATCGCCAAAAGTAGACTCTAATACTTGGCGCTGATATTCTTCAGGAACACCAATTTTATCAAAGTAATACTTAAAGGTACTATAAAGCATATTAAATCTATCATCTGGTCTAAGACTTAGATAAGTCTCAGCCATTAGATTAGCCATTGCCTTGTCTCCAGTAAGAACTCTTGCAAAATCTCTATATGCAGACAAAGAACTGGTAACAAATTCATCAGATGTATGGATTACAACATTTGCTGGGTGTGCTGCCATGGCTTTGTTGTATGTTTTTTGAATAACACTACCATGTTTTGTTAAAGATTTAAGTGTTGCTGCTAGTTCAGGACTATTAGCAAGTTCTTTTGGAAATCTGCCAGCGTTAGCAAATGCATCTTTTACAATCTGCATCTTTCTATTAACATCACCAGTTGCTAGAACTTCATCAGTTTTAGAAACATCTGCATTGTTAAATACGCGTTCAAATTTTGCTCTAAATCTATCAGTTATTAATCTATTAGACCGCTCAAGCATAAGATGGTTATCATTAAAGTAACCAATATTATTTCTGTATCCATGAGTAATATAATCAATCATTTCACCACGAATAAAGAAACTTTTTAGGGTTTCTAAATCTGTTACATTAACTTCTTTGCCTTCTTTATTGAGCACCTTTGTATTTAAAAGGTGTCCAATTGTAACATCATTATCATAATGAGGAAAGTTTTGTTTAATTCTTTCGCGTGATAGATAGGCTTCAGTTTTATCTGCCTTAGTTCTAGCAACACGAAGAATATTTAATTCATCAACAAGACGAGCATGAGCATCAGAAAATTTCTTATTCTGAAAAAGGTCTGCAACACGAATTTCATTTGAGACACCAGCAGCACCAGCATCTTCAAATTTTCTTGCCAACTTTGCAGATAAACCAAGTCCCTTAGAACCACCACCAGTAAGCCATGTTAGTGGGTCTGCAACTAATTCGTATTCAAACTGTGCAATTTCAGATAAGTCAGCAGTTTTATTTTTTGAAAATGGGTTTGGATTAGCAACTCTCCACTGATTAACTTCTTTTGATTCAACTCCTGCTGCTACTCTATCTTCATATGTTCCCCATAATGGGTTGGCAAATGAACTAAATATTAGTTGAGCAATAGCGCCAGCCTTTGCAGGCGGAAAAGATTTATTCATAAGATTTGTTAAATCATTACCAAATTCTTTTTGTTTAGAACTTATATCAGAAAGCGCAATTTCATATTCTTTGGCTGCATCAGTTAAAGGATATTTTTCTTTTTGATTAGTAGCAACACCAAATATGTATGCATTGTAATCACTCTGTGCAGAAATTGCCTTATGAATTTGATAATCATACTCACCGTATTCACGGTATATATCTCCTGGCTTTTTGCCATCTATTTGTCCACGGATTAATGCAGATAGACCTTTGCCATATGTTTCATTAAATGTTTTAACATCTTGTTCACGCCAATTATCTTTTCCACTCCATGCAGTTTTCCAAGATTTTGCATTTGTTAGATATGATACAACGGCACCAGTATTAGTTTGATTTAAAGCATCAGTTAAATTATTTGCAGTTATATCTTTAGTAAATGCTTCCCCTGCACCAGTTAATATATTGTAAGGAGTTCTAATAATAGTATTAGAATATTTTGTAAGACCACTCATTACTGCTTGAAAAGGTTTCTTATAAAGGTCTTTTACATTAGATACTACTTCATCACTAATTCTAGTTAGAACATTAGGACTTCTTTGGTATTCATAATCAGGGTTTAACTTTATAATATTTTCTCTTACAGCGGGTGATAGTTCAGCAAATTCTTTTCTAGCATTTTTTTGAGACTTCATGTTATTTAGTTCAGCATGCTTTGCTTGAAGATATTGAATCTCAGCCATTTGAAAAGCATCTTCTGGTGAAGGTTGTCCCGCATTTATGGCAGCATAAAGACCTGGGTTATATTCAACATACTTTGGATTAAAGTTTTTAGATGTAGGTGGTAATTTATCTGAATAAATACCTGGCATTACTGATTCAATCTATTATAAATTGCTTCTAATTCTCCGCTAGTATCAAACTGCATTGCCCTGTAAACTGCTTGTCTTATATCAGGTTGACGTTGACCACGTATACCTGAAGTATCTAAACCAGGACCTTCGCCATAATTAGCACCAGCAGAAAGTGGCTCATCTGGAAATTGTGTTGGCATATCTAAACTAACCATTGGTGGCATTGGAGGCATTGGGCTGCCTGCTAAAGGAGCACCACTCTGCTGCTCAGACATTTCTTTATTATTACCATAAGAACCGCCAGTATATGATTGCATTGGCTGTGTCATACCTTCAACTGCACCACCATCTGTGCGCTGTGATAGCGCACCAGGACCTGATACTGGTGCTGGGTTCATAGGTTGGCGATACCCACCATTGTCTTGATTACCAACCATTAGTTATCTTCCTCATCTTCAATGTGTTTTCTAATATCATCTATTGTAGGGTCTTGCATCCAATCAGGATACGACTCTCTAGTTACAACAATCCATAATGCGTTGTCTACACTAAAGCCTGCTTTACGCAATGACTTGTAGTATTCATGTAAACCAATTGCATACTCATCTAATTTAGAATAACCCTCATCAACAACAGTACGCGTCTTACGCTTACGTGGTGCTGCCATGGTTACTCCTTAGATTGCTCGTTCTCTAGTTGTTCTTACTGCTGAGCGTCCTTGTCCTTCACCAGTTAAACTTGATAGCATTGTTTGCAAATCTGGTCTTGCCTGTGCCTGCGGTGGCATTGGAGAACCTCCTGCTGGCGTACCTGCAGGAGCAGGGGACATTTGCTCAACCGCATTAGTTGGTGCACCAACAGGAGGAACCTCTTGTTGCGGAGCAAAGGTTGTTTCTATTGCGTCCTCTAATGCTTGTCCCTTTTGACGAGCCTTTATTACCGCAGCAATCTTACGAACAACATCTGATGCATCCTGACCTTGAGTAGCCATCTGTGGAATTGCTTGTGTGTATGCCGTAAGTGAACCAAGAAGTGCTGAACGCATCTCTTCAATTTCAATCTTTTCTAATTCTTGTGTAACATTAACTGTAAATGGTAGTTCTCTCATAGCCATATCTCGGCTGATGAGTTTTCCTCCAAGTGCTTGAAGCATAAAGATAAGACCTTGCGCTGGGTTAAGACCAGCAAGCATGCCATAACGAACATCAGCAGAGTAGTCTTGTTTAATATCTTTGGTTGGCTTGTATGTAATTTCATAAGGTGAACCCGAATCTACTCCACGAATTGTTTTTTCTTCGGGATAAATCATTTCATCTACGCAAAAACAAAGGCTAATAATGTCCCGAAGTGTTGCAGCAAAGATAGCCTGTGCAGATTTAACCTGTGTATCAAAGGCTCCCATAAGAGCCTGTACGCCTTGACCAGTAACAATAGAAGCATCTATGTTTCCAGTACGTGATTCAGGATAACGTGAACCAACGCGCAGTTCTTGATTAAGAACTTGCTGTTCAGTAAACGCACCTTGTGGCAAGGTAAGTTCTACGCGGCGTACACCTGCTGGATTGGCTGTACGAATGACAGCATCTCCGCCAAGCATAAGTTCTTGTACGTCTTGTGGAAGTACAATAGGTGCTTGAACAGACTTTTCTGCTGCTTCCATTGCAAGTAATGCAAAGCGGTTGCGGAGTAATTGAATGCCAAGCACATCATCAAACTGTCCACGCATTTCACCATCAATAGATGGCTTACGTGCTACAACAACCATCATCTTACCAAGTGGGTTTGCTGCTTGAGAAAGGACTAGATTGCTTCTACGTGGTACATAAATTACAGATTGGTCTTTATCATAATAACGAATCATTTCAATCTGTGCATTAAGGTCTTGCTTATAGCCATCTGCTCCAAGAAGTTCTCTATCATATTCTGGGAACTGAGATACCAGTTCACCAAGTGTTAGAGAGTATCTTTTGGCAAATGCCACACAACGCCCATAGCGGTCAAATTCTGGGTAAGCCCCAATTGGATTTTCTATGCGGATACGTGGCAGTTTTGCTTCATCGTCTAATTCAATAATGAAAGGGACGAATCCATATGTTAGATACCAGTCAGCACCTGAGTACATCTGTACTGCTAGGTCTGAGTGCTGGAAATAATTAGAGGCAATACGAGTACGCTTGTCAGCAAAAGTACGAGCACGGTCAGAAACTTGATTGGCTGCAGAACAGTTAACCGCTGGAAGCGGAGCCATAACTTCAGATAGGTCACGTGCAACAATGTCAATAAAGTTTGCTACTACGTTAGCATCCACACCTTCTGGGAAGAAGTTAGGATATACCTGAGCAATCTTTCCTTTACGAACGGCAAGGACATCTAGGTTACGCGCATCACGTTCGTGATTGCGGTAACGCAGAGATTCAACCCGTGCTGTTACCTGTTCTATTGTTAACATTTAAACCCTATCCATATATATCGTGCCATTGTTCTGCAAAGGCATCGTCTAGGTTGATTGCGTATCTATTGTTCATCTGTGCTTTAGTAGCCCAGCGATTGCTAAGATACTTAGAGGTATTACTATTGTTCTGCATGAGTTCGCGGATACGAATGACTGCAAACCATAACGCCATGACAGTATCTGTCTTACCTTTAGTGTTAGGTTTCCATGTCAGCAGTTGCTGAGTAAGAGCCTTGATACCTTCGCTGCCTTCAGAAGAAGGAAGTTCTATTAGATTGTTCTTTTGAAATTTTTCTTCGCGGACTGTTCCAAAGAGGTTAGACATTGACGCAACGCCGAAAGATGTGTCCCATTTGTTTTTGCCCGTAAAGTGAGCATCAAGGCGTACACCGTATCCAGCAAGCCAGTTTCGTAGTTCATCGTCAAGGGAGTAGGCTTTTTGATGAGCATTAATTTCAACTCTGAATTCTTGTGGTTTGTATTTGATAACCAGTTCTTCAATGGATGCCCTAATCTTTTGCGGAGTTGGTTCTGTCATGTTAATACAGTCGTTAATATAAATCTTACCATCTGCACGGTTATATGTACAGATTACAAATGCAGCATTACCTGCCATAGCGGGGTCAAAGCCAATTACAATGTAAGGCTCTACCTGCGTAGGATGTCCAGCAGCACCAGCCTTTAGTGGACCTCGCTTGCGCATCCCGTTAGTTGACCCTTGCACCAGCATGGGTGGGAAGATTGAGTCCTCTTGTATATCTTCTTGCTGGTATACGAGTGCCCACGTTGAGGGCGTGACTTCCGAGCGGCGCTTAAATAAGGCTTGACCATCCCACTTGGGGTAGAAGCCGTTTTCTTTAGGAGTGTCATCATCGCCATCCCACGGTACGTCTGACTCTTTCCAAAGCGTAACCCAGTCTTGCGGGTCTTCCGCATATTCCAATACTGCAGGCATCCCCATGTAAGTGAACGGAGTCTTGCCCCCAGACCAGTGCTTGGGGTTACGGAGTTCTTTATATAAGTCATTGGCAGCAATTCGTGTCCCTACTACTAGCAATTTACCATTCTTACCCAGACGGGTAATAACTTCTTTCTGTAACCAGTCCATCTGCTTTTCCCACTCATGGGCGTTAGCCGTAGTGATGCAGTCGTCCAGAATAATTAGGTCAGCACGGGCACCGTAAATCTGACCGCCCATACCTAGCGCTTGGAGAGTCGGGTCTTTTTCACTTGAGTTACGCGCATCGCCCCCAAGATAGACAGTATCGGTGCGCCAAGTATCTGCGTCCTGTTTCCAGCCGCCATCTGGACCGTAAGCGGTCTGCAGTTTTAGCCAGCGTGGATGGGACAATCGTTGCTTAATAGCGTATACGAACTCTCGCGCCTTGTTCAATGTCTTTGATACCACAATGATGCGGATGTTAGGATTGAGGGCAATGCGGTAAGTTGAATAGTTCACCGTGATGACGGTGGACTTAGCGTGCTCAGGTGGCACATTGACCAGTAGGCGGTTTAACTCCCCTGGCTCATAAATCATACTAGAGTGTAGCCACGAAGGTTCGCGCCCCTCAAGTAGGTCAACCCAGTCTTGGTGATGAGGAAAAACCATCTGGTCTAGGAATAACTGTGAGAAGTCTGAGAACTCAATCTCTTCTTTCTGGATACCCATGGCATCAAAGGATGACTTGCTTCCCTCTTCTTTAGCCTCTTCAAGGGCTTGGGCAAAGACCGCATCTCGATTCATCCACTGACGGATAGTATCTGGCTTCTTACCTGCGGCGACCATAGCGGCGGGGATACTTACCCCAGAGCGCACTCGCTCTAAAACTTCAGCCTTGGCTTGGGCTAAACCCTTAACCAAGTGATGGTCAGTACCTTTACCAAATCCCTTATGCTCAGCCATTGGTTCCCCGTCCCTGGGCAGACCTGTCCCGCCTACAATAGTCAGTTTGTACAGTTTACTGTAACAGAGTGAAGAAGGCTCTAAAAAGACTTCTGAACTATTTAACTCTCTATATATACTTAATCCGTTCAAACAGGTAAAACGAACACTTTCTATAGAAGTATTTATATAAGTGCAGGTCAGACAGTCTATCTACCCCCTGTAACTATACTGACAGAATATTTTAGGTAGAGATACCTATACAAAGGACTAAGAAAATTAATAAACCTGGGGTCAGTAGACCCACAGTTTTATTAATACTGCCGTGCAGTACTGCTATAGCAGGATGACTGTATGTGCATACTGTCTGCCTGACCGCAAACAAACTAACTGCGGGGGCTGATAGAATAAATATATCTATCCGCCTATAAACTAATGCCTTGGCAATGGTGTTTAACCCTCACCACTGCAATCGCACTGACTGGTCGGACCGAAGGCTGTCCGCCCGCAGTGAACCGCGGTCTCGCCTGTCGCAATCGGATACCAAGCCTTATGGGCTATGGCATCCTCATGCTGACATGCACTCAGCCCTCATCTCTCGTCAGACTGTCGGCGCTGTTCTGTATTGCGTATTGCTAAAGCAATGGCAACACAGCCCACGCAACGCCATTCTCAGACGAGTCCTCCTACGGCGGGACTAGCCTATCGGGGTTTCCAGCCTTGGCAAGTCAGACAAGAAGCCAAAGCGTTGGCTTCTAAGACTGTCTGACGCTTGATGATAACGATTTGATAACAATCATAAAGCCGATTGTGTATCAAATTGTTATAATCTGCGACCATTGCCAAGCCGAGTGCCGTGAGTCTATAGTCAGGACTTCTATGGAAACTATGAGGTAACCCGTCAGCCTGAATTCATATGGAAAGACTATGAATTCAAAGCATGGCTGACTAAGAACGCCTTCCCAAAAACGGGGAAGCCGTCCGTTCCCTCAACCCGATTGTCTATTCCCGTATTAACAACTGGTTGATACCTAGAGAACAAAGGATATAAGATGAACGAAGTTACATACTCAGAAGACTCACTCACCATCAGCAATGTCTGCCCTGAATGTATCGCGCAAGAGCAATTGTGCACAGATTGCGTAGAACTTGCAGACGCAAGACTAACAGACAGAGCCTACGAACTAGTAGACGAAGGCAACCTGCAATACAAACATCAATGGTTGCTAACCACAGAGCCAAGCGGACACGATTGGATAGGCGCTATCGTAAGGGTAGAACCGTACTTCGTATTCGCTACCCAGACATGGGAAGATACCCGTGCAGAATACAAAGAACCCACCGTCTGCCTGCAGGACGGCGGGGTCTATGAAGAATTATGGGAGTTGGAAGACATGAGACAGCGTGCACGCGAGACAGAGTGCCAATGGTGTCACATACTAACACCCAAAATGTTCAACGACTGTCAATCATGTGACAAACCACTAGAACTAAATGTAAGATAAAGTAAACAGGCTGGTAGCCCTGCGCCTTGCGACAGGGCTACCTGCCAAGTACAAAACTAATCAGAAACTAACATAGGAGAGAAAATGCACAACGAAGTCACAATCACAGGCACAATCAAGAACATCAAGACATATAAGAACGAACGCGGAACACTACTCACAGGCTGGCTTGACCAGCGTGATGTGAGCCGTATGGCTGATGGCACTGCAGACCGACAGGTATATGTAGTCGGTATGAACATCATTGCACTAGATGATTCCACCGTAGGTGAAATCCTAGGCGTGAGCAAAGCAGGAACAGAAGCAACAGCACCAATCACAGTGACAGGACGGTTAGTTACAAAGTTTGACCGCCGTCAGAATATCGAAGAGAGCAAGCGCCGAGCACCATTCGCGCAACTAGAAGTACATGCAGTAGAGGTTACAGCCTAAAACACAGGAGGGTGGGTGGCTAGCAATAGTCACTCACTCTCCCTTTTTTTATTGCGCCAGGTACCGTAATCGGTAGCAGGGAACAAGTTTTATTTATATCACATACAAAGGAGACTGACATGTATTTAACTACAGGAGATATGATAGGCATAACTATTGCGCTATCATCATCTATCTTTATTATAGTAATAACTACGATTGCAAACTATCAGATACAAAAAGAAAATAAATTCTTGCGTACTAGGCTAAGAGTACAACGCGAGTATTGCAGAGAACAACATGTAAAGGTACCATTCTAATGACATTGACAGAAGCAATAGAGTCGATAGAATATGGCATGTGTTCTATATGTAAAGCACAACATGAGTTCCCTAATGTTAAGTGCGATTACATGGACGGACACATAGATGAAAATGGTATCTACTATTCAGGAGGGGTGATGTAATGGGACTAGACATGTATTTATATCAGAAAGAAACCAGTGAAGTAGCATACTGGCGTAAGGCTAATGCTATTCATGGTTGGATTATAAACAACAGTGGTGCAGTAGATGACTGCACACCTATCCATATCAGCAAGAATACTCTCATCCAATTGAGAGATGATTGCCAGAAGGTATTAGAAGAAGGTGACGCAGATACAGCACTAGAATTACTACCACCTAGCAGTGGATTCTTCTTTGGTAGTAGTGAACTAGATGATTGGTACTGGGATAATATTAAAGAAACAGTTACAAAACTAACTGAGATTATAGACAATACAATTGATGACCAAGAGTTCGAATATCACGCGAGTTGGTAAAGGAGAATACAATGACAGAGCCAAGAGAAGATGATGACATATCACTAGACAAAGACAGTGAGTGCGAAGACTGCGGTAACTTTATGTTCGAGTGTGTATGCAGTACACCAGACGAACCATTTGATGTGGTCTATGCTGACTAGTATCCTAAGAAAATACTTTGCAAGTATAAGCATAGCCGTGCTTACATTTGCTAGCATGATAGGCATACCTATCAAACAACTAGCACATCAACCAGACTATGACCCATGTCGTATTGAGTTAGGTCCTACAGTATGGAGTAAGCAAAAGGCTAAGGCTTATGCCCTTGCATACATGAAACTACATCATCCAACATGGACTAAGGCTGAGTGGCGTTCACTTAATAAACTATGGGGCAAAGAGTCAGCATGGAATATGTATGCGGATAACCCTGAGTCCAGTGCGTATGGTATTGCACAAATTCTAAACACTGAACCTGGTACTCCAGCCCCTCTCCAAATTGAGAAGGGGCTGTCGTATATTGTTCATCGTTACGACAAGCCATCAATAGCATGGGCACACCATAGAAAGCATGGCTGGTATTGACATGAAATCATATTACATTATACAATGTGAAATAGAAGTCGAAGCAAGTGATGACGACACAGCGTTGTCATTACTAATAGACACCATAGGATTCAGTGGATTTAAAATGATTCGCTGGATAGATACATCACTATCAGAAAGAGAGAGAGCAAATGCAGAAGACAATGACAATCAATGACCGACTCGTAGAGTTGGGCACACTAGAAGAGAATGAAGCAATATCAGTCCAGCGTGTAGGCGCACGACTAGTTGATGAATTCTTAGGTTCATACCCAGCACCAATCCACAATGATGAGATAGTAGCAAATGTTTTGTACTATCTAACAGACATTCAAGTGCGTGACTATGCACTTGGATTGCTTGGTCAATACAGTGACCGCCGTATTGAATTAGCGCTGACTTATCTAAGAGATGTAGCACCAACAGATACTATCTATATCAATGCACCATCAACATTACTTGCCGTGTTATACTATGAACAAGGCAATAAAGCAGATGGATTTCTTACGCTATCAAATGCGCAAGAAGACTACTCACTGCGCTTACTACTTGACCGTGTATTCAAATCAAACTGGGACATTGGAGGATTCGCACGCATGCGTGCAGAACTACATCCTATAGTAACAGCAAAAATCTTTGGAGAGGACAACTAATGCTACAAGTTAGCGAAGAATATAATAATCAAGTTGTAGCCAAGATGAACAAACAGGCTTGGGTACAAGCAGGCACTGCTGTCAATGCTGGCTCTGCATCAGAGGCTGCACGACAGGCTGGGCTTGACTGGACTGTACAATTAACAGACATATACTCACAACGTGAAGTACCTGTCAGTGGTCTAGAAAGTTGGACAGAAAAACTAATTGTTCCAAAACGACAAGCCGTTGTAAAGATTATGCCTGGCTGTTCAATAGCAGATGAAGTTATAGGTGTAGTCGGTGACAAGTACAAGGTAGTGCAAAACATGGAAGTATTCTCTGCACTAGACGCACTGGTTGATTCGGGTGACGCACGGTATACAGCAGCAGGTGAGTACAACAATGGTGCTAACATCTGGATGGTAATGGAACTACCAGTTGGAGTAACCGTAGCGGATGACCCACATGCTGCCTTCTTACTAGTACAATCATCACATGATGGCTCATGTGCAGTACGTATTCGTCCTATCATTGAGCGTTTGTATTGCGCTAATCAAATCAATCGCATCATCAAAGGTAAGCATAAGAATGCATACACCTATGTTATGAAGCACACTACTAACTCTGAGTTGTCAGTCAATGACATACGCAACATCACTCAGTTAACTTATGATTCTATTCAACAGTATGAAACAATAGCAAGTACGCTATTGCAAGTTGAGGTTGATGAACGTAAAGTTAAGAACATCTTCAAGGCTGTATGGGCATTA
>Ga0209190_1000229_pt1 | contig 40435 bp, 45 predicted proteins | sample M_140205_XF_Meta_FD_187315 | JGI IMG/M metagenome (GOLD analysis project Ga0209190, IMG submission 187315) | Freshwater microbial communities from Lake Montjoie, Canada to study carbon cycling - M_140205_XF_MetaG (SPAdes) (version 2) | ecosystem: Environmental > Aquatic > Freshwater > Lake...
AATATGACTAAGGAAGTTGCGATGGCCACTTATCCAACATTATTTTTAAGTACAGCACATCCATTGGAACAACCTTCTCGTGACCCAACTTGCCCGCAAATTACTGGACCTACCGGTCCAACCGGCAGCACTGGTCCTGAGAGATGTAATGTTGGAGCTGGACCGCCTTGGCGTTGGAATATGACTAAGGAAGTTGCGATGGCCACTTATCCAACATTATTTTTAAGTACAGCACATCCATTGGAACAACCTTCTCGTGACCCAACTTGCCCGCAAATTACTGGACCTACCGGTCCAACCGGCAATGCCGGGCCAACCGGCGCAGGAGGCGCAGCAGCATCAGCAGCCGCAGCAGCAGCCGCAGCAGCATCCGCCGCCTCCAATGTATATTTATATCCTAAATTATCCGAAAGTAATAATCCAAATTATTCTTTGTATAATAATAATTATTTACTTCAACAACAACAAAGATTATTGGAGCAAGCACAACAATATCAACAACCACAAATAATAAATAATATTAGAGGAGCTTCTAGTGAAAGAAAGAAAAAAATATGTTATGCTCCTTATAAAAATGAAAAAGATTGCGAAAATGCTGGATACATATGGGATAATGATAAAGAAAAGTGTAAAAAACCAAATATGGATAAAAGTTTATTAAAAGAGTTTAAAGAAATGAGAGAAAAAGTAAATTCATTATTTAATTCTAAACACAAAAACAGTAGCAATCTCAACAATCTCAATAATGATGATAAATATATATTAAAAACACAAATAGTTCCGCCAGTTTGTCCTGCGTGTCCCTCTTATAAATGCGGACTAAGTGAGCCACAAAAATTAGATAATTCATTGCTTGATGACGCAACCAATAATGATTTATTAAATTCTAATAATATGATATTAAATGAACGCAACTTTGCCAAAACTATGAAGCCACAAAATGAGTTTAGTAGAATGCCATTGCCATTGCTTGCTGACTTTAGTCAATTTATGTAAATAATTATTCTTAATAATATTATATATATATAAAAAATATTTATATTTTTTATATATATATGAGTTTTAATATTAAGCAAATCAAAAATATAAAGTTTTTATTAGTTATATTTGTAATTTTACTATTATTGTTTTTTGCTTATGTATTTTTAGGAAAAAAAACAATAGAAAATTATCGAAGCAATGATGGAAATTATGATGGAAATGACACCGGAGATGAACAAAGTGGAGCAGCAGCGGCGGCGGCAGCGGCGGCGGCAGCGGCGGCTAGAAATAGAGGAGGTGGGGCTGGAGGCGGTGCTGGAGGCGGGGCTGGAGGCGGGGCTGGAGATGGAGGAGCAGCAGCCGCAGCCGCAGCCGCAGCCGCAGGAGGAGCTGGATCCGCTGGATCCGCTGGAGCAGCTGGAGGTGGAGGTGGATCAGCAGCCGCAGCAGCAGCAGCCGCAGCAGCAGCAGGAGGTGCTGGTGGATCAGGAGCCGCTGGAGCCGCTGGAGCAGCTGGAGCAGGAGGAAGTGGATCAGCAGCAGCAGCCGCAGCAGCAGCCGCAGCAGCCGCCTCCAATGTATATTTATATCCAGGTTCATCAGAAAGTAATAATCCAAATTATGCTTTGTATAATAATAACTATTTACTTCAACAACAAAAAAGATTGTTGGAGCAAACACAACAATCACAGCAATATCAACAACCACAAATAATAAATAATATTAGAGGAGCTTCTAGTGAAAGAAAGAAAAAAATATGTTATGCGCCTTATAAAAATGAAAAAGATTGCGAAAATGCTGGATACATATGGGATAATGATAAAGAAAAATGTAAAAAACCAAATATTGATAAAGATTTATTAAAAGAGTTTAAAGAAATGAAAACAAAAATAAACTCATTATTTAATTCTAATGACAAAAACGACCAAACCAATAGTAAGTATTATAATGATGATAACTATACATTAAAAACGCAAATAGTTCCTCCAGTTTGTCCTGCGTGTCCCTCATATAAATGCGGAGTTAGTGAGCCACAAAAATTAGACAATTCAATACTTGATGATGACACCAATAATGATTTATTAAATTCTAATAATATGATATTAAATGAACGCAATTTTGCCAGAAATATGAAGCCACCAAATGAGTTTGGTAAAATGCCATTGCCATTGCTTGCTGACTTTAGTCAATTTATGTAAATAATAATATTTTAATCTCTCGTTTTAATACATTGCTTATCAATATTAAATGTATTAATTTTTTGTTCTTGTGGAACAATATTAATAATACATTTGGCTTTTTTCCCATAAAGCGGCACTGTGCATCCTTTTTCTTTTTTAGTTTTTTTATCTTTAACAAACTTAAATAATTTGTTTTCATTTTGAATCGTCTTGGTTGGACTAGTGCATCTAGACCTAAAGTTTTCATATCGGTCTCTTACTTGACAGAATGTAAGATTAGATTTTTTATTTAACATTTTATTTACAATTTCATGCAAATTATATATATAATAAGAAAACGCATGCCTATCTTTTAAGTGGCACATTTTAAGAGGATTTTTTTTAAAATTATTTTTTAAATTAATTCTACAATATTTACATGGCAAAACATTTTGTAAATTAAGCACAAAATTTCTATAATATTGTTTTTCTTGTATTGTAGGATTATTAGGATAATTAAAACTCATTACATGCAAATAATGCCATAAACTTGGTCCCCATACTGTAGTAAGCATCCCATCTCCGCTGTTATAATCTTTTTTAGTAAAAACTTTTTTTGTTTTATTTGTTTTATTTGTTTTATTCATTTTTCTAAGTTTATATTAATATATATTAACTAGAAAATAATAATTAGTTAATTAATTAGTTAATTAATTGTATCTGATAAAAATAAATTCATAATATATTCATAATACATTTTATCAGTTGTGAATTGGCTTTTAATAACCTCAATCATTTTTCCATTATTAAGTCGGAACCACATATAGTAGGTAATATATATTATTATATTATTATTCGTTTATATAATAATATTAATTCTCTAATAGTTTATAAGATGGACTTTTCAATATATATTAAATATGTGTTTGGTTTATTTATAAATTTAATTCAATCATTTAAAAGCGTATTAGAAAAAAATAAAATCTTAATAGTCGTATTAATAATTATGTTTATAGTTATAGGAATTGTTTTTTATAGAAAATATATTTTCCCAAAAATAAATAAAACTTATGCTAATAATAAAGAGTTTGTTTCTAAAAATAAAAATGATGATAATAATACAACCTTATATTTTTTCTACACAAATTGGTGTCCTAAGTGTAAAATCGCACAAACCGAATGGAACGCATTTAAAAATGATACTGGAGGAGAATTTAATGGTATAAAACTAACATTTAAAGAAGTTGATTGTGATGTAGAAACAGATGTTGCTGATAAATTTAAAATTGTTGGATATCCAACGGTTAAGTTAGTATATAAAGATAAAATATATGAATATGATGCAAAAACAGATAAAGAGTTATTGGCAATATTTTTAGGAGATATATTTAAGAATCCTTAGAGTCTTTAGAGTTTTTTGATTCTAAAAAATGTTTTGCTTTCTCAATTCCATAAATAATGTAATCATTCCGTAATTTACTATCACTTATCGCACTCATCCATTTAATAAAACTATTATCTTCTATTATACAATATATAATATTCTCAATATTCTCAAATTCATCATTATAAGAATGAATAAATAATTTACAGATAAGTGTATTCATGTATGTTGATAATATTGATTCTTTATTAATAGATTGTGGAATATTATCTTTACACATAATTTTAATTGCTAATATTTCATCTACGTTATAATTATTTTTTAAACAATTATTTAATGGAAAATAATTTAATGCTCCGCCATCAATATAACAATCATTATTAATAATGATTGGTGAAAAAATTAATGGAAATGCTGAAGACATTGCAATTGCTTTATACAATTCTAAATCAGGAAAATTAATATATGATAATTCAACCGATTCCATTGGATTTGTATTTATATTTGTTGTATAAAAATATAATTCTATATTTAGAAGATCATAAAACTCTTTTAATGTAATATTAATATTAAAGTCTCTTGCTTGTAAAAAAGGTTTTAATATTTCTAATATTATTTCGTCGCCTAATAGTCCTTTCTCTTCCCATATATTAATTATAGAGGTTGGATTAATAGTAAAAAATTTATCCCATGGTCTGTTTATAATATAATTTTCAACTAACTCAAAGTTATCAGATAATAATAATAATGTTGATAATATTGTTCCAATAGAAGTGGCATGTACTGTTTTAACATCCTTTATATGAAAAAAATTTTGAGTATTTAATTCTTTTAATATTCCTATTATTGGAAATCCAGCAAGACCTCCAGCACTTAATACTAAATGTTTAATAGTCATTTATATAGTTAATTAGTATGTATTTAAATGACTATTAAATTAAAGATTGAATTAAAGATTATTATTAATTTATTTTTCTAATAATGTATTAATAATAATAATAATGAATACTATATTTACAACCGATGACCCAGAAAATTATACAGATAAATTAAATTTAGATGAGTTATTTGAAAAAAAACAAGCGCATGACTTAGCAACAATTAAAAATTATAATGCAATATTAAACCGTATTCATAACAAAATAAAACTAACATCCAGACAGCAAATAGACTCAAACTTTTGTTGGTTTGTTATTCCTGAAGTTATGATTGGTGTTCCCAAATATGACATCGCAATTTGTATATCTTATGTTATAGAGAAACTACAAGACAATGGTTTTAATGTGCGATATACGCATCCCAATTTATTGTTGATTTCATGGAATCATTGGGTGCCCCAATATGTTAGAACCGAAATTAAGAAAAAAACTGGTAAAAATATTGATGGTTATGGAAATATAATAAGTGAGAAAAATGAGGAAACTTCAAATCCAAAACTAAATCTATTAAAATATAAAGACACAAATAAAGAAACAAATAAAGACACAAAGCCAATAACCGCATATAAACCTACTGGTAAGATTGTTTACAATGATATATTAGAATCTTTAAAAAACTAATTTTTTGAATAATTAAAAATATAATATATAACAAAGCTTAATAACGCATACGATATTTTTTAGTGTAACGTTTTTTTTGTCTTTTATAACGTTTTGTTTTATTCCGCCTTCTATATTTTTTTTTTCTAGTTGCCATACCGCCTATTTTTTTTAAAAAAGTTGCTGGTTTTGCTGCGTCGTCCGCCTCCGCCGTCGCCCCCGCCCCCGTCGCCGCCGCCCTACTCGAGTTATCCTTATTCATAGTATTCACCAATTCCTGAATATATGCTTTGGGGTCGTCTAAATTCCCGGTGCTCACATGTATCGCCGTCGCACGTCTGCGATCTGCCACATCCTCCTCCCAGTCCGCCTTCCTCGCTGCCTCAGCCAACTCCGCCGCATTCTCCGCATTCGCCTCAGCAGCCTTCTCTGCTGCTTTTCTCGCTGTGTGCTTCACGTTTTTCTTTTCGTTGTGGTCATCCTCTAGAAGATAAATATTGCTTTGAATACTCATAGTATAATATATATATATATTTATTTAGAAATATATATTTCTAAATAAATAACAAAGCCTAATAATGCATACTATTAAAAAATTAATCTTGTGAATAATATAAGGATGGAATATCATCTAATGCAGAACATTGTTGAAGTGAAATGTGGTCAGCCATTGCTTTTAAGTTTTCTATTTGATGAGCAGAAGTATCTAATAATTGCAAATTTACAATATCAATATATATTTTAACTCCTTTTGCATAAAGTATTTCACAATACATGTAAAATTCTTTTATTGTATTTATAGTAGTTTTTGTTAATTTTACAATATACTCATGTGTTAAATCTGAATTAATAGTAATTTCATTAGATTCATTGTAAATAAATATTTCTTTTAAAACATCAAGTAAAGTAGAATTATATTTTGTTATTAGTTCTAAGATAGAATTAATATTTTCAATATAATTAACAAAATTGTCACTAGATGAAGATGAAGATGACACTGAAGATGAAGCTGAATTGGAGTGATAATTTGAACTAGGATTATCTAAATAGTTTGATAAACTAATTTCTTGAAATTTTGTAATATTGGAAGGAATAGTAGTGCCTGTTAAAGTTGTATAAAAACTGTCTAAATCAGTTTTATATTTTTTCCGCATTTTTGATGACATGCTCTCAAATTGCCCGGTATTATGATTATATTTATCATAATATAATTCTTCTAACTCTGGAATAATAGAGGTTTTATAAACAGTAAAACTATCACCTCCTTTTTGATTAAAATTACATATGTCAGAATTTATTGTAATTCTTCCTTTATGATATTTTTCTTGAAACTCTTTAATATTTTTATTATTTAATAAAATTGCAAGCCTATTTCCAGCCAAAATATTTCTATCAATATTTCTCTCTATAGTATTTAATTTATTTTGTTTAAATTCAAGGGTTGGATGAACTATTAATGTTAATGTTATTGAAGTAAATAAATTTATAATTAAAACATAATAATCTGCCAATTTCATACAATCGTTTAATAAATCATTTGTAGATTCAATCTGTTTTTTTGCCAATAAATAATTAATTTGTTCTTTTTTTAAACTACTTAACATTTCAGATAATTTAATTATGACTTTATTACTATTTGCTTTAGTTGATAATTCAATTAAATTATTATAATTTAATGACGCAATATATTTATATATCAATAAATTAATTGTTTCATCTAATTTATTATCTGCTTGAATATCTTTAATTTGTATATTTCCCATTATATTATTAATATACAATAATAAATAATAAATAACAAATTCTCTAAATTATTATTTATTATTTATAAGAAATATTAAATTCTAAATTATTTAAATTACATTATTATAATAATATAAAATTTTTGATCTAAAATGTTCTCCAACTAATAAATATAAAAATGAAAAAACAATAGGAATATGCAATTCTTTTACTTTAATATGTGAGAATCCTTGAAAACCGTCTAATGGAAATGGTATTAGAATAACCACATTACGAACAAGATACATTAATAAACCAAATATCCATATTAAAATAAACATTTCAATTGTAATTTTCCATTTTGGTTTTTCTGATTCTTTTGTACTATTAAATGGACCTAATGTTTTATCTGTAATCTTAGCAAATAAGAAGGCAAAAAAAGTATAAATAATAGTTAAAAATCCAATATCAATAAATTTTATTGAACGCAGTAAAAGATTATTCATAATTGATTGTTGTTGTTCTTGTTTTTTTTTCATTATTTATATAAATAAGAAATATTAAATAATAAATAAGAAATATTAAATAATAAATTATCTAAATTATATTATTATACAAATAAAGTATCATAAAGATATAGCATTCTTTGTCCAAAAAATTGTCCAAGAAACAAATATGAAAAAATCATATAAACATATAAGTATTGTACTTGATATTTATCAAATGGAAATAGTATTATAGTAATAACATTATAAAACATGTATAATAACACACTAATTATCCATAGTAAAATTATTAGTTCAACTATTCTTTTCCATTTAGGTTTTTTTAATTCTTTTTCTAAATCCCATGGACCTAATATTTTATCTGTAATTATAGATAAAAAAAATGCTAAAATTGTATAAATAATAGTTAAAAATCCAATATTAATAATTTTTATTGGACGCATTAACGTTGATTGTTGTTGTTTTTTCATTATTTATATAATAATATAATAATATAATAAAATAAAATAAATATTTATTTTATTTATATAAATAATAAATAAAATAAATATTTAACGTTTAGTTCTATAATTACGCGTTTTTTTACCTCTTTTTTTCTTACGTCTTGTAGAACGTTTTTTATTTGTTCGTCTGCGGCCGCCCAAATATATGATCGGCTTGGGCCTAGGCGAGGGCACCGGGAATGTCGGATGTGATAAGGAAGGAACTCTGGTGAATGCATCTATGGCATCAAATGGTGGCGGTGGATCTTCCTTGGGCAGCACCACTCCCAACCGAGCAAGGATATGGCGTGCCTCGTCCATATCAGCCCTGGCGATGGCTGAAACCAGTTTGTTCAGCGCATCCGGTTGCTGCTGCCGAAAGGAAGTAACATTGGTTAATGTTCCTACAGCATCAAATGGTGGCGGTGGATATTCCTCGGGCAGCACCACTCCCAACTGAGCAAGGATATGGCGTGCCTCGTCCATATCAGCCCTGGCGATGGCTGAAACCAGTTGGTTCAGCAGACTGTCTCTCAAAGGCAGACTGTCTCTCAAAGGCAGACTGTCTCTCAAAGGCAGACTGTCTCTCAAAGGCAGACTGTCTCTCAAAGGCAGACTGTCTCTCAAAGGCAGACTGTCTCTCAAAGGCAGACTGTCTCTCAAAGTTGTTATCATCTCCTTAATTTCTTCATTAACTTCGTTCATTTTATATAAAACTTTCATCTGTCCAATGGGGTTCTTTTTTGATGCCGCCGCCCTCGCTTCCGCCGCCCTCGCCCTCTTCTCCGCCGCCCGCGCGGCGGCTTCCGCATTGTCCAGGGCCGTGTTGCCAAACTTGTCCGTCTTACGCACCTGATTCCGCCGCCATGCTTCCTCTCCGTCCGCATCTTTTGCCTTCTCCAACGCATTCTTTATCAGTGTCTTTTTGAGTTCCGGGTGCAACTCGTCTGCATTGAAATCAGCAACCCTAACATTCCTTAGATACTGCGCATAAGCTGCCTGATCATCTGCCTCTAAGGAAAGGCGCGCATTCTCTGCTGCCTGCTGTTTTGCCACCGAACGGAGATATTTTGCCTCTTCCATTATCAAATTTACCATCTCCTCTGTATTTGCTGCACGAAGCCTGGCAGCCTTGTTTGCCTCTTCCCGTGCCTCCTCCGCCGCCTCACGTAGCGGTCCCACCTTCGCCTCCAAGGCGCTCGTAAGCATATCGGCTTGCTCTATCTCGTACGTCGTGGGCGACTCTTTATTCAAGCTTTTCCGTTCGCTTTTTGATTTTGCAACAGCATTTTCTGCCTGACGTAACGCAATATTTGCTTCTTCAGACACTTCTTCAGCCACCGCAGCAAAAGCAATTTCCTCAGTTAGTTCCTTTCCTGACCGCAGGTAATTTCCCAAAGCCTTTTCCACTAATTCATTATATGAGTCTACCATTTCTTTTATTTCTGTATGGCGTTCTATCATACGACTATCACTTGGGTTAATAGTATCTATTAATTTATTCAAGTTATCTATATTTAAATTTAATTCATCTAATGTTGCTATATCATCTAATGCTGCCATATTTAGTTATTATATAATAACTAAATATAATAACTAAATATTATAAATAAAATAAATATTTAACGTTTAGTTCTATATTTACGCGTTCTTTTACCTCTTTTTTTCTTACGTCTTGTAGAACGTTTTTTATTTGTTCGTCTACGGCCACCGCCGCGGGCACCTGAGTCTTTAAATATTTCTTCGTCTTCTAATATTTGTTCAAGATTTTTTTCAACATCGGCCATTTCATATGTAAGGTTTTCCTTCTTCTCTTTTATGTCGTCTATCATTGTTAAAATCTCTCTATTAACCTCGTTCATGTCATCTGTAAGTACCATATCATAATAGGGTTTTGCGCGCTCTTTGCGCTCTTTAAATGCTTCCCTCCATCTGGCAAGTTCCTCTGGCGAAATTGCGCACGACCCCAACTTCGCCTTTTCCAGCATGTTATAGGCAAATATCAAGTCATGCATATTCCCTTGTAAAAGGGGATTTATATTTTTTTCATATTCCGTCACCTTTTCTTTTATGCGAGTAATTTTTTGTTCTTCATCTTGAGGGAGCCGTGAGTTTTTTTCCAAATCTTTTAATAGAGATAGATTACTCAGTAAAGTTTTAACAGTTGCCATACTTAGGTATTATATTATAACAAAATATTATAAATAAAATATTATAAATAAAATATTATAAATAAAATATTATAAATAAAATATTATAAATAAAATATTATAAATAATAAAATAAATAAAATATTATAAATAAAATATTATAAATAAATTAAATAAATTAAATATTATTTGTTAATAAAAATTGAATAAAAACTTATTAATAAATAATATTAATAGTATTAATAACATGAATGAAATCACTAAAACAAAAAAAATTAAGAAATCTAAAAATAATTCTGAATTATGGAAACAATTTGATAAAGAAATTAATATTTCTAAGGAACCGATTGAGTGTATTTATAGACAAAATGGAGAGAGAGAACTATGTGAATGTTGTGAAAGTATTCTTATTATAACAGATGAAGGATATCCGGCATGTCAAAATACACAATGTGGGATTATATATAAAGACATATTAGACCAATCGCCTGAATGGAGATATTATGGCGCCGATGATAATAGTAGTGCTGATCCAACGCGCTGTGGTATGCCAACAAATCCGTTATTAAAAGAATCTTCTTATGGGTGTAAAGTGTTATGTCCTTCTTCATGTAGTTATGAAATGAAAAAAATTAGAAGATTTACAGATTGGCAATCTATGCCATATAAAGAAAAGGCTCTTTATGAAGAGTTTCAAAAAATCACTATTTTGGCGCAAAATGCTGGATTGCCAAAATTAATAATTGATGAAGCAATGAACGTACATAAAAAAATATCTGAAGCAAAAACATTTAGAGGATGTAATAGAGATGGAATTATTGCAGCAACAATTTATATTTCTTGTAGAATTAATAATTTTCCACGTTCAGCCAAAGAAATTGCAACAATATTTATATTAGATCATACTAGTGCCACAAAAGGTTGTAAAAATGCTACAGCAATTCTTAATGAATTAGAACATGGCTTATCAAATAAAGATAGAACATTATTTAGTAAAACAACTCCATCTTCATTTATTGAAAGATATTGTAGTAAATTAGGAATGGATGGCGAGCTTACTAATATTTGTAAGTTTATAGCATTACTGATTGAAAAACGGGATTTAATTCCAGAAAATACGCCACATTCAATTGCTGCTGGAATTATATATTATATTTCACAATTATTAAATTTAAATTTATGTAAAAAAAAAATTAGCAAAATTAGTGAAATAAGTGAAGTAACTATTAATAAATGTTATAAAAAATTAGAATCATTAAATATAGAGTTTATACCTAAAAAAATTATAGAAAGTATTACTAATAAATATAATTCTTAAAAAAAAAATATTACTAAATGATAATATTTAATAATGAGTGAAACTATACCAAAAATAATTTTTATAATTCCATATAGAAATCGCGAACCTCAACTTAATCATTTTAAATATTACATGAAGTACATATTAGAAGATTTACCAAATATTTATGAAATTTTTTTTATTCATCAATGCGACACAAAACCTTTCAATCGTGGAGCAATGAAAAATATAGGATTTATAACAATGAAAAATAAATATCCAAATCATTATAAAAGTATATCTTTCGTTTTTAATGACATTGATACACTTCCAGCATTTAAAAATATGTTAAACTATGAAACTACAATTGGAGTAATTAAGCATTTTTATGGTTTTGAATTTGCATTAGGTGGTATAATATCGGTTACTGGCTATGATTTTGAAAAAATGAATGGATTTCCAAATTATTGGGGATGGGGATTAGAAGATAACGACCTTCAATCACGAGCCAACAAATATAAACTTAAAATAGATAGAAGTAATTTTTATGATTTTAACAATCCAAACATAATTAATATTCAAACTGAAAAAACACGAGTACACTCAAAACAACAAGTATGGCGTGCTGGTATTAAAAATACAGAAGGTATAACAGACATTAAAAATTTAAATTATGAAATTAATCTAGATATGGTAAAGGTATTGAACTTTGAAACAAATATTAATCCTTATCTAGATACATATACCAATATTCCTCCATATCAAAATATAACGACCGATCTTAATTTTAGACCAGCAAATGCTGTTAATAATATTAATGAATTAATCAATGGAGGTGTTAAAATCGCAAATGTATCTAATATATCTAAATTTAATACTAGAGGACTACAATTAAAATTTTTTAAATAATTTTATAATTTTATAAAATTAATTAATATTATTATAATATACTATATGGATAATTATACAAAAGTATATGTTAAAACATATGGTTCAGCACCCTCAAAAAATAGTTATGTATATACTGGCGGATTAAGTTATAATAAATGGAAAGGTGTAATGCCGGACACCAATAGAACAAGTTATCCAATAAATGTAAATGCAAACGTGGCCACTAGTTCATGTCCGCAATTAAACGGGGTTAATAATGATAATACAAATCCAAGAGCATTTAGAGGATTATCTTCTTATGCGCCAGATAACAGTGGCAACAGCGCCAGCACTACTAATAAAATTATAGGCAGGTATAATGGCTTATATACAACAGCACGAGGCAACGGTATTGGGCGCAGTGGCTCATTAAATCCAATAAAACATTGGAGAAAACAATTACAACCATCACAAGGACATATAAGTGGAAAACCCAGTTTAAACTCAATAATGTGGCAGCCAGGTGGAACAACTATATTAAAAAATCTTAATTGTGAAAATGGCAATTATGGCATTTTGTCAAGTTATCTAAATGAAGGATTTGTAGTATGTACTGCTCAAACAATAAGAAATGAATTATCAAATTTTCAACCTGTTATACTGAATAATCCACAACGAATTACGCGTCCAAAATCATCTCAAACATTAATTAAAAAAAATTATTATACTACAAGCAAATCTTATTTGAAAAGTCGCGCCAAATTATATATACAAAATCAAACAATCAGTAAAATTGGCGACAATGGTTTAAATCAATCCCTGCCGCCTTCAAATAATAACTGGGTATATCCAGAAAATAGCCAAACACAAGGAACCCAAATATATAATACCACTTTTTTTGCCGACAATTTAAATAATAACTCTTGTCGCAAAAAAGTAATCTTTAAACCAAATAATCCTTTTTTTGCGGTTCAAGGCGCCGTAGATAGTAGCACTAAAGTTGTACAATCTAAATATGAAGCAATAAATAAAAATAATTATAATTTTAATTTATATTCGCCAAATGAAATTGGCGTTGGATTAAATGTATATTCAATTGCTGGCGACAAAACCAGTCCAATTGTTAGTCTTCCAGGGTCAAGACCCGTGAAATATAGAGGCGATTCCTATGGAAACGCTGCTCCTTATTTTATTAAAAGCAAATATCAAGCGATTAATGCATGTGCGTCGGATCAACCTCGCACATCTACTACCATTAGAGCCAAACTAAATAGTATAGGACATAGAATGCCTAGTGGCGGCAGTGGAATTATCACTACTTGTTTTTACAATCCAGTTAAATAGTTAAATAGTTAAATATATTAAATATAGTTAATAAATTTTAATATATATATATATATATATATATATTATATAAATGACATTGACAAAAAAACGCGGTTGTAAAAGTGGTGGCCTTCGGCCTATAGTAATGAAAGGATATTCTATGATGATAAAAAACAAGAAACCAAAAAGTCGTAAAAAAATGAAGCCTAGTGTATTTCCTATAGGCCCACTAAATTATTCTCCAATATTAAGCAAATCAAGACATTCAAGAAGACGTTAATTCAAAATCATTTTTATTATGAGTAAAAATCCATATCCCTACATGGTTTGGAATATATTCTAAATAATAAAACTGATGGCGTGCCAATAAGGCATGTATAGTACGTTTATAATTTAATAAATATGGTTCTCCTGACAACATTAATATAGATGGGTTGTAGTTTGGATCAATGTCTACTATTATTACATCGCGCGTTGTAATTCTTTTAGCATTTTTAATTATTTTATCATGTGCATAATTTGGCATTTCATGAAAGGCAAACATAATAGTTGCGGTATCAAACTCGTCTTCTTTTCCATAGTCTTCCGCATTGCCTTCTATAAATTGAGTATTTTTATTACGTATTTTTTTGGCTTGAGTTATCATTTGGCTGCTGGTATCAATTCCTAATTGATTATCCCAAGTAGATGTTCCTGTTCCACAACATAAATCAATTAGTTTTGGCAGTCGTCCATTATTTTTATAAAAATCTTGATTATAGTTTGAGAGAATTAATTGCCGTATATTTACTGAATTATAACATTTGTCGTCTATCATTTTTGTAGCATATGGCGCCAATAATGAATGGACATGTCCTCCAAATCCTATATTACCAAAATTATGAATACGCGAATCAAAATAATATTTGGTTGGGGGGGTTGAAATGAGCGCCGGTAATAAAATCGCTAAGTAGTGAAACATAATTATATAATTATAATACTTATTTTTTAAATATATTATATTTATAAAATATATATATGCCAAAAAAAACTAAAAAAAAGCATCAAAAATCAGGATTTATGGCACAACGTGGAGAGCCAGATAACTTATTTTTACGCAGACAAAACTTAACCAGTAGATCGTCTCTAAAATCTAACCGTATATCGCAGAAATCGCCAAAAACGGCAACCCCTGCAGCGCAGCAAACTGCAAACCCTGAAGAAGTAGTGAAAAAACCTATATTGATTAGCCGGACAATGTTACCTAATCAGGCAAGGTTACCTGCACCAAACCCTGAACCAGAATATCAAGTGACCGCCGAAGGTAGAAACAAAAGATTTAAAATCCGTAAATTGCGGAGAGGTTATCGGCAAAAAACTAAGAATAGAAAAATCAAAAAAAGAAAAACTAAGAGAAAATATTAATATATTATATATTAGTAGTATAATGAAAACAAAAACAAATCGTTCAACAAATCGTTCATTTAAATTAAAAAAACGTTCATTTTCGCCATTATTCAATCAAAAATTACTAGTTCACTCTTTAAAAACATTAAAACCAAAAACATTACAAATTTGTGACAACTTACTCAATTTACAAATAATAAAAAACAATAGAATAATTTGTCAACCTTATAACAGTTCTAGCGTAAAAGAATTATTGCTCTATAACTTAACGTCATCTAAACATTTAGATACTTCAAGATTTATTCCACCAGTACAATTATCAGCAAATTGTTGGTTCAATACTATGTTTGTGACTTTCTTTTTTAGTGATAAAGGTCGGAAATTTTTTAGATTTTTTAGAGAATTAATGATAACAGGAAGAAAACTAGACAATTCACTTATTCCTACTGATATTGCAAAATTATTTTTTATTTTAAATTTATTTATTGAAGCATCTTATAATCAAAATACAAAATCAAAAGCATTATTTAGTGTCTTAAATAACTTAACACATAAATTGAACACAAATTTTTTTATATATCATATATATCAAATTATTAATAATAAACCTAACACAATTAATAATAATATATTATTTAAAAATGACAATAGATTATACAACATACCAAATATAGATGATGCAGGCAATCCTATTGCTTATTATGAATCTATTTTGAAATATTTAAACTATAATACATTACAGATTATGAAACAAAACTTTAAAATTAAATCAAATAATGTATATGAAGTTATACAAGAAAACTTTTATAATTTATTTGATATAATTATTTTAGAAGATTTTCAAACTAATTCACATTATGAAACTTCTTATAAGTTAGTAGATTCTAAAAATATAACTTATAATTATGTACTAGATTCAATTATTTTAACAAATAAACATTATTTTAAACCTAACTCAAATAGTCATTTTGTTAGTGTTTTAACTTGCAATAATGAAGAATATAAGTATGATGGTAGTTCATATTCTAAGTTAGAAAAATTTAAATGGAAAAAACTTATAAATACTAATAAAGATTGGAATTTTAAAGAAAATCCAAAATATGAACCCGAATTATATAATTTTACAAAAGGATATAAAATAATGTTTTATTATAGAACTTAAAGTTATTCAAGCGTTATAATTTAAAAATAAATAAGATTAATTATATAAATGAAAAATAAATTTATTGAAGAATGTATAATATTATTAAAAAAAGATGAAAATGTTAAAAATCTTATAAACCCACTTATAGAACCAATTATTACTAACTTATTAAAAGAATTAAATCCGTATATATATTTATCATTAGTTTTTGTATTTATTAGTTTTTTATTGCATTTAGGAATATTTTTTTTATTAGTTTCTAACAAACTAAATCATTTAAATCAAAACTAACAAAAATATTATTTTATTTTTTTATTATTAGTATATATATTATAATATGGCACAGTCTAAAAGAAAAAAAAGCAAAAAAAACAAACAATGCGGAGGATTTGCAGCACAACTAGTTCCAATTGGTTTAACATTAATTAATATGTTAGTTCCAGGTAAAGGATACTTTAATCAACGAAAAACCCGCAATTATTTAAGATGGCCTGGAACTACTCCTTGGGACACAAAAAAACACAAAAATTGGTCTAGACGCGGAACGCGCGGCATTCATACTCGTCGCCGATAATAATAATTTATTTTGTTTTATTTTGTTTTAGTATATAAAAACAAAACGCAGAAGATATTAACTATAAAATGTATATAATTTAAATATAATTTAAATATAAAATATATAATAAATGTCATTTGAAGACAATATAAGAAAATGGATACAAATAGACAATGCAATTAAAGAAAAACAATTACTTATTAAACAATTAAAAATAGAAAAAGAACAATATAATGAAAATATTTTAGAATATATGAATGAAAATGAGTTAGAAAATGCAACTATTAAAATCGGAGATGGAAAATTAAGATTGGTTGAGAATAAAGTATATTCTAGTTTATCATTTAAGTTTATATGTGAATCTTTATGTGAATTTTTTCAAGACCAAGAAAATAATGAAGAACTTGTTGAAAAAATTATGATTTTTTTAAAAGAGAAAAGAGAAATTACTACTACACTAGAATTGAAACGGTTTGGAATATGTAGTTAATTATAATAAATATAAAAATATATAATATTATACTAATATTATATTATATATAAAAATGAATAAGACTTTAAATGATGCTTTAAATGATGCAAAATATCCAGAATTTACAAATAGATTATTTGACTGTTTAGTATTACCATTTGGAGGAGTTCAAACTAAAAATTTTAAATCTTATAAACCAGTTAAAGGTTATATAGATAATTCATCTAAAGACACTAATTATGAATGTTTAGAAGAAGATGTATATGATACTCTTTTTGGATTGGCAAAATACAAAATATCTAAAACCTTAACAAAAAAAAAACCTATTTTGAAAGATAATAATAAAACACAAACAAAAACACAAAAAAATGCCAAAAAACGAGAAAAAATTATAAACCAGATTCACTCCAGTTCTTCGCATTAAAAGGCGCAATAATTATTTCATTTATTCTTTTTTTCCAATGATCCACTTGTTTATTAAAAGCAATTTGTTGTTCTGTTATTGGATATTCTTCAGCACTTTCCATTAATTTAGATTCAATTGGTTTCATTTTTGGTCTATATCCATAACAATTCACACCAAATTTAACATTTGGATTGGCAATATAACCACCATTTATTCCAGGTCGCCCGCAATCGTTTTCGTGACCTTTTATGGTTTGTAATTTATTCCAATGATCGTGTTGTGTTGGAAATAAAGCCATTTGATTATTTGACCAACCATAACTACACCATTCGCCGCCTTTTTTATATACATCTTCCATTTGTTTTATATTTGCTAATTCGCCGCCTAATGCTTTACATACTGATTTTGATTCTTCATAACTATAATGATTCCCTGGAATATGATATACCTCTTTAAATTGTAATTTAGGAGAAAAACTTTTTACTTTATTTGTCATGTTGTTATTTTTACTAGCATTATTATCATCATCAGTATCATCATCATCTTCTTTTTTTTTATTATTTTTTAAAAATGATGGTTCTGCGTCTAAATCGGCGTCTTCTTCATCTCCAATAATTTTGTCTGGTATAACATCTAACTCATGTTCTGGTTTTTGACTAGTTTTATAAATAAACATATTTTTTATAGGTTGTGTAATATCTACTTTAAAAAAATACTGTACTAATAATACAATAATTATGATAAATAATATAAAATATATTATACCAAATATAATTCCTAAAATACTTTTACTATTTGTGTTCTCAGAATTTGAACTACTAGAAGTAATTGAATTAGTTAATAATTCAGTAGTTGATGAAACTCCATTATTTATACTATTTAAAATTGGAGTTGAACTATTTTGATTATTTGATTTTCCTAAATAACTAAAAACTAAAAAAATAACAACAATAACAAAAATTATTATAATTATAATCATAAAGTTAGATAACTTAGACTTCAGTAAATCCATTGTTTTATTACTATTTTTATTTTCATCATTTATATTATCATTCATTTATATATTTATATAATTAATTTTTATTTTTTTCTATTTTTTTCTATTTTTTTCTATAAAAAAGTGAATATGTATTACCATTAATTATTTTTTCTTCATTTATTTCATTAATATTATTATCATTAAAACTATACCATTTACCGTTAGGATTTTTTATATGTGATGTATAATGTCCGCCTATAGTATTGCCAAAATGATTTCCTGTACCAAATAAGTCATAAATATAACTTTCAGGACTATAACCAGAAATATATTTTGATAAATCTAAATTGGTTAATGGTGTATTAACTATTGTTTTAATTTTATTATTGTTATTAGTATATCGTTTTAATTCAATTATTAAAACATTTGGTAAGCTCCAAAAACTAATTGTTTTTACAGCATTTTGTTTTTTTCCAGTTGCTTCATTTAATATTTGATTTTCATTAATTAATTCTTCTTTTTGCGTATATAAATCAAAACAATTAAAGATAGAACAACTATTATTTTTATTATTTGGTATACAAAGTGATAAGATAGAAAATGGTTCGGCAATAATACTAATAGTTTTATTAGTTATAAAATCATTAATATGGGTTACACTTGTTCCATAAAAAATATTTATAATTTCTGAGTATTCATTATTATATACATTTTTAATCATTTCAAAACATTTTTTGGCTAAAAAATCTTTGTCATTTTTAATAACACCATTAATATTCATTTTAACTTTTCTTTTTAAACTTTCATGTAAGCAATCAATAATAAATAGTAAAAATTCAAATACATCATTTTGCGAAAACTCAGTAAATATATTATTTTTAATTTTTGAAACTTGTTGAACTGTTTTAACAAATCCATAGGGTGCAATACAACAATTTTCGCTCCACATCATTTTTCGCAATGAGTTCCATTCTAAAAATATTTTAGATTCAATGCAATTATTTATCTCTAGATTATTTTGTTCTAATAATTCATTTAATTCATAAGTATGTGATAATAGTTGCATACATGAATTTAAATAACAAGTATTTCCTATATTAACTAATCCAGTTAATCCATTATTTTTGTATTTTATAAACTTCATTATTTAACTATATTTAATTATATTTAATTATATTTAATTATATTTAAACATATTTTTATAAATTATAAATATAATAATGAATACAAATAATATTGAAAATGAAAACTTATTAATTCAACGTGTTTATAATAATTATATTAATCATGTTAATAATAATAATCGTCTTTTAAGTAATACAATTGATGTTATACGACATCAAAATGATATTTATAATTATATTATAAGATATTATATTACAACGTTATATAATAGACCGATAAATCTAACAACTCCAGCAACTCCAGTAAATCTAACAACTCCAACAACTCCAACAACTCCAGTAAATCCAACAACTCCAGTAAATCTAACAACTCCAGTAAATCTAACAACTCCAGCAACTCCAACCACTCCAGTAAATCCAACAACTTCAACAACTCCAATAACTCCAACAACTCCAACAACTCCAATAACTCCAACAACTCCAATAACTATTAGTTCAGATGCATTTTTAGCCAGTATATATTATAATATATTAAACTCAAATTATGATGTAGAAAATATTAATAACATTAATAACATTAATAATAATAACTTATTTTTGGCATCCTTAAACCGCAATAGTGAATATTTTAGTAATAGAAATAGTAATGATAATAGCAATAATGTGATTCTTCCTACTATAAATGATTTATTACAAGCCACAACATATAATATCTATAGTGAAATAGAAAACCCAATAAATGATACTTGCCCTATTTCTCAAAAAGATTTTTCTAATAATGATATTGTACTAATTTTAAATACTTGCAAACATATATTTGAACCTACTTCAATAATGAAATGGTTTACAAGATGCGGCGAATGTCCTTTATGTAGAAGAAGTATTATTAATAATAGTAGTGTGGATAATGAAACTAATATGGATAATGAAACTAATGAAACTAATGAAACTAATGAAAATATTAATAATAGTACTTATTCAGTTATAACACGTCATTTGGCATATATTATTTCAAATGATTTATCGTAAGGGGTAAGCCTAAGGGGTAAACCTAAGGGGTAAACCCCTTAAACCCCCTAAACCCCCTAAACCCCCTAAGGGGTAAACCTAAGGGGTAAACCCCTTAAACCCCCTAAACCCCCTAAGGGGTAAACCTAAGGGGTAAACCCCTATATTTTGGCCCCATATTTTGGCCCCATATTTTGGCTCCATATTTTGGCTCCATATTTTGGCCCCATATTTTGGTCCCATATTGCGGCCCCATATTTTGGCCCCATATTTTGGCCCCATATTGCGGCCCCATATTGCGGCCCCATATTTTCTCTCTTCCACCTGTCGGTTTAAGGGCGGGAGCCCTTATTTTGGCCCCATATTTTGGCCCCATATTTTGGCCCCATATTTTGGCCCTATATTTTGGCCTTGTATTGACCCTTCGGTTTAAGTTAAGGGGGCATTGCCCTCCTTAAACCCAGGTTTAAGGGCGGAGCCCTTAGCGGGAGCCCTTATGGGGGTTTAAGGGGTCTCCCCTTATTATTAATAATAATTATTATTTAAAAGTTATTTGTTATGCTATATAATAATTATAGTCTATATGAATAATTTAACACAAAGTCTAAATATTCTTAATATTAGTTTACCGACACACGAAGAGTGCGGGATATGCCGAGAAGAATTGGAATGTGGGCAATGTTATACTTTACCAGAATGCAAGCATAGATATCATACAAATTGTATAATTCCTTGGTTTAGATATGGCGAATCGCGTTGTCCTTATTGTGGAAACAAAGGTATTAATTATACAAACAATGATAGTTTACGACATGTTAGAGGCAAATATTTTACTACACGATTTGAAACACAAATGTTATCAGATATAAAAAAATATATTTTTTTGAAAAAAAATGATACTGATAAGAGATGTCTTGAAACGCGTAAAAAATTTGAAAAAATTAAAGTATTAGAAGAAATTTATAAAAATGAAACTATCAATTTGAGAGAATTACAACAATCTCTCAAAGAAACACCAGCAATATATAATGAAGCTAAAAAAATTATAATGAGTTATAGAAGTAAAAAATGGAAAATAAGTAGACAAATTAGATTTGAACGTTTGAAAATTATAAATAATAGTTATATTATTCCTTTAATAATACCAATGAGTGTTGATCTGTAGTCTGTAAGGGGTCCCGCCCTTAAACCCCATAAAAGCTCCCGCCGTTAGACCGATAGGCCTTTATGGGGATTTAAGGGGGTTTAAGTTAAGGGGGCAAGGCCCCCTTAGACCCAGGTTTAAGGGCGGAGCCCTTACTTACGGGAGCCCTTATGGGAGCCCTTACGCTTTCGCTTTCGCTTTCTTTTTTGCGTAACTTTTGTTTTTGGAGCAGCAGCGACTTCAGCCATTGAGCGACTGAATATCGCGTTAGCTTCTTCGAATGCTTTTGCGGGCTTATCACTCTCATCATAATATAGGAAGTCTTCTTCATTGTAATCTTCTGAATGTTTAAATATATTACGAATCGCTGTTATATATTCAAAATTTAGAAAGTGTACGTCGCTGTATAATTTTATGGCATTATCCAGGTTTTGGTTTATATTCTCACTATCATAACTATTGTAGATTTTAAAGGCAACTTTCTTATCTACATCTACTTGATATAGATATTGTTGCGCAACAGTATTAATTCTTTTTAAATTATCCATTGTAATAAATTGGCTACAAATTGGACAATTTAATTGATCATTTTCTTCACTATCTTCACTATCTTCACTATCTTCACTAGCTTGTAGTCTTAATCTTTTTGTTATATATTCCATAATACACATTATATGAAATCTATGATAAACCTTAGTATCACAGTGTAAATCAAATATTGGTAATTTATTTTTTTTTGGATTCATTTCTTCCAAACATAAGGAACAGTGATCATCTGCATTTTTTATATATTTTATAGGAATTGAATCTGGCATAACTATGCTAGATGGTATTATTTCCATATAATATAATATAATACAATATTATAAGGGAATCTAGTCCCTTAAAATGATATGCATGCCATATTCTCTCTCCGGCGCGTCAGTCTAAGTTAAGGGGGCAACGCCCCTTAGACCCCGGTTTAAGGGCGGAGCCCTTAGCGGGATCCCTTACGCTTACGCGTCATTTTTGTTTTTGGCGCAGCACCTAGTTTAGCATATAACTTAGGCTTACCCGTTGGTAGTTTGAATTGATTTAATGCTTTATCAGCATAAGAAGAATCATCATAATATATAAACTCATTTGGATTATAACCTTCTAAATCTTTTAACTTTTTATTAATAGCTTGTATATATTCATTATTATTATATAATGCATTTACATATATTTCAGTTGCTTTATTTATATCTTGACTGTGCTGTTTTAAATTTTTTTGTTTTTTACTGTCATACGTGAGATGTTTCAGCTTTACATCTAAATCATATATACGTGTTTTCATCATAGTATCTATACTTTTTAATATTTCTTTACATTTATCGCCAATAGAATTAGTATAATCCGGCGCAGTTACGCTAGATTGTTTTGATAATAATAGTTCCATATAATATTATAAAATATTATAATATAATATAATATAATATAAAATAATATTATATTATAAGAGCTCATGCAAAGGGGGGTAAATCCTTTAAACCGACACGTTTCAAAAGCTCTGAAAACATCAGAAACTCTAAACGGACTAAGGGTATATTGCCCCTTATACACCGGTTTAATTGCTGATCTCTTACTAAACTAAATAAAAATATATATATAAATATTTTTATTTACTAAACTAAATAAAAATATTTATATATATATATGGCTAGACGAAGAACTTTAGGCAAAAGAAGAACTAAGCGCAGCAATAAAATGAGGAACACTGCTCGAAACAGGATGAGAAAATTTAAACATGGTGGAGGGCCTACAGATCCTCGTGATGTACAAGCTGAGGAATACCAGCAGACGCGGATTAACACTTTCGGCGAGAGCAGATTCTCGGATAAGGAAAAAATTAAGGCGCTTACCCTTGCGCAATCTATATACGATGATCAAGTGAATACCCAACAGAAGGATCCCGCTGAGGCTGAAATGATTGCACGACAGTGGATGGCTACATATATTCAAAATGAGCTCGATTTTCTTAGGAAACTCAATATGTGGGCAGTTTCTCTTGATGAACAAGCTGATGCATACGAGAAGACGCGGATTGACGATTTCGGCGAGAGCAGATATGATGCGTATAAGGAAAAAAATAATGCGATTGCCCATGCAAAATCTATATACTATGAGCAAGTGAATATCCAAAAGAAGGACGAGAGTGAGGGTGATAGGATTGCACGAGAGGGGATGGCTACATATATTACAAAGGAGCTCAGACATCTTAGAGAACTCGAAGGGTGGAGTCACTTTAGTGGCAATTGGGCCAAGCGGCCACCTCCCAAAGAACCTTATCAACCTTATCAACCCTTTGGCCCAGGTATCACTATGAACGCTTTTGGTCCTCACCGTTGAGAATGCAAATCGCAGCCCTACTTATAGTTACACTCATAAAACAAAAAAAACTGACCTGTTCTTTATAAAACAGTGATGGAGAGGACAACAATCGCAGCAATCTTTATTTCTAGTTAAGTGTTAGTATTCCAAATTGTATCACAATGAGCGCAAATATAAGTATAATGTAAATTAATATCATCATATCTTAAATAAATAACCTCATTTTGGTTAGATGGTTCGGCTTGGTCGGGTGGCTTGTCTATAGATTCACTAATATTACTTTTACAAGATTGATTAGGGCATTTAATATTTTTAGTTCTAGGTAATGTTTGATCATATTTTGTATATTCATTAATATCTTGCGAAAAAGCAGAGCTTTCTGTAACATGTGTATTTAATACACATATCTCACTTTTATCAGTCTCATCATATGTATTTCCACAATTTCGGCAATAATAAATCAAATTATTTGAGTCATTATTTAAACGAAGATATAACATATTATCGCAGTCTTTACAGAATTTCATTATAGTATTAATATAATACTATATTTTTAAATCAATTTATATTTTTTGTTAGAATACTTTTAATTTTTGAATAATTTACTATAATATTCATATTATATATGTTTGTTTTTAAAATAGTATTTTCTTCTTCATTCATATTCAATACTATTTTATCATAATTTAATTTAAAATTTTCTAATATTTCATTCCAAAATAAATTAGTTATTTCTGGATAAATCATTCTTTCTAAAATAGTTCCAATAGCAACTTGAACTGTCTTATATTTGATAATATTATTATAAGTATTAAAATCTTTATGTGTTTCATTCATTCCAGGCTCGTGTGTCAAAGGTTTATTGTCTAAAATAGATTGTAAAATTAATAATATACTTAAAATGGTTTGACAACTAGTCCAACCCTCGCCTTTCCAAGTATTTAATACTGATAAACAAACCTTTTCGTTTTTATATAAGTTTGGATGAAAACGAGTCTTACCATCATTCGTTAAAAATAATACTTTTGGCGGTGAATATGGATAATCTTTTGGATATTCTAGTTTAAATAAAAAATTGCCATAAGCATATGGTGTAGATTCTGGTCCAATTATTAATGCATATCCAAGTAACATATTTTCTTCATCATGTTTATAATATATACCTTTTTTATTAGTACACTGTATTACTTCTTTAATATCTTTTATTAATCTTTTTATAGTGGATTGTTCTATTTCAACATTAGACATAGTATAATAATATAACGATATAATTATATATAATATTATATTTAATATAATATTGTTATAAACATTATTTTAAAATTGATTTAAATTTCTACATAAAAATAATATAACATATTAGTATAGTTATATGACAAATAAAGTATCATCAATCGAAGAATATTTAAATCGTAACACTATAGAGAAAGGAGATGACTATACCCATACGAGAATTGGAGATAAAACATTAAAAATAAGTGGTGGAACATATTTTATTAAAAATATGGAGGAGTTTTTAGAGATTTATTATAAATCTGTATTTGTGGATGGTAAATCTGAGTATTTAACAGAAAAACAATCATGTGATGTGGGACCTTTAGCAGTTGACATTGACATGCGATATGACCCATCTATTAGCACAAAACAACACGATGAAGATGATATTAGGGATATGATTAATTTATATGTTACAAAAATTGGTAAAATGTGTACTATTGAAAACGGTCATAAAATAGAAATTTTTGTAATGGAAAAACCAAATGTTAATATGCTTGAAAAAACAACAAAAGATGGCATACATATTATATTTGGCGTTAATATGCTTAGGGCTGGGCAAGTTTATTTAAGAGAAGAAGTATTAGCTGATATTAAAACAATTTGGAAACATATTCCAATTACTAATACCGAAGAAGATTTAATAGATGAAGGCGTAACAAGAGGAATGGTAAATTGGCAGTTATATGGTTCAAAAAAACCAGGGAATGAAGCATATAGCATTAAATATCATTATGAATTAGAATGGTCATCACACGATAACAAATGGGACTGGAAATCTTTTAATATAAAAGATTTTAATATTAAAAAAAAACTACCTAAATTATCAATTCAATATAAATTTCCAGAATTAACATTTATTGATAGTTTAACCGAAAAATTAGAAGAATATAAATTAAATATTAAAAAAAAACGTAAAACCACAACAACTAAATCACAAAAGTCACTAATAACTAAGTCAAAAGAAATTTGCGATGTGCATAGTAATGAAGAATTGGATGATTTTGTTAATGAAATGTTAGAACGATTAGAACAGTCGCCAACGGACTATGAATTAACTGAAACTCATAAATTTACAATGATGCTTTCAGATAAATATTATGGACCTGGTTCTTATTTTAAATGGATACGGGTTGGATGGGCTTTAAAAAATACAAGTATTAAATTATTGCCTACATGGTTAAAGTTTTCAAGTAAATCAAAAGATTTTCATTTTAGTGATATTAGTTCGCTTATTGAACGATGGAATAAATTTGATTATGATAATCCAGATTCTTTGACAAATCGTTCTATTATGTATTGGGCCAAAAATGATAATCATAGTGAATATGATAAAATCAGAAAAGAAACTATAAGTTATTTTATTGATTTAACTGTTGCAAATCATACTGAATTTGATTTTGCGAATGTATTATATCAATATTGTAAAGATAATTTTGTTTGTATTTCAATTAAAAATAACATTTGGTATGAGTATAGAGGAAATAGATGGCATGAAATTGATTCGGGTAATACCTTACGATTAATCATTTCAAAACAGTTACATGATATTTATATGAAAAAAACAAAAGAAGCACAAGACAATTTATTAAAAATAGACCAATCGGATGATAATTATGAAAATATTAGAAAGCGAGCAAATAAATTGGCTGAAGTGTGTGTTTTCTTGAAAAAAACAAATTGGAAAAATAATATTATGAGAGAAGCAAAAGAATTATTTTATGATAAAAGTTTCTTAAATAAACTAGACCAAAATCCATATTTATTATGTTTTAATAATTATGTAATTGATTTTAATACTTGTCAGTATAGAGTTGGACAACCTGATGACTATATCTCAAAATGCACAAACATTGATTATATTCCATACAATTCAATTGTAAATACTAAAGAAAAAACAGAAATAGAAAATTTTATTGACCAATTATTTCCAAAAGAAGAATTAAAAAAATATATGTGGGAACACTTAGCCAGCACATTAATTGGCAATAATGATAACCAAACTTTTAATATGTATACTGGGTCTGGTCGTAATGGAAAATCAAAATTAGTAGATTTAATGAGTAAAACTTTGGGAGATTATAAAGCAATGGTACCCATTACTTTACTTACACAAAAAAGAACTCAAATTGGCAGCACGTCATCTGAAATTGTCCAACTAATGGGTATTAGATATGCTGTTATGCAAGAACCAAGCAAAGGAGAGAAAATCAATGAAGGAATTATGAAAGAAATTACTGGCGGTGATAATATTCAAGGCCGTGCGTTATTTAAAGAGGCAGTAACATTTAAACCTCAATTTAAACTTGTAGTATGCACTAATACATTATTAGAAATTAAAAGTAATGACGATGGCACATGGCGACGTATTCGTGTATGCGATTTTGTCTCAAAGTTTTTAGAAAATCCTTACGAGGATGAGGATAATTTTCCAAAAGAAGATTATCCATATCAATATATAATGGACAAACATATAGATGAAAAATTTACTAACTGGGCGCCTATATTTGCGAGCATGTTAGTAAATATTACATTTACTAATAAAGGAAAAGTAACAGATTGTAAAACTGTATTATGCAGTAGTGATAAATATCGTGAAGGTCAAGATTATCTTACAGAGTTTTGTAAAGAAAAGATTAAAAAGACTATTGGAGGGAAGGTTAAAAAGACCGAAGTATTTGAAACATTTAAACAATGGTATGCACACAGTTATGGCAAAAATGTACCAAAAGCACGTGAATTATATGAGTTTATGGAAAAGAAATTTGGTAAATATAGTAACTGTTGGAAAAATATTTCAATTAATTATGATGATGATGATGATGATGATGATGATAATAACGAAGATGTCAATGTAAATAAGCCAGTAAGTTCTTTAAAATAATTTATGAATAGATTCAAATAATGATACTATATAATTAAATACTATAGAAATATATCTAAGAAGTAAAGGCAATAATAATAAAATAATAATTTTAGATAAAAAATATATATCTTCAAAATTATTATTAATTTCTTTTACTACAAACAATAAAATTAAAATATAATAAATTAATATTAAAATAGTAAAATAAAATTGTTGCTTACTAATAGACTGAAATTTATACCATAATTTACGTTCGCCTGTGTGTGTAAATTTTAATATATTATCTACTTCTTTTTTTAATTTTTTATTTTCTTTGATTGTTGATTCTGATAGTTCTTTTATATTTCCATAAGAATTATACATTGCACTATACGCATTAAGATTGGAATTATTTGTATTTACTAATGTACTTAATTCATCAGTATATTCATTTAACAAGTCGTCTAATTCTTTCTTTATGGTTGGCGCCAATAATGAATAATCATTATTATTACCTCTTTGATTTAATGCCTTTAATAAGTTTTCACGAGCTTTATCTTTTATTGCTTGACAATCCGTAGAAGCAAAATTTCCATATAATAATTCTAATTTCTTTTTATTTTGACAAGCAGTATCACAATTACTTGTAAGCTGTGCAAGTGTTTGACTTAAATCACTAGGATTTAAATCTGATTCATCTAATAGTTCTGATAATTGTGTTAATGCTAAGTCAGCATCTGCTTTATATTGTTCTATATCAGTATTTTTACAGATTTCATCAAGTGTTTTTGGAGCCATATATATATTAAAGATATTTATAATATATATCTTTAATATATCACACTAATAACACTAATAACACTAATCACATTATTATAATGCGTTAATTTTTTAAACAATTATACTTATTTTCTAAGTCTTGTAAAATAGTTAAATCATGATCTTGATTACTTTCATACTCAGGTACATCATCTGTATTTGGATTTGTATAAAAATCATATTCGCTTATTTCTAAATTGTTTCTATAATTTAAATCTATTATTGCAGTGATAATAAAATATGCTGCAATTATAATAATAATAACTGTTAATAAATTACTAAGTAAAATAGTAATGGCGCCAAATTGTTTAAATAAAGCCACTATAAGTATAAAAGTACAAGTATAAATTAGATATCTAAATATATTTAGATACAATAAATAATGGCCGTTATAGAAATTGTTTATTTCAATTGAACGATGATTATTTATATCATCATTAGTCATTCTAATATTAGAGCTTCTAGCCACATTTAATTGTTGATTTACTACATTTAAAGTTTCAGAATTTGAGTTTAATAATGAAGCATTATTATTACTACTATTAATTAATACATTTTTTGATTCATTTAGAGCATTAAATATGGCAACTGGTTCATTAATTTTAGTATCAATTTTATTAATCGTATTTTTTTGTCTTATAAAAGTGGTATTATTTGGTAATTCAGAAAGCGCATTACTTAATTTTAATTGTTCTCTTTTAAATTTAGTGATTTCATTTGTTGTTAAACTATTATTATTAAGGCTCATTAATATATCTTTATATTTTATCCGTATAAAAGTAATTTATTTAAAAATTTATGATAAAGTTTATTATACATAAATTGAAAAAAATTAAATAATACTACTATAATTAATATTATAACTAATAATAATAAAAATGGTGAATTTACTTCATATGAAAATATATAATAAGTTATTCCCATTAAAAAAAGAACTAAAATAAATCCAAGAATATATTTTAAATAATTCATATTAACTATTATTTGAGTATCACGAACTCTTGCCTTAATAGTATTACTACTATCAGTCGTTAATCCTATGTTTCCAGTTGATTTATGTTCATCCCCAATTCTTATTACATCATGCTGAGCTGTATTAAGTTGTTCTAATTTATCATCAAGCGAACTTCTTATAAAATTAGTGTTACTATTTATTGTTTGTTGTTCTGTAGTCATCGCATTTATTTCAGTTAAAATACTATTACCTAGTTCTTGTAATTGCTTATTTAAAGATGACAATTCTTTTAATACTAATGGATCTACATTTATTGTCGCACAAAAAGTAGTGGCAGTCATTGGATCTCCCGCCGGTATATTTTTATATTCTTCATCACTAATACTTTTTTTATCTAAATTACAAGATTCGTCTTTTTGATTCCATACTTCTCCACTATATATATGGCGAACGCCTTCAATATCCACAAATGATTTCTCGCCATTCGCACTATTTTCTATGTTATATCCAGCAACTCCACAAGATTGTTTTGGACCCATTTTTCTCCCACCTAACAATTTATTAAATTCTAATTGTGTAATTTCAGTTGGTGGTTTTCCAAAATTACAAGATGCTGATATGGTTCCTGCAGTTGGATTATCTGTGCCGTCATATATATGAGCAAACCCATATTCATTAACAAAATAAAAATCATTATTTAATTTTATATTACTGTTGGCATATTTTTGCAGAATATCTTTATTATTATTTTGAACTAATTCATTTGCCATTATTTTATATTGACTTGTGTATTGTCCTAATAATTGATTAAACTCATTAAATTTTAATTGTATATTTTGTTGTTCAGCAGTAGTACTTGTCTCGCTTCCACTACCACTTCTATTTATACTTGAACGATTTAAAGCATTAATGCTGTTTGTTTGAGAACCACTTTCACCTAATATTGGTACGCTTAATGGCGTTTGTGATACACTACCAATATATGATTCAGTAATTGTATCATTTTTTCTAAATAATTGCAAAAAGTCATTAACAAAAGGAATTTTTAATAAGGCACCAGCATCTTGTGATTCTTGATCCATATTTAAATCTTTGTTATTCTTATTATATAAGGTGCCTTGTTTTAAATTATAACTATTTAAGTTTGTATTATAATTATTATCTTTATAGTTAGTTTTACAATTTGTTTTAGAATTATAACATTTCATTCTATACAATAATAATAGAAAATGTTATAATATTATAATAATATATTTTGTTTATTATACAATTTATATAAAAAAAATAAAATTAGTAACAATAATATAATATTTTGAATAATATATTGTTTAAATATAGTTTTTTGTAAAACAAATTCACCATCGGCTGCCAATCCAGAATTTTGAAAACTTGTAAGTTTTTTTTTAAGTTCTTTATTACTAATAGTTAATTCTGTAATTATAAAATTTAATTTATCAATGTCTTTTTTAGAATTATTATTTATTGCTAATAACTCTGCTTGTTTTTTAAGTATATCATCACGTATTTTATTTAGTTCTATTAAATCAGTTTCATAAGTAGATGGTTGTTGTAATTTATAAGCAATAAAACTCCCAGTAATTTTATCTAAAGCATTATTTATTTTTACATATAAAGCCTGTAATTCAGTTACTATAGAAATTGGCGTTGTTTCTGTAGTTTGACTAGTCATTATATATTAACTATATATTAACTATATATTTATAAAGAACAAATTCTATAAAACTTACAAGTAATTGCAGTTTTGCTTGCTCTTTCTATTTCAAATACTTGACCTGGTTTAATTCCTAAGACTTGAGATACTGGATCAAATCTTGAAATTGATGGAAACTCAGAATCATTTACAATATTATAAAGAGCTTTAATACTATTTTTTTCTTCATCACTTAAAACTCTATGTTTTGGCACTAAAGAATGTTTTAATATATTAAATTGTAATCTGTTAATATTAATAATATTAAAATAAATATTATCGTGTGCATATATTCCAGTTTGCAGCTTTTCTAAAGTTTCATTTGGCTCTTCTTTAATAATAATAATTAATTCATCGTTTTTATTTAATACTTCTTCTATATTAAATAATGAATCAATTATTTCATGAACATTATTTGGTCTTAATGATTTATCTAAAGTAAAATATTTTAAATACACTTTTTGCCCGGTTGTTTCATTTTTAACTAGCATATCTAGTTGCTTACTTTCAATTAATAAATGAACTTCGTTAATACTGTAATCTATATAATTATCTACATTAAATCCTCTAACTTTTAAAATTTCTAAAATATTATTCCTGGATTTGAAAACTAAGTTAATATTTTTATTCTCACTCATACTTATAATTTAATTATAAATAAATATTTATATTCAATTTTTATTATTTTATTATTTTATTTTATTTTATTTTTTATGTCTCTTGGAAGTTCTTTTATGTCTCTTGGAAGTTCTTTTATGTCTTTTTGATTTATAACGCCTGCCACCGCTTTTCTGTATTATATATTTTAAGTCAGCTTCCGCATCTTTCAGCCTTTCCTTCGCATCATTCAGCTTGTTCTCCGTCCAAGGGTTGTGCCACCCGCTAGTGGCATGCCTCATATCCGCCGCCACCACCTCCTCCTTCGCCGCCTCCACCTCCTCCTCCGCCGCCGCCGCCGCCTCCATCGCATCTTCTAGCGTAAAATTCCTTGGCAGAGGCGGGGTTTTAGTCCACAGCCAGCCGTTGCGGTCATAATAAGCCATTCTATCCATTATATATAATACATTATATAAAAAATTAAAATATCTAAAGTATTTTTATTTTATTTATATTATATTATTTAGTAAAAATTGATTCTATATAATATTCATTATTACTTTATAATAATGACTACTACAATAGAAAATTTAGAAATAAATAAAATATATAATGAAGATTGCGTTATTGGAATGAAAAAGATTAAAAATGAAAGCGTAGATATTATAATTTGTGACCCTCCATATAATATTGGAAAAGATTTTGGAAATGATAGTGATAAACAAAAGATGAATGATTATTTATTATGGTGTGATAATTGGATTGCTGAATGTTTAAGAATACTTAAACCACAAGGAACTTTATATATATATGGATTTAGTGAAATTCTTGCTTTTATAAGAACACGTGTAACTTGTAATGTAAGATGGTTAGTATGGCATTATACTAATAAAGTAACCCCATCATTAAATTTTTGGCAAAGAACACATGAAAGCATATTATGTTGTTATAAAGAAAAACCAAAATTTAATCGTGATGATGTTAGAGAACCTTATACTGAAACATTTCTAAAAAACGCAGCAGGAAAAGTTAGAAAATCAACAGTAGGTAGATTTAGTAATGGTGATAAAGAAACAATATATAATGCACATGAAGGAGGAGCATTACCAAGAGATGTTATAAAAGTACCAGCATTGGCCGGTGGAGCCGGAAAAAAAGAACGCGTTGACCATCCAACCCAAAAACCATTAAATTTATGTGATATTTTAATAAAGGCATGTTTAAATAAATCGTCTCATACAGTATTAGTAGTTCCTTTTGTTGGTTCAGGTTCTGAGTGTGTTTCCGCAAAAAAAAATAATGTAAATTTTATTGGGTTTGAAATTAATAGTGATTATATTAATATAGCAAATAAAAGATTAGATGATATTGAGAATAATATTGAGAATGATATTGATAATAATTAAATATTAATTAATTTGAATTTACGTAATATAATAATTCTTCATTTGTTTTTATTTGAATTAGGGAGTCAGCAACATCTGAATAATTAAACCACTTTCCTTCCAAACTTTCTCCAGTATTATTTCCTTGATTTGTAATCTTTTTCTCTTCAATTAATTTATTAAATACTAATCTATTCATAACCCAAAAATGTATTTCATGGTAATCAATCCCAGATAAAAGTAGAATATGCCATTTATGTTTTTCCTCAACGTGTTGCCATTTATAGTCATTTTCACCCCAATGACCAGATGATTTTTGTTCAACATATATTTCTTTAGAAGGTAATGTTATTTTATGGTCATATCCTGTATTTTTTCCCTTATCTCTTATTTGTAAGCAAGAAAATTCGTATCTTGCAAATTGTTCAAGTATAGTTCCCATTCTTGGTCCTCCTCCAATACGAATAAAGCGTAATATGTACTCAGGTGAGTTATGTTCTTCATATCTTTCTACTTGTGATGGTTTTCTGTCACGGTCATTGTCCCAAAAAATTTCATATTTGTTTTTTGTGACAATATCCATACTATTTTTTATTTTATATTCATCATCTTTTTCAGTAATTAACTGGGGTTTTACATTTTTTGTTTTTAAAACCAAAGAGGGATAGATAACATTAGTAATTTCTGGGTTAGTTTCCATTCTCTATATTGTATAATGATAAGTATCATATTTATAAAAAATTCAATTTTTTATAAATATCAAAATTTAAAATTTTGTGTTGAAATTAAAAAATATAATGTTGATGCTATTATTTAATCATTATCATCATCAATTGATAATTCAACCCCACGGTGAGGCAAATCCATAAGATTGCGTGATAAATCAAAATGACCATTTGGTCTTGGAGTTATGATAATTTCATCATTGCAATTTTTTTTTATACAAATAGTTAATAATTGGTCGTCTATTCGTTTTGTTAATGCTTCACTGCTTTCAATCATTTTAGTATAATTATTATAGCTTTTTTCTAAATAGTCTTTTGCTGGTATGGGACGATTTTCTTTATCAAGAGTCAGGGTTTTAAATATGTCAACTGATAATAAATAATAATCGCGTTGACTGATTAAATCATTTTCTAATCGTTTTTGAATTCCTAAAAATAACTCTATACTTCCAATAATACCGCAGGTTAAGGCAATTAATGAGGTCGTAAGACTTATTGTTCCTTGTGTCGCATATGGCTGCAAACCAACAGAGATAATAGAGTTACAACCATTTAAAACTATTACAGGAAGCTTATAAAAATTTAAACTATATTTTAAATCAAAATATCTTTTCTTGTGTGCTTTGCTTAACAAAATACAATTAAGTCTAATACTATTTAATACATCATCAATATCATCAGTCCAATCTGTCATTCTGGTTATTACTATAAGACAATATTTTAATTTTTATTATACTTTTTATGTTTAATAAAGTTTAATAAAAATTAAACGCACCAGACTTGCCAGACTCATATTAATCAATTCCATAGGACATAAAAATCATTACACTAATCAAGCCAAAAATTAAAGCAATTATTTTGTGACTGTTTATTTTTTCTTTAAACAAAAAATAACCCATTAAAAATAAAATAGTAAAATAAACAAGATGCCATATAACATTTAAAATAATTATATTGCCATATTTCAATATATTATAAATACAAACTCCCGTTAACGTATATAAAGTTAATCCTAACACCAATAATGAATAGTGTTTATTGTTATTTTTTTTTAAATGTATTTTTTTAAATACATATTGAGAGCTAATAGAAAAAATAGTAATAAATAACAAATAAATATAAAAATAAACATCTACTTTCAAATATTTTGTTGCCATATAATATTATATAATATTATATAATATTATAATATTATAGAATGAGTGATCGCCCTAGTTGAGATGAATATTTTAAAAATATCGTTATAGTAACATCTACCCGCTCTTCGTGTCCAATTCTTAAAGTTGATTGTTTGTTTGTAAAAGATAATCGCATTATTGCGCAAGGCTATAACGGACATATTTGTGGCTGCGAACATAAAATAATTATAAGAAATAACCATAATATTGCAACAATTCACGCAGAACAAAATACAATTACTGATTGTGCAAAACGAGGAGTAAGTTGTAATGATTGCGTTGCTTATATTACTTATTATCCTTGTTATAATTGTATGAAACTTATGATATCATCTGGTATTAATAAAATTAAATATATAAATGATTTTGGAAATGATGTATTAGTACAAAACTTAGCTAATGAAAGTAATATCTCTATTACTAAAATATAATTTATATATTAGTTTTACTCAAGTTTTATGACTTTTGATTGACTGCTAGAATTGCCAGATTGACTGGATTCACCAGATTGACCGGATTCACCAGATTGACTGGATTCACCAGATTGACTGGATTCACCAGATTGACCTGAATAAGCAGCATCTTCTTTGGCGGCATCTTCATTAAACATACTGAGATTATCTTCAGGATTTACAATATCATTTACAATAACAGTATTTGGTTTTGGTATAAGTTGATCTAATGTAATTTCTTCTAATTGATCTTGTGCTTGTGATTGTGCTTGTTCTTGAGGTGTTTGTACAAAATTATCATTGATTACTTGACCTAATTGGCTAGAATTCGCATTTATTGTACTTTCAACTGATGGATTTATACTTTCTTGAGCTTGCTCCGGCTCTGGCTCTGGCGCTGGCTCTGGCGCTTGCTCTGGCGCTTGCTCTGGCGCTTGCTCCGACTCTGGTTCTGCAGACATTTCAACTCCAGCAGAAGGATCTAATATTTCACTTTTTATTTTTGTTTGAATAGGTATAATTTCTTTACTAAAATCAGAAAAACTATCAATATTTATATAATTCATACTTGATAATTGGTCTATATTTTTATCTGTAATAATTCTCATATTAATATTTAAAGTGGCCAATTCTTGCATTAATAGTTTAAATGCATAAGGAATTCTAATAATACTAAAGTCTCTGCCAAATTTGGTTATTTTTTCTATTTTTTTCTCACTTTCCATGACACCAACAAACTTTATGGGTCCATCAGCATATGGACTGATAAACAAATCCAAACTGCTATTATAAATGGCGGTTAGTCCAGTTAAATTACATATTGCCATATAATACTCATCGCCTCTAACTAACATAGACTCTTTCAAAAAATATGATAATCCGTGTGCAACAATTGCATCCCGCTCTTGTTCGCCAACACGCAACCCACCATCATTTGCGCGGCCTTGAACTGTTTGCCGCGTTAAAACGGTACGAGGTCCTTTTGCCCTATAATTTATTTTATCTTTAACAATATGTTTTAATCTCATATAATAAGTAGGTCCAATAAATATATCCATACGAAGTTGTTCGCCAGATTCTCCATTATATAATATTTCATTTGAAGATGAATGATATCCTAATTGTGTTAATAATCTTCCAAAAGATTTATGTTTTGATCCAATATTATTAAATGCTGTGCTTTCGGCAAAGGTTCCAATTTCACAACATGCTTTTCCCATAATTGTCTCTAACAATTGACCTATGGTCATACGACTTGGAAGCGCGTGTGGATTAATTATAATATCTGGAATTATGCCGTCTGATGAAAACGGCATATTTTTCTCTTCTATTGCTAATCCCATTGTACCTTTTTGGCCGCAACGACTACAAAACTTGTCTCCAATTGCTGGGATTCTTTCATCTCTAATTCTAACCTTGGCCAAACGATATCCTTCCGCTCCTTGTGTTATATATGTTTTATCAACAAACCCAGATTGCCCTTTTTTTGGAAACACAGAAGCATCTGATGATACTTCTTGATTATTTATATTTGTTAATATTTTTCCAATCATTATTTTTGTTTCATTCATTTGAGTATTCTCTTTTATTAATCCTTCATCGTCTAAATCAGCGTAATCATAACCCGGTTTTAGACCCATTGTTTTTTCTTTTTCAATATTGGCAAAACGCGAATCAACTTGTGAGTTTCCAACTTTTGAACTATCTTCGCGGTCTTCATATGTGCTGTAATATGTATTTCTAAATAATCCTCTATCAATGGCTGCTTTATTAAATAATATAGAATCTTCAACATTATAACCACCATAACAAGCAATAGCCACTATTACATTTATACCACATGGGTTTTCCTCATTATTAATATATTTAAGATATCTACTTTTAACAATTGGGATTTGTCCGTAATGCAATACTAACGCGGTTTTATCAAATCTTGAATTAAAATTAGTATGATATAATGAAATGGCTTGTTTGCTTTGACCGCAAGAAAACAAATCTCTCGGCAATGGATTATTTTCTGGAAAAACAATTTGATTCCCCATTACCCCTAATATTAATGATGGATGAATTTCCATATGCGTATAGTCTTTTTTATATAATTCGTTAGTATTTAAACAAACTAATGTTGTATCTTTTTCTGAAGTATCAATATATTCAATACATGCTTTTAAATTATTTAAGTCTTTAAAATCAGTGTCCAATATACTAGGATATAACTCTTTATAATTAATGTATGTTTTGCAACTATTAACATCAAAAAACTCTTTTTTTTTATTAAAACCAGTAATTAATTGATTCCAGCTAAAGTTATTGTCATTAATATATTCAATAATATTATTTACACTTAGAGTTTTGTTTTCAATATAATATAATGGATAACACATTCTACCCGAATCAGTAAATATATTAATTGTTTGTTCTTTAATATTCCAAGCAATACTTATGTATATTGATATAACAGCCAATCTTCTATTCAATATTAAATATTGATATGTTTGTTTGGCATCTGTTACAACACCAATCCAATTACCATTTACAAATATTTTAGTTTTATTACTCATGTAAAAAAAGTCACAATTATTTAAAAGCTCTAATTCAGTATTATATTCTAACCATTTTATAATGTTGGAACCAGAACAATTTTTTGTTATTTTTGATAATATAGTCATATGTTTATGAAACCCAATGTTGGCACCATCCGGTGTATCTACTGGGTCTATTATTCCCCACTGGGATGAATGTAATAAACGTGGTCCAACTATTTTGGCACTTGGATCCATCGGCAAATTAATCTTTCTCATTAGTGAGATATACGAATTAAATGATAATCTATTTACATCTTGGACTACTCCTAATCGTTTTGTATGCGTTTCTGCACCCCAATTTCCTTTAAATGCTTTTTTAAATCCATCTTCTACAATTTTAGAATTAAAAAAATAAGTTATATTATTTGTAATTAAGTTTTCAAAATTGTCTTGATAAATCCCTTCATTGTAGTAATATTCTTTATCTATTTTTAAAGCAATATCTCGTTGCTGAAGAGTATAATATTCTTTAAATAAGTCGTATAAGAGTAGTCCAGGTAATTCAACTCTTTTATATTTAAAAGAGTCTCTATCTGTCGGTTTTTTCTCTCGTGTGAATACTTTTAATAATTCAAAAACCATGTGTCCAATAAAACACGCTTTGTCTCTAAAATTAAGTTCTCCTACATTTGGTAAAAGATAATTCATTAAAATTTCTAATACATGATTACGACTTTTTCCTTTAGTAAAAGTTCCTATATAACTTAATGCAACTTCTTGTGTAAAAATAAATCCTGCATCATGGACCGATGGAATAAACAAATCAACATAATATTTGTATTTTTCAATATCTAATAAACAACAGGCAATAATATCTTTGTCAGATATTATACCGAGCGCTCTCATAAGAATAAATAACGGAATTGGTTGTCTTACATTTGGTATACTTGCAACAATATTTTTGTTTGTAAGTTTTGTATTTGGTGCAACTATGCGAATTGCAAAAGTTCTTATTGGTTTTGAGGCATCTTCTGACACTGTTCTTATTTCTGCTGAATGACTATAAATGTCACTAACATTATCTTTAATATATAACATATTGTCAGCAAACTTTTCTTGAGAGATTATCGTTTTCTCTTTGCCATCAATTATAAAATAACCTCCTAAATCGTTTTTACATTCACCCATTGTATATCTAACATGTTTATCAAATCCATTTAATATACACAAGTCAGACCTTAACATAATTGGAAATTTACCTAAATAAATTTTATCTAAAATAATAGACTTATTTATTGGTTTTGCCGGAGCATCTTCACTGATTATTATTTCTACATCTACATCATAGTGTATAGATACGCCATATGTAAAATTTCTTAATCTGGCATGATTTGGATACATATAGTGTTCTTTATCTGTGTCAAATATAATAGGTTTTCCAAAATATATTTTTTCACCTTTTTTACCACCTAAATATAATTTAACTTGATATTTATATTCACCGCTTTTATTCATATTTTTAGAAATAATGATTGGATTTTTCTCTCTAAAAATTTGCGATATTCCATTATTCATAAAATCATTATAAGATTCAATATGATGACTTACTAAGGATGTAGGATTTTCTTCAAAGTATTTATCTAAAATTTTCCAACAAATTTCTTGTGCCATTATTAATAGTTACTTATATTTACTTATATTATATTTTTAAGTATAATATAACTTATACTTAAAAATAATTAAAAATAGTTATTTAAATAAAAAAACTATAGTTGTCTATATTGTTGAACAAATGGAGCACGTGAGGAATCTAAAGGCAATCCATATAATTGATTTTTGAAATTTTGAAATCCTGTTAATATATTACGCGTAGTATCAATGAATGGAGATGGTATAAAATCTAAAAACCCGCCGCCGCGTTGTTTATGGTGTTTGCTATGTGTTTTTCTTTGTTTTCTTTTTTGTTTTTTTTTTGTTTTATTTTTTCTTGACATAATAT